>Ga0164243_10001868_pt1 | contig 35366 bp, 23 predicted proteins | sample OricompcompostOP_FD_108781 | JGI IMG/M metagenome (GOLD analysis project Ga0164243, IMG submission 108781) | Organic Plus compost microbial communities from Emeryville, California, USA - Original compost - Organic plus compost (OP) | ecosystem: Engineered > Solid waste > Mixed feedstock >...
GACCGTTTCCGAGTGTTCGATTCGCGGCGGCGAGCACGTCGCCTACGATCGCGCCGATTTGAAATCCGCGCTGCGCATCTGGATGCAGGCGGCGGAGGGCGGCGACCTCGAGGCGCAGACGAACGTCGGCGAAATCTACGAGCGCGGCATGGGCGTCGAGCCGAACTACGCGGCGGCGGCCGAGTGGTATCAGAAGGCGGCGGACAAGGGTTACTCGCGTGCGCTGTTCAATCTCGGCACGCTCTACGAGCAAGGTCTCGGTGTGCCGAAGGACGGCTTGAAGGCGCTCAATCTATATCGCCAGGCGTGGGGCGTGCCGGAAGACAGCATCATTTATGCATCCGCCGCCGAGCGCGAGCAGGAAGCCTTGCGCAAGGAGTTGGAAGCAGCGATCGCGGAGCGGGATTCGCAGCTGGGCTTGCTGCAGAAGCAGCTGAAGGACCTGCAAGAGCAGCTCGCGAAGCGGCCGGTGCAAGAGCGAGCCGCAAATGATGAATCCGCCAAGGAAGTCGAAGCGCTCAAGAAATGGATCGCGCAGCTCGAAGGCGAGCGTCGCAAGAGCTCGGAGCGGCTCGCTTCGCTGCCGCGCACGCGCACGCCGAGCGGCAAGATGGAGCTCGTGCAGGTGCCGCCGACCGCGGATGAGCGCACGCTCGCCGGCATGAGCTTCGGCCGCTATTACGCGATCGTGATCGGCAATCAGGATTACCAGACGATCGACGACTTGCAGACCCCGCGCTACGACGCCGAGCGCGCGACGCGCATTCTCGCGGACAAGTACGGCTTCATCGTGCAGATGCTCGAAGACGCGAACGACGTCACGATGCTCAAGGCGATCAACGATCTGAATGCGGTGCTGAAGCCTGACGACAACGTGCTCATCTATTACGCAGGCCACGGTGCGCGTTTGCCGAGCGCGAAAGGTGAGAACGGCTATTGGCTGCCGGTGAATGCGGAAGCGCCGCCGAAGGACACGTACTGGGTGCCGAACGAACAGATCACGGGGCACCTGGGCCGGCTCGTCGCGAAGCGCGTGCTGGTCGTTGCGGATTCTTGTTACGCGGGCTTGTTGTCGAACGATCCGAGCTATCTGTTCCTGAGCGACAAGGTCGCGTATTCGCAGGACTACATCAAATACAAGCTGCCGAAGCGCTCGCGGCTGTTGTTGTCGTCGGGCGGCGATAAGCCGGTGCTGGATGAAGGCAGCGGCGGCAATTCAGTGTTCGCCGGCGCGTTCCTCGATGCGCTCGAGTCGAACACCGGGATCTTGTCGACCCCCGAGCTGTTCACGCGCATCAGCAAGCGCGTCGAAGCCGCGGCGGCGCGCAACAAGTTCGTACAGAAGCCGGAGTTCAAGTCGATCAAGGGTGCGGGGCATGAAGTGGGGGATTTCTTTTTCGTGCCGCGATCGCAGAAGACTGCCGGCGCTCCCTCTCCCGAAGGGAGAGGGCCGGGGTGAGGGAAGCGCCGCAGCGCGGCGTTCTTGAAAACCCGCGCTACCGCGCGATGCCCCTCACCCGCGCGACCTCTCCCTACGGGAGAGGTGAATCGGGGCCTTGCGCGATCTCCCACGCCCGCGCCGCAATGTCCTGATACGCCTTCTTCGCCTCCGCCATGCGCGCATCCACGCCCTGCCCATCGATTGCGCGCTTGTACACGCCCGCAAGAATCGCGGCCGACCGGAACAGCGAGAACACGATGAAGAATTTCCAGTTCGGAATGTCCGCCCGTCCAGTGCGCCGCCGATACGCCTCGAGAAACTCCGCTTCCGTCGGAATGCCGAGCGCCTTCAAATCGTAGTCCGCAAACCCGCGCCCGCCCGCGCTCGGCGAGTGATACGCGCTGCAGCAGTACGCGAGATCGCCGAGCGGATGGCCGATCGTCGACAGCTCCCAGTCGAGCACGGCGACGACGCGCGACTCGGTCGGGTGATACAGCAGATTGCCGATGCGATAGTCGCCGTGCGCGATCGTCGCTTCGTCCTCGGCCGGCTGATTCGCCGGCAGCCACTTCATCAGCTCGTTCATCGCGGGCGTGTCTTCGACACAGGACGCGACGTACTGCTTCGACCAGCGCGACACCTGGCGCGCGACGTAACCGGTCGGCTTGCCGTAATCGCCCAGGCCGACGGCCTGGTAATCGACGCTATGGAGCTTCGCGAGCACATCGTTCATCGCGTCGTACATTTCGGCGCGCTGCTGCGGCGAGCAGCCGGGCAGCAGGCGGTCCGTGTAGACACGGCCTTCGACGTAATCCATGACATAGAACATCGTGCCGATGATGCTGTCGTCCGTGCAGAGCAGGTGAACATGCGGTACGGGCACGTCCGTGTTCTTCAGCGCATCGAGCACCTTGTATTCGCGATCGACCGCATGCGCCGACGGCAGCAATTGCCCTGGCGGCTTCTTGCGCAGCACGTACGCGCGATCGCGCGTCTGCAAATGAAAGGTGGGATTGGAAAAGCCGCCCTGAAACTGCCGCACGACCATCTCGCCCGCAAAGCCGGGCACGCGCGCCGACAGATACTTCGCCAGCGCCGCTTCGTCGAAGCGATTGTTCTCGAGCACCGGCACGAGCACCGCCGCGCCGGCTTTGGTTTCTGCATCAGTCATGCTTGATTCCCAGAACGGAAGTCAGCCGCAAGCAGGCATGCGAGTCGCGCCAGAGCGTGCCCCAGCGCCTGCCTGCGGCCAGGTTCCCGTCTCAACCTCGCCCGACGACCCCGCCGCCGTCGATGACGATCGTCTGACCCGTCATGAACGAGCCGCTCGGTCCGGCGAGAAACACGGCGGCGCCGGCGATTTCATCGGGCTCGCCGATCCGGCGCAGCGGATACACGCTGACCGTCTTGTCGTAGATCTCCTTGTTCTCCCACAGCGCCTTCGCGAAGTCCGTGCGGACGAGCCCGGGCGCGATGCAGTTCGCACGAATGTTCTTCGGACCCCACTCGACGCAGATGTTGCGTGCGAGCGCCATGTCGGCCGCCTTGGAGATGCCGTAGACGCCGAGCGAGGGCGAGCCGAGCAGGCCCGCGATCGACGACACGATGATGATCGAGCCGCCGCCGCGCTCCGCCATCTGCGGCAGCACCATGTTGCACAGCCAGAAGTTGCTGCGCACGTTGCTGTTCATGACCTTGTCGTACGCATCGTCCGGCATGTTGATCGACGGACCGAAATACGGATTCACGGCAGCGTTGCAGACGAGCACGTCGATGCCGCCCCACTTCTGAATCGCGGCGTTCACGAGTCCCTGCAGATCTTCCTTGCGGCCGATGTTGCAGGCATGCGCGAAGGCTTCGCCGCCCGCCGCGGTGATCTTCTTCACGACGGCTTCGCACGCATCGAGCTTGCGGCTCGTGACGACGACCTTCGCGCCGTGCTCGGCCATGCGGATCGCGATCGCCTCGCCGATGCCGCGGCTCGAGCCGGTGACGACGGCAACTTTGCCCTTCAAATCGAACAATGATGAAACGGCCATGTCGGTGCGCTCCTCAAACGTGTTTCGCCGGCTTGTATTTTTCGAGCTCCATCTTGCCGATCTGATTGCGATGCACTTCGTCAGGCCCGTCGACGATGCGCATCGTGCGCGCGCTTGCCGCGATGTGGCCGAGACGGAAGTCCGTCGTCACGCCCGCCGCGCCATGCGCTTGAATCGCCCAGTCGATGACGTAGTTCAGCATCGCCGGCGCTGCGACCTTGATCATCGCGATCTCGCGGCGCGCGGCCTTGTTGCCCAAGCGATCCATCTTGTCCGCCGCGTTCAAGACGAGCAGGCGAGCCTGATCGATCTGGATGCGGCAGTTCGCGATGCGCTCGAGCCAGATCGACTGATCCGCGATCGGCTTGCCGAAGGCGACGCGCGACAGCAGGCGCTTGCACGTCATCGCGAGCACGCGCTCGGCGACGCCGATGTTGCGCATGCAATGGTGAATGCGGCCGGGACCGAGGCGCGCCTGGGCGATCTCGAAGCCGCGGCCTTCGCCGAGCAGGATGTTGCTCGCCGGCACGCGCACGTTGTCGAACACGATTTCCATGTGGCCGTGCGGCGCATCGTCGAACCCGAACACCGGCAGCGGCCGGATCACTTTCACGCCCGGCGTTTCCATCGGCACGAGAATCTGCGACTGCTGCTGATGCTTCGCCGCGCTCGGATCGGTCTTGCCCATCACGATGAGAATCTTGCAGCGAACGTCGCCCGCGCCGGACGCGAACCACTTGCGGCCGTTGATGACGTAGTGATCGCCGTCGCGCTTGATCTCCGTCGCGATGTTCGTCGCATCGGACGATGCGACGGCGGGCTCGGTCATACAGAACGCCGAGCGGATCTCGCCGTTCAACAGCGGCTTCAGCCAGCGCTCCTTGTTTTCCGGCGATGCATAGCGTTCGAGAATCTCCATGTTGCCGGTGTCGGGTGCCGCGCAATTGAAGACTTCCGACGACCAGCTCACGCCGCCCATGATTTCGCACAGCGGCGCATATTCGAGATTCGTGAGTCCGGCGCCGCGGTCGGAGTGCGGCAGGAACATGTTCCACAGGCCCGCCGCCTTCGCCTTCGGCTTCAGTTCTTCGACGATCGGAATCGGCTCCCAGCGCGCCTTGCCTTCGCGTTTCGCGATCAACTCGGCGACCGCGGGCTCATTCGGATAGATGTGCTCGTCGAAGAAGGCTTGCAGGCGCGATATCAGGCCTTTGACCTTGTCGGTGTACTCGAACTGCATGGAAGAAACTCCAGGAACGATCGGCTTTTCAATGCGGCGCGAGATCATAGCCAACGACCGCGACGCTGCATACCGCAAATTCTGGGCGTCAGTCGCGCTGCGGCGAGCGGACTCATCTGCATTGCAAAGGACGGTGATTACGCGATGAGCTGCCGCAGCGGAATTGACGCATGCGTGCCCAGAAGGTCAGTTTTCACTGTCTGGATCGGCTGTTAAGAACGGCGGACCGCGGCGCCATAAAGAAACCGTCCAGCCTCGTGCACCGACGCGAGGCACGCTGCCGCGCAAGGGAGTGAGTCATGGCTGCGCGGCTGTTCGAAGTGCATCAGGCGTCCACCGCCTGTGGTGGGCTCTGGGACTGGAGCCTGTGGATCGTGCCTGCCGCGCCGCACGCCTCGGTGCTCGCGATCAAATGGGTGAGCTACGGCCTGCATCCGTGCTTTCCGAATCCAAACCGCATCGTTCGCAACCACCAGGACAATTTCCGGCTGGACGTGCGGTCGAGCATCGTCCAGGACGCCACCTGGGGAACGTTCGAAGTGCGAGTGACGATCGCATTGCAGGATGGAGCGCGCGAAACGCATTCCGTCGAGCTCGACTTGCGCAGCACGGACACGGTGCGCGCGCCGCCGCTGCTGCCGGTCGCGGATCGACAGAGCTTCGAATATTACGAGCGCATCTACGAGTATCTGAAACACAAGAGCGCGTTCGGCTTCGCGCGTGAAGTGCTGCAGAAGGCGCAAGCGGCCACGGGCGAGGACCCCGCTCGCGCGCTGTGGCTCGCGCAACAAGCGGCGTTGTGCACCTACAAGGACACGTCATTACCGACTGACACTCGCTTGCAGGCAGCCCTCGAGATCCTCAAGGCCCCGCCTTGTCATCTCGATGCGCCCGAGTGCCGCAATCCGGAAACGCTCGGCCTCGGCGGGGCGATCTACAAACGAATGTGGGAGATGGACCGCTCGTTGCGCACGCTCACGCGCGCGTTGAGCTATCACCGGCGCAGCTTCGAGGCGATGCTGGAGAGGCGCATGGCGCCCGACTACGACGGCGGCGCCTTCGCCGGCAGCAACCTCTCCCATCTGCACGAGCTCATCGCCTGCGAAAGCGACGCGAGCGCGATCGAGGACCGCCGCCGGCACATCGAGGCCGCGAACGACATCCGCAAGCAGCTCATCGTGAATCTCACCGGCATGCAGGCGAGCGCGGAGCTCGACCAGCGGCCGATCTCATGGTGGATCGCGGCGACGCTGCTGGAAGTCTATGTCGCGCTGGCGGGCCACGACTCCGAGTACGAGCACGGCGCTCGCGCGCAGGCGCGAATCGTGCGCACGCTCCAGCCCTCGCCATGGCAGCTGCAATCGACGGGCACGCAACTGCTGCAGGCTCGTTCCCTGCAACGCCAGCTCGATCCGGCGCGTGCGGAGGCAACCGCGGCATTCTTCTGCTCGGTCACGGAGCTCGCCTTCGGTATGCCGCTCCATGAGCCACGCCACGAAGGCAAGCTCGGGCTGGCATTGTCGGGCGGCGGCTTCCGCGCTTCGCTGTTCCACATCGGCGTGCTCGCGCGCATGGCCGAGCTCGATCTGCTGCGGCACGTCGAGGTGATCTCGTGCGTGTCCGGCGGGTCGATCGTCGGGGCGCATTACTACCTGCTGCTGCGTCAGCTGCTGCAGTCGAAAGCGGACGAGGACATTCGCCGCGAGGACTATGTCGAGCTCGTCGAGCGGCTGCTCGAGCAATTTCTCTCAGGCGTGCAAAAGAACATTCGCATGAGCGTCGCCGCGAGCCTCGGCGCGAATCTGCGCATGATCCTGCAGCCGAGCACGTATTCGCGCACGCAGCGCCTCGGCGAGCTGTACGAGAAATTCCTGTATGCGCGCATCGAGGACGGCGAGGGCGGACAGGCGCGCTGGTTGAACGAGGCGTTCATCGTGCCGAGGCGCAAGGACGGCAGCTGGATCGATCAGTTCTCGCCGAAGCTCGACAATTGGCGTCGTTCGAACAAGGTGCCGAACCTGGTGCTGAATGCGACCTCGCTCAACACGGGCCGCAATTGGCAGTTCACGGCTTCGTTCATGGGCGAGCCGCTGTCCTACGGCACGGGCGTCGATGCTACGGAGCGGCTGCAGCCGGTGTATTTCAGCGAGGCACCGGAAGCGTTGCGGCAGTACCGGTTCGGCCATGCGGTCGCCGCCTCATCCTGCGTGCCGGGGCTGTTCACGCCGATCGTCATCAAGAACCTCTTTCCCGATCGCATCGTCCGCCTCGTCGACGGCGGCGTGCACGACAACCAAGGCATGCGCGCGCTCATCGATCAGGATTGCGCCGAGCTCATCGTCAGCGACGCGAGCGGACAGATGGATGCCGAGCGCAATCCCGCGCACAGCGAGCTCGGCGTCGTGTCGCGCACGAATTCAGTGCTGCAGGCACGCATTCGCGTCGCGCAACACCAGGAGTTGCAGGCGCGCAATCGCTTCGGGCTCCTGCGACGCTGCACGTTCCTGCATCTGCGCAAGAACATCGAATCGGCGCCGGTCAGCGCGGCCGGCGCGGCAGCGGCGACGCAGGAGTCAGCACAATCATCGTCGCTGGCCGGCAGTGGCGGCTGTACCGAATACGGGATCAACAAGGAACTGCAGCGCTGTCTGTCGAAGGTGCGCACCGACCTCGATTCCTTCACCGATCGCGAAGCATTGACGCTGATGTACAGCGGCTACGCGATGGCGGCGAAATATTTCCCGGCGCAGCCGGGCGGTCATCGCGAGCGTTGGCGATTCCTCGATGTGAGCGAAGCCGCGAGCAGCAGCGACGAGCGGGACGCGGGGCTCGGGTCATTGCTCGAGCACATTCGGGTCGCCTCGCGGTTGCCGTTCAAGGTCTGGTGCCTGCATCCGGTGCTGAAAGCATTGGGCCTGCTGTTGATGGCCGGCGCCGGCATCGGCGCATTGGCGTTGCTCTGGTCCATCTCGCGCAGCAAGCCGCTTCAATCAGTCGAGCTCGACGTCGCCGGCGCGGCGCGCTGGGCGTTCAACGCGATCATTGCAGCCGTCCTCGTCATGATCGCGCCCTGGGCGAAAGGAGTGGTGAAGCGAACGCAACAGGCGAGTCATCCGGCATCGATCGTCTGGAAGGTCGTGCTCGGTGTCGTCATGGCGCTCGTTGGCGCGCTCATCTGTCGGGTTCATTTGTGGACGTTCGATCGCTTGTTCATCCGTCTCGGTCGAGTGCGCGGCGTGCAGGAGCCGACCTCGGATGTGATCAGTGCCGAAGGCTGATTCGCGCGCCAGGCCTCGCTCACGGCGAATGCGACGTAATGCACAGATACGTCGCCTGAAGCCGGTGAATCGAGACGCTGTCGCTAAACACCAGCACTGAAATGCCGATCTTCAACCACAAGCGCGTCAGGAACCGCCTGCGGCCGTGAGCGTTACGTGACTGGCTAGTTGAGTGGAGTCGACCATGAAAACCCGAGAAGGTTGGCGACAGCATCTGCGCGATCTCGTGGGGGCGAGTCTCGATCCGACCGTTTACGCCGTGCAATGGGCCGATGATCCGCGCTGCATGCAGCGTGGCGCAGGTCATCGCAGAGTCGGCGCGTTCGCAACGTTGCGCTCGCCGGTGTGTCGCCTGTGGTCCGCCGCGCCCCGCAAGTGGGTCTGATGTTCCTACCCTGACGGCAGCCTCGAGCTGCCGTTTTTGCCTGCTTGTTCGAGCGCTGCGCTGCCCGTGCGCACCCACCGCTTGGCATCAGTCCACAAATGGAGTAACTTCGGACTCAAGTCTCCTACAGGACTTTGCCATGTTCCAGCCGCGACCGGCCGATCCGACCAGCTTCGACGCCGAGGAGCTCGGCGCCACGGCATTGACCGCATTCTTCAACATCACCGCCGCCTGGGGCTTGTCCGCCGAAGAGGAGCGGACGCTGCTCGGGTCCCCGCCCCGGTCCACGTTCTTCAAATGGAAGAGTGAAAAGAGCGCCCGCCTGTCCGCCGATACGCTCGAGCGCATCAGCTACGTGATGGGCATTTACAAGGCGCTGCGAATCCTGCTGCCGACCGAAGAGGCGGCGAACCACTGGGTGAAAAAGCCGAACACGGCGCGCGGCTTCAACGGCAAATCGGCGCTGGATCGGATGCTCGGCGGCCGCGTCATCGATCTTGCCGACGTGCGGCGTTATCTCGACTCGGAGCGCGGCTGAGCTCGCCGCCCGCAGGGAACGCCAGTCCATGACCTCTCGAAGCGCCGGGCCGCCGGCCACGCGGCTGCGTTGGCAAAAAATCTACCGTGTCGTCGCTTCCAAGCATCCGCCGATCAATGTGTTCGAGAACATCGTCGCCGCGCGGCAGATGGAAATGGCCTGGTTCATCGAGGGCCTGACGAACGATCGGTTACGGGATGAAAGCAGCGCGACGCCGATGGTGCCGCCGCAGGAGCGGCTGCGCGCGCCGGGTGCGAGCATCGTGATGGCGGCGTTCACGCACATCGGCCGTCCGAGCCGATTCAGCGACGGCAGCTATGGCGTGTATTACGCCGCCCGGACGCTCGAGACTGCGGTTCGCGAGACTGCCTATCATCGGGCGCGCTTTCTCGCCTCGACCCGGGAAGCGCCGGGTGAAATCGACATGCGCGCGTACGTCGGGCGGCCGATCGAGCCATTGCTCGACATTCGCGCGCCGAAGTACGCGGCGCTGCACGATCCGAACGACTACTCCGCTTCGCAAGCATTCGCGAAGCCGCTGCGCGATGCGGGCGAATGGGGCCTGGTCTATCGCAGCGTGCGTCACGAGGGCGGCGAATGCATCGCAGCCTTCAAGCCGCAAGCGGTCAGCATTCCGATCGCGGGCGCCGCGCTCGCGTATGTGTGGGATGGGGAGAAGATCGCGAAGGTGTATGAGAAATCGGAAGTGCTGTTCGACCTCGCCTGACACCCCCTCTCCCGAAGGGAGAGGGTCGGGGTGAGGGGACGCCGCGAAGCGGCGCTCTCGAAGCCGCCGCGCCATCGCGCGACCTCTCCCTTCGGGAGAGGTGAGATGCAAAGTAAGTTCAACGCCGCGCGAGCCCGAATCCATCGAGCGTAGTCTCACCGCATGAACACGAGCCACCTCACGATGCCCCGCCTCGACACTCTCGCTCGCCTCCTCGCGCTGTCCTGCACCTTCATTGCCCCTGCATTCGCGCAGCAAGCTCCGATGGTGCGCGAGGGCGCGGCCGTCAAAGTCTCGGAACATGTTTTCGTGATCCCGGACGACAACGTCCCCGGCGTACCGAACGTCGGCATCATCGTCGGGCGCGACGGCATTCTCGTCGTCGATACGGGCATGGGCGAGCGCAACGGCGCGATCGTGCTGAAGGAGGCGCGGCGCCTCGGCGGCGACAAGCCGCTGTGGCTAGTGACGACGCACGTACATCCCGAGCACGACCTCGGCGCCTCGGCATTTCCTGCAACGACGAAGATGATTCGCTCGCGCGCCCAGGTCGATGAGATCGCGACCGCAGGCATGCAGACCGCCGACGCATTCCGCCGCCGCTCGCCGGAGATGCGGGCGCTGTTGGAGGGCGCGAAATTTCGCGACGCGGACATCGTGTTCGATACCGAGCACGAAGTGAATCTCGGCGATGTGAAGGCTCGCCTGCTCGCGATGGGCGCCAATCACACCGCCGGCGACACGGTGATCGTCGTCGACCAGGATCACGTGCTGTTCTCGGGCGATCTGGCCATGAAGCCTCTGCCGGCGTTCGCGAGCCCGAAATCGAGCCTTGCACATTGGCTCACGAGCCTCGACCGGCTCGACGCGCTGAAGCCTCGCATCGTCGTGCCGAGTCATGGTCCGACTGGCGATGCGGGGTTCATCGCTGGTTATCGGCGCTATCTCACGCGCATTCGCGATCGCGCGGCTGAGTTGAAGCGGGCAGGCAAGTCGCTCGAGGAAACGACGCAGACGATCACGGCGGAATTGAAATCGGAGTATCCGGATACGGGGCGCGTCGGCGGTGCGGTTCGTTCGGCGTATGCCGAAGCCGGCTGATCTCCCCGCTCATGTCGTCCCGACGCAAGTCGGGACCGCAAGGTGGCAGTGTACTGATGGAGGTCCCGACTTGCGTCGGGACGACAGTGGGTGGGTTCGTCATCCCGACGAAAGTCGGGATCGCAAGATGATGCGACGTGCCCGACTGCGGTCCCGACGTCCGTCGGGACGACGTGGGATCAGCGGTAGCGGCTGAGTATCTTCCCTAGCGCAGCGCTGCCCGGCGTGAGCTTCTCGTACGGCAGCTGATTCAGCGGCTGCGTCGCCGTCGAATTGACCGCGTGAAACTCCGGGTTGTGCTCGTCGATGTAGATGAGCCCGGTCACGTATTCACCTTGCGCCTGTTTCTCGCGCACGTAATTGAACGCCTTGCCGCGATGCGTCGGGTCGTACGTCGGATCGAGCTTCCGCAGCAAGATGCGGCTGCCGTCGTGCATCGTCACCGGAATCGTTTCCCCTTCCGCGTACTGCGCCGTGATCGTCTGTGCCGGCGGCACGAAGTCCGCCTGCACGACCGCGTCATAGTGATCGCGCACGAAGGCATAACTCTTGGTCGAGCCTTCGTGATCGTTGAACGTCACGCACGGCGACAGCACATCGATCAGCGCAAAGCCCTTGTGGCGCAGACCCGCCTGGATCAACGGCACGAGCTGCTCCTTGTCGCCGGAGAAGCTCCGCGCGACGAACGTGCAGCCCAACGTCAGTGCCGTGAGCACCGGATCGACTGGCGGTTGCACGTTCTCCTCGCCGCGCTTCGCCTTCGAGCCCACGTCGGCCGACGCTGAGAACTGGCCCTTCGTCAGGCCGTACACGCCGTTGTTCTCGATGAGATAGAGCATGTTGACGTTGCGGCGAATGGCGTGCGCGAACTGGCCGAAGCCGATCGACAACGTATCGCCGTCGCCCGAGACGCCGAGGTAGTACAGGTCGCGGTTCGCGGCGTTCGCGCCGGTCGCGATCGAGGGCATGCGCCCGTGCACCGCGTTGAATCCATGACCGCCGCTGTCGAAATACGCCGTCGTCTTCGACGAGCAGCCGATGCCCGACAACTTCACGAGCATCTCCGGCCGAATCGACAGGCCCCATACCGCTTCGATGATCGCGGCAGTGACCGAGTCGTGGCCGCAGCCGGCGCACAGCGTCGACATCGCGCCTTCGTAGTCGCGGCGCGTGAGCCCGACTTCGTTGCGCGGCAGGCTCGGATGCGCAATTTTCGGTTTCGCTATGAAGCTCATATGACTGATCTCACCGGCACGACCGTGCCGAGTTCCGCCAGCACGCCGTCCACGATCACGCTCGCCGCCATCGGCAGTCCGGCGTAATACAGAATCGAGCGCAGCTTGGATTTGTCGACGGCCGTCTCGAGCGTCAGCAGGCTCTTCAGCTGCGCATCCCGATTCTGCTCGACGACGAGGATCGTCGCATGCGCCGCCAGGAACTGCTCGACCTCCTCTCCGAACGGAAAGGCCTTCAAGCGCATGTAGTCGCAGTGCGTGCCGCGGCGTTTCAGGATGTCGAGCGCCTCGTGTACCGCGCCGTCGCAGCTGCCGATCGAGACGATGCCCGCACTCGCGCCGCGTCCTTCGATCACCGCCTTCGGCACGAGGCTCTTCGCCGTGTCGAACTTGCGCTTGAGGCGATCGAGAACGAGCTGATATTCGGTTGCGTCCTCGGTGTAGCCGCCGAATTGCGTGTGCCCCGAGCCGCGCGTGAAGTACGCGCCCTTCGGATGCACGCCGGGCAGCGTGCGATAGGGAATGCCGTCGCCGTCCTTGTCCGCATAGCGCTGAAACCTGTCGATCGCCTCGAGCTGCTCCTTCGTGAGCACTTTGCCGCGATCGGGGCGATAGGCGTCGTCCCATTTCAGCATCGGACACATCCAATCGTTCATGCCGATGTCGAGATCCGACATCACGAACACCGGCGTCTGCAGCCGCTCGGCAAGATCGAAGGCCGTCGCCGCGAGATAAAAGCACTCTTCCGGATCGCGCGGGAACAAGAGCACGTGCCGCGTGTCGCCGTGCGAGGCATACGCCGCCAGCAACAGATCGCATTGCTGCGTCCGCGTCGGCATGCCGGTGGAGGGTCCGACGCGCTGAATGTCGAAGATGACCGCCGGAATCTCGGCGTAATAGGCGAGCCCGATGAATTCGTTCATGAGCGAGATGCCCGGCCCGCTCGTCGGCGTGAACGCCCGCGCACCGTTCCAGGAGGCGCCGATCACCGCGCCGATCGCGGCCAGCTCGTCTTCGGCCTGCACGATCGCGTAGTTGCGTTCGCCGGTCTGTGCATCGACGCGCCACTTCTGACAGAAGCCTTTGAATGCATCCATGAGCGAGGTCGAGGGCGTGATCGGATACCACGCGCCGACCGTGGCGCCCGCGTACAAACAGCCGAGCGCCGCGGCGGTGTTGCCGTCGATCAGCACGTGATCGTGCGTCTTGTCCATGCGCGCGACGCGCAGCGGCAGCGGTGTCGGGAAATGCTCCTTCGCATAGTTGAAGCCCATCTCGAGCGCCTGCACGTTCGAATCGAGCAGCGCCTTCTTGTTCGCGTAACTTTCGGAGAGGAGCGTGCGCATGATGTCGAGATCGATCTCGAGCAGCGCCGCAAGGACGCCCGCGTACATGATGTTCTTGAGCAGAATCCGCGCACGCACGCCCTGAAACGTTTCGTTGCACAAGCGAGCGAGCGGCACGCCGATGATCGTGATGTCATCGCGCGCAAGAAGCGCATGGCGCGGCCACGTCGAGTCGTAGAGCAGATAGCCGCCGGGGCTGACCTCGCGAATGTCTTTCGCGTAGGTTTCTGCGTTCATCGCGACCATCACGTCGACGCGCCCCGAGCGCGCGACGTAGTTGTCCCGCGTGATCCGGATCTCGTACCAGGTCGGCAGGCCCTGGATGTTCGAGGGGAAATAGTTCTTGCCGATGACCGGCACGCCCATCCTGAAGATGGCCTTCATCAACAGCGTATTGGCGCTCGCGGAACCCGTCCCGTTGACGTTCGCGAGCTTGATGACGAAATCGTTCAGGCGGTCTTGCGGCTCGCCGTGTGTTGAGCTGAGTGACATGGATGAGTCTCATCGCCCGCTTGCGGGAACTTGAGGGTCGATTTCTGCATGTCCCATGCGGCCGTCGGACAGCGCTCGGCGCACAGCCCGCAATGCACGCACAAGTCCTCGTCCTTCACCATCACGCGCGCGGTCTGCCGCAACGGCGTCGAGACGAACAGCGGCTGCGCGGGATTGAGCGCGGGCGCCTTCAGGCGCGTGCGCAAGTCTTGCTCCGGCCCGTTCGCCGCGAGCGTCAGGCAATCGACGGGGCAGATATCGATGCAGGCATCGCATTCGATACAGAGCCTCGCTTCGAACACGGTCTGCACGTCGCAGTTCAGGCAGCGCTGCACTTCGGCCGCCGCCTGCTCCGCCGTGAAGCCGAGCTCGACCTCGATGTTCACCTTCTTGAAGCGCTCCTTGAGATCGACATGCGGCATCAGGCGCCGCTCGAGCGGGTTGTAGTCGTTCTTGTAGGCCCACTCGTGAATGCCCATCTTGCGGCTCGACAGATTCAGGAGCGGCGGCAGGCGCTCGCTCACCGGCAGGCCCTGACAGTACTTGTGGATCGACACCGCGGCCTGATGGCCGTGCTCGACGGCCCAGATGATGTTCTTCGGTCCGAACGCGGCATCGCCGCCGAAGAAAACGTTTGCGCGCGTCGATTGGAACGTCACCGGATCGACCTTCGGGACGTGCCAGCGATCGAACTCGATGCCGAGGTCGTTCTCGATCCAGGGAAACGCGTTCTCCTGGCCGATCGCGAGGATCACATCGTCGCATTCGAAGAAGGCTTCGCCCACGCTGCGCTCCGCCGTGATCCGCCCGCGCGCGTCGAGCTCGTATTCCATGCGATCGAACAGCATGCCCGCGAGCTTGCCGCCTTGAACGACGAACGCTTTCGGCGCGTGATTGATGACGATCTCGACGTTCTCTTCTTCGGCGTCCTCGAGCTCCCATTCCGAGGCCTTGAAGAAGCTGCGCGGCTTGCGCGCCATCACTTTCACGTCGGTCGCGCCGAGCCGGAGCGAGGTGCGGCAGCAATCCATGGCGGTGTTGCCGACGCCGATGATGAGCACGCGCCGGCCGATCGACTTGATGTGATCGAACGCGACCGACTCGAGCCAGTCGATGCCGATGTGAATGCGATCCTGCACCGCTTGCGATGCGCGGCGGCCCGGCAGCTCGAGATCCTTGCCCTTCGGCGCGCCGCTGCCGACGAACACCGCATCGAACTCTCCGGTCGCGAGCAGCTCGCGCATGCTCGTCACCGCAGAGCCCAAGCGCAGATCCACGCCCAGATCGACGATGTAGCCGATCTCCTCTTCGAGCACGCTGGCAGGTAAACGGAAGGAGGGAATGTTCGTGCGCATGAGCCCGCCCGGCGTGCCCCATCGCTCGAACATCGTGATCTCATAGCCGAGCGGCATCAGATCGTTTGCGACCGTGAGCGATGCCGGACCTGCGCCGATGCACGCAATGCGCTTGCCGTTCTTCGTGCGCGGCGCCCTCGGCAGGTGCGCGGTGATGTCGTCACGATGGTCCGCGGCCACGCGCTTCAGACGGCAGATCGCAACGGGCTTGTCTTCGACGCGGCCGCGGCGACACGCGGGCTCGCACGGCCGATCGCAGACGCGACCGAGAATGCCTGGGAAAACGTTGGATTCGCGATTGACGAGATAGGCTTCGGAGAAGCGTCCCTGAGCGATGAGGCGAATGTACTCGGGTACATCCGTATGCGCGGGGCAGGCCCACTGACAATCGACGACGCGATGGTAATAGTCAGGATTTCGGGTATCGGTCGGTTCCACCGCTACGTATCCCCCTCACCATGGGTGCCATTCATCGATGACACCTCAGCCGGCAATCAGTGCCGGAAGCCTATACCTATTACCGCCATTCGGAAACCCGAGGATTCCTGGGGAAACGTCGAGCGCACGACACGTGAGGCGCGCAGGGCTCATGCGTGATCGATGAAACGATCAACGCACGCGGACATGGAAGCGCACGCTGAAGCTCGGTGCGCCCGAGCCGTTCGCGCCGTTCATCGCGCCGCTCGGTGCGATACGGATTCCCCGAATGTTCGGATCGTAGCCTTCGGGTGTAGCGCTCGGTGTATACGTGAACGGGGCACCGCCGCCGGCCGCGGACGAGAACGCAACATGGCTCGCGTATGCAAAGCCGAGCCCGCTCACGGGTGACCCATCAACAAAGGACAACGCGCCGCCGCACGCGGCGGAAACGCACAACTCGACATCAGGCGGCAACGGATCGGTGATGACCAGCGTGCTCGAGTCGATTGCGCCCGGGCCGGTGTTCGAAACGGCAATCGTGTAGCGAAGGATGCTGCCTGGAATGCGTTTGGGATTCGTCGTCGCGTTGACCGGGTCGGACACGACTTCAGTGAGCTTCTGAATCGACAGCGACGGCACCACGATCTCGAAGGTGCCGACGCCGAGATCCGAAACCATGTTCTCGGTGCCTTCGCGCGCGACGACGCGCGCCGTCCAGCTGCCGGCCGCGGCATTGTTCGGAACGGTGAACACATATTCATACGTGCGCGTCGCGGCACCGGAATCGGCAACCTGCGCCATCGCGACATTGCTGACGATCGTCGTCGAACCAGGATCGACGAGCGTCACGCTCGCGCCGCTGATGTCGAAGCTGCCGAACGGATCGCTGACGACGGCGCGCACATGGACCGTCGAGCCGCGATTGAAACGGCTCGCCGGCACGCCGCCCGGGTACGCAGCGGAGAACGATTGCACCGAATCCACGTTGATGACCGACAGGCTGTTCAATTCGACCCGTGAGTAGTTGCCCGCCGACGGGAACGGATGAATCGTCACGCGCCGGCTGCCGCCGCCCGTCGTATTGCGCAGCGTGAGTCGGAGCGTCTGGCCGGCCGGAATCGTTGTCGAGGTCGCTAGCGTCAGCGCCGCCGTTCGCAGCAGCGGAGTGGTTTCGCTGAGATTCGAAGCCGCCAGCGTTCCCTGTGCCAATGGCATCATGCCGGCGCTGAGGGTGACTTCGACCGTGCGATCATCGCCGCTGCCGGATTCGGTGAGCCACAGCGGAACATTGAAATTGCCTGCCGCCAAAGTCACGGGCAGGCTCAGCGCGGGCGTCAGCGTCCAGGTCGCTGATTGATTGACGTCGATGTTCGTTACGGGGACGGCCGTCGTCGGCGGCGTTCGATGCAGCTGATTGCCTGCACGCAAGTACAGCTGCTTCGTGCCGCTGCCGGGGATCTGCGATTGCGACACGATGATTTGTGGTGCCGCTGGTGTCGCATCCGCGCCGCCGGGGTTATCGATCGTCGCCGTGTTGTCGATCGTCGATCCAGGCAGCAGGCCTGGGGCGATCTGCATGTCGACGACGATCGTCGCGCTGCCGTTCGCGGCAATCGAAATCCCGGAGACATTGACGAGTCCGCGCCCGCTCGCGCCTGTTCCAATGCCTGTCGATGCGTTGGTCGCGCCGGCTGGCATGCTGACGACCGCAAAGCTCGCGGCACCCGCCGGAATGTTGTCGATGACACTGACGCTCGTTGCAGCGATACCTGCGCTCTCTCGCACCGTAATCGTGTAGCGCAGCGTATCGCCGGGATTCGCATCGCCGCCGTTCACATCCGCGACGGTCTTCGTCGAAGTCGAGAGATTCGAGCCGAGCACGGTTGCCGTGTCCGTCGCGCTGTTGTTCGCGGGATCCGGGTCGTTGCTCGGCGTCGTGACCTGCGCAGTGTTCTCGATGCTCGGAAAGGCGGCATTGCCCACCGCGACGGTCAACGTGATTGCCGGCAGCGAGCTGTTCGCGTTCAACGGGCCCGCGTGAGTGCATGTAACGAGCTGACCGGCCGCGCCGCACGTCCAACCCGCGCCGGTGCCGGAGACGTACGTAAGCCCCGCGGGAAGCGTATCGGTCACGCTGATCGGGAAGTCCGTCTGTTGCGAGCCGGCCTGGCTCGACACGGTAAGCGTATAGGTCGCGTTCGAGCCGACGACGAAATTGCCCGCGTGCGCGAGCGACAGCGACAAGTCCACGATCGGCTCGCTCGTCACGCTCACGATCTGCGCAGTGAGCAGCACGAGATCGCCGCCCGCCGAATAGCGAGTCGTCGCGGACGTCGCGCCCGGCGTGAGGAGCGAGGAGACGTTGTACGTGTCGATATCGGCGCCGTAGCTGTTCACGGCGTTCTGTGAATTCACCGTGCCGTCGTATTGCTGCACACTTGGATCGCTGCCCGCGGGAACGAGGCCGTCGTCGAGCGCCGTGTCATTGAAGTGCAGCGATTCAGAGTAGCCGTTGAGCGGGTCCGAGTTGCCGGGATCGCCTTCCCACGATATGACCGCGACGCGGCCGTCGATGTTCGAGGCGGGAATGCGGAAGCCGTTCGGCGTGAGCGTCAGCGCGCTGCCGCGAAAGTATTGGAGCCCGTCGAAGACGTTGATGGCGCGCAGGCGCTCGGACGGCGAGCCGTAGATCGCGATCAAGCCCCAACCGGCGAGCACCGCGCTCGGCGTGCAATGCGGCGCACCGGTGTTCACGGTCAGCCCGGAGAACGTGTATGTGCCGTTGCCGGTGACGCGATTCGTGACATCCGCGAAGCCGCCGAAGAACGGCAGGTTCGGGTCGTAGGGATAGACAGCCTGGAACGTCCGGCTCGCCGTCACCGTGCTCCCGTTCAACGCGACCGTCGCATCGACGCTCGAGCCCGAGCCGCCCCAATACAAATATGCGGCGACGATCGATGCGCCGGCAGGAATGCCGGTCAGTGCGCGGCTGCTCGTCGCGCCGACGGCGCAGGAATCGCCGCTGTCCGGTTGCGTTCGCAACGAGCCGCCCGTCGCGACGAAATTCACGTTGCCGGTAAAGCGGGCGTAGCGGCTGATCGGCACCTGCTGCGCGAGCGCGTCGAGCGAGGTGAGCGCGAGGCTCGCGACGACGATGCCATGGATCAGTGTGATGAGGCGCCGTGAGAACAAGACGCGGGCTCCGCTGCGAAAAACGCCTGGAGCCTATTGAGCGATTGCCTGAGGCGTCGCCGAGGCGTTCACATTTTGACGCTCTTATGTCGATCCCGAGCGCAAACCGCGACCCACCTCCCTCTCCTTCCCCCCGCGGGAGAGGGAACGCGCACGAATGACGGAAAGCCGTCGTTGTTAGGTCAAACGTGCGCGCGTCACGCGCGCGACCGTGCGTAACGCACAGACCGATCCGCGACGCGCGTCGCATTTCGTATTTCCACGCATTCCGCTCCTCGCACGCGCGGCTCCGCAAAGCGCGATGGGCTCGGCAGTTCTCGCCGAACTTGAGCGCTCTCGCAGCGAACTGCGACTGCTTTCACAAATGGGCCGCACCCGTTCGCAAGAATCCGCCCGCCGTAAGGGAACACCTGTGCCGGCCTTCGGGGGAATGGAAGCGCGTTGCTCAGTCTACGGATGAGTCACCGGAGGTCCTCCGGCAGCAGGTGTTCGGGGCGCCGCGTTCGCGCGGCGATGGGAGGAGGACTCGTGATTCATTTGCGTTCGCGCGCGTGCATCGCGCTTGCGTCTTTGTTCGCGGCCGTGAGCGCGCACGCGCTCGGCACGGTCGCCGGCACGTCCATTCAGAACACCGCGCAGATCACGTACAACGTCGGCGCGACGACGCTGTCGACCTCGTCGAACACGACGACGATCACGGTCGCGGAAATCCTCGATGTCGCCGTCACGCTCGACACCGCGACCGTCAGCGTGACGCCGGGCGCGACTCAGCAAGAGCTCGTCTTCACCGTGACGAACACGGGCAACGGCACCGAGACGTTCTCGCTCGCAGGGCTCTCGACGCTGCCCGGCGATGATTTCGATCCGACGCCGTCGACGCCGGCCTTCATCTATTTCGATACGGACGGCAGCGGCGACTTGTCGGCGGGCGACACCGCTTACGTCGCGAGTACGAACGACCCCGTGCTGGCCGCGGACGCGAGCGTGCGCGTGCTCGTCGTCAACGACGTCCCGAGCGCCGTCGCGGACGGACAGCGCGGACGCAGCCGCCTGAGCGCCAGCGCGCGCACCGGCACCGGCGCACCAGGAACCGCATTCGCAGGTCAGGGTGACGGCGGATTCGACGCGGTCGTCGGCACGAGCGGCGCCCACGCGGAAGCCTTCGGCGAATATCTCGCCGAAGCGCTGCAACTCTCCGCGGTGAAATCGCAAACCGTCGTCGACCCGTTCGGCGGCGCGCGGCCGATTCCTGGCGCGCGCATCAATTACCAGATCGTCGTCACCGCGACCGGCACCGGCACCGCGACGACCGTCAATTTCAGCGACGCGATTCCCACGAACACGACGTACGTCGCCGGCTCGCTCGCCTTGAACGGTGCCGCGCTCTCGGACACCTCGGGCAACGACGCCGGCGAATACGCAGCGGCGCCGACGCCGCGCGTGCTCGTAAGCCTCGGGAATCTCACGGCCGCGAGCGGCCCGCAAACGATCACCTTCGCCGTCACGATCAACTGAGCTCTTCTGGAGAACGCATGAAAACGCTGACTCGCTGCTCTCTCGCATTCGCCGCTCTCATCGCGCTCGCGCACGTCGCGCACGCGCAGGACAAGGGCTGCATCGAGCTTACGACCGTCGCTTCCACCGAACAGGAATACGTGAACGAGCAAGGACGCAAAGCAACGCGCCTGGTGCCGGCCGCGAAGGTCGTGCCGGGCGATGAGATCGTCTGGACGATCACGGCCAAGAACATCTGCGGCAAGGCCGCGAGCAACATCGTGATCGCGAACCCCGTGCCCGAGCAGATGAGCTTCGTCGCGGGTTCCGCCTTCGGCGTCGGCGCCGCCATCACGTACTCGCTCGACGGCAAGGAATTCAAGGCCTCGGATGCGCTGCTCGTGAAGGAGCCGACGGGAGCGCTGCGCCCTGCGCGCGCCGATGAGTTCCGCGCCGTCCGCTGGACCTACACGACTGCCTTCGAGCCCGGCGCGACAGCGTTCGTGCGTTACCGCGCGCTCGTGAAGTAACGGCCCCCTCATGTGACTGCCGCTCTTCGGCAAGGGCGGCGGCAGTACGGCTTCACCTTGCTTTCGTATTGGCCACTTCTCAAGGGAGATTCGTCATGACCATCGCAAGGCACCTCATGCGGGTTGCCCTCGCGCTGCCGGTTCTCGGCTCGTTCGCAGTGATGCAGAGCGCGCTGGCCGTCGGTACCGATGCCGGCACGTCGATCAACAACCGCGCGACCGTGAGCTACAGCGTGAGCGGCGTCGCGCAGACGGCAATCGAAAGCTCGCCGACCGGCAATGCGACGCCGGGCGCGGGCGCCGGCGCGAACACGACGTTCGTCGTCGACAACAAGATCCTGCACGTCGTCGCCGAAACCTCGGGCAACGCGACGAGCACGAGCCCGGGCGCGACGAACGTCGTCGCGACGTTCACCGTGACGAACCAGGGCAACAATGCGCAGGGCTATCAGCTCACGCCGACGAACCTGGCGACCGGCACGGCATCCCCGTTCGGCGCGGGCGCGGATGCGTTCGATGTGACGAATCTGCGCGTCTTCGTCGATGCGAACGGCAACGGCGCCTACGACGCCGGCACGGACACGGCCACGTTCATCGACACGCTTGCGGAAGACGCCTCCGTCACCGTGTTCATCGTCTCCGATATTCCGCTCGCGGCGACGAACGGCCAGTACGCGAACGTGCAGCTCGCTGCGCGCGCGGCGCAGGCGGGCACGAGCGCAGCCACGCTCATGGCGGAAACGAGCGGAGCGGATAACGCAACCGTCGTCGACGTCGTATTCGCCGATGCCGGCGCCACGGCGCGTGACGGCGTTCACGAGGCTTCCGATCAATACACCGTTGCGTCCGCGGCGTTGTCGGTCGCGAAGACTTCGAGCGTCGTCAGCGATCCATTCAATGGCACGAGCAATCCGAAGGCGATCCCGCAGGCGATCGTCGAATACTCGATCGTCGTGACGAACACGGGCGCGAGCGCGGCGTCGAGCGTCAGCATTCGCGACCCGCTCCCGGCAGCGACGACGTTCGTGCAGGGCCAGTACGCGGGCACGACCGACGTCGAGGTGCAGGTGGGCGCAGGCGCGCCGACGCGCTGCGTCGCGGAGGCCGTGGCGGACTCGAACGCCGACGGCTGTTATCGCAATTCGAGCGGCGAGCTCATCGTCGGTGCGCCGATGGCGGTCGCGACGGTGAGCGCAGGCGCCGCGAATTCGGTCACCGTGCGCTTCCGCGTGCAGATCAACTGAGGCGTTGGCGGGCGCTTGCTCCGTGCGTTGCTTCGCATCCTGGGTTTGGGCCTCGATCGCGCTGCTCGCGAGCGCGATCGCCGGCGCACAGGCGCCGACCCCGCCCGGCACCGTGATTCGCAACGCTGCGACGATCGCCTACGTCGATGCGAAGTCCGCGGCCGTGAGCGTCGACACGAACGAAGTCGCCGTCACGGTCGCGCCGCTTCCCTCCACCTCGACCATCAGCATTCTGCGCAATGCGGTGTCCGCGGCTGCGTCGATCGTCGCCGCGCCGACGCAGTGCCGAAGCGCATCGGGCTTCACGCCGTTGCCGACGCCGGCTTCCGCAAGCGGCACGCCCCTCGACATCTCGCAGCCGCTCGCGCTCGTTGCGACGAGCAGCATTCATGGCGGCGAGCCCGCATTCATTCGGCTCGTCGATGCCGATCGCAATCGCAATGCCGGGGCCGTGGATGTTCTGGACATCGAAGTCGCCACCGCCGCGAACGATCGTGAAACGCTGCGCCTTGCGGAAACCGGCGTCGACACCGGCGTGTTCGTCGGCTATGTCCAAACGCGCGCGAGCACACCGACGGCGGGCAATTGTGTGCTGGAGGTCGCGCGCAACGCAGAGCTCACGTCCACATACGTCGATCCCGATGATGCGACGGACACGAGCCGCGCGAACGCGCTCGTCGATCCGTATGGACTGATTTTCGATTCGGCGACCGGCGCGCCGGTCAATGGCGCTCGCGTGCGCCTCGTCGATGCGACGAGCGGCGCGGGCGCAAGCGTTTACGGCGACGACGGCGTGAGTGCGTACCCCTCTGAAGTCGTGACCGGAGCAGCCGTGACCGATGCGGGCGGCACGGTCTATTCGCTGCCTGACGGCGTCTTCCGCTTTCCGTTGGTCGCGAAGGGCAGCTATCGCATCGAAGTTAAGCCGCCGGCCGGCCACGCGTTTCCGTCGACACTCGATGTTGCGCAATTGAATGAGCTCGGCCGCGGCTCGTATCGCCTGAACGCGGCATCGTTTGGCACGGCGTTCGCGATCGAGGCGGGTCCGGCGATCGCGGTTGACGTGCCCGTCGATCCGGCCGCGAGCCAGCTGTTCCTGCAGAAGTCGACCCCGACGACAGTCGCGTCGATCGGTGATTTCGTTCAGTACACGCTCACGATTCAGAACACCGCGACGAATGCCGCAGTCGCGACCATGACGACGATCGATCGCATGCCGCAGGGCATGCGCTATCGAGCAGGCAGCACGCGCGTGAACGGCGAGCCCGCGCCGGATCCGACGATCTCCGCCGACGGCCAGACGCTCACCTTCGCTTCGGGCGCGCTCGGCCCGAATCAGCGTCGCGAAATTCGCTATGTCGCCGAGATCACGGCCGGTGCCCGCGGCAAACGCCTCGTGAATGCCGCACAGGCGCAAGGGCCGGATGGCATCACATCGAACTCCGCGCAGGCCACGATCGAGCTGCGCGAGGCGCTGTTCCGCGATCGCGCGTTCGTGATGGGCCGCGTGGTCGAGGGCGAATGCGGCCAGGCCGTCGAGACCCTCAAAGGTATCGCAGGCGTGCGCGTCTATCTGGAAGACGGACGCTATTCGGTCACCGACGACGAGGGCAAGTATCACTTCGAGGATGTGACGCCCGGCGCCCACGTCGTGCAGATCGACACCGTCACGATCCCGGAGACGCATCGCCCGCTCGACTGCGGCCAAGATGTGCGCAGCGCGGGCCGCGCGTATTCGCAATTCGTCGATGTGCGCGGCGGCGCGTTGTGGCGGAGCGATTTTCGTCTGGCGCGCAAAGCGGCGCCGAAAGGCAACGTGCGCTTGCAGCTCGAAACGGCCGCGAATGGGCCGACGGAGCTTAGGCATTCGATCGCGATCGAAGTGGCGACGCTGCCGATCACGAATACGCGTGTGCTCGTGATGCTGCCTCCCGGGTTGAGCTACGTGACTGGCAGCGGCACGTTCGACGGCACGCCACTCGAGCCCACGGCCGCAGATTCGATCCTGAGCTTCGCGCTCGGAACGGCGGCGCCCGAGAGAATCGCGCAGCTCGCGTTCCGGACGCAGGCGACGGCGGGCTCGAGCGGCGGGCTTGCGGTCAAAGCGCTCGCCACATTCGATACGCCGGCGCAACCAGGGCGGCGCACGCAACCCGTCGAAAACACCGTGCTGCGCGGCGAGATGCTCTATGAGAACGCGTCGTATCGCTTCGCGCCGCGCTTCGATGTGCTCGACACGCGCATTCAGGCGGCGGATCGCGCGCAGCTCGACCGCATCGTCGCTGAGTGGCGCGGCGTCACCAACCTGCGCCTGGTAGCGATCGGACATTCGGATGCGACATTGATCGCCGCGCGCAGCCGCGAGTCCTTCGGCGACAACTATCAGCTCTCGCGTGCGCGCGCCGAGGCGGTCGCGGACTATTTGAGCGCGCGTCTCGGAATCGATGCTGCGCACGTCACGGTCGCAGGCCGCGGCTCAGATGAGCCGCTCGCGGAAGGGCATGATGCCAAGAGTCTCGCGCTCAATCGCCGCGTCGAGATTTCGATCGAAGGGCTGCGTGTGATCGCGGCGGGCGCGATGACCGTGAAGCAGGCGAGCGCGCGCTCTGAGGCGGTTGAAACCCTGGGATCGCTAGATGCGCGCGTGCCGACGAGCGCGTCGGGCCCGGCTGCTGCAGTAGCGGCGCCTGCCACACCGGCGACGATCGACCTGGAACGCCTGAAGCCAGAGCTGAATTGGCTGCTGCCGCTCGCCGAGGACATGCCGGCGATCCCGAGCATCAAAGTGGCGATTCAGCATTTGCCGAGCCAGCGTGTCGATCTCTTCGTCAACGGCGCCGCCGTCAGCACGCTCAATTTCGATGGCATTGCGATGAATGCGGCGCGCACGGCGGCGCTGAGCCGGTGGCGCGGCGTCGCGCTCGACAATGGCGACAATGAGTTGCTCGCCGTCGTGCGCGATCACGACGGCGCCGAAATCAGCCGACTCTTGCGCAGCGTCCACTACGCCGGCGGCGCGGTTCGCGCCGAGCTCGTGCGCGAGGCGTCGGTGCTCGTCGCGGACGGCCGCACGCATCCGGTCATCGCGCTGCGCATGGTCGATGCGTACGGCAAACCCGCACGGCCGGGAACCCTCGGCGCGTATCGCGTCGAAGCGCCGTATCGTTCCTGGTGGGAGGTGCAATCGCTCGACGACAACAAGCTCGTCGCGATCGGCACGCGCGAGCCGACGTTCACCGTCGGCGAAGATGGGCTCGCCCGCCTCGAGCTCGAGCCGACGACTCAAGCCGGCACGGCGGTCGTGCGGCTGCGCTTCAACGAGCGCCAGCAGCAGGAGCTGCGCGTATGGCTCGAGCCGCAGGCGCGGGACTGGATTCTCGTCGGCATCGCGGAAGGCACCGCCGCTTACAAGACGATCAGCGACAACATGCAAGCCGCGGCGGACGCGGGGCTGGAAGAGGGCTATGCGGAGAACGGGCGCGTCGCGTTTTTCGCGAAAGGCGCGATCAAGGGCGAGTTTCTGCTCACTGCGGCGTATGACTCGGCGCGCGAGCACGGGGAGACGAAAGATCGCCTGCTCGGCGGCGTGGAGCCCGACCGCTTCTACACGCTCTATGGCGATGCGACCGAGCAGCGCTTCGAGGCGGCGAGCGCACGCAAGCTGTTCCTGAAGCTCGAACGCCGGCAGTTCGCGGCAATGTTCGGTGACTTCGAAACGGGGCTGACGGTCACGGAGCTTTCGCGCTACAGCCGCACGCTCACGGGCTTGAAGTCGGACTATGCGGGCGAGCATGTCGGCTTCTCTGCATTTGCCGCGCGTTCCGATCAGGGCTTCGTAAAAGACGAGATCGCAGGCGACGGCACCTCGGGGTTGTATCGCCTGAGCCGGCATCCGCTGATCATCAACAGCGACAAGATCCGGCTGGAAATCCGTGACCGCTTCAGAAGCGAAGTGGTGATCGAGTCGCGGCCGCTCGCGCGCTATCTCGACTACAGCATCGATTACTCGAACGGCACGCTGTTCTTCAAGCAGCCGGTGCCGAGCCGTGATGCGAGCTTCAATCCGGTGTTGATCGTGGCCGAGTACGAGGTCCTGAGCGGCGGCAAGCAAGAACTGACGGCCGGCGGCCGTGCATCGCTCAAGCTTGCGAACGACCAGCTCGAGATCGGCACGAGCTTTCTGCAGGAAGGCGCAGCCGCGGGCGAGACGCAAGTCGTCGGAACGGACTTGCGCTGGCGGATCGGCGCGGCGACGCAGCTCAAGGCCGAGATCGCGCGTTCGCAGAGCGACGATCCCAGCGTTCCGGACGCGGCGCTCGGATACTTGACCGAGCTTGCGCACGTTACGGAGAAGCTGGATGCGCGCGCGTATGTTCGCGAACAGGAGCTTGGCTTCGGCCTCGGGCAGCAGATGACCTCGGAAGGCGGCACGCGCAAGCTCGGCCTCGACGGGCGCTATCGGGTGTCCGAGCGCATGCTCATCGAAGGTGAAGCGTATCGACAGCAAGTGCTCAGCTCCGGCGCACAGCGCGATCTCGTGAGCGCGGAAGTTCGGCGCGAAGCTGGCGACTACACGCTCGGCCTCGGCGCACGGCATGTCGAAGACGCGGGCGCGCGAGTCGCCTCACCGAACGCGTACGCCGGCGGCGAATCGCAACAGGCGTTCGTGAATGGCAGCCTGGATCTGCTCGATGATCTGATCACGCTGCATGCGGCGCAGGACGTAGCGCTTGGTGGCAAAAGCTCGAGCGTCGACTTCCCCAACCGATCGCTGGTCGGAATCGACTATCACCTGCGCGCCGACACGACGCTCTTCGCCGAATACGAGCATGCCGATGGGGCGAAGCTCGACGCGGACATGACGCGCTTCGGCGTGCGGGCCGTGCCATGGGCGCGGGCACAGCTGCAATCGAGCATGACGCAGGCGGTAAGCGAGTTCGGTCCGCGCGTGTTTGCGAACCTCGGACTGACGCAAGGCTGGCAGGCGTCCGAGCGCTGGGCGCTCGATTTCGGGGTCGATCAAAGCAAGACCGTCAGCGGCGAAACCGTGGCGCCGTTCAATCCGAACGTGTCGCTTGCGTCGGGCTCGCTCGGCGGTGATTTTCTCGCGACGTTCGTCGGCGCGATGTATCGCAGCGAGCTGTTGACGTTCACCTCGCGCCTGGAGCATCGCGACTCGGACGATGAAGATCGGCTCGTGTTCTCGGGCGGCTTCTATCGCGAGCCGCTCGCAGGTCATGGACTGTCGCTCGCAAGCCAGTTCTTCGCGAGCGATTTCGCCAACGGCGCGGCCGTGACGGCGGGCGAGGTGCAGCTCGGTTGGGTGTATCGGCCGGCTGCGAGCCGCTGGATCGTGCTCGATCGTCTCGATCTCAAGCACGATGAGACGCGCGATGCGGGCGGACGGATCGAATCCGCGCGCGTCATCAACAATTTCAATGCGAACTGGCAGGTCGATCTGCTCACGCAAGCCGGCGTGCAGCTCGGTGCTCGGTATGTGCGCAGCACGTTCGAGGGTGATCGCTATTCGGGCACCTCCGCGCTCGTCGGATTCGATCTGCGCCGCGACTTGAACGGCACCTTCGACGTCGGCGTGCATGGCGCGCTCCTGAGCTCGCTCGATGCGGGCGTGTGCGAACATTCGATCGGCGTCGATCTCGGCATGACGCTCGTGACGAACGTCTGGATCTCGATCGGCTACAACGTCGCGGGCTTTCGCGACGAGGACTTCGAAGCGAGCCGCTATCTCGCGCAGGGACCCTATCTCAAGTTCCGCACGAAGCTGGATCAGGACACGTTCGCGGACCTGATCGGCGCGGCGCAACGTAGCTGGTGATCTGGTCTTCCAGCTGGCAGACGCGGGAAGCGCTGCCGGCGGATCGCGTCCGTTGATCGGTCACCGCAACTGCCCCTAGCATTCACGATCCTGGAACTTCACGCCGCTCACCCGGTCTTTCGGTACGCGCAGCGGGCACATGGGGAGTGCGATGATTCGACTGGACGCGGTAGAACGCCACTACAAGATGAGCGGACAAACCGTGCGGGCGCTGGCAGGGGTCGACTTGACGATCGAGCCGGGCGAGTTCGTGGCGATTACCGGGCCGTCCGGTTCGGGCAAGTCCAGCTTGCTGAACGTTCTCGGCTGTCTCGATCGACCGGATGCCGGCCGCTATCTGCTCGCCGATCAGGATGTCGCGCTGCTCGATGACGATCAGGCGAGCACGATTCGTAACCGCAAGATCGGCTTCATCTTTCAATCATTTCATCTGCTGCCCCGGCTCACCGTGCTCGAGAACGTGCTGCTGCCGCGGCGCTTTCTGCGCGAACCGATCGACGGCTTGGAAGCGCGGGCGCGGATGCTGCTCGGCCGCGTCGGGCTCGCCGAACGGCTCGATCATCGGCCGAGCGAGCTGTCCGGCGGGCAGATGCAGCGTGCCGCGATCGCGCGGGCGTTGCTGTTGCAACCGGCATTGCTGCTGGCCGACGAACCGACCGGCAATCTGGATTCACGCAGCGCCGCGGACGTACTCGCGCTGCTCGAAGAAGTGCACGCCAGCGGGCAGACGATCGTGCTCGTCACGCACGACAATGATGTCGCAGCGCGCGCGACGCGACGCATTCAGCTCCGCGACGGCAAGGTGTGCAGCGATGCGCGCCACTGACGTCGCGGCGATCTTTGTCTGCGGCGTCTGTGCGGCCGCGTGCGTCCGAGCGGCATCGATCACCGGCGAAGTTCGCGCGCTCGAAGCGCAGCCGATCTATACGCCGCCCTCGAACAGCTCGCCCGTCGTGCTGCGCTTCTATGTTCCGGACGGGACCGAGGTCAAGAAGAACGAGCCGCTCCTGCGCATCGATCCAGGTCAAGCAGGCGCACGCCTTCGAACCCTCGAGTCCGATTACGAGAAGGCGGAAGCGAAGGCGGCGGCGGAGATCGCCGATCGCCGCGTCAAGGCGATCGATGCCGAGCTTGCGTATGTCGAAGCCGAGGCCGTATTGGGCAAGGCCCGTATCGACGCTTCGCTGCCGCGCGAGCTGCTGAGCGGGCTCGACTACGATCGCTATCGCGGCGATCTCGAGCGTGCCGAGCGCGATCTGATCTTGAAGCGCGAGCAGCTGCGGGATGCGCGCGCGGCGGTGGAACGGCGCAGCAAGGACGCGCAGCTCGAGCTCGAGCGCATCAGGCTCGAACAGGAGTATCAACAGGCGCAGCTCGACAATGCCGAAGTCCGGGCGGAGCGCGACGGCGTCGTCTTGCACGGCTTCGATCCCTGGTCCGGGCAGCGCTTCGATGAAGGCTCGTCCGCGCAGATGGGACAGATGATTGGCGAGGTCGCGACGATCCACAACCTGGGAGTGCGCGCGTATGCCCTGGAGAGCGAGCGCGATGCGTTCAAGCGCGGCGATCTTGTCCGCATCGATTTCGATGCGCTGCCGGGGGTGCAGGCGACCGGGCGCATCGAAAGCATCTCCGCGGCGCCGGAAGCACGCCAGACGTGGGGCACCGGGCGCTATTTCACGATCGACATCCGCTTCGCAACCGATCCGGGCAAGGCTCGGCTGCTGCCCGGCATGAGCACGCGTGTTCGCACCCTGCGCGATGCGGCGCCTGCGAGCAAGCGATGAACGCGCTCGCCGCAATCGTTCTGTGCGCTGCCGGAGCAAATGCCACGACCCTCGAGCTCGAAGGCGAGATCATCGCGACTCGCAGCGCGACGCTCGCGGCGCCGCCGCTGATTCAGATCTGGCAGCTCAACATCGCGCAAATGCTGCCCGAGGGCAGCATGGTGAAAGCCGGCGAGGTCGTCGTGGCCTTCGAGACGACGGAGCTCGACAAGCAGCTGCTCGATCACCAGAACAAGCTCAACGAAAAGCAGCGCGAGCGCGAAAAGCTGCTGTTGTCGCATGCCGAGGCCGAGCGCAACGAAGCGACGAAGACAGCCGAAGCGCGCGCAGAGCTCGAGAAGGCCGTGCGCAAGGCAAACCAGCCGCAGGAGGCGGTGCGCGGCGTCGACTATCAGAAGCTGCTGATCGATCGCAAACGCCGTGAACGCGCCATGGCGCTGTACGAGGAGCGCGAAAAGCAGGCGGCTGCCCAGCGCGCGGCGGAGCTGCGGGCGGTGGAAGTCGAGATCCGGCGCCACAAGCTCGAAGTCGACCGGCTCACGCGCAATATCGCGGCGATGTCGGTGAAGGCGCCGATGGACGGGATGATGCTGCGCCGGGCCGGCTGGAACGGCGTCAAGTTCGATGTCGGCAGCCAGGTGTTCATCGGCTTGCCGGTCGCGGAGATCCCGGACATGCAGTCGCTCGCGGTGCGCGGGTTGCTGCCGGAGCGCGAGCTCACGCGCGTCGCGCCCGGCGCGCGCGTCAAGGTTCATATCGAAGGCGGTTCCGGCGCGACGGTGGGTGCAAAGGTGACGCGGATCGGCCAGGTCGTGCGCAGCAAGTCGCGCGTCCAACCGATTCCCATCGTCGAGCTGCTGCTCGAGTTCGATCGCCGTCCGAGCGGCGTGCGCCCCGGTCAGCCGGTGCGAATCGAGCTGGACACTGCCGTGCAAGGCGGCGCGGAATGATGAGATCACGCGCCCGGGTCGCCGTTGTCGCCGCGGTTCTCGTGGTGGCCGCGGGTTGCGCAGAAGAGGCCGCGCAGCTCGAGCCCGTCGAGGTCGTCGTGGCCGGGCCGGCGCGTCTTGAAGTGGCGGTGTCGGGTGAAGTGCGCGCCGTGAAGGCGACGCCGTTGAACGTTCCGGGTGATCGCTACGCGCAGCGCCGCGCGATCTGGCTGCTCGGCGACGGCGAATCCGTGAACGCCGGTGACGTCGTCGCGCGGTTCGCTCCGGACCAGAGCAAGCTCGAATTCGCACAAGCGGCCGTCGATCTGCAACGCAACCTCATCGCGAAAGCAGGCAAGCACGCGGAGCTCGGCGGCGTGCAGAACAAAGTCGCGACCGACCTCGCCGACGTCGCCGTGCGGATGGCAATCGCGGAGCGCTATGCGGACGCCGACATCGGCGTGCTCGCGCGGAACGAAATTCTCGATGCCATCGACGATCAGGAATTCCTGCACGTGCGTCAGGCAGTGCTCGAATGGCAGCGCGATCACGCGACCGATCGGGGCGCGACGGAGCTGGCCGTTCTCGATGCGCAGCGCGCGACTTACGAGCGCAACGCCGAGCGCAGCCGCAGGACGCTCGACGCAATGGAGCTGCGGGCGCCGCACGCGGGCGTGCTGGTGCTGCAACCGAACTGGCAGGGAGAGAAGCCGCGCGTGGGCGTGACGCTGATGGCGGGCTCGGTGCTTGCGAGCATTCCCGACATCGCGACGCTCGAAGCGCTTCTCGAGCTGCCGCAGGCGGAAAGCCAGGGACTCGCGGTCGGGCAGCGCGTGAGTCTCTATCCGATCGGCCATCCGGCGCAGCGCATCGAAACGCTGATCAGCTGGATCTCCGCCTCCGCACAGGCGCGCAATCAGGAGAATCCGGCGCGCTACATCACCGCTCGGGCGCCGATTCCGCTCGAGGCCGCCCGGCAGCTGCGGCTGGTTCCAGGTCAACGCCTGCAGGGCCACGTCGTGCTGTTGGCGCTCGATGACGGCATCACGGTGGCGAATACCGCGATCGTGGATGCGGGCGGAAGTCACACAGTGCAGGTTCGCGAAGGCGGCAAGTTCGTCTCGAAGCAGGTCGAGCTCGGTGTGCGCGGCAGCGCTCGATCGCACGTGCGCGCCGGACTGAAGCCGGGTGATGCGGTGAGGTTGATTGCACCCCGTGACCACGCATCCAGCGCGGACAGGAATAAACGATGATCGATACGCAATGGCGCGAAGCGATGCAGGAGCTTGCGCGCCGCAAGCTGCGGACCGGACTGACGCTGCTGGGCCTGGTGTTCGGCGTCGGCTCGATCGTGGCCATGCAGGCGGTCGGCGAGGGCAGTCGGCGCGAAGCTTTGCGGCTCGTCGAGGGTTTGGGGCTGAACAACGTGATCGCGGAAGCGATCGTGCAGGATGAGGAAACGCTGCGTGAGGTCCGGCAGCGAAGCCTCGGGCTCGCGCTTGCAGACGCGAACGCTGCCGCGGCGGTCGTGCCCGGCGCGAAGTCGTTTGCGGCCGAAAAGACGATCCGGACGCATTCCGTATTCAGCGAACATGGCGCGAGCGATGCGGGCGCAAGCGGCGTCACGCCGGACTACTTCGGCTTGTCTTCGCTCACGCTCGCGTCAGGTCGCGCGCTGAATGCCGAGGACGAGGCGGCGGCGCGTGCAGTGGCCGTGCTCGGCGGGCAGGCGGCGAGGGCGCTGTTTCCAGACGGCGGCGCGATCGGGCAGGAGATCAAGGTCAACCATGTGTGGTTGGAAGTCGTCGGCGTGCTCGCCGATCGCGATCTGGGCGCCGAGAATTTCGAGGGCGTGCAGCTCGCGAATGAAAGCAATCGCATCTTCATCCCGCTGTCGGCCGCGCAGCTGCGGTTTCGGTTTCAGCCGCGCGAAAGCGAAATCGACCGGCTCGTGCTGCAGCTCGATGGGCCGGAGCGCCTGGAATCCGGCGCCCGTGTTCTCGCCGCGCTGCTGTCGCAGCGTCATGCGGGCGTACAGGATTATTCGCTCGTCGTGCCGCTGCGGTTGTATCGCCAGCATCAGCAGACGCAGCGCATCTTCCGGGTCGTCATGGGTGCGATCGCAGGCGTGAGCCTGATCGTCGGCGGCATCGGGATCATGAACATCATGCTCGCCAATGTGCTCGAGCGGCGGCGCGAGATTGGCCTCCTGCGCGCGCTCGGCGCGCGGCGCAATGACGTCGTCCGTCAATTCCTGCGCGAGGCCGCGTTGATCTGCATCTGCGGTGCGCTCATCGGCCTGCTCTTCGGGATCGTGCTCGCGTATCTCATTGCCGTGTTCGCGGGCTGGCAGGTCGCGTGGTCGCCGGTGCCGGTGTTGTTGTCGGCGAGCGTGTGCGCGCTCGTGGGACTGGGCTTCGGCGTTTATCCGGCCAACCAAGCCGCGCAGCTCGACCCGATCGCCGCATTGCGCACCGAATGATCAGTGCGTGCACACCTTCGGGCGGTCGAAGTCCACGGTCTTGAAGAGCAGGAACTTGCGTTCGAGCCAGCTCGGTTGCCGCAATTGTGCGATCGAGGCGGCGCTCGCCTTCTCGTACAACACGCCGCGGCGGCGGAAGCTCACCCATTCGCGCGGGTTCGCGCGCAGATACTGCTGCAATCCGAGCCACACCATGCCGTCGCGCTTCGCGGCGACTTCCTGAAGCGCCGGGCTCGATGACCCGACGATCTCCACGACGTCACGCTGATAGTCGAAAAGATACGGCGGCTTCGCGAACAGAAGGTGATTCGTCTCGCCGCCCTCCGTGTGCAGATTGCTGAACATCGCGATCGAGCTTTCCGTCTTGAGCCCGAGATACGGCGACAAGCAGGTGACGAACAGAACGAGCGGGAACGCATACAGCCACAACGGCTGACGCGGCGCGTGCTGGCCGCGCCATGGCAGGTAATCGAGCGCGACCGCCGTCAACAACACCATCGCAATGCCGCCGTATACGGCCCAGAACAACACCCACACCGAGTTGTAGAGCTGGAACAGCATGCCGGCGCGCTCGACGCGCACGGCGATCGTGCCGACGATGACGGCTGCGATGGCGCCGATCACCGCGAACGGCACGAACAGCCCGGGCGCGCCGAAGCGCTCGCGCGATGCACGAAAGATCCGCGCGACGCGCTCGAAGAACGCCGTGCTGACCTCGCGCGGAATCGACAGCATGTACAAAGCGAGCACGAGGCTCGAGAAATCCATGTACCAGGAATAGGTCGAGATCGGGATGACGAAATGGAACATCAGCCCGAAGATCAGCCCGACGGCGAAGAAGCGCTTCCAATACAGCGCGACGAGCGTGATCGTCTCGATGATGAACGTCGACCAGATCGCGATCTGATGACCGATCGGGTGGCCGTCCAGACCGAAGCCGCGCGCGAGCGGGTCGTAGAGCGCAACCGCGCATGACACGCGCGGATCCAGGAAATCCGTGTTGATCTTGTGGAAGATGCCGTAGAAGTACATGACCGCGAGCAGCGCGCGGGCGACGACGCGCATGCGCTCGTAGGTCACGTCGCGAAACTGCGCGCCGCGCAGTCCGGTCCATGCGGCTTGCAGCGCACAGACGAGAATGGCCGAGTTCATGAACACCGTGATCGTCTTGTTGTTCGATGCGACCGGCAGCAGCAACCCGTAGCGGATGACCATCAACCCGGCGAGCACGTACAGCAACGGCGTCAGGCGCGGACGAACGATGAGCGTCATCGCGGCCGCGACGGCCGCCCACGTCAGCGCGAACAACAGCACGCCTTCGCGCAACATCAGAATGTTGCGATCGCCGGCGAGGCTGAAGAGCATCGCCGCGCCCCACATCGGCGTGAATGCGATCAGCCCTTCGAGCGCCGCCGTCTGGGGATTTGCAGCGGAAAGCGAGCGGCCGGAAAGCGCGCGACGTACGATTGAACCGAAAACGAAGTCCGTGCGTTGTGTCATCCAATTTCCCTCGAGGCGCGCGAGCCCGGGCCAGGATCGAACGTGAAGCAACCGAGCGACGAATTGCCAACTCCCATCGGCCGCCGCAGCATCCGGTGCGCGAGCCCAGCCGGGCATGCGAACTTCGCGGAGCACGCGCGATGAAAGTCTTCAAACGAATCGTGATGGCGATGGTGATCGCCGTCGCGTGTGCGGGTGTGTACGGGGCGTTGCGCAATCTGCCCGTCGTGAGCGGCTGCGGTTTCTACGGCGATTGCCCCGAAACGGCAGAAGTGGAGCAAGCCGCCACATCGCTCGCCGCGTCTCCCATCAGCGACGCCGCGCCATGATCGCGGAAGAAGCAGCGCCGGGATCGAACTGGCTGCTCTACGACGGCGAATGTCCGTTCTGCTCGTCATACGTGCACTACGTCCGCCTGCGTGATACGGCCGGACCGGTGATTCTCGCGGATGCGCGCAAATACCCCGCATTGGTTGCCGAAGCGAAGGCGCTCGGGTTCGACGTCGATGTGGGCATGGTCTTGAAGCTCGACGGCCAGTACTACTTCGGCGGCGATTGCATTCACGCGTTGTCATTGCTCACGACCTCGTCCGGCGTGTTCAACCGGATGAATCGTGCGTTGTTCAAATCGAAAACGGTCGCGCGGGTCGCGTATCCCTTGCTGCGGGCGGGCCGCAATTTCGCGCTGTTCGCGCTCGGGCGTCGACGCATCGATGCGGGAGCTGCCGCGCGAATGCCAGAGAACCAGAGTGCTGTTGGCGCGCGCGACGGGCTA
>Ga0164243_10001870_pt1 | contig 35355 bp, 34 predicted proteins | sample OricompcompostOP_FD_108781 | JGI IMG/M metagenome (GOLD analysis project Ga0164243, IMG submission 108781) | Organic Plus compost microbial communities from Emeryville, California, USA - Original compost - Organic plus compost (OP) | ecosystem: Engineered > Solid waste > Mixed feedstock >...
CACCGAGGCGCTCGCCGAGATCGAGCTGGCCCTGGAGGAGCAGGAGCACGCCGACGGCGTACGGATGCGGCGGTTCCGCGACCGGTCCGCCGGTCAGCTCGCGCCGCCCTCCGACCGCTCCGGATGATCCTTCCGCTCCGACTCCTCGCGCTCCTCCCGGTACACCAGCGTCTTGAGGTACCGGGCCAGCGCCTCACGCCGCGCCGCGGTGCCGCCGCGCACCCGCCGCACCGCCTCACGCCCGGCGTCGTACGATTCCCGCTCGTTCGCCATGGCGCTCACCGCCTTCCCCACATCCAGCCTCACCCGTGCGAGGCCCGCCGGCCAGGGCCGAACAGCCCTACGCGACGGTGATGGCCCGGTCGAGGTACACGTCCTGGACCGCGTGGATGAGCGCCACACCGTCCTCCATCGGCCGCTGGAACGACTTGCGCCCGACGATCAGCCCGGTGCCGCCCGCCCGCTTGTTGATCACCGCGGTCCGCACGGCCTGCGCCAGGTCGCCGGCGCCGGCGGAGGCACCGCCCGAGTTGATCAGCGGCACCTTCCCCATGAAGCAGTTGACGACCTGCCACCGGGTCAGGTCGACCGGGTGGTCGCTGGTCAGCCGCTGGTACACGCGGTCGTCGGTCTTGCCGAACCCCAGCGCCCGGTAGCCGCCGTTGTTCTGCGGCTGCTTCTGCTTGATGATGTCGGCCTGCACGGTGGCGGCCAGGTGGTTGGCCTGCCCGGTGAGGTCCGCGCTGACGTGGTAGTCGGCGACGTCGGTGGTGAACGCGGGATTGCGCAGGTACGCCCACAGCACGGTGAACAGCCCGAGCCGGTGCGCCTCGGCGAACGCCTCCCGCACCTCCTGCAGCTGCCGCGTGGCCTGCGGCGACCCGAAGTAGACGGTCGCGCCCACGCCGACCGCGCCGAGGTCGAACGCCTGCCGTACGGAGGCGAACATCACCTGGTCGTACCGGTTCGGGTAGGTGAGCAGCTCGTTGTGGTTGAGCTTGACGATGAACGGCACCCGGTGGGCGTACCGGCGGGACACCATGCCCAGCACGCCGACCGTCGACGCGATCGCGTTGCACCCGCCGGCCAGCGCCAGCTCGCACAGCCGCGCCGGGTCGAAGTACTCCGGGTTGGGCGCGAACGAGGCCGCCGCGGAGTGCTCGACCCCCTGGTCCACCGGCAGGATCGACAGGTACCCGGTACCGCCGAGCCGCCCCGCGTCGAAGACCAGCTGCAGGTTGCGCAGCACCGGCGGCCGGCGGTCGCCGAACGTGAGCACCCGGTCCACGAAGTCCGGTCCGGGCAGCGCCAGCCGGTCCTTCGGCACGGTCGCGCACGCGTGCTCGAGCAGGTCCGCGGCCTCGTCACCGAGCAGTTCCTTGACTTCCATGTCAGCCACCTGGGGTCATCGAGCGATCAGGACGGGGCACCGGGCGCGGTGCAGGACGCCGTGCGCAACCGAGCCGAGCGCCAGCATGGGGAACCCGAACCGGCCGCGGGCGCCGACGACGAGCAGCTCGGCGGTGGCCGACAGCCGGGCCAGGGTCTCCACCGCGCCGGCGTGGTGCACCTCGGCGAGGTACTCCTGGTCCGGGTCGTCGGCCTTCCAGCCGGCGAGGGCCTCGGCGAGCTGGCGTTCCTCGGCCCGCTGGGCGACGTCCTCGCCGTACACGGGCAGTGTCATGTCGCCGGGGAACATCGCGGCCGGGTGGCGCCAGGTGTGCACGGCGCGGACGCGCGCGTGCCGGGCCTGCGCCTCGGCGTACGCCGCCCGGAGCGGCACCTCGGCGTCGCGGGCGCCGTCGACGCCGACGACCACCTCGCGGTCGCCGCTGACCGGCGCGGGCTCGCCGCCGACGACCACGACCGGCCCGGGCGCGTGCGCGGCCACCTGGTACGCGACCGAGCCGATCTTCGAGCCGGGCAGCGCGCCGCGCCCGGCGATCCCGACGACGCGCAATGCCACCTCGGGCCGGGTGGCGATCAGCGCCGCGGCGGGCAGGTCGGGCGACGCGAACGTCTCGACCGGCACCCCGGGGTGGTGCTCGCGGGCCACGTCGCGAGCCGCCTCGAGCCGGCCCTGCACGGCCTTGACGAAGGCGTCGTGCGCGTCCGAGCCGTACGACTCGAACAGCGGCCGCCCGGTGGCCATCAGCAGCTCGACGCTCAGGCCGTGCAGCGCGGCCTCGTCGACCGCCCATTTCATCGCCGTGATGCTCGCGTTCGAGCCGTCCACGCCGACCAGCACGCGATCTCCCATGTCCCTGCCCTCCGCGGTACGGCTCATCGCTCCTGCGTCTTCTCCAGCTCCAGCACCCGCCGGGTGGTGGCCAGGACGGTGTCGGGGTTCAGGCTCATCGAGTCGATGCCGATGCGCACCAGGTACTCGGCCATGTCCGGGTAGTCCGACGGCGCCTGCCCGCACAGCCCGGAGTGGATGCCGTTGCGGCGGCACCCGTCCACGGCCAGCCGGATCATCTCCTTGACCCCCTCGTCGCGCTCCTCGTAGTCGAAGGCGACGATCTCGCTGTCCCGGTCGACGCCCAGGGTGAGCTGGGTGAGGTCGTTGGAGCCGATGGAGAACCCGTCGAACAGCTCCGCGAACTTGTCGATGAGGATGACGTTGTTCGGGATCTCGCACATGGCGTAGACCTTCAGGCCGTTCTCGCCGCGCCGCAGCCCGTGCTCGGCCATCTCGGCGAGCACCTGCTCGGCCTCGGAGACGCGCCGGACGAACGGCAGCATGAGGATCACGTTGGTCAGCCCCATGTCGTCGCGGACCCGCTTCATGGCCCGGCACTCCAGCGCGAACCCCTCCGCGTACGCGGGGTGCGCGTACCGGGAGGCGCCGCGGAAGCCGAGCATCGGGTTGTTCTCGTCCGGCTCGAAGTCCGCGCCGCCGACCAGCCCGGCGTACTCGTTGGTCTTGAAGTCCGACATGCGCACGACCACCGGCTTCGGCCAGAAGGCGGCGGCGATCGTGCCGATGCCCTCGGCCAGCCGGGACACGAAGTACCCCGCGCCGTCCGGGTATCCCTGCGTCAGCCGCGCCAGCTCGGCGCGCGCGGCCGGGTCGGTCACCTTCTCCGGGTGCAGCAGCGCCAGCGGGTGCGCCCGGATGGACTCGCTGATGATGAACTCCATGCGGGCCAGGCCGACGCCGTCGTTGGGCAGCCGCGACGTACGGAACGCCAGGTCCGGGTTGCCCAGGTTGATCATGATGGACGTGCGCGGCCGCGGCACGTCGGCGACCTCGGTGCGCTCGACGTGGAACTCCAGCGCGCCCCGGTACACGTGGCCGGTGTCGCCCTCGGCGCAGCTCACCGTGACGGTCGCGCCGGTCGGCACCATCGTGGTGGCCGAGCCCGTGCCGACGACCGCCGGGATGCCCAGCTCGCGGGCGATGATCGCGGCGTGGCAGGTGCGCCCGCCGCGGTTGGTGACGATCGCCGCCGCGGTCTTCATCACCGGCTCCCAGTCCGGCGCCGTGGTGTCGGCGACCAGCACCTCGCCGGGCCGGAACTCCGCCAGGTGCCGTACGTCGTCCACCACCCGCGCGGTGCCGGCGGCGATGCCCTCGCCCACCGACCGGCCGGTGACGTACGTGGGGCCGTGCTCGTCCAGCACGTGGTCCTCAAGCACCAGCGCGGACTTCTGCGAGGCCACCGTCTCCGGGCGGGCCTGCACGATGTACAGCCGCTGGTCCAGGCCGTCCTTGGCCCACTCCATGTCCATCGGCCGGTCGTAGTGCCGCTCGATGGCGATCGCGTACTTGGCCAGCTCCAGCGCCTCGGCGTCGGTGATGCAGTACCGCGCCCGGTCGGCCTTCGGCGTGGGCCGGTTGCGGGTGGTGTGCCGGGTGCCGCCCTCGGCCAGCACCATGCGCACGGCCTTGTCGCCGAGCGAGCGGCGCAGCACGGCGCGGTGCCCCTTCTCATACGTCGGCTTGTGCACGTAGAACTCGTCCGGGTCCACCGCGCCCTGCACCACGTTCTCGCCCAGGCCGTAGGAGCCGGTGATGAACACGACGTCGCGGAATCCCGACTCGGTGTCGAGGGAGAACATCACCCCGGACGCGGCCAGGTCGGCGCGCACCATCTTCATCACGCCGATGGACAGCGCCACCTTCAGGTGGTCGAAGCCCTGGTCGATGCGGTAGTGGATGGCGCGGTCGGTGAACAGGCTGGCGAAGCAGCGCCGGCACGCGTCCAGCAGGCTCTCCTCGCCGCGGACGTTGAGGAACGTGTCCTGCTGCCCGGCGAAGCTGGCCGTCGGCATGTCCTCCGCGGTGGCCGAGGACCGGATCGCCAGGCTGACGTCCTCGCCGTACTCGTCCTGCAGCCGCCGGTACCCCTCGAGGATCGCCTCGGACAGCCGCGCGGACAGCCCGGCGCCGTACACGACCTCGCGGGCGCGGCGGCCGCGCCGGGCCAGGTCGGTCACGTCGTCGGGATCGAGCCCGTCGAGCGCGGCGCGCAGCGGCTCCCACGCGCCCGCCTCGTCGAGCATGTCCCGGTACGCGTCCGCGGTGATCGCGAACCCGTTGGGCACGCGGACGCCGTCCGACGACAGGGTCCGGTACATCTCGCCCAGCGACGCGTTCTTGCCGCCCACCGACGGCACGTCGTCGATGCCGATGTCCTCGAAGAACCGCACATACCCGGTGTCGGTCATCGTGCCTCCGCCTTCTTCCCGTTCAGGTCCTGCGCCCAGCACACCCGCCCGGCGCGCCCCGCTCCAGGGCCGACCACCCCCGCCGACGCAGGACCTATGTCCCGAGGGGCTCGGCGGGCTCGGGCTCGCGGGCGATCCGCAGTACGGCGTCGCCGTCGACCGTCTCGTCCTCGAGCAGCAGCGACGCGAGCCGGTCCAGCGCGCCGCGGTGCCGGTCGAGCAGGTCGGTGGCGCGGCGCTCGGCGGCACGCAGCAGGGCGGCGATCTCCTGGTCGATCAGCCGCTGCGTCTCCTCGGAGTACGGCCGGCGCAGCGCCTGCTCGGCGCTCTGCCCGAGGAATCGCGGCGCGGCCGTGGCGTAACCGACCGGCCCGAGCGTGCTGGACAGGCCGAACTCGCGGACCATCCGCCCGGCGATCTCGGTGGCCCCGGCCAGGTCGTCGGCGGCACCGCTGGAGCCCTCGCCCAGCACCAGCAGCTCCGCGGCGCGGCCGCCGAGCCGTACGGTGAGCAGGTCGGTCAGGTAGCCCTCGCCGTACAGGTGGCGCTCGGCCTCCGGCAGCTGCTCGGTGACGCCGAGCGCCATGCCCGACGGCAGGATGCTGACCTTCGCCACCGGGTCCGCGTGCGGGCACAGCGCGGCGACCAGCGCGTGCCCGGACTCGTGCACGGCCACCGCGTGCCGCTCGGCGGGCAGCAGCGCGTTGGAGGACTCGCGGCGGCCGAGCAGCACCCGGTCGCGGGCGGCGTCGAGGTCCCGCTGCCCGATGACCGTACGCTCGTCGCGGACCGCCTCGATGGCCGCCTCGTTGACCAGGTTGGCCAGGTCGGCGCCGGAGAACCCCGGCGTGGCCCGGGCGATCCGGTCCAGGTCCACGTCCCCGGCCAGGTGCTTGCCGGCCACGTGCACGGCCAGGATCGCCGCGCGCTCGCGCTGGTTCGGCAGCGGCACCGTGACCTGCCGGTCGAACCGGCCCGGGCGCAGCAGCGCGGGGTCCAGCGTCTCCGGACGGTTGGTCGCCGCGAGCACCACGATCCCGGTGCTCTGGTCGAACCCGTCCATCTCGGCGAGGAGCTGGTTCAGCGTCTGCTCCCGCTCGTCGTTGCCGCCGGCGCCGGTGGTGCCGCGCATGCCGCCGATCGCGTCCACCTCGTCGATGAAGATGATCGACGGCGCCCGCCGCCGCGCCTCGTCGAACAGGTCGCGGACCCGGGACGCGCCCACGCCGACGAACATCTCGACGAACGCCGAGCCGGTCACCGACAGGAACGGCACCTCGGCCTGCCCGGCGACGGCCCGCGCGATCAGCGTCTTCCCGGTCCCCGGCGGCCCGACCATGATCACCCCGCGCGGCCCCTTGGCGCCGGCCGCGGCGTACCGGCCCGGGTCGCGCAGGAAATCCACGATCTCCGTGACCTCCTGCTTGACGCCGTCGTACCCGGCCACGTCCTCGAACGTGGTGGTCGGCCGCTCGGTCTCGATGATCTTCGCCTTGGCGCGGCCGAACCCGCTGAGCCCGCCGCCGAGCCCGCGCTGCGCGGCCCGCCCGGTCCACCAGAAGAACCCGAGCAGCAGCAGGAACGGCACGAAGCTGAGCAGCGTGCCGACCCACGACGTGCCCGACCGGGTCGCGGTGACGGTGACCCCGTGCGCGCGCAGCTCCTGGTTCAGCTGCCCGGCGCCGAGCGCGGTCGGGAGCTGGGTGGTGAACGCGCGCCCGTCGCGCAGCGTGCCGCTCACCGCGCCCTTGTCGTCGATCTTCACCGACCGCACCCGGTTCGCGTCGACCTGGGTGACGAACGTGCTGTACGTGTACTCCGTGGTCGGTTTCGCCGGCGTGAACAGCGGCGTGAACAGCAGGATCATCGTCAGCAGCAGACCGGCCGGAAGCAGCCAGTTGCGCCACGACGGCGCCGGCGGCGGGGCGCCCGGCTTCGGCGGTTCGGTGGGCGGGCCCGGCTTGACGGACCGGCTGGGGTGCCGCCCGCCGAGCCGGCGCAGGCGTGTGATCATCCGTGCTCCTGACGGCCGCGCCCGCGTCACCGCGCCGGGCGGGAGGACCGTGTCCTCCCGCCCGGGGCGCGGTAACGCTGAGGCGCCTAGCCCTGCTTGATCGGAATGGTGCGGCCGGCCTTCTTCGGCTCCGCCATCGCGAAGCTGACGGTCAGCACGCCGTTGTCGTACGTGGCCTCGACCTTCTCCTCGTCGACGCCGGCGGGCAGCGAGATCGACCGGACCATCGCGCCGTACGTGAACTCGCTGCGGTGCCGCTCCTTGTGCTCCTCTTTCCGCTCGGCGCGGATCGTCAGCACACCGTGCGCCACCGAGACCTCGGCGTCCGACGCCGGCTCGATGCCGGGAAGCTCCGCACGGACCTCGTACCGCCCGTCATGCACCAGCTCCTCGACACGGAAGCTCCGCGTCGACGGCCGCAGCGCGTACAGCGGCGCCTCCAGCCAGTCGAACAGCTCGGGAATCGGCCCCCGGGCTTCTCGCCGCATGGGCACACTCATGGTGTCCTCCCTTGACGCGAGACGCTCTTTCTCACTCCCAGCCCACGCCGTACGCGCGCCCGGCGACAGGTACGGACAGCACCCGCCGCGTGCCGGACGGTCCACCTTTCCGGGACCTTCGGCAGGGTCCGGCCACGGCGCCCGCGGAGCAGTCTCGTATCGGGCCGGCGATCGTCCGGCGATCCCGAGGAGGACGTCATGAGACACCAGCGGGTCGGCGACGTGATGACCACCGACGTGGTCACCGTGGACACCGACGCCCGGTTCAAGGACATCGTGCAGCGCATGGCGGACACGAAGGTCACCGCGGTCCCGGTGGTCGACCCGACCGGGCACGTGGCCGGCATCATCACCGAGACCGACCTGCTCCGTAAGATCGAGTTCTCCGAGGAAGAGGCCATCCGCCCGCTGTTCGAGCGCCGTGGCGCGCGGATCGCCCGGGAGAAGGCCGAAGCGGTTCAGGCCACCGAGCTGATGACCACGCCGGCCGTGACCATCTCCCCCGACGCGAAGATCATCACCGCGGCCCGGCAGATGAGCCACAAGGGCCTGCGCCGGCTCGTCGTCACCGACGAGTACGGGGCGCTCCTGGGCGTGGTCAGCCGGGGCGACCTGCTCGGCGTGTTCACCCGCGACGACGCCGCCATCGCCGCGGACATCCGCGACCAGGTGATCCGCCGCGCCATGTCCATCGACCCGGACACCATGGACGTGACCGTGACCGACGGCGTGGCCGAGCTCGACGGCCAGGTCGAGCGGCGCAGCTCCGTCGCCATCATGACCGAGCTGACCCGCGCGGTCGACGGCGTCGTCGACGTCACCCCGCGCGTGCGGTACCAGGTCGACGACACCGCGCCCACCGTCTACGCGGGAATGTGACCGGCGATGATGTACTGGCCAGGAGGCGGCGGCTGGGGCGGCTGGGGATTCGGCCTGATGGGCATCGGCATGCTGCTGGTCTGGGTGCTGGTGATCGTCGGGCTGGTCATCTTGATCCGCTACCTCGTCCGCGGCGACCGGCGCTCGGCACCCACGCCGGCCGCGCCGCCCACCCCGGAGCGGATCCTCGCCGAGCGGTTCGCCCGCGGTGAGATCGACGAGGAGGAGTACCACCGGCGCCTGGACACCCTGCGCGGCGCCGGCCCGTCCGACACGTGATGACGCCCGTGGGCGCGAAGCCCCGGGCGCCGTCCGGACCGGTTCAGTGGTGGATGTCCGTCCTCTCGTCGATCGTCTCGTGCGTGTCCCGCGTGACGGGCGGGGTGTACTCCACGTTCGTCACCGCGTGCCGCAGCGTCGCCAGCAGCCACAGCGCGAAGATCGCGAAGAACTGCACGGCGAGGATGATCCCGCTCGCGAAGATCAGCGCGCCGATCCCCGCGCCCAGCGCGGCCAGGCCCAGCACCGTCATCGTGACGACGTACGCCTTGGTGAGCCCCCAGGTGCCGCGGAAGCCGTCGGGCTGGCGGCTGAACCCGCATCCCGCGAAGCCGAGCACCAGCAGCACCGCCGCGGTGCCGCGCACTCCGGACAGCAGCGGCAGCGTCGTCCCCGCGAGGAACGTGAGGTACGCCGCGGTGCCGAGCGCCATGATCAGCGTCGCCACTCCGTCCTTCCAGGTGAGCTTCATGATCCACGCCTCCTTCCGGCGTAGCCCTCACCTTCACCATCCCGCCGTCACGGCCGTACGGCCGCGTCGGACGTCCCCGGACTGACGGCGTTGGTCCCGGTCACACGGCCACGGGGGCCGGGATGGCGGGGTGCGGGTCGTAGCCGTCGAGCGCGACGTGGTCGTAGGTGTAGGCGAACAGGTCCGCCGCCGGGCGGAGGACCAGCGTGGGGAACGGCCGCGCCGCGCGGGCGAGCTGCGTACGGACCTGCTCCTCGTGGTTGTCATAGATGTGGCAGTCGCCGCCGGTCCAGATGAGGTCGCCGGCGCCGAGGCCGGCCTGCGCGGCGACCAGGTGCGTCAGCAGCGCGTAGCTCGCGAGGTTGAACGGCACGCCGAGGAACAGGTCCGCGCTGCGCTGGTACACCTGGCAGGAGAGCCGGCCGCCGGCGGCGTAGAACTGGAAGAACGCGTGGCACGGCGGCAGCGCCATCCGCGGCAGGTCCGCGACGTTCCACGCGGACACCACCATCCGCCGCGAGTCGGGGTCCGTCCGCAGCGTGCGCAGCACCTCGGCGAGCTGGTCCACATGCCCGCCGTCCGGCGTCGGCCACGACCGCCACTGCACGCCGTAGACCGGCCCGAGGTCCCCGTCCGGCGCCGCCCACTCGTCCCAGATCGTGACCCCGTGCTCCCGCAGCCACGTGACGTTCGCGTCGCCGCGCAGGAACCACAGCAGCTCGTACACGACCGACTTGAAATGCACCTTCTTCGTGGTGACCAGCGGAAACCCGTCCTCAAGCCGGTACCTGAGCTGGTGCCCGAACACCGACCGGGTCCCCGTACCGGTGCGGTCGTCCTTACGGACCCCCGTGTGGAGCACGTGGCGGAGCAGATCCTCGTACTGCGTGTCCGGCATGTCCGCGAGCCTAGAGGAGCGGTACGGCGGTCAGCAGAGGGCGCGGATGGCCGCGAGGTCGCGGTCGCCGTGGCGGTCCGTACGGAGGATGACGTCGTCGTAGCCGAGGTCGGCGAGCCACTTCAGGCGTTCGCGGGCCTGGCGGGGCGAGCAGTGCAGGCTGAACGGCTCGGCGGGGTCGGCCGGGTCGTCGGGGCCGTCCAGGTCCACGGTGATGTTGGTGACCAGCGCGCGGCGGCCGCCCGCCGCGCGGTACCGGGCGATGCCCTCCGGGAGGCGGCCGCCCTTGGCGGCGGAGGCGATCCAGCCGTCGAACTCGCCCGCGGCGCGGCGGATGAGGTCGCCGCGCCCCCACGTGCCGATCAGGAAGCGCGGCCCGCCCAGCGTGGCCGGCCACGGGGTGAGCGCCACGCCGTCCACCTCCTCGCCGGCCAGCAGCCGCGGGATCACGTCGAGCGCGGTGTCGAAGCGGCGCCGGCGGTCGGCGAAGTCGGCGCCGCACGCGTGGAAGTCGGCCTCCGTCGAGCCGGCGCCGACGCCCAGCGACAGCCGCGAGCCGCAGACCAGGTGCGCGGTCATCACCCGCGCGGCCAGCTCCGCCGGGGGACGCAGGCCGAGCTGCAGTACGCAGGTGCCGAGCTCGATCGACCGGGTCACCGAGCCGGCCACCGCCAGCGCCATCAGCGGGTCGGGCAGCGGGAAGCCGCGGTTGATCGCGTCGAACACCCAGGCCCCGTCGAACCCGGCGTCCTCGATGCGCCGCGCGCCGTCCGCGAGGTCTCCGTCGGGCGGGAGGATCATTCCGACGCGCATCGCGCTCCTCTCGGGCCGGCTACAGCACCAGGTCGGCGAGCCGGTCGATCTCGTCCAGGTCGGGCAGGGTGGGGGCGAAGGTCAGCTCGTTCATGCCGATCGCGGCGAAGCGGTCGGCGATGCCGCGGATCTGTTCGGGGGTGCGGACGGCGCCGTCGGCGATCGTCGCCGCGTGGTCGCCGGCGTAGGCGTAGTAGGACCGCAGGTAGCCGTCGGACGCGGCGGTCGCGGACGCGTCCGTACCGAAGTACGCGAGGCCGAGCAGCCGCGGCTCGCCGGTGCGCCCGGCCGCCCGCCAGGCGTCGCGGATGCGGCCGACCATCGGCTCGGCGCGGCTCGGGCCGCCGCCCGCGCCGGACCACCCGGCCGCGTACGCGGCGGTACGGCGGACGGCGCGTTCGCTGTGGCCGCCGATCAGCAGCGGGATCGGCGGCCCCGGCGGGCCGACCGGGCGGCGCTCACCGGGGAAGTCGCCGTCGGCGACGGGCTCGCCGCCGAACGCCCGGGTCAGGAACTCCAGCTGCCGCTCGAACACGGCACCCCGGCCGGCGAAGGCGCGCTCGCTCGGCGCGTAGTCGGACGGCCGCGCGCCGAGCCCGAGGCCGAGGGTCAGCCGCTCCCCGGACAGCCGCGCGACGGTCATCGCGATCTTCGCCAGCACCGCGTCGGCGTACGCAGGACCGAGCACCACGTTGGTGACCAGCCCGATCCGCGAGGTGGCCCCCGCGACGGCGGCCAGCGAGGTCAGCGAGTCGTACGAGGGATACCCGACCCGCCCGATCGTGGACACGAACGCGAACCCGCGCTCCTCCGCCCGCCGCGCCCACTCCACCATGAGCGCCCCGTCCGCACCCGGCACCGTATTAGGCAGCCCAATCCCGATCCGCACCCCGGCAACGTTACGCGACCCCCCACTCACCGAACCGACCGGGCTCGGCAGGAGCCCTACGGACCCGCTCCCCGCGCTCCCCGCGCAAAAGGCCTCGCTTCGCGAGACTGATTTATTGCGCGTGCGGCCGCCGTGCGTGGCCGGGCGCCGTTTGCGAAGTGCGGCCAGGATGCGGGGCGAGATCCTGTGCAGATTCCCGGCGCGGGGGCGTCGTGGTACTTCCAGGGTGCCGAGCCGACAAGCATGCGCTTCGCGCGTAACGGGCGGGGTTGATGTCCGCCGCAGGCGACACCCAGGCTGTGCCGCGCAAACGGCGGCCCGCCATCTACGGCGACCCACCGCGCAAATAAATCAGTCTCGCGAAGCGAGGCCTTTATCCAGGCGGAGGGAGGTCTCGCGAAGCGAGGCCTTTCAACGCGCGGCGCCGCGGCACGTCTACGCCGCCGCGAGGTGGTACGTCGTGCCGGTGCTGCTCTGGACCCATGCGTCAGGAAGGGCCGCTGCAAGGGCGTGTTGGGCTCGCCAGCCGGTGCAGTGGCCGGGGACCACCAGGTCGGGGGCGAGGGCGGTGAGGGCGGCGACTGTTGGGCCGATGGACGGCTCGAAATGCGGCCCGCCCAGGTGCAGGCCGCCGATGAGGGCGTGCAGGTGGTCCACGCCCGTGAGCCGCCGCGCGTGCCGGACGATGTTGACGGCACCGGCGTGACCGCACCCGGTGAGCACCACCAGCCCGCGCCCCCGTACGTGCACCACGAGCGCCTGGTCGTCGATGACCTCCGGGTCGTGCACCCAGCCCCGGCCGTCCCACGCCTCGTGCGCCGGCGGCATGCCGCGCTCGTACTCCGTCGTCCGATCGACCTCCCCGGTGATCAGCACGGACCCGTCGACGAGCAGCGACGGTTCCCGCCGCTCGACGACCGCGAACCCCTCACCGTCCAGCGCCCGCCGGCTCAGCGTCGGCAGCTCCTCGGCCGGGCGCCCGGGCACGGCCAGCCGCCTCCGGGTCCACACCCGCGGGTGCAGCACCATCGGCAGCCCGCGTACGCCCCGCGCGTCCACCAGCCCGGCCAGCCCGCCCGCGTGGTCGAAGTGCCCGTGGCTGAGCACCACGCCCTGCACGTCGCCGAGCCCGACGCCGAGCCGGCCGGCGTTGGTGACCATGGCCCCGGGCGACAGCCCGGTGTCGAACAGCAGCGTGGTCGTGCGCCCGCCCCGCCGTACGCGGACGAGCGCCGCGAACCCGTGCTCGGCGACCATCCCGGGCGTCGTCCGCCCGCTCTCGAACTGCGGCGCCGCCACGGTGGCCCCGCCGAACGGCGGCCGCCGGGTGCGCTCGTCCCCGGCCAGCAGCCCGTCGTACACGTTGTCCACCAGCGTCAGCACCTCGACGCCGTCGACCGGTTCGAGCGCGATCGGATCGACCGCGGCCCCCGGCGCCGTACGCGGCAGCGCGGAGACGACGTCCGCGGGCCCGGCCGTGGTGTCGCACATGCCCCGAAGCCTAGGGCCTGGACCACCGCCTCACACGGGACGGCCGACGGTTCTCACGTACTGATCACCCGGGACTCCATGTCCGCGACCGTCCACTCCTCGACCTCGTCGAGGTGGACGGCCGCCGCGGACTGGGCGCGGTCGGCGTCGCGGGCGGCCATGGCGTCGAGGATCTCCAGGTGGCGGGCGGTGGAGCCGGCAGTGCGGTGGGTGCCGGTGGCGCCGAGGACGCGGAGCCAGTTGACGTACGGCTCCACGGAGTTGCGGAAGTCGATCAGCCGGTGGTTCTCGGTGTGCGCGACGATCTCGTTGTGCAGGCGGGTGTCGCTGGCGAAGAACGGCGCGAAGTCGCCCTTCTCCGCCTGCTTCTGCGCGGCGACCACCTCGGCGCGCAGGTCGGCGATCTGGGCGTCCGGCATGGTCCGGGCGGCGATGCCGGTGGCCAGCCACTCGATGCCCTTACGGACCTGGCACACCTCGTGGACGTCCCGCACGCCGGGCCGGGCCACGAAGGTGCCGGACCGCGGGCGGGTCTCGATGAGCCGGTCGAACTCCAGCCGGGCCAGCGCGTCGCGCACCGGCGTACGGGAGACACCGAACTCCTTGGCCACCGCGCCGGGGTCCAGGCGGGACCCCGGCGCGTACGTGCCGTCGGTGATCCGCGCGGTGAGGATGCGGTACAGCTGGTCGGCGATGGGCTCGACGGACAGCCCCTCGGTCCCGGCCACGGCACTCTCCACTTGGCTCGCTCGGCGGTCAGTCGATGAGCTTAGCCGCGACGAGGGCGGCGCGGATCCGCTCGCGTTCGGCCGGTGTGGCCGGAGAGAACGGCATCCGCGGGCGGCCGCCGTCGCGGCCCTGCAGCTCCAGCGCGGCCTTGATGGTGGCCGGCAGGTTCGGCGTGTCGATGGCCCGCCACACGGTGAGGATGCGTTCGTGCAGGCGGAGCGCGGTGTCGTGGTCGCCGGCCCGTACGGCGTCCCACAGCTCGACGCTCAGCCGCGGCGTCACGGTGGGCACGGCGGCCAGCGCGCCGTGCGCGCCGAGCACGAACGCCGGGTAGTGCAGGTCGTCCAGCGCGGCCAGCACGGTGAACCGGTCGCGCAGCTGGTGCAGCAGGTCGGCCAGCAGGTGCATGTCGCCGCCGCTCTGCTTGACCGCGACGACGTTCGGGACGTCGGCGATCAGCTTCATGGTCTCCACCGGGACCAGCGCCCAGGGCACCACGTTGTACAGCACGATCGGCATGTCGGTGGCGTCGCCGATGGCCCGGTAGTGCGCGACGGTCTCCTCGGCGGACGGCTTGAACACGTAGTGCACCGGGGTGACCTGGAGGGCGTCCACGCCGGCGTCCTTGAGGGCCTGGGAGTACCGGATGGCCTGTGCCGTGGAGTTCTGGATGACGCCGCCGATCACCGGGACCCGCCCGCCGACCTCCTCGACGACGGCGGCGCAGATCGCCGCGCTCTCGTCGGCCGACAGGGTGTGCCCCTCGCCGGTGCTGCCGCACGCGCAGATCGCCGTCACACCGCAGCCCAGCAGGTAGCGCACCTCGGCGCGCAGCAGGTCGAGGTCGACCCGGTCCTGGTCGTCGAACGGCGTGACGACGGTCGAGATCATCCCGGACAGCGATAGGTCCTTCATGTGCTCCTGCTTCGGCATCGGGGGGTTCGCGTTCTGATCATCTGATGTATTAGATTAACAGACGATGATCGATCTTGGAGGGGTGCATCGATGAGCGGCCGACCGTTCCAGCCCGACGACCGCGAGCCCGTCGACGCGGCGGTGGCCGGGTTCGCCCGGGCCCACGCGGGCCTGGTCGAGGCCCGGCGCGACCCGCTGTACCTGCGGGCCCGGTACCGCGCGGCCGGGCGGCGCGTCGGGCTGGTGTCCGGCGGCGGTTCCGGCCACGAGCCGCTGCACGCCGGGTTCCTCGGCGCCGGCATGCTCGACGCGGTCGCGCCCGGGCGGGTGTTCGCCTCGCCGGACAACCGGCAGGTGCTGGAGGCGGGCCGCGCCGCCGCCGGGCCGGACGGCCTGCTGTACGTCGTGAAGAACTACACCGGCGACCGGATCAACTTCGGCATCGCCGCGGAGCGCCTGCGGCACGAGGGCGTCGAGGTACGGCGGGTGCTCGTCGACGACGACCTGGCCACCGACGACGACCGCACCGCGACCGGGCGGCGCGGCACCGGGGCCACGGTGGCCGTGGAGAAGCTGCTCGGCGCGGCCGCCGACCGGGGGCTCGGGCTGGACGAGCTGGCGGAGCTGGGCGGGCGGGTCGCCGCCGCGTCGCGCAGCCTCGCCGTGGCGTCCCGGGCGCACACCGCGCCGGACACCGGCGCGCCCGCGTTCGCGCTCGGCGACGGCGAGCTCGAGTACGGCGTGGGCATCCACGGCGAGCGGGCACGGACGAGCATCCCGCGGCCCGGCCTGTCCGAGCTGGTCGGGCGCATGGTGCGCGAGCTGACCGCGGCGCTGCCCGGAACCGGCGGGGAGCTGCTGGCCATCGTCAACGGGCTCGGCGCCACCACGAACCTGGAGCTGTACGGCGTGTACGACGAGGTGTGCCGATGCCTCGGCGAGCGTGGGCTCACCGTGGCCGGGTCGCTGGTCGGCACGTACGTCGCGGCGCTGGACATGCACGGCTTCTCGATCACGCTGACCCGGCTGGAGCGCGGCTGGCTCGACCTGTGGCAGGCCCCGGTCCGTACCCCCGCCTTCCCGGGCGGCGCGGACGTCCCGGTCGTCCCCGCGCCGGAACCGCGGGCGGCACCGTCCAGCACGCCCGCCGCGGCCGGCACGTCCGGCGAGCCCGGCGGGCCGGACGCGGCCGTACTGCGCCGGTACGCCGAGGCGGTCGAGGCCGCGTACGCCGACCTCACCGACCTGGACCGGCGGTCCGGCGACGGCGACTTCGGGGACAACCTGCGCGGCGCGATGCGGGCCGTCGTCGCCCGGCTCGACGCGCACCCCGGCGAACCGGCGCTCGACGCCGCCGCCTCGGTGTTCCTCGACTCGGTCGGCGGCACCAGCGGCCCGCTGTACGGCCTGCTGTTCGCCGAGCTGGCCGCCGAGGGCTGGCGCGCCGGGGTCGGCGCCGGGCTGGCCGCCGTCCAGCGGGTCGGCAAGGCGGACCGCGGCGACCGCACCATGGTCGACGCGCTGGCCCCGGCCGCCGACGTCCTCGCCGCGCCGTCCGGCACGCTCACCGCCGCCGCCCGCGCCGCCGAGGAGGGCGCCGCGGCCACCGCGGACCGGCGGGCCCGCCGCGGCCGCGCCAGCTACGTCGGCGAACGCGCCGTCGGCGCCGCCGACCCCGGCGCCACCGGCGTCGCGCTCCTCCTGCGCTGCGCCGCCACCGAACTCGAACCCTGACCCCCATCCATCCCCCACCCCCACGGAGCCCCCCGTGTCCGACACCCGTACCGCACCGACCACCGAGGACCGCGCCGCCGCGCGCCGGGTCGCGGTGGCCAGCGCGCTCGGCACCACCGTCGAGTACTACGACTTCACGCTGTACTCGACCACCGCCGCGCTCGTCTTCGACAAGGTCTTCTTCCCGACCACGTCCAGCGCCGTCGGCCTGCTGGCCTCGTTCTCCACGTTCTTCGTCGGCTACCTGGCCCGCCCGCTCGGCGGCATCCTGTTCGGCCACTTCGGCGACCGGCTTGGCCGCAAGGCCATGCTGATCACCACGCTGCTGATCATGGGCCTGGGCACCGTGCTGATCGGCCTGCTGCCCTCGTACGGCACCATCGGCGTCGCCGCGCCGATCCTGCTGGTCACCATCCGGCTGCTCCAGGGCATCGGCATGGGCGGCGAGTACGGCGGCGGCGTGCTGATGGCGCTTGAGTACGCGCCGCGCAACCGGCAGGGCTTCTACACCAGCCTGGTGCACATCGGCACGCCCGCCGGGGTGCTTATCCCGGTCGGCCTGGTCAGCATCCTCACCTCGGCGATGGGCGACGCGCAGTTCCAGGCGTGGGGCTGGCGGGTCCCGTTCCTGCTGTCGATCGTGCTCATCGGCGTCGGCCTGTACCTGCGGCTGCGCGTCTCGGAGAGCCCCGAGTTCCAGCGGTTCCGCGCCGAGGCGGAGTCGCACCGCGTGCCGGTCGCCCGGGTGGCCCGCGACCACCTGCGCGACGCGGTGGCGTCCATCGTCGCCAAGATCGCCGAGAGTGGCCTGTTCAACGTCTACTACGTCGTCGCCCTCGCGTACGCCACCACGCAGCTGCACATCCCGGAGACCCAGGTGCTGATCGGGGTGCTCGTCGCCTGCGCCCTGGAGTGCCTCACGCTGCCGCTGTTCGGCCGGCTGTCCGACCGGATCGGGCGGCGCCGCCTGTACGTCGCCGGCGCCGTCTTCCAGCTCGTCCTGGCCGTGCCGTTCTTCCTGCTCGTGGACACCCGGAACCCGGTGCTCGTCGGCCTCGCCATGACGCTCGGCCTGGCGGTCGGGCACGGCGCGATGTACGGGGCGCAGGCCGCGCTGTTCGCCAACCTGTACCCGGTCTCCGTGCGGTACACGGGCCTGTCGGTCACCCAGCAGTTCGGCGCCACGCTCGGCGGCGGCCTGTCCCCGCTGCTCGGCTCCGCCCTGATCGCCGCGGCCGGCGGCGGCTGGATCGGCGTCGTCGGCTACATGGTGGCCGTCGCCGTCCTGTCCAGCGTGTGCACGGTCCCGCTGCGCCGCGGCGACCTCAGGTCCAGATAGCGCACGGGATGCCGTCGCCGAAGGTCTCCGGCGGGTCCGGCAGGGCGCGGGCGCGGCCGTTGGCCACGCGGTGGGCGGTCCAGGCGACGGCGGCGGCGTCCAGGACGTCGTCGTAGCCGGCGCGGTCGCCGGGCTCGCCGAGGTCGGTGTCCAGGTGGACGCCTTCCGCGGCGAGCAGGTCGCGGCGGTGGCCGGAGCCGGACCAGGTGGTCTTGCGGGTACGGAGCGGGGCGCCGGCCATCATCGCGAAGCTCAGCTCGGGGTGCGCCTCGACGACCCGCGGGCCGGCCGTGCGGAGCCAGCGGTCGACGTCGATGATCTTCGGGCGGAGCGCGTACGCCTGCCGGGAGAGGCCCTGGCCGGTCAGGCGCCGGTTCGCCGCCGAGGCCGCACGGTAGTCCTCGGCGTCGAGCGCGGCCCGCACGGGCGCCATGAAGACCGACGGCCAGCGGGGGCCGGCCGCCGCCCGGGCGAGCCGGTCGGCCTCCCGCAGGCCTTCGTCCGGCAGGCCGATCGGCATGTCGACGGCCACGGCGGCGAGCGGCGCGGCGCACTCGGCCGCCGCGACCAGCGGGCCGATCGTGGCCGCGTGGTACGCGGCCACGACGGCGCCCGCGGCGTCGAGCGCGATGCCGACCCAGCCCGTACGGCACGCGTCGACGCCCAGCACGTGCGCGTTACGCGGCATGCGCCGCACGCTACCGGTGGCTCAGCCGTCGCGTTCGCGCAGTGCCGGCATGACCTCCTCGGCGAACAGCCGCCGCTCCTCCGCGGTGAACAGCTCGACGAGCAGCCGCTTCGCGCCGGTCTCGTCGAGCGTCCGCCGGAGGCTCGCGGTCACCTGGTCCGGCGTGCCGGAGATGGCGATGGCCGGGCGGTTGTTCTCATCGACGAGGAACTCCGCGTCGGTCTTCGGCAGGACCCGCAGCCCGTCGGTGTACAGCGTGAGGAACCGGCCGAAGGAGTCGGACAGGTGCGTGAGGTTGCGCTCGGCCTGCTCCTCGGTCGCGCCGATCGCGACGAACCGCTCGATCATCAGGTTGGCGCCGGACCGGGCGTGCCCGTGCTCGCCGGCCACCTTGACGTACCGGTCCAGCGCCTCCCGGTGGTCGGCGTTCGCGCCGAAGTTGCGCATGATGTTCCAGCCGCGCCGGGCGGCCTCGTCCATGGTCGCCGGGCTGGACCCGCCCAGCCAGACCGGGAACGGGTCCTGCAGCGGGCGGGTCGCGATCGTCGTCGGGCGGGTGACCTTGTGGAACGCGCCGTCGAAGGTGAAGTCGCGCTCGGTCAGGGCGAGGTGCAGCAGTTCCAGGCTCTCCCGCCAGCCCTGGTCCAGCTCCTCCGCGGTCGGCTCCCGGCCGGCCGCGACCCACGCCTCGCCGGGCACGCCGCGGCCCAGGCCAAGCTCGAACCGCCCGCCGCTGAGCAGGTCCAGCGTCCCGGCCTCCTCCGCCACCCGGATCGGGTGGTACAGCGGCAGGACGGTCACCGCGGTCCCCAGCCGGATCCGGCTGGTCCGTACGGCGGCCGCGGCCAGCAGCAGGTGCGGCGACGGGCAGGTCATCAGCGGCGCGTGGTGCTCGGTGACCGACGCCCCGTCGAAGCCCAGCTCCTCGGCCTCGACCACGAACGCCACGAAGTCGTCCACCTGGCGCTTCTGCCACCGCGGGTCGTACACGTCGGGGTCGGGTTCGGTTCCGTGCACGCCCACGCCGTAGGTGTGCACGACCTTGAGCGTCTGCGGGCTGTCGCTGAGCGCGGCCATCGACTCCTCCAGATTTCGGCGACCTCGCTCGATTTGTCCCCAAATCGCCGCCGCGCCGATCCCCCGTCAGGTACGGGTCGTGAGAATGCCGTCGTCGTCGCTGTACAGGTGCGCCCCGGGCTGGAACGTGACGCCGCCGAACGCGACCGGGACGTCCCGGCTGCCGGTCCCGTCCTTACGGCTCTTGCGCGGGTTGGAGCCGAGCGCCTTGATGCCCAGGTCGATGCCGCGCAGCGCCACGACGTCGCGGACGGCGCCGTTGATGACCACGCCCGCCCAGCCGTTCCCGGCCCCGAGATCGGCTATGTTGTCGCCCATCAGCGCGGTGGCCAGCGACCCGCCACCGTCGACGACGAGCACGCGGCCGTCGCCCGGCTCGGACAGCACCGACTTGAGCAGCGCGTTGTCCTCGTGGCAGCGCACGGTGACGATCGGGCCGTCGAAGGCCGGGCGCGCGCCGTACTGGCGGAATTGAAGCTCGCAGGACTGCAGCTCCTCGCCGCGCTCGTCGTACAGGTCGGCGGTGATGATCGGCATCGGGGGTCCTTTCCGGGTCGGTGCGTTCAGGGCAGGAGCGAGCCGATGGCCTCGGCGGCGCGGAGCAGCTCGGCGGCGAGGGGGGCGGTGTCGTCGGGGGTGAGCTCGTGGACGCGGGCGACGACGGTCACGCAGCCGGCCAGGCCGCTCGCGCCGAGGATGGGCGCGCTGATGCCGGTGACGTCGCCGACGCGCTCGCCGACCGAGACGGCGTACCCGCGTTCCTTGACGGCCGCCAGGTCGGCGCGCAGCCCGGCGGCGGTCACCCGGTCGCCGGCCGCGGTGGTGAACGGGCAGGCCTCGGTGATCACCCGCTCGCGCTCCTCCTCCGGAAGCCACGGGAGCAGGCTCTTGCCCGCGCCCACGTGCAGCGGGAGGCGTTCGCCGATGGGCAGGACGTACCGCAGCGGGTTGCGGCCCTCGACGCGGGCGATCTGCACGCGGGCGCCGGTGACCGGGATGAACAGCGCGACGGCCAGGCCGGTGGCGGCGGCGAGCTGCTGCATCACGGGGGTGCTGGCCTGGTTCAGCCGGCTGCCCACCAGGAAGGTGTGCGCGGCGGTGAGGACGTGCGGGCCGACCTGGTAGCCGGTCTCCTCACGGACCGCGTACCCGCGCGCGATGAGCACGTTGAGCAGCCGCTGCGTCGTCGCGACGTGCAGCCCGGCGCGGCGGGCGACCTCGCTCAGCCGCAGCGGGCCGCGGGCCTGCTCGAGGACGCCGAGCACGTCGAAGGCGCGCTCCACCGAGCGCATCGGGGATCCGGCTCCCCCGGGCGCGTCCGCCACGGACTCCTCCTCGGTTGACGGCGGAATTCGACCACGAAACGGCATTGACATGCCAACGCAATGTCCAGCATTCTAACGCGGATGCGATAACTCTTCTCATTGTATGAGAAGTCTCCCCTAGCGAAGGCTTCCCCCATGAACGCCCCCGTGAATGCGCCCGAGAACCAGGCGCCGCCCCGCCCCCGTACGCCCGGCGACCCCCGGTCCGCGCTCGTCGCGCAGGTGGTGCTCGCCGCGCTGGCCGGGTACGTCATCAGCCAGTCCTTCGGCCTCGGCCTGTGGCAGTCGTTCGGCCCCGGCGCCGGCTTCTTCCCGCTGGTGCTCGGCGCCGCCCTGCTGGTGCTGAGCGTGGCCTGGTTCGTCCAGTCCCGCGCCTGGGCCGCGCCCGCCGGCACGTCCGGCGGCGTCGACCGGTACCACCTGGTCACCGTCGTGGGCAGCCTGGTCGTGCTCGGCGTGCTGCTCCAACCGCTCGGCTTCCAGCTCGCGATGTTCTGCTTCCTGCTCTGCCACCTGAAGCTCTTCCACCTCAGGCGGGGCGGCGGCAGCGGCTGGATCACCGCGCTGGCCGTGTCGGCCGCCGGCAGCATCGGCACGTTCGTGCTGTTCGTGGCCGGTCTCGGCGTCCAGCTGCCCGCCGCGTCCATCCCGTTCCTGGCCGCGCTGGGGTTGTGATGTCGATGATGGCCGACCTGATCGGCGGGTTCGCGACGGCGCTGTCGCTCACCAACCTGATGTACGCGCTGATCGGCTGCGTCGTGGGCACCGCGATCGGCGTACTGCCGGGCATCGGCCCGGTCGCCGGCGTCGCGCTGCTCATCCCGCTCACCCTGAACCTGCCGCCGACCAGCGCGATCATCATGCTCGCCGCGATCTTCTACGGCAGCCAGTACGGCGGCACGATCACCAGCGTCCTGCTCAACACCCCGGGCGAGGCCGCGTCCGCGATCACCACGATCGACGGCTACGCGATGACGAAGAAGGGCCGCGCCGGCGCGGCCCTCACCATCGCCGCGGTGGGCTCGTTCGTGGGCGGCACCGTGGCGACGATCGGCCTGGTGGCCGCGGCCAAGCCGCTCGGCTCGCTCGGCCTGAAGATCGGCCCGCCGGAGTTCTTCTCGCTGGTCATCCTCGGCCTGTCGCTGCTGGTCTGCCTGGCGGGCACGTCGCTGACCAAGGCGCTCATCTCCGGCGTGCTCGGCCTGATGATCGCGATGGTCGGCATCGACCCGGTCGGCGGCGCGCCCCGGTTCACCTTCGGCAACGAGTTCCTGCTCGACGGGGTCAGCTTCGTCGCCGCCATCGTCGGCCTGTTCGGCCTGTCGGAGATCCTCAACACCGGCACCGAACGCCCCGGCCGGGTGAAGGCGCCGAACCTGCGCGCGCTGCTGCCGACCCGCGAGGAGTGGCGGCGCAGCCGCCCGGCCATCGGCCGCGGCACCGTGCTCGGCTTCCTGCTCGGGCTCATCCCCGGGATGACCGGGTCGGTCTCCTCGCTGCTGTCGTACGGGGCGGAGAAGCGGTTCGCCAAGCACCGCGACGAGCTGGGCCACGGCGCCGTCGAGGGCGTCGCCGGGCCGGAGACCGCCAACAACGCGCACGCCAACGCCGCGCTCGTGCCGCTGTTCACGCTGGGCATCCCGGCCTCGCCCACCATCGCCGTACTGATGGGCGCGTTCCTGCAGCAGGGCCTGACCCCCGGGCCGTCGCTGTTCACCGACCACGCCGACCTGGCGTGGGGGATCATCGCCAGCCTGTTCATCGGCAACGTGATCCTGATGGTGCTCAACGTGCCGCTCGTCCGGGTGTGGACGGCGATCCTGTCCATCCCGCCGGTCGTGCTCACCGCGCTGATCCTCGTGTTCATGGTGATCGGCGCGTACACCATCAACTTCAGCACCTTCGACCTGTTCGTCCTGGTGCTGTTCGGGCTGATCGGGCTGGCCATGCGCACGTTCGACATCCCGCTCGCCCCGCTGGTCCTCACCCTGGTGCTCGGTCCGCTGATGGAGCGCTCGCTGCGCGAGTCGCTGGAGATCTCCCAGGGCGACTTCTCGATCTTCGCGACCCGGCCGATCTGCGTCGTCCTGCTGCTGATCGCGCTGGCCATCGCCTGCACCCCCATTCTCCGGCTGCGCCGCCGCGCGAAGGAGCCCGTCCAAGGAGGAGCCCGATGAAGCGACGCACCCTGCCCGTACTGGCCGCCGCGGGTCTGCTGGCCACCGGCCTGACGTCCTGCGCCAACGCCGTCGGCGGCGGATCCGACGACGCGGCCGCCGACTGGCCGCGTAAGGGCAAGCCGATCACGCTGGTCGTCGCGTTCGACGCGGGCGGCCCGGCCGACGCGGCCGCCCGGCAGATCGCGCCGGTGCTGGAGAAGAAGCTCGGCACCACGATCGAGGTGGAGAACAAGACCGGCGCGGGCGGCCAGGTGGGCTACACCGCCATCGCCAACGCCCGCCCGGACGGGTACACCTTCGGCGGCACCGGGTCGCCGTCGGTGGTGACGGCGCCGCTGGACCCGAGCCGCGGCGCCAAGTTCACCCGCACCAGCTTCCGTCCGCTGGCCAACCAGGTCATCGACCCGCAGGTGGTCGCGGTACGGCCGGGCAGCCCGATCAAATCCATCAAGGACTTCATCGACGAGGGCAAGAAGCACCCGGGCAAGCTGCGCGTCACCACCACCGGCGTGCAGACCGGCGAGCACTTCGCGCTCGTCGACCTGCAGAAGAAGACCGGCGCGAAGTACGGCATCGTGCACTTCTCCGAGGGCTCCGCGCAGGCCATGACCGCGTTCCTCGGCAAGCACGTCGACGTGTACGTGGGCAGCGTCAGCGACCTGGTGTCCCAGGCCAAGCAGGGCGACCTGGTGCCGATCGGCGTGATGGACGACAAGCGCAGCCCGTTCCTGCCCAAGGTGCCCACGTTCAAGGAGGCGGGCATCGACATCACGCACACCACCATCCGCGGCTACTCCGCGCCCGCCGGGGTGCCGGACGCGATCGCGCAGAAGATGGAGAAGGCGCTGGCCGAGGTGATCCAGGACCCGGCGGTGGTGAAGAAGATCAAGGCGCTCGGCATCGAGCCGCGCTACATGTCCGGCAAGGACTACGCGGCGTACTGGAAGAACCAAGAGACCACGTACAAGAAGCTGCTCCCCCTCACCAAGGAAAAGTGATCGGACCATCGTGAACGACGTACCTCCCGCGGACCACCCGCGGCCCGGCCCGGCGCTGGTCGACCGGCTGGCCAAGCTCCCCGCCGCCAACATCGGCGACGCCATGCAGCGCCTCGGCGTGCTCGACGCGCGCATCCAGGCGGTGTGGCCGGGCGCCCGGCTGGCCGGCCCGGCGCTGACCATCTGGACCCGGGCCGGCGACAACCTGCTGATCCACCAGGCGCTCTCGGTGGTCCGGCCCGGCGACGTGATCGTCGTCAACGGGGAGGGCGACGAGACGCGGGCGCTGATCGGCGAGCTGATCGGCGCCCGGGCCAAGGCCGCGGGTGCGGCGGGCTTCGTCATCGACGGCGCGATCCGCGACGCGGACGGGCTCGCCGGGCTCGGGCTGCCGGTGTTCGCGCGGGCCAGTACGCCGGCCGGTCCGTACAAGAACGGGCCCGGTCATCTGCACCGGACGATCGCGGTCGGGGGTGTGGCCGTGGCGCCCGGCGACATCCTCATCGGCGACGGTGACGGCGTGGTGGCCGTGCCGATGGCGGAGGCGGCCGAGGTGGCGGCCGCGGCGGAGCGGGTCGCGGCGGACGAGGCCGCGAAGTGGGATTCCATTACGGGGGGTGCGTGACATGCGGTGTGCGGTGATCGGGCTCGGCGAGGCCGGGTCGGCGTACGCGGCCGGGCTGGCCGGGGCCGGGCACGAAGTGCGCGGCGTGGACCCGAAGCCGGTGGCGACGCCGGCCGGGGTGAAGCGGGTCGAGACGATCGCGGAGGCGGTCGGCGGGGCCGCGGCCGTACTGGTGCTCACGGAGTCCGCGGCGGCGCCCGGGGTGGCGCGGGAGGCCGTGCCGCATCTGTCGCCGGGGGCTTGTTACGCCGATCTCACGTCCAGCGGGCCGCCCACCATGGCCGAGCTGGGCGCGCTGGTCGCCGGGTCCGGGGCGCTGTTCGTGGACGTGGCCATCCTCGGGCCGATGCCGGTCGCCGGGTCCCGTACCGCGCTGATGCTGGCCGGTCCCGGGTCCGCGCTGATGGCCGGGCTGGCCGCCGACCTCGGCGCACCGGCCGAGGAGACCGACGGCGGCCCCGGCGCGGCCATGGCGCACAAGCTGATCCGCAGCGTCTTCCTCAAGGGCCTCGCCGGCATCGTCTGGGAGGCCACCACGGCCGGCCGCGCGGCCGGCTGGGAAGACTGGATCCGCGGCCAGATCGCCGCCGAGCTCGCGGACGGCCAGGCGGCCATCGACCGCCTCCTGACCGGCACCGCCAAGCACGCCGCCCGCCGCGCCCACGAAATGGAGAGCGCCACCGAGTACCTCGCCCACCTCGGCGTCCCCAACGAGCTCTGCGACGCCACCACCCGCGTCCACACCCGCATCGCGGGCACCTGACGGGCCACGTCTGCGCGGGCGCGCGCCCGCGCGGGCGCGGCGCGAGCGCGCGGGCGCGCCGTGGGCGCGGGCGCGCCGTGGGCGCGTCCTGGGGCGGGCGCGCCGCCGCCCGCCCGCCCCGGCGGGCCTACCTGCCGACCGCGTAGCCCTGCATGCCGCGTGGGTTGGCGGCCGCCCGTAGCCAGCCGTTCTCGCGGGTGATGGCGCTGATGCGGCCCAGGGACCACGGGTCCTGCGTGGCCACGCGGTGGCCGCGACGGCGGAGGTCCGCGAGGACGTCGGCGCCGAGGCGGGACTCGGCGTACAGCTCGCCGGGGTGGCTGTCGCGCGGGTAGAAGGAGCTGGGCATGTGCGTGCTGTGGAACGCGGGGGCGTCGATGGCCTCCTGCAGGTTCATCCGGCCGTGCACCACGTTGAGGAAGAAGTGCAGCGACCACTGGTCCTGGAAGTCACCGCCCGGCGTGCCGAAGGCCATCCACGGCCGGCCGTCGCGGAGCGCGAACGACGGGGTGAGCGTGGTGCGCGGGCGGGCGCCGGGGCGCAGGGAGTTCGGCAGCCCCTGCTCGATCCAGAACATCTGGCCGCGGGTGCTCAGGCAGAACCCGAGGCCGGGGATGGTGGGCGACGCCTGGAACCAGCCGCCGCTGGGGGTGGCGGAGATCATCATGCCGTCGGCGTCGGCCACGTCGAGGTGGCAGGTGTCGCCGCGGGTCTCCCCGTCGGCCGCGATCGTCGGCTCACCGGTGCCGGCGGCGGGGGCGGCGACGGCCGGCTGGTCGGGGTAGCGCGGCAGCCGCGGCGTACGGCCGCCGGGCGCGCCGGGGCGCAGCTCCAGCGAGGCGGTGTCGCCGATCAGCGCGCGGCGGGCGTCGTTGTAGTCCGCGGCGAGCAGGTCGGCGACCGGCACGTCGGTGTACGCCGGGTCGCCGTACCAGGCCTCCCGGTCGGCGAAGGCGAGCTTGCCGGACTCGATGATCGTGTGCACCCAGTCCGCGGACCCGGGCTCCATGGCGTCCAGGCCGCTGCCGTCGAGCAGCGCGAGCTGCTGCAGGAACACCGGCCCCTGCCCCCACGGCCCGGTCTTGCACACGGTGTGGCCGTGGTAATCGAAGGTGACCGGGTCCTCCACCGCCGGCTCCCAGCGGGCCAGGTCGTCGGCGGTCATCAGGCCGCGGTGCGGCTCGCCGGAGGTGTCCCGTACGGACGCGGACGCGCAGTACGCGTCGATGGCCTCGGCGACGAAGCCGCGGTACCAGGCGTCGCGCGCGGCCCGGATCTGCTTCTCCCGGTCGGCGCCGGCCGCCTCGGCCTCGGCGATGATCCGCTGGTACGTGGCCGCCAGCACCGGGTTGACGAAACGGCTCCCGGCCGCGGGCACCGACCCGTGCGGCAGCCAGGTCTGCGCGGACGTCGGCCAGTGCTCGGTGAACATCTCGGCCACCGTGCCCAGCGCCGAGGAGACCCGCTCCAGCAGCGGGTGCCCGCGCTCGGCGTAGTGGATCGCCGGTTCCAGCACGTCGCGGACCGACCAGGTGCCCCACCGCTCCAGCAGGAGCAGCCACGCGCCGAACGAGCCGGGCACCACGGCGGGCAGCAGCCCGGTCCCGGGCATCACGTCGAGCCCCAGGTCGGCGAGGGCGTCGCCGGTCGCGGCGGCCGGGGCCACGCCCTGCCCGCAGACCACCGAGACCCGCTCGTCCCGGGGCGCCCACAGCAGGATCGGGACCTCGCCGCCCGGGCCGTTCAGGTGCGGCTCGACGACCTGGAGGACGAACCCGGCCGCGACGGCGGCGTCCGCGGCGTTCCCGCCGCGCTCCAGCACGCTCATCCCGGTGGCCGAGGCCAGCCAATGCGTGCTGGCCACCATTCCGTAGTCGCCGACGAGCTCAGGACGTGTGGTGAACAATGCCGTTCCTTCCGCGGGTGATGTCGGGACCGCCGTCCGGGGTCACGAGGTGGCACGAGACGAGGTGGCCGGGCGCCGCGGCGGCCGGCGCGGGCACGTCGGTACGGCAGCGGTCCTCGGCCACCGGGCAGCGCGGGTGGAAGGGGCAGCCGCCGATCCGGTCGGCCGGGCTGGGCGGCTCGCCGCCCAGCACCACGCGCGTGCCGGCGCGCCCGCGGCCCGGGTCCGGGACCGGGGCCGCGGACAGCAGGGCCTGGGTGTACGGGTGCCGCGGCCGCGCGAACAGGTCCTCCCGGCTCGCCGTCTCGACGATCTTCCCCAGGTACATCACGGCGATCCGGTCGCAGATGAACTCCGCGACGGACAGGTCGTGGGTGATGAACAGGCAGGAGAAGCCGGCGTCGGCGCGCAGGTCGAGCAGCAGGTTCAAGATCGCGGCCTGGACGGAGATGTCCAGCGCGGAGACCGGCTCGTCCGCGACGACCAGCCGCGGGCCGGTGCTGAGCGCGCGGGCGAACGCCACCCGCTGCCGCTGCCCGCCGGACAGCTCGTGCGGGTAGCGGGCGGCGAGCCGTTCGGGGAGGCCGACCTTCTCCATCAGCTCCGCGGCCGTACGGCGCCGCTCGGCCGGGGAGCCGATGCGGTGCTCGCGCAGCGGGCCGGCCACGATGTCCCCGACCGTACGGCGGGGGTCGAGCGAGGAGTACGCGTCCTGGAAGATCATGTGCACGTCGCGGCGGAGCGGGCGCATCCGGCGGCGGCCGAGCGCGGAGATGTCGCGGCCGAGCAGGCGTACGGCGCCGGCGGTGGGCGTGGCCAGCCGGGTGAGGCACTTGCCGACGGTGGACTTGCCGCTGCCGGACTCCCCGACCAGGCCGAGGATCTCGCCCGGGCGGATCGTCAGGTCCACACCGTCCACCGCGCGGACCACCGCGGCCCGGCGCAGCGCCGAGCCGCCGCGGTAGTGCTTGACCAGGCCCTCCACCTCCAGGACCGGCGCGCCGTCATTGTCGGTCATGGGGTACCTCCCGGGCCCGGGTGGTAGCAGGCCACCAGGTGTTCGTCGTCGACGACTTCCAGTACGGGGCGGGCTGTGGTGCAGGGGTCGTCGGCGCGGTCGCAGCGCGGCGCGAACGGGCACGCGTCCGGGTCGGCGGTGGCCGGGGGCATCAGCCCGGGGATCTCGGTGAGCCGCCGCCGGCCGTCCCGTACCCGGGCGCGCGCTGGCAGCGCGTCGAGCAGCCCGATCGTGTACGGGTGCCGCGGCCGCCCGAAGATCGCGCCGGTCGCCGCGTGCTCGACCCGGCGCCCGGAGTACATCACCACCACCCGGTCGGCGATCTCGGCGACCACGCCCAGGTCGTGGGTGATGAACACGACCGCGGTGCCCAGGTCGGCGCGCAGCCGGCCGATCACGTCGAGCACCGCGGCCTGGATGGTGACGTCGAGCGCGGTCGTGGGCTCGTCGGCGATCAGCACCTTCGGCTCACAGGCCACCGCCATCGCGATCATCACCCGCTGCCGCATGCCGCCGGACAGCTCGTGCGGGTACGCGCGGGCCCGCCGGGCGCCGTCCGCGATGCCGACGAGACCGAGCAGCTCGACGACCCGGTCCCGTACCTGGCGGCCGGTGAGTCCGGTGTGCCGCCGGAGCACCTCGCCGATCTGCCGGCCCACCGTGTGGCCGGGGTTGAGCGAGGTCATCGGCTCCTGGAAGACCACGGAGACGTCCTTGCCGCGGATGTCCTGCATCTGGCGCTCCGGCAGCGTGGTCAGCTCGACGCCGTCCAGCCGTACCGACCCGCCGATCGTCGCGGACGTCTCGTCGAGGAGCCGCGGTATGGCCATGGCCGTCGCCGTCTTCCCGCAGCCGGACTCCCCGACCAGCGCCAGGATCTCCCCGCGCTCGACGGAGAACGACACGTCCTTGGCGGCGTACACCGGCCCGTCCTCGGTCCGGTACGTCACCCGCAGGTCGTCGACCTCGAGCAGGCTCATCGGGCCTCCCTCGGATCAAGGACGTCGCGCAGGCCGTCGCCGAGCAGGTTGAAGCCCAGTGTGGTCAGCGCGATCGCGACGCCCGGGAAGATCGCCAGCAGCGGGTCCTGGGCCAGGAACTGCTGGGCGCTGGTGAGCATCACGCCCCAGGACGCCTGCGGCGGCTGCACGCCGAGGCCCAGGAAGCTGAGCGCCGCCTCCCCGAGGATGCCCGCCGGGATGGCCACCGTCGCCTTGACGATCAGCGTGTTGGTCATGTTCGGCAGGATCGACCGGCCCATGACGGCCAGGTCGCGGGCGCCGTCGGCGATCGCCGCCCGCACGAAGTCCTGCCGGCGCAGCGCCAGCGTCTCGCCGCGGACGATGCGCACCACCGAGGGGATCTCCGCGACCGCCAGCGCGATGATCACGTTGCGCAGCGACGGCCCGAGGATCGCGGCCATGCCGACCGCGAAGACCAGGTACGGGAAGGACAGCACGACGTCGTTGACGCGCATCAGCACGGAGTCGGTCCAGCCGCTCCAGTACCCGGCGGCCAGGCCGAGCGGCACGCCGATGAGCATGGCGAGCGCGGTGGACACCACCCCGGCCAGCAGGGACACCCGGGCGCCGTTGCACAGCCGGGCGAACACGTCGCGGCCGAGGTCGTCGGTGCCCAGCCAGTGCGCGCCGGACGGCGGGGCCAAGATGTCGGTCAGCCCCAGCCGGGACGGGCTGCCCACCACGTACGGGCCGAACAGCGCGACGACCAGGAAGACGCCCACCATGACGGCGCCGATGACCGCCATCCGGTGCCGGGCGAACCGGCGCCCGGCCCGCCGCCAGGACGTCACGGGCGCCGGGGCCGGCGCCTCCACGGCGATGATCGTGTCGGTCATTCCGCTCCTCCCGCCGTACGCTGCCGCGGGTCGAGATAGGCGTACGCGACGTCCACCAGCAGGTTGATCACCACGTAGCCGACGACGGCGACCAGCACGGCGCCCTGGATCACCGGATAGTTGCGCGACGAGACGCCGTCGACGATCAGCTTCCCGAAGCCGGGGATCACGAAGATCTGCTCGACGATGACCGCGCCGCTGATCAGCGCGGCCAGGTGCAGCCCGATCACGGTGGTCACCGTGGTGAGGCTGTTGCGCAGCGCGTGCCCGACCTGCCGCGGCCGGCGCAGCCCCTTGGCGCGCGCCGTGCGCACGTAGTCGGCGCCCAGCTGGCTGAGCAGCGAGGACCGGGTCTGCCGCATGACGACGGCGGCCATGCCCAGGCCGAGCACCAGCGCCGGCATCACCATGCGTTCCAGGTTGCCGAGGGGATCGTCGGCGAGCCCGACGAAGCCGGACGACGGCAGCACGTGCCAGTGCACCGAGAAGATCACGATCCCGACCAGGCCGAGCCAGAAGTGCGGGATGGACAGCCCGAACAGGCCGAAGCCGTTGGCCGCGTAGTCCACCGCGGTGCCGCGCCGTACGGCGGAGGCCACGCCGGCCGCGATGCCGACCAGCACGCCCACCAGGATGGCCAGGAACGTCAGCTCCAGGGTGACCGGCAGCCGCTCGCTCAAGATGGTGGTGACCGGCGCCTTGTCCTGGGTGGAGAAGCCCAGGTTGCCGTGCAGCGCCTGGCCGACGTAGTCGAGGTACTGGATCGGGAGGGGCTTGTCGAGACCGAACTGGTGGCGGATCGCGGCGACCGCCTCCGGGGTGGGGTCCTCGCCGGCGAGCACGACGGCCGGGTCGCCGGGCAGCGCCCGTACGCCCAGGAACACCGCGATGCTCGCCAGGACGACCGTCACCACGGCGGTACCGGTGCGCCGGAGCAGGAACTCGATCATGGGTGGCTTCCTGTGAGGTCAGCGGGACAAGTAGGCCGTGGAGAACCGGGGGATCCCGTCCGGCCGGTAGTCGACCCCGTGCAGCCGGCGGCTCGTACCGAGGAACCAGGTGTTGTGGTACAGGTAGAACAGCGCACGGTGGGCGCTGACGCGCCGGTCCACCTGGGCGTACAGCCGGGCGCGCTCCTTCGTGTCGTCGGTGGCGGCCGCCTGGGCGACCAGGTCGTCGATCTTCGGGTCGCTCAGCCCGGCGAAGTTGTTCGGACCGCCGGTCGTGACCAGCCCGTTGGTGTCCCCGTCCGGGTCGACGCGGCCGGACCAGCCCACCAGGAACGCGTCGAACTTCCCGCTGCGCGCCAGCACCAGCGCGGACACCAGGTCGAGCGGCCGGACGCTGACGTCGAACCCGACGTCGTTGGCCATCGCCTGCACGGCCTGCGCCTCGCGCTGCGTGGCCGCGCCGGTCGAGGCCATCAGCTCCACCTTGATCGGCGGCTTGACGCCGGACCTCTTGATCAGCGCCCGCGCGCCCGCCGGGTCGAACGGCGTGCAGGACGGTTCGGTGCGCATCGGGCTCTGCACCGGCAGCGGCCCGCAGTCGGGCACCTCCTGGCCGTTCCACACGGCCGCGTTGAGCGCGCGCCGGTTGATGCTCATCTCCAGCGCCCGCCGCAGGTCCGCGGACCTGCTCAGCGCCGTACCGGCGTCCGGCCGTACGTTCACCGACAGCGACTGGTACGCGATGGTCTTCGAGCGCAGCACCCGGAACCCGCGCTCGGACTCCAGGTTGACCGCGTCGCTGGGGTCCAGGTGCTCGGCGGCGTCAACGTCGCCGGATTGGAGATTCGCGGTGGCCACGCTGGAGTTGGCGATGAACTTGTAGGTGATCCCGGACAGCCGCACCTTGTTCCGGTCGTAGTAGTACGGCGACCTGACCAGGCTCAGCTCGTTGCCCGAGACGCGGCTCCGGTACCGGAACGGGCCGACGCAGACCGGCGCGGTGGTGAAGTTCTCGCCGAGCCGCTTCAGCGCGGTGGGCGAGGCGATCAGCCCGGCCCGGTCGGCCAGCTGGGCGGCCAGCGGCGCCGACGGGTGCTTGAGCCGCAGCCGTACGGTGGCCGGGTCGACCACCTCGACGCGGGAGACCGCCTCGAGCTCGGAGGCCCGCGCCGACTCCTTCGCCGTACGGTCGCGGTCGAGCGTGGTCTTGACCGCCGCCGCGTCGAACGGCGTGCCGTCGTTGAACCGCACGCCCTTGCGCAGCCGGATGGTGACCGTCTTCCCGTCCTTGGACGTGCTGGGCAGGGCGGCGGCGAGCTGCGGGACCAGGCGCAGGCTGTTATCGACGTCGTAGAGCTTCTCGCACAGGCTGGTGAACACCAGCCGCGCGGCGAACGTGTCGGCGAACGTCGGGTCCAGGCTGTCCGGCTCGGTCGGCGTGGAGACGACCAGCGTGTTGCTCGACTCGTCGGCGCTGACACCGGACGAGCCGGGGGTGGCGCACGACGGCAGCGCCAGGACGGCGCAGAGCATCACCACACGTAGACGCATAAGCCCTCGATCGATGTCTGGGGGAGGACGTACTCGGGACCTATGAACGCGTTCGTTCTGTAAAGAGAACGCCGCGAGATTATGTCTGCGACAGAGCAAAGTCAATACTTCGGAGGATTGCGAAAAATGCCATTGTTGCGTTCTTTTTAACGGACGTGGCTATTGACCGGTCAAAAGGCGGATCGTAGGTTCATTGCGTGCCCCCCGCCCTGTACGCGGAGATCCGCGCCGAGCTCGAGGCCCGCATCCGGCGGGGCGAGCTGGGCGTCGGCGACCGGGTGCCCACCGAGGCGGAGCTGCGGCGGCAGTACGGCGTGAGCCGCGCGACCGCGCAGCGGGCGCTGCAGGAGCTGGCCGCCGCCGGGCTGGTCGTACGGCACCGCAAGCGCGGCTCGTTCGTGGCGCCGGGCGCACGCCAGCTCAACCTGTTCCGGATGGTCGACCCGGCCGGTCCGGAGATGCCCGGCCCGCACGTCGTGCACGACGTCCGGGTGATCCCGGCCGAGGACGCCTGCGTGCCGCTGCCCGGCGTCGCGCCGGACGCCCCCGTCACGCAGATGCGCCGGGTGAAGCTCACGCCGGAGGACGTCCCGGTGGCGCTCGAACTGTCCGCGGTGCCGTTCGCGGTCGCGCCGCGGCTGGCCACCGAGCGCCTGGAGGACCTGGCCGTGCACGACTTCCTCGCCCGGCACGGCATCGCGGTGGCGCGCAGCCGGCTGTACGTGGAGCCGGAGATCCTGCGCCCCGCCGACGCCGCGCTGCTGGCCGCCGAGCCGGGCCTGCCCGTACTGCGGTTCCGGCGGATGAGCTGGCTGGCCTCCGGTGCGCTCGCCGAGGCCATGTGGCACGTGCTCGCGCCCGGGCAGGCCGAGTTCTTCATCGAGCAGACGCTGAGTGCCGGCGAACGCGAAGGGGATGGGCGATGACGTCACCGGGACCGCGCGTGGCCGTGGTGGGCTGCGGGATCATCGGCGCGATGGCCGCGTGGCGGCTGGCCGCCCGGGGCGCGGACGTCGTGGTGTTCGACGCGTTCCGCCCGCCGCACGACCGCGGCGCGTCCGCGGGCGAGTCGCGGATCTTCCGTACCGTCGCGAAGGAGGGCGCGTTCTACGTACCGCTGCTGCGCCGGTCGGAGGGGCTGTGGCGGCAGCTGGAGGCGGAGAGCGGGCGGCGCGTGCTCACCGTGACCGGCGGGCTGACGCTCGGCCCGGCCGACCATCTCGACCTGCTGGCCGTACGGAAGGTCGCCGAGACGTGCGGCCTGCCGTACGAGCTGCTCGACCGGGACGACGCCGCGCGCCGCTTCCCGCAGCACCGGCTGGACGCCGACGAGGTCGCCTTCCTTGACCCGGACGCCGGGGTGCTGCGCCCGGAGGTCGCGGTGCTGGCCGCGGTGGAGCGTGCGGTCGCGGACGGGGCCAGGCTCGTGCCGTACGCGCCGGTCCGGGAGATCGCCGCGCGCGGTGGCGGCTGGCGGGTCACCGGCGGGGAGACCCGGGCCGACGTCGACCACGTGGTGGTGACGCCCGGGCCGTGGGCGCCCGGGCTGGATCTGCCGTGGACGCCGCCGGTGACGGCGCGGCTGATCACCGCCTGCTGGTTCGCGGCGCGCGACCCGGGCGCGCACGGTCCGGACCGGCTGCCGGTCGCGGTCCGGCGGCACCGGGACGCCGGGTTCTCCTGCTTTCCCGTGCTCGACGGGGTGTCCGTCAAGATCGTGCCGCATCATCTCGGGTGGCCGGAGCTGGCGTCGCCGGAGGCGCTGCCGCGTACCGCCGACCCGGAGTACGTACGGTCCGCGGCGACGGCCGCCGGGCTGCTGCCCGGCGTGCATCCGACGCCGATGCGGGTCGGCACGTACGCGGAGGGCTTCACCCCCGACGGCCACCCGCTCGTCGGCGCCCTGCCCGGCGCCCCCGGGATCACGCTGCTGACCGGCTTCTCCGGGCACGGGTTCAAGCTTTCGCCCGTGTACGGGGAGATCGCCGCCGACCTCGCCTGCGCCGGGGAGACCGCGCACCGGATCGGCGACCTCGACCCCGCGCGGTTCACCTAGTTCGACGCTCGATGAAGGAGGAGGACCGATGAGGCTGGCGGTGATCGGCGCCGGGGTCGTGGGCGCCGCCGTGGCCCGGGCGGCGGCCCGGCGCGGCGCCGAGGTGACGGTGTACGACCGCGACCGTCCCGGGAGCGGTACGTCCGGGACGACGTTCGCGTGGGTCAACGCGCACAACAAGGAGCCGTACGCGTACTACGCACTGAACCGCGCGGGCATGCGCGCGCATGCGGCGCTTCAGGACGAGGACGCGGGCGGAGCGCGCTGGTTCTTCCCGACAGGCGGCCTGGAGTGGGCGGTCGACGAGGGCCATGCGGCGGCCCTACGGGCCACGGTGGAACGCCTGGCCGCACGCGACTACGCGGCCGAGCTGATCGACGCCGCCCGGGCGCGGCAGATCGCCCCGGACGCGCTCGTCCCGAACGACGCGACGGCCATCGGCTGGTTCGCCGACGAGGGCCACGTCCACCCGATGCCCCTCCTCGCCCGCTTGCTCGGGGAGGCCCGGGACCGCGGGGCCGTACTGCGGCTGGGGACGTCGGTGCGCGCGGTGACGAGCGGCGGGACGGGCGGCGGGACCGCGGCCCGAGGCGGCACGACCGGCGGCGGCACGAGCGGAGGCGGCGCGAGCGGAGGCGGCGCGAGCGGAGGCGGCGCGAGCGGAGGCGGCGCGAGCGGAGGCGGCGCGAGCGGAGGCGGCGCGAGCGGAGGCGGCGCGAGCGGAGGCGGCGCGA
>Ga0164243_10001871_pt1 | contig 35348 bp, 26 predicted proteins | sample OricompcompostOP_FD_108781 | JGI IMG/M metagenome (GOLD analysis project Ga0164243, IMG submission 108781) | Organic Plus compost microbial communities from Emeryville, California, USA - Original compost - Organic plus compost (OP) | ecosystem: Engineered > Solid waste > Mixed feedstock >...
AACACCGCCCTCTCCACTGACGTAAAAAACCTCCTGATCGCCATAATCGTACACTTCCAAATCGTAGGCAAGAGGCATGGGTAGCATGATTAACCGTTGTTTCCATGGTAAGGTCAGGTCTGTTGGTTTTTCGTAAGCCCATATTGTTGGTGTCTGGGTCGGACCGTTCCCCTTTTCCTCAGGAAGTCTCGGTAGTATTACCAATTGGTGTCTGCCGTCACTTGCTTTCACCCATTGCAGCCGATGGGCGGGAGGGGATGGGTGGATCGGTACCGGTGTCCATCGATGAGTTGGGTCGTCCGGACGTGCCAGGTAATGCACCGACCCTGATGCTATGGCAATCTCGGCTTTCCCGTCCAGGTCAAGGGCGGCAATACAGGTGCCTTCGTGATCAGTCAGGTTATCTGCCATAACGAATCGTTTCCAGTCGCCATTGCGATACCAGACAAGCTGATTTGACTCCGCAAGTAAAATGTCCGGCTTGCCGTCGCCATCCACGTCGCCAATGGCCAAGTCCTGCCCTCGGATTATTTGATTGTCAATAGTTTCGGCAGAGAACCGCGGAAGCTCCCTTCCGTTGAAAGTAGCCAAGCTTAAAACAGCGACTAAAGCCAAGCAACCCATAAGCAGTTATCCATGGGTTTTTATCCATGTCAACACGCTATTCAAAGCCTGTACCGCAGCAGCTGGGTCCCCAAGAAAGTCGTGTCCTGCTCCCGTAAGCGTGATTAATTGTACGGTTTTTCCGCGGTTTTGCAACACGGATGCAAGGGCGGTGGACAGTGCATACGGCACGGTGGTATCTGCCGTGCCGTGGATCAATAAGGTGGGAATGGCATCATCTGCGTAGGTAAGGGAACTGGCAGCGGCAAACCGTGGGGAATAGGGGATTTCCAGGGATGCGCCTACCATTGCTTCGATGGGGGCTCTCAAGGGGCTGGCGGCTGCAGCATCCAGAAATTCGTCGGGAAATGCGGTAGGGCCTGCCGCGGAAATAACCGAATTAATTCCGGTATTCTGCCCAAAGTGATAGGCATAAAGCAACGCCATGTGGGCACCTGCGCTAACACCCAGCAGTTGATAGCCGTCTGTCCGGATACCCCAATCCCGCGCATGCGCATTAACGGATGCTAACGCCAATCCGACGTCTTCCATCAAACCTTCAAAATGGTGATTGTCAGACGCGAATCGATAATTTATGCTGACCGAGCCAATTTGGTTTTCCAATAGAAATTGTTGCAAGCCACTTAAGTCTTCCTTATCTCCACTTATCCACGCCCCACCGTGGATCAAGATGACAATGGGGGTTTCCGTATCGCGTCCTTCGGGCAAAGTCACCGCCATGCGCTGCCTGTCATCCGGTCCATAGGCGACACTCGTTTCGACGAGCTGTTCCAGGGCAGGCGGTGCTTCCACAGAATCTTTGACACAGGATGTGCTTAGGACCGTCATAAGAACGAAAGGCAGCAATAGAAAGATGCGGTTTGTTTTCATGTCACGAATTTAGTAAAATTGTGGAGGTAATCACCATGAAACAAAGTGCCGGCATTCTGTTGTTCCGCCGAAAAAGTCCGGATCCCCAATTTTTCCTCGTGCATCCGGGAGGCCCTTTTTTTGCTAAGAAGGACAACGGCGCATGGACCATTCCCAAAGGTGAGATCGTTCCCGCTGAGAACCCGTTGGATACGGCTATCCGAGAATTCGAAGAGGAGACGGGGCTGCGTCTCTCCGGTCCCTTCATTCCGTTGGACGCGATCGTTCAAAAGGGGGGCAAGCACGTGTTTTGCTGGGCAGTGGAAGGGGACCTGGATCCCAAGAAGGTGGTAAGCAACACCTTCGAGTTAGAGTGGCCCCCACGTTCCGGTAAGCGGCTTTCATTCCCCGAGATCGACAAATCGGGATGGTTTACTCTCGCAGAAGCTAAGCAGTTAATCAATGAACGGCAAATCCCGCTGCTTGAGCGACTCATGGAATTGCTGGATGGGCAAGGTGTCTCCCAAAAGCGCCGTCAGTAGATGCGGGATATTTAAAAAAAAGAGTAATTTAGCCCGTAAGAAAGATAAAGTTAAGTTCGGTAACTAACGTTTAAGATATGCGGAGAGGTTTGTTGACTTTGGTATATACGAGTTTGATGGTTTGGAGTGCCTTCGCGCAGGGTCAGACAGATCGGGCTAAATATGAGCTCATCAGGGAAACCATAAATTTTTTAGCAACGGATAAAGCCGTTTCACCGGATACCAGTTTCAGGATATCCTGCGAAACGTTGGACTACGATTGCTTCAGCCAACAGTTATCCAGCAACCCCGTCAACGGCATTGAACGGTGGTACAACGCTTGGCGGTCCATGAAAGCAACCGATGAGGCAGGGTTGGTTACATTACGTAACCAAATATTTGCCGATATATTCGAGCGGCCGGGAAAGGGCTATCGAAAACAGCTTTCGGGTTATGGCACCTACGTCGCGCGTACCGAAAGCTTGGTACATCCATCTGCGGAAGAAACCCCTATGGAACAAATCGTTGCCGACACCACGCCGGAATCCGTTGATACTTCGGAAGGATCACAAGTGATTTACCCTGAGCAGCTCACTAATCAAAATGATAACCCAGAAAAAGAAGACCCCATGATTGCTTACCTCGCCCTCACCATTGGCATCATCGCATTAATCGCTGCTGCCTTGCCCTTGTTTAAGAAAAAGGAACCGCAGATACCGGTAGATTTTCAAGCCGTTCAGGAGCGCTTGGATGAATTAGCGGTGCGGATGAGGCGCCTTGAGCAGAAAATAGGTGACAGCCAAATTAAAGACGAGGCGATCACCAGTCTAACCGAAATCATGGAATCCGTGGAGAAGCGGGTGGTGGAATTGGAAGGTCGTAGCTAACTTCGCCGAACGACGACGGAATATGGAAGTCGGGATCTGCGACATCCGGATCCACCCAGGTAATCCACTGTATGGTTGTATCCCCTTGATTTTTGGTGCTGTACTCTCCGCGATAGGCGCCCATAAAGAAAAATGAGCGGGTACCGCGCTGCTTCACGATACCCAATTCATTTAATTTGGAAAAAGGAATTTTGCCTTCCACGACATACCCGCGGTCATTTCTGACGCCGATCACGTCCAGATCCGGAAAGTCCCACGCGTTGTCGAACTGGCGGTAAAAGGACGCGCGATAGTCCAATACACGGCCGTCTGGCCCCATTTCGAAACAATAGTAATCAGCAAGGTCCTTATCTCCGGCAAAAAATAATTCCACCCGATCACCGCTTGCAACGGCCTGTTCGCTTTCGACGGGAACAACCACAATTTGTTTATCGGCCACGTCAAAAGCAAAATAGAAATAACTGCTATCAGATTGAACCCAAAGAGTCGTTTTGTTATCCGGTCCTTCATCCCAGGGTTTGACAAATCCCCGCACGACGTTTGCGTTCTCCCACTCACCGTCCGTCAGCTTGCCGTCAATCGTTACCGCGACCGGGTTGGCCTTCAGCGCGAGGTGGCTCCCTTGAGGGGCGTCCATACACCCCTTGAAAAGCAGTTCCAGAATCAGCACACCCGCGATGACAACAACCATTCGGTTCATTCTGTTAGGTTCCATAATTCCTTAAATTTTATCCTTGATAGTTCAATAGTCCATTGCCATATTCTTTGATAAACGACAAATCTTTATGCGCTTTTTCATACGCGCCGTCGATATACACCGCAAAGGTAGTAATATGACGGATTCCCATCTTGGCATAAGTATCGATATCCGATAAAAACACATCCCTATTCCAGGGCAGTTTTACCGCTGGTTTTTTCCAATCGCTGAATAAGGACACATCTAGCCAGTATTCCAATACCTGCGCCGTATCTTTTGGGAATACAGAAAGATTGGCCGCCAGATGGTCGATATATTCCCCGTGTGTGATGGTCATTCCTTCCCGTTTCGCATTCCGATCCGCCAACGGCTGGCTCCAACTCCGGAAAAAGGGTGCGTATTCCAGGAAAATACCCGGTTCGGGCTTGATAGCTTTCGGCGCTTTCATGGTGCTTTGGTAGGCAAGGTGTGCCAGTGAATTGCGCGGGTCAAGTTCTTTCAATTCGAGTACGATCCGATTTTCGATGACCAGTGCCTGATCGCTATCTTCCCATTCTTTGCAGTCCGGGCAATGGCATTTTTTTCCGCCATCATCCAGCCAGAAGTAGTAACGGCCTGTCGTTGGCTGTTGTTTCAGCGCTCGTTCACGCGCATTTCTGGCGATGATTTCAAGCGCTTCGGTCGAAGAAGGGCAGCAGTTAAAATCATCTGTTCGATTGCCTTTTTCATCCATACGGAATAACTCAGGTTGTCGAGCAAATAACGACCGGGGCAACAGTTCCGCCATGGCATGCTGTTCGTATTCCACGGCGATGTTAAAGCCTTGGCAATCCAGCAGAAATTTTTTGAAAGCTGCCGACTGCATGTTGGTGTCGGAGGTATGCACGCTCAGGGTGGTCAGACCTGCTTGACTGGCCAGCATCGGCCAGTCAAGCGACGTGATGTCTTCCCAAGCTAAAATGGCACCCCGCGTCTGAAAAAAATGTTCGTTTCCGGTAGGAGCGGGAGGGATGCTATCGTGGTCACCGGACGACGAACCATTCACACGTTTTCCACAGGACACTAAAGGAGCTACTACTAACGCCGTAGAGAATAAACCTACGTTCTTTATAAAATTTCTTCTTGAATCAACTTTCATCTTATTATGTGCTTATTATTAATGTTTTTATGACGATTACCACCCGGGATTTTGAACCATATTGGGGTTCTTGTCCAATTCTGATTGCGGAATTGGAAATAGGTAGTGTTTTCGCTCATCGAATATGCGTGTTTGGTGGACGGGATAGGTGAACGTCCCGTTAGCATCCACAACCAATTTGTGAACCGGTCCATTATCGACGGTGGCGGCTATCTTCCATCTTCTTACGTCCCAGAAGCGATGATCTTCAAAAGCCAGTTCAATCCGTCGCTCGTGCCGTATGCGGGCCCGCATTTCGTCCTTTGACAGCCCTATGGGTAAGTCCGGCATATCGGATCGATTGCGTATGGTATTGATTGCCTGATAAACCGCCGCGGTAGGACCTTCGGACTCATTGAGTGCTTCGGCATAATTCAGGTAAAGCTCGGCAAGGCGGATAATAGCAAAACGTCTGTAGGTGTTCCCCGCATCAGTAAAAAGATTGTGGCTCTCCAACAGGTATTTTCGGGCAAAATAATTGACCCGTTGAATGGCGCCGATCGTTACGTTGTCTGCTCCACCTGGCGCAATGTTTACGGCTCTTCCCTGCCACATGGCACCATGATATAGAATGCTCTGGTAAAAGCGCGGGTCCCGGTTCACAAATGGATTTTGTGGGTCATAGCCCGCATTGGGGTTTACGATCTGTTCGCCCGTCGGTGAATAACCAAGTACGGGCAGTTCCCCGTTCTCCATCTCGTAGGCATCAACCATTTCCTGTAGGGGACTATTGACATACCAGCCGCCATAGCCAATTGGCGAATTGTAATAATCCCAACCGTAGCTCGTGATATCTCCCGAGCTTTTGGACCAGATGACCTCCGGGTTGTTAAGTTCCAGAAATATGCGCTCATAGGCCCGGCGCCCGCCGGAAGCCGTAAGCGACAATGCATAGCCGTTGCTTTCGGCATACTCGAGCGCTTCCTTTGACGCTGTCGCAGCGGCCGACCAACGTCCCGGATCCGCGGTAGGATTCCAAAGTTCGCTGGCAAAAAACAACGATAACCTCGACAGCAAAGCGCGGGCTATGGTTGCAGAAAAGCGGCCATACTGACTGTCGTCATGTTTTGCCGGTAACAGTTGGATTGCCTGATTGAGGTCTGCCTGTATGAACGCTACCGTCTCTTCCGGAGTGCTGCGCGAAAGGTGGACGCTTTCCCGCAGTTCAGGTTCCAAGGGTTTGTCTATCAGCGGTACTCCACCCCACATCTTAAAGAGTTCAAAATAGTAGAACCCCCGCAATCCATAGGCTTCTCCAAGCAACCGTTCCTTCCTTCCGGACGCACTACTGCTCACCTCGTTGGGGATTTTATCGTAGTTTGCAAGAAATACATTGATTCGCCGGATGGCGGCATAATAATCAAACCATAGGTGTTGTAACGGAAAAACCACGGCATTCCAGTTACCGTTATTGAAATCGTAAGGTGTGCCTACCACAAATGAACTTTGCTGAAAGCCGATCTCGTCGGTACCGCCGCCCAACATGTAGTCCGATATCTTATCTACCGACTGGCGTTGAAAGTCGGGCAATGCGCCATAAGCATTGTTCAAAAATGCTTCCGCATTCTCCAAGTTGGTAAACACCTCTTCCACACTGATGAAGTCGCTCGGTGTTCTTTCCAGATATTCCTTACTGCATGCATTGAATAGGCATACCGTGCCTAATGTGTATATTGCAATCGCTAAACTTCGCAAGAACTTTTTCATTTTTTTAAAGTCTGATGTTAATCCCGAAATTGATGATACGTTGGATCGGATACACGATGTATCCTTCCGGAGATTCGGGATCCCGGTCTTTTAACCATAGGGTGTCCCATACCGCTAAATTTTGGGCGTTTACGTATAACCGGGCATAGCTGATTTTCAAGGGCGTTAATAAGCGCGCCGAAAACTCATACCCCAGTTCCGCATTTCTGATTTTTAGGTAATCAGCCTTTTGCACAAATTGGTCTGACAATACGGTGTTATTGTTGGAGGCGCTGGCCACGGGCATCAGCGCGTGGTCTTTGTTTTCTGGTGTCCACCGGCGAAGATTGAGCAAGCTTCCCGGGTATCCGTAAACATATGTCGTTCTTCCTCGTGCGCCATTGAGCAGTATGCTCGCGTCAAACCTTGCAAAAGAGGCACCCATGGAAAGCCCTCCGATGTAACGCGGTATGCTTTGCGTACGCACCGGTATCCGGTCAAACGCATTGATTACGCCATCCTGATTTATATCTGCATATTTGATGTCACCCGGTATCACCTTATTGGCAAAGCTCTGCGTCGGACTGTTGGCGATATCCTCTTCATCGCGGAAAAACCCAAGCGACCGGTATCCCAGGTTATATCCGATTTCGTATCCGCGCAGGTCCTGGTAATCGAATGCTGGATTGGGCTGGTCGTTTTCCAGCACCTTGTTGCGGGCATAGGTAAGCTGGATATTGGTGAACATACTGAATTTTTCGCTAAGCCTTTTTTGAAAACGTATTTCTCCCTCAAACCCACGATTCAGTACCACACCGCTGTTCCGGGGAGCCAAACCGGAAATAGCGACGAAATCAGGCACGTCGCCCGGGGGAGTCAGGATGTTATTACGTTTTTCCCTGAATACATCGAATGATAAGCCGATTTCATTTTGCCTAAAGAGTGATAGATCGAATCCGAAGTTGCTTTTTACAGCGCGTTCCCACGTAACGTAGTTATTGCCAACACGGTTTTCGTTGTATCCCGGTACGTTGACCGGCGAAACGCCGAACCGGTATCCCCCGCCGGGTGCAAAATCGGTAATGTACAGCCAGCGTTCCCCGCCAATTTTGTCGTTGCCCGCAATACCATAAGATCCCCTAAATTTCAGGTATTTTACAAAATCCCATGCGAAAAAGCGTTCGTCGCTGAGGACCCATCCTGCCGAAACCGCCGGAAAGAAACCATAACGCCTATCCGGCGGAAAATTTTCCGATCCGTTGTATCCCAGATTCAGTTCTAGGAAATACTTTGATTTAAAATCGTAGGTAAAGTGGCCGCTCACGCCCTGGTAGGCATACGGGAGCTCGTCATTTACCATCCGCAGGGTGCGGTTCGCGAGCAATTGGCCGGTGATGGCATGTTCCCCGAACGACTTGTTGTAATTGACCCGGAAATCAAGGTAATTATAGCGCTGGATAAAGCTTGATCCTGAAGTCGCCAATCGGGAAGCGATGGTGTGTTGCTGATAAACCGGATTGCCCGCATTGTTGTTCCCCCGGAACCAAAATGAATCGAAATCCTGCAACCTACGGGTAATCTTATTGTTGTTATTTTCAAAGCTAAAATAAATCTGCGCATCTAAGCCTTCGGTAATAAAATCAAGTTTATGCTTGGCTGCCAGCGTACCGTACATGACGTTGGTATAATCGGCATAGTAGCCGTTTTGGGTAACGAGCCCATACGGATTGCTGTGATAGGGGATTTCCAAGGCACTGCCTGCCCCTAAACTCCCGTCCGGATTAAAAACAGGCTGACTGGAGGGGTACCTACCGGTAATATCCGAGAAAATTTCCCCGAAGCCGGGTCCGGGTCCCGTCCGGTTTTCCAGGCGCCCCGCCAAATCAATTCGTATATTCAGCCTCGGTGTGGCATCCAAATCCACGTTCGAGCGGAAGTTATAGCGGTCAAACTTGCTCCGGACTCCGTAGTTGTCTTCAAAAATGTCCTGGTGTTTCAACAGTGTACCCTGTTTAATGTAACTGCCCGAAATAAAGTATCGCAGCCCGGCAGCGGCACTTCCCGTGATGTTCACGTTGTACTGATTTTGCAGCGATCGATCTTTTAAAACGACATCAAACCAATTTACGTCGGGATACTGATACGGATCTGCTCCCGTACGGATAATTTCCAACACTTCATCCGTATACCTAACCGGGACATCCGAGTTCATATCCACGTCTTTAAAGTACAATGCCTGGTCGTAAGCACCCATCATGCTCGGCAGACGGATGGGTTGTTGTATTGCCTGTTGTGCCGTGAAATTGATTTCGGGCTTTCGGTTACTGGTTCCTCTTTTGGTCGTAACGACGATTACTCCATTGGCGCCCTGAATTCCATATAGCGCAGAAGAAGCCGCGTCTTTCAAAATAGTTACCGACTCGATTTCGTTGGCATCCAGTTGATTAAAGTCTGCCTGAGCCCTGGGTAACCCATCGATGACAACCAAGGGAGCTGAATTCCCGTAAGTGCCTTTTCCGCGGATGTACAAGGTTGCCTCGTCATTGCCCGGTTGCCCGCTTTGTTGTACGGTAATTAAGCCAGGGAGCCTACCGGCCAATGCGTTACTCAGGTTGGCTACCGGACTTTGCTTTAACTCTTTGGTTTGTATCGTCGCGATAGCTCCGGTAACCGAGCGCTTGGTTTGTCGGTTATCCATGCCGATGACTACCACTTCTTCCAAGTCGCTTACCTTGGGGATCAATGAGACATTGACCGTCTGTTGATTACCCACGGGAATCTCAGTTGCTTCGAACCCCAGTGTATTGAAGACAAGTACGTCTGTTCCCTGAATCAACGAGATCTGATAATTGCCATCTTCGTCCGAGGTTGTGGTTGTATTAGTGCCCTTCACGGTAATGGTTACTCCCTGGATGGGGTTGTCGTCCTGATCCACGACTTTCCCCCTCACCACTCTTGGTTGTTGAAGATTGGATCGTACGTTGGCCGCCGGTCGGGTGATCTTATTCGACGGTTTGATGACGATGGTCTTTCCTTTTTTGGTGTAACGGAGGGGCGTAGCGGCGAATGTCCGCTGTAAAGCTTCGTCCAACGGAACATTCTTCATTTCGATCGTTACCGGATCCGCGTTTCGAATGCTCTCGTCATCATACAAAAAGTAAAAACCACTCTGGTTGGTGACCTTATCGAGCACCTGTGCCAACGGTGCGCTTTTTTCGGAAAGCGAAATGGTCTGTGCCGCGGTTCCAACCGCGAGTACCTGGAATATCGTGATTGAAAGCGAAAATACGCTTAGGTTCATCAGTAACAGGGTTTTTTTTATGCCACGCCACGGTAGGCATAAAATCTTACTCATAAAAATTTTATACATTTGTTAGTCTTTGGTTAAAACTCTCTTGAAATGAAACATGTGGGATAACCAGGGCAGTTTACGGAATCCTGATCGCAACTCAGGGTTCCGCTTTTCGGCATGCTACTGCCCAGGATTCCGGCTAGGGGTGTTTTGTAGTTTTCGGTCTTCTCATTGTTTTTTGATTACTTGGTTCATAATTATTTTGATTTAACTCGTATGGTCCGGTTCTGCACATCAAACTGTACCCGATCGGTTAGGGAAAGCGTGCCCAGCACTTCGCTGATATTCGCATAGCGGGATACGGTCCCGCTGAACGTACGGTTTATGACATCGTCTTGGAATTCGACTTCAACATCATACCACCGCGCTACTTTGCGCATGATATCCCCCAGTTTTTCCTGGCGGAATGTAAAGACTCCATCGCGCCATGCAATTTCTCGGTTGGGATCCACGGCTTCTTTTCGCAAATGGGACTTGGTGTTAAGAGCCTGCTCCGAAGGAGAAAGTACCGTAGACTCAGTAGTTCCGGTATGAGTATCCCGGATAACCTGTACCTTACCCGATAACAGCGTGGTCCGTATGATCTCGTCATCAGGATAAGCTGAAAGGTTAAATGCCGTGCCCAATACTTCCACTTGCTGCCCTTTGCTGATCACCCGAAATGGTTTACGGGAGTCTCTTTCTATTTCAAAATAACCCTCCCCCGAAAATTCAATTTGGCGTATTTCATCGCTAAATCGGGAGGGATATTTAAGTGTCGAGGCCGCATTGAGCCAGATTTTCGAGCCATCGGAAAGCGTGATCTGGTAAGTACCGCCTTTAGGGGTGGTGAGTACAAGCGTGTCTGAAGGCGGCAGGGCCAGAATGGTCCCGTCATTGTATACGGCACTGTCTTTGCGGAGGACGATTCCTTCGTGAACGTCGCTGAGGGCGATTGTTTGACCACTGGCAAGCGTCAAGGTTGCGCGATTACCTCCGGGTGGTATATCGGTGAATTCGCGGCCAAGGGGAGGAAGCGGTTCGGTCCCGGTGTAGAACCATGTGCCAATGGCAACGGCAAGAATTGCTGCGGCTGCATAAGGGAGCCATTTGCGTAGTTTCGCCGGTTTGGCAGACTGCAAGTCAATGCGGCCCGTGATATGCTGGGTCAATTGTGCCGCCGTACTGTGATCGTCATTGAGCACTTGATCGTAATCTGATAATGCTTGGCTGAGCCACGTCGCATCGGCAGCACGTTCTACCAGTGCCTGATTGGCCGGATGACGATTTGCCCATTTCTGTAGCTCTGCTCGCTCTGCAGCGGTTAATTCCCCGCTTTGGTATTTGCGTAATAGCGATACGATCGCGCTTCTTTCCATTCTTTTCGGTCGTTCAATGGCCATACGGCCGTTTTACGTATAGAACCGAAACGCATTCAGAATCTGTAATAAAAATTAAAAAAAAATTAATTTTTTCCGAGATACGTCAAAAATGCAAGATAAAGCATCACGTCATAACCTTTAAACGCATGTTGGAGTGATTTAATGGCGAGTGATTTATTCAGGTAGACGGCGTTAGCCGTTATACCGAGCTTCTCGGAAATTTCTTGCACAGTTAGCCCTTCAAAAAATGCAAGACGAAAGACGTCCCGTTGCTTTTGCGGGAGTTTCTCAATCTCCCGGTAGATGGCATCCAATAGTTCCAGCTCGATCAGCCGCGATTCCACATCCGGGTCACTGCTCAAAAGCTGCTCGGCCTCCACCATGCCCGCCCGTTGCCGGTGTCGCGGTGATTGTACGTAATTCAGGCAAGCGTTGCGGGTTACGACATAGAGAAACGAGCGGATAGCAGCCATTGAATCGAAATTGCCGCGGGACTGCCACAATTTGAAGAAGCTGTCATTAGCGATTTCTTCGGCAGCCTCCCGGTCTTTCACCATGGTCCAGGAAAAATAGCGAAGCGCTCGGTTATGCATCTTTACGATCTGGGTAAACGCATCCGTATCTCCTTGCAGGAAGTCATTGAGCAAATCTTCGGGCTGTAAGCGCTTCATACCTGGTACGAATAACGTGAAAAAAAATGCGGGAATCAAGCAGATCCATTATTCGTTCTGCGTTATTCAAGACGCTTCCCATAGCACCTATTGGAAGAAAATGCCGGAAAGGCCTGCATCTTCGCCAGCAACGTGACTAAGCCTAACCCGCACAGGTCCCCTTGTCCTAAACGTATAATAACGAACATTGCCGGTTGTCTTTACCAGGATGGTCGGGTGTATCAAATTTTTGGTCCGTTCGTCAAAAAGATCAATGACAAATTTACCGTTTGTGCCGAGTTCTGCGGTACGAAGCGTAAATTGATAGACTTTTTCCGGTTGGGCCAGGATGTCTAGACAGTAGGTTTGATAGCAGGCCATTGGATTTTGCGTAGCTAATATCGGCAAAGGACCATGGCCGTCTAATGGCCAGTTGCCCAAACGAGGGGCGCCCGTTCCTTCGTTCTTCCATACGATTTTTTCCACATAGTCCGGGAGCGTGTTTTGCTGAGCCGCATTGCCCTGATGATCAAAAAGGAAATAACCGTCCCGTCCATACCGGTCCACCCAATCGGTAGAGGTAGTGCTATCGACCGAAACCAATTCGGTATGGTTGGCGTTTCTCTTTTTTGTTTTAGGAGGATGGCTTTTATGTTGTTCATCTTCATACTCCATATCGATTTAATAAGAACCGGAAGGAAGATCGGGAAGGTATACGAATCCATCGTCTTCCGTTGGGATCGCGTAGGGTGGGTTCTGCGCATTGCGACGGGGGTAAACATCGTGGCCGTTCACGGTAATGCGCCGCATGCGTTTTCCCATTTTTGGAAGCCCGATGGTAGCCAGACTGCCTGTGGGTGAGTGAAGGTATGCCGTACCCTTGTTTACGTCGATGCCAAAACGGATGGCCCCGAGCGGTGTGGGCAGACCGCCGCTTACGGCGTTTAAAGAGTTGGAGAGATGGGGAACAACTCGAAAACGTTTAAATCCCGGCGATATCGGTTTGATACCCAGTATTTCTTCAGAAAGCCACCGGGTTGCGCCGCTGCTCCACGGGTGACATAGGCTTGTGTAACCGTGCTGGCCGTTTGGAATGGGGTCATTGGGCAGAAACAGGTTTGACCATTCCGGACGGAAACACTCCCAAAACGTGGTCGCCCCAAGCCGAAGTTGTCCGCCCCAGGTCTTGTCGATTGCCAACAACGCTTCGCCGTGCAGACCGCCGGCAGCTAGGGCTTTGATGATAAAATATTGATTGAAGGGAGAAAAAGAGACGATGTTTGACCGGTCGAGAAAATAGTGACGTACCAGCGCTGTTGACTCCTGGTGGGTCAGGTAGCCACCGTTCATTGCCTCGGCGGCCGCATGTAATCCAATGGATTGGTACCATCGCGGATTCTTCCTAATCTCGGCAAGTTTTAGGTCGCCCAACCGCTTGTAGTTAGCGCTTAGTTCCTCTTCTCCAAACGCGGCCAATACCTTGGCGAGTTCCGTGCATGTCTGAATATATAATAATCTGTATGCATGTCGGTTTTGAGGCATATTGGGGGTTTCGAATCCCGCGCCCAGCCGTTCATCCCACCCGTAAAATCCCAGGTTGGCATCGTCGGCGATTACCTGTGCCGCATGATTGAGCTTCCGTTTCAGGGTGCCCAGGTGGGACCGCAGAAACGCTTCGTCGCCAGAAAAACGGTAGTAGTCGAGCAGGCTGTGAATCCATAACAGCGAATAACTTTCTATGGAATTGTTGTCTTCTGCTGTTCGCTGTAAGTTATGGCGTACCATTTCGTAATTACCAAAGGCGATCATGCTCACCGCTTGGGAAACATGTGCATCTCCCGTCCATGAGTGACGATCGCCCCGGTCCATCAGAATGGCGCCGATATGGTCTTTCAGCAAATTCAGTTTAACGGCGTAAGCCCCGGTGTACCAAATCCGATTCAGTATGGTGTCGGAACTCTCGAAGTGCCCAGCGTAGTTTACGGGTTTGGTCTGGCAGACCAGGCGGACATTCTTAATGTGCCAAGGCCTGTCAAATCTCGTTACATGGATCCATCCGAACCGGACGCCTTCATAAAGTTCCGCATTTAGCTCCAATCGATAGGTATTTCCGTGTTTCACCGGTATCCCGGTCTTATGAGGGGATTGCGGCCCTGAATTGACAATCGCAGGCTGATCGTATTCGCTGATACTCATCTGCACTTCTCCCGTCAGATCTGGACTGTCAAATTCGATCCATGCAGCACTTTCCACACCGAAGTCAAAACGGATGGAGCCTTCACCATTGACAGTGATCGAGCAGTCATCGGTCAGGGCAGATTCCGTTCCCTCAAAGCTGGCGGCTGTCTCCGAATGAACCTGTACCGGTTTCAGGTGATATACCTGGAGTTCCTCGCTTTCGTGTTCCCAAACATAGGATACCAAGGGGTCAGGTGAGGCTGTGACTTGTTTTCCGGTGAAAGCGCCACCGGATACGATGGGGTAAGGAGCAATGCCCGAGTCTTTGGGGAGTTGATAGTTCGTACGAATGGAAGGGAGCTGACTGAAGGACTCGGCGGGCGAACAAATGAGGGAAAATAAACTAATAAAACCTATTGTGGAGAATACTCCGCGGATTTTTTCTGACATGCCGTTCAATCTGGGTTATACAAATGGTTAATTCGTGCTGCAAACATAGCAATAGCTTGGGGATTCGCTTTTCAAAAAAGCGACAAATGTTTGTCTTTTTTGACATAAATCCGACGTCTTATCCATTAACTTTTTTCGTTTATTTGCAAGCGCATCCGGAGCAATAGTTAATCCTAGCATGTTTGTAACGTTATTGGCCCTGCATTCATTGGTTCGCTGGATGGTATTGGCGAGCTTGCTTTTCGCGATCTTTCGTGGATACAGGGGATGGCTAACCAGAAAGCAGTTTTCACATTTCGATAATTCCGTTAGGCATTGGACGGCAACCATCGCCCATATTCAGCTACTTTTGGGGGGAGCACTGTATGTTGTTAGCCCAATTGTGACGCATTTCCTGCACAATTTCCGGGAAGCCGTACACCAGCGGGATCTTCGTTTTTTTGGTATGGAACATATTACGATGATGGTGTTGGCCGTCATTGTGATTACCATCGGTTCAGCCAAAGCCAAGCGCAAACCGACAGATTCCGCCAAGTACAAAACCATGGCCCTTTGGTTTACCGTTGGTCTACTCATAATATTCTTGTCCATCCCTTGGGCATTCTCACCATTCACGAGTAGGCCTTATCTCCGACCCTTTTAGTTTGGTCTATTGCCCCCTTACCACTTATTTTCTTCTTCCTATTTACGCCCTAACTGCAGCATATTCTTTGTCTGAAGACCACCAAACGTTTGCGGATCGACCGCAGGTACGTACATTCCCGCTGCTTAAACGTACCGGTCTTTCTTTAGGTGTCGATGCAGCCTCGGAGATTAAAGCCATGAGCCATAGCCGGGTCTTTTTCATGCTCCAAGGCACAAATTAAAAAAAAGTGAAAAAAGTTCTTGACTCTTACCTTACGTCATAGCCTACCTTTGTCGGAACAATGGATAATGACATGACAGCATACACGGTAAAGAAGCTTGCGAAGGCGGCCGGTGTGAGTGTGCGCACGCTCCACCATTATGATCGGATTGGTCTGCTCAAACCATCGATCCGCACCGCTGCAGGGTATCGGCTATACGGCAAAAGTGAGCTGCTGCAGTTACAGCAAATCCTTTTCTACAAGGAGCTGGATTTCGGACTAAAGGAAATCGCCGCATTGATCAACCGTCCGGATTTTGACTTGATAAGTGCACTGGAAAGTCAAAAGCAGCTGCTGAAAGCACGTCGGAAGCGTATCGACCGGCTCATGTCGACATTGGATAAAACTATTTTACATATCAAAGGAAAGATCAAGATGAACTACGAAGAATTGTACGAGGGGCTCCCAAAGGAGCAGGCCACCGCATGGCGAAAGGAAGCCTTGGCGAAATGGCCAGATCAGGTAACGCACTCGGAGCAGGTACTTGTCGGCATGGGCAAGGACGAGTTTGAGAAATTAAAGAGTGGCTTTAAGGAAAACTGGGAAACATTGGCCTACCTTTGCAGTCAGGGTATAGATCCCGTTTCCGAACCGGTTCAACAGGAGATTGACAAGCACTATCACTATATCCTGCGGTTTTGGGGTAAACCGGGCGATCAGGTAGAAGCTTACAAAGGACTTGGAGAACTCTACATGGCTGATCCCCGTTATACCGAAGTTGGGGGGGTAGCGTTTGGCCGGTTTTTGAAACAGGCGATTGACCACTATTGCAAATAAAAGCGATTTTCGCTTAGTTTGCAGTCCGATAACTGCAAAATATATGTCTGTGCTTTTCAGCCCCTTGACCATTAAGGGGGTTACCTTGAAAAATCGACTGATCGTGTCGCCCATGTGCCAGTATTCGTCTGTGGATGGATTCGCTGACGATTGGCACCTGGTGCATTTGGGAAGCCGGGCGGTAGGAGGGGTGTCCCTGGTCATCTCCGAAGCCACGGCGGTTTCTCCCGAGGGTCGGATCTCCCCGTATGACCTGGGCATCTGGAAAGATGAGCACATCGAAAAGCTAGCGCAGATCACCGCTTTTATTAAGGGGCAACGATGCGTGCCAGGTATCCAGCTCGCGCACGCCGGCCGGAAGGCCAGCACAGCCGTACCTTGGAAGGGCAGGGGAAGGGTGACCGAAGAAGAGGGGGGATGGGTGCCGGTAGCGCCATCGGCCCTAGCATTTGCGGACTATTATCCGATGCCTGTGGAATTGGACCGCGAGGGCATCCGCAAAGTTATCGCCGACTTCACCGAGGCGGCAGGGCGCGCGTTCCGCGCAGGCTTTCAGGTTGCTGAAATTCATGCGGCGCATGGTTATTTGCTACACCAGTTCCTTTCGCCATTGAGTAATCAGCGAGAAGACGACTATGGTGGACCTTTTGAAAACCGCATCCGGTTGCTGCTTGACGTCGTTGCGGGCGTAAAGTCGGCATGGCCGGCAGATTTACCTTTATTTGTCCGAATTTCGGCTACGGACTGGGCGGAGGATGGCTGGAATGCTGACGACTCGGTACGGTTGGCGACGATATTGAAAACGGCAGGTGTAGACCTAATCGATGTATCAACAGGCGGGTTGGTGAGCTACCAGCAGATTCCGGTGGCACCAGCGTACCAATTGCCTTTTGCCGCCAGAATCAAAAAAGAAACGGGCATCTTAACTTCCACCGTTGGCTTAATAACAGATGCCGCACAGGCGGAAGCGATTTTAGCCAATGGAGATGCCGATGCGGTAATGATGGCCCGGGAGTTCCTACGTAATCCCTATTTTCCTTTGCGGGCGGCTGCTGACTTGAAAGCCGATGTTGCATGGCCTGTACAGTATGAACGGGCGAAGCCGCAATAACGATAAAAATGGACAATCATCTGAAGGGGGTACTCATGGCCCTGTTAGCGGCCACGTTGTGGGGAGTGTCAGGAACCTGTGGACAATTTTTGTTTCAAGAGCGGGCAATGGCCGTGGAATGGCTGATGGCCGTACGTATGCTAGGCGCCGGTATACTGCTGTTGTTGGTGGCTTTGTTACGGAAGGATCGCCACATGTGGTTGATTTGGCGGGATAGGAGCGATCGCCGACGTTTGCTTATTTTTGGCATCCTAGGTATGCTCACTGTGCAGTATTCCTACTTTGCAGCGATCAAACACTCTAATGCGGCAACGGCCACCATTCTACAATTTTCGGCTCCGGTATTGATTGCTATTTACCTGGCCGTTCGATACGGCAAGCGTCTCAACGCAATGGGATACCTCGCTATTTTTCTTGCGGTGCTGGGGACCTTCCTCTTGGTGACCCACGGTAATATCCGCTCATTGAGTATATCACCGTTGGCTTTTGCGCTGGGAATGGCATCGGCGGTAAGTCTAGCCTTATATACTCTGATGCCGGGCAGATTGCTCGACAAATACAGTGCCCTGAGTGTTATTGGCTGGGGGTTGTTTATTGGAGGCGTGGCGATCTCGTTGCTTAGGCCGCCATGGGATGTGGCAGGCATTGAATGGGATGAATATACCTACGCAAATACCCTATTTGTCGTCTTGTTCGGTACGTTAGTGCCGTTTTACGTATACCTGAAAGCCGTCCAATTGATCGGTGGGCAAAAGGCCAGTTTACTTACCTCAGCCGAGCCGCTTTCTGCCACGCTGCTCGCGGTGTTGTGGCTGGGCGTTTCCTTCCAGGCGTTGGATTGGCTGGGAGCGCTGTTGATTATTAGTACCGTATTCCTGTTATCTGCGGGTAAAGTATCTGGGGATCATTCCTGACTCAAAAAAGTTTGACGCGTAAATTCGTGACCATGATGTATAAAGGAATGAGTCCGAATGATATCGCCAGAAAAATTCCCACACGGATATATTCAGGATACGCCACTGAGCTGTACGGGCGAGCAGGTCTGTGTCTGTTGCCGGAGATGCCGCGATTTTTTGAAAATCGATGATATGCGGCGCAAAATACGTGAGCGTCCAAACACGTACGGCGACGTGAAGTAAAAGCAAAAGTAATAACCAGTTTCGGACCGAATCTATCTTCCAGCAGAAGATGAGCGCCAATAAGAAAGTAAGCTCATGCAATGAGTGGATGACGATCCAAAAGGCTTTCAGGTTAAGTCCGTATTTTCCCCCTAACACCGACAGCGATTCTGGCGGGGAGACGGTCCATTTAGGTACGATGACCGCTGTTTCAAATACTTGGGCACCATTCATCAGGAAATAGGCCAGTATGGTAATGGACAGCCATATCTCAGCCCTTGTCAGGTAATTTGCAGTTAGTTGCTCCATCTTAATTATCCGTATGTAAGCTTTCTATGGTTTCATTCATAATTTGTATAGCCGACCGAAAATACCTTTCAAGTACGTCGAGTTCTTGATCCGAGAAGGAGCTAACCAATGCGGTTGTTTTCCTGTCAAGTTCTGAAAACAAAGGCCGCAGCAGTTTCATAGCTGTTTCCGTTCGGGGGACAATGATTACCTTACGTCGGTCGTGTTTGTCGAATTCCCGCTTGGCCAGGTTCTTCTTCTCCAGTCGGTCTACCAAGCCTGTGACGGCTCCGGTGGTTAAGCCCGTCAATTTAGAAAATTCCCCTGCGGTTATGGCTCCCCGCTCGATTAGTAATCCTAGGTATTTATGGTCGGTACCCGAAAGGCCCGCCTTGCGGGCAATCGCTTCATGCATCAGGATGGACGTATCCGAGTAACGTCTGCCTAACGTGCGGAATTCGTGTATCTTTTTATGGTAAGAGGTCTCCATAACTATTTTTGATAAAAAGTATCTTAGTTGCAAAGATATATATTTTAATTATTAATGGAAGAAATAAAAAAGCGAATCAGAAGAAATACTAAGTTTGTACGATCGTGCTAAACATATGAAGGATTATAAAGAATATTTTATCATACCCGCTGAGCCCGAATTGCTTTATTTAGCGTTAACCACGGCCGAGACCATTCGGCTCTGGACAGGCGACGAGGTGGTAATGACCGCTGAACCGGGTACGGAGTTTTCACTTTGGGATGGGGCGATCGTAGGTAAGAACTTATCCTTTGAGCAGGGTAAGAAAATCGAGCAACAATGGTATTTTGGCGAACAGGACGTACCTTCCATTGTGACCATCAAACTTCATCCGCACAAGCACGGAACTTCCATGGAGGTGAGGCAGACCCATATTCCCGATGAAGATTACGATGATATCATAGATGGCTGGCGGACGGTATACGCGGCTTCGCTCATTGATTTTTATACGGAGTGACCTTGTAGATTCTCCTTCAGCAGGTTTTACTTTTGACTCCTTTGGCGGATATCGGTCCAAATTTCATAGCGTTATACTTTTGCGTCCAAGCAAAACTTTGATTTTATACGCGTTATCGCCTGCTTCCGTCAGAGAATGTTAGCGCGATATCCAAATTGTCCGTAGGCTACGTATCCTTATGGAGGTACATAACGGATACGGATCACGTGCATATACCGTGCGGATCGATCACTGACCCACATTCCGAATTAATGTAACATAGCCTTTGAATGTCTGCCATTGGCCGTTAGGAAGCCGGACATCGAATACATAGTAGTACGTTCCTTCGTTGAGATTGTGGCCATTCCAGTCACCCTTGTAGGGACTCGCTTTATACACTTCATTGCCCCACCGGTTGAAGATGACAATTCGATTTTCGCGGAATAATTCCAGCCCACGGATTTGGAAGTAATCATTAAGGCCGTCGCCATTGGGCGTAAATGTATTGGGTATTTTCATAGCAATCACTTCCACCGAGGCGGCTGACTGGTTATCGTCGGGATTACTATCAGCCAATTGGGTAGTCACCGAGGCCAGTTGTGATGCTATTCCTTCGCTTTTCGCCCGGACGTTGATCGTTAGGGTCTCGGTCAGATCCGGAGCTATGTCGCCGGGCAGCCACGTGAGTTCGCGGGTAACAGGATGGTAGGTCACCCGGCCAACGTGGTTGCCAAGGACACCTTCATAGGAAACATTAGTAGGAATGGTTGCCTTGACAATCACTCCTTCTGCGGTATGCGTACCGTTGTTTAGAATAAAAAGCTGATACGTGAAAAGCCCGCCGATCAGCACGGCGGGACGGTCAGGCTGGTTCCGGATATGCATGTCTATAACCCTATCGCCGCCACCGGGATCCGAATCCACGATTACCTCCACCGGATCTGAGAGGTCGGAATTGCATTCGTTACCCAGTGCCATCACGGTATAGGTGCCGGCCTCTGACACGGTGAGTTGTTGATCATGAAAACCGTTTATCGGTTCGCTATTGCGGAACCAGAGGTAGGACAGGGCGTCCGTGGCATTCGCACGTAACACGACCGAGCTACCCGGCACAATGTGCACGGATTGCTCAGTCTGTGCGGAAACAGGGAGTGCCATGTACAGCATCAGTAAGCACCCAATGTATTTAATACCGGGAATCGCCATTATTTCTGCCTTCCACAATCCTCACCGCCGAAGATTTTGAATCTTAAGAAGTGTGTAATTCATTATTAGACGTATCTATGGATTGGCCTGAATGGTGATCGTTGGTTTACCCGGTTTGGGGGTTACCTCGATAACTGTAGGCGTAGACATTCCACCGAGTGCATTTACGTACGGACCCGACGCCTTCACGGTGTAGTCGACCGCTACATAGTAGTTCCATGCGCCTACTTCGGTGTCGTTCGCTATATCAAATGTATAAACGTCTTGCACCGTATTGGTCGATGGGGTATTTTCCCTTATAGGCGTTGCCGTGCCGACATCGAGAGTCGTGCCATCCGCAACCTTATACCAACGGTAGCGTAGTTCAAAATCTTCTAAAACGGGATTTTCAGCACTTAGATTTGTTTCCGTGTTCCAGGATACCCCCGCGTCGTAAGCAGCGGTTACGGTTAGCGTATTGGCAGCCATATCGTCCGTACAATATAAGATGGATGCATCTCCCCCGGCGGTTACCGTTAGGGACAAGGGGGCTAGGATGAATACGGTAAATTCCTCCGGTTCGGAAGAACATATTTCTCCATCCGTAATGCCTTGGGCTATGAACGTATAAAACCCGGGAGCAAGGCCTGTGACATTTAATTGACTATTGACAGTTCCACCGGGCGTTGCCGTTGCAGAAGCGAGTGAGCTTACCGCGTCACCACCTCCTGATGAATTTCTGAATAACCAATCAAAATCGGTAAATGTAATGCCTGATTGTCCGCCGTCACCCGTACTGGTTGTAGAGGCCGTTAGTGTAAAGCCCGTACCTCCGTGTACAAAAATGGCTTCTGTTCCTGTGCCGCTAAGTGGTGGTTGCAGGGTGGCCGGATTATTCGGGCTGATAAGTTGAGCAGAGGCACTGAATCCCGCTGTTAAAATCAAGCCAACCAAGCCGGCTTTCAATGTTGTCATTGTCTTTTTCATATTCATTTTGTTTTTCGTTTTTAGATGTTCTTGCTACTTGTTGATTTCCTGGTTTTGCTAATCGTTACCGCTTACACTGAGATCGGGCTTCCCTGGTTTGGGGTGCACCGTTACGGATTTTTCCTGATAGTTTGAACAGGAAGTTTGGGCATCGGACAGCGTATATCGTATGATAGCCGTTCCGGCGCCGATGCCTGCGACCACCCCCGAAAGCGGATCTACGACCGCCACGGCGTTATCAGTGCTACTCCATGTGCCTCCCGCGGTGGCGGATGTGAGGGTTACATGGTCGTTTACGCAGATGTCGTCCTGGCCAGAGATTGCATCTACGACGGGCTTTGGACGTACGACAACTGCTATCTTAGTGCGTTCGGATTCAGCCGGACAACCGCTTTCCCATGATGACGCCACATAGATAAACGTGCTGTCGGTTGGAGAAATATAGGGTAACGGGGAAGTGGTATACGTATCCGAATTTCCGGCACTTTCCCGTAATAGCGTTCCATCGTTTACGGCGTCATACCAACGTAAGATGCTGCCGGTACTGGGAGATGTAGCCGTTATAGAGACGGTTTCGCCTTCGCAGATTTCGATGGCGTCGGGATAAGCCGTAGGCACAGTAGGCTTAGCTGGAGTGCGCTGGATTTCATGGAGTCTGAAATTGCTTAACAAACTTACGCCCGTTGCTACGCTTACTTCTATTCTGTCAAATTGGCCATTTGGCACAGCCGACACTGTGTATCGATCGCCTGAGGATAATATTCCCAATAAGTCCAAGGATAGAAGGCTACTTAAACTGGTCGAGGAAACAGGCGTGGTTCCGAAACCTTTATACGTATTGATGACCACATTATTGAAAAGACCAAGCTGTAGCAATGCAGGTGGAACTGAAAACGTGATTGTAGCCGCATCGCCAGGGTTCGAAAGATTGGAGAAATGGGCGGATTGTGTTATGGTATGACCTACACCCAATATTCCCCCACTTATCGTTGAGAACGTAGTGAGATTGTTGTCGATAGCTGTTAACGGAGCGGATACCCCGCCCCCTAAAGATATTCCCGAACCTCCGACTGACGTACCAATGACTTCGGCGCAATCGGTATGTGGAGTTTCGAAAAATGCATAGTAAATGTTTGCGGTTGCTGTTCCGAGTGCCACAGGTGACGATAATGTTAAACGGACCGCATTGAAGTTGCTGTTGCCTGTGACGGCCAGGTAGGTCATCCCATCAACTGAGGCGAAAGCGGACGACTGAGTTGTCACCAGCGACCCGTTTGAACCGGTTGTACTATTGACATAAACTTGAGCAGTTACTCCGCCGCCTAACAACGCATTTGTGCTGTTGAACTTAAGATATACAATGGAATTAGCTGAAAGTGTGTTTGGGAATATCAGTTGCTGCCAAGCAGTTGCAGTGCCCACTGTGCTAGATGCCGTCAGTGTTGTGAAATCTGATAGGTTGGAATTTACGGAAAGAAGCGGTTGAGTTACGGTTGCTGAATTTCCAAGGCCTGATGTTGTCCCGTTTCGTTGCGCATCCGCATACACCCGTTGACCATACCCCTTCTTCACCGCTCCAAACAGCAGCAATATCACCGAAAAAAAACGGAGCGAACGGAAACATATAGATAGGACGGGAGGGTACATATCAATTCATAGGCGTGTGCAACAAGAGGTGGAGTTAAGGTAAATGTAATAAGTATCTGCCTCGCAAAAATAGGCGATCGTTTAAGTTTATATTCCGTTCATTTTATTCATATTCCTTTCAGTTGTATGAATGCTTTAGGCGTCGGGCACGCGGATTAATAAAGCACCCCAACCGGTGCCAGACGGTGGTGCATGATGGAGGAGTCAGGTGGCGCTCAGCGGGCTATCTCAGTGCGGTCACCGTGCGGCATATCGCACTGTTACAGCAAGGTGAACGCCCGCGGACCGCTCTGTGACAACGTGGTTACGCGGAGCAGTCTAAAAGCAGGCTGGCAACAGATAGACAACCGGTACAAACTCTGTATAAAAAATTTTTAAAAAACGGTGAAAAACCCTTATCTTTGTCCCTCGTGAAATTTGGAGTACATTGCTTCAGGACGAAATGCCCCAAGCCCGGAAATCTTTCCGATACACACTTCATTTCTAACCGTTTTAGGCCCGTTGAGGGCTTTTTTTATGGATATATAAACAGCTTTATCAACGTAGCCAACCATCAACAACAGGATAACGAATGACTAACTACAGCAAACTTCCAGCGATTTTGTTATTGGAAGACGGAACCGTCTACCATGGCAAGGCGGCAGGAAAAATTGGTACCACGACGGGCGAGATCTGTTTCAATACAGGCACTACGGGTTATCAAGAGATTTTTACCGATCCATCGTACTATGGGCAGATTATGGTGACCACGAATGCGCATATTGGTAATTATGGCATAGCGGGGGAGGAATCTGAATCGAACAAGATTCAGATTGCCGGACTGGTCTGCAAGAATTATAGCATCAATTACAGCCGAAAAATGGCTGACTCATCGATCCAAACCTATTTCGAGGAGGGCAACCTGGTGGGTATTTCGGATATCGATACCCGTTCACTGGTACGCCATATTCGCGACAAGGGCGCCATGAACGCCATCATTTCTTCGGAAATATTGGATATCGATACCTTAAGGGACGAATTGGCCAAAGTGCCTTCGATGGCCGGATTAGAATTGTCGTCTGTGGTGACGACCGACACCCCTTATTATTATGGCGACGAGGATGCGCCGCTTCGTGTAGCCGTGCTAGATCTGGGAATCAAGAAAAATATCCTGCGTAATTTCGATGCTAGAAAAGTGTATGCAAAGATTTTTCCGGCGAAGACTACGTTTGCCGAAATGGATGCTTGGGGTGCCGATGGCTATTTCATCTCGAACGGTCCCGGGGATCCTGCAGCGATGGATTATGCCATACAAACGGTCAAGGATATCGTGGCAGCTGATAAGCCGCTTTTTGGGATTTGTTTGGGACATCAATTGCTGGCATTGGCCAACGGCATCCGTACAAGAAAAATGTTTAACGGTCACCGTGGCATTAACCATCCGGTGAAGAACATCGTAGCCGACCGATGTGAGATCACCAGCCAAAACCACGGTTTTGGGGTCGTGGCTGAAGACATCGAGCAATCGGATAAAGTAGAGATCACACACGTTAATCTCAACGACCATTCCATTGAGGGAATCCGAATGAAAGGCAAAAATGCATTTTCGGTACAATACCATCCTGAATCGTCGCCCGGTCCGCATGACTCGCGTTACCTGTTTGACGATTTTGTTCAATTAATGGAGCGTGGGAAATTGGAGTTGGCAAATTGAAATTGAAAGTTGAAACTGAAAGTGAAAAGCGGATCGTGTCATTCAATTTTCAATTGAGTAAGGATTTTCAATTTTCAACTAAATATAGTTACCTTTGGAGGTGTGTTGCTTCGTGTAGATGTGACACTAACTTTGAAAGTTATCGTAATAGTAACCTTTTAAATTAAAAGAAATACATGAGTTTGATCATCGACGTACATGCGCGGCAGATACTGGATTCGCGCGGTAATCCTACCATCGAGGTAGATGTAACTACTGAAAATGGATTTGTTGGCCGTGCGGCCGTTCCATCGGGTGCTTCCACAGGTGTACATGAGGCCGTTGAGTTGCGGGACGGAGACAAAGCAAAATATCTCGGAAAAGGAGTATTGAAAGCGGTTGAAAACGTGAATACCAAAATTGCGGAAGCGCTTCAGGGCATCGATGTTTTTGAGCAGAACGCTATCGATAAGGTGATGATTGATCTCGATGGAACCGAGAATAAGGGTAATTTGGGCGCTAATGCGATCTTGGGCGTTTCTTTGGCCGTGGCTAAAGCGGCTGCACAGGAAAGTCGGCAGCCGGTTTACCGGTACATCGGCGGTGTGAATGCCAACACGTTGCCGATTCCAATGATGAATATCATCAACGGTGGATCGCACTCCGATGCACCGATTGCATTTCAGGAATTTATGATTATGCCGGTAGGCGCACCTTCGTTTTCTGAGGCATTGCGTTGGGGAACAGAGGTATTCCACAACCTGAAAAAGATTTTGCACGACCGGGGGTTATCCACCGCTGTCGGTGATGAGGGCGGGTTTGCGCCTGCTTTTGATGGCACTGAGGATGCCGTCGAGACCATTTTGAAGGCCATTGAAAAGGCGGGATACAAACCGGGTAGTGATATTTACCTGGCATTGGATTGTGCGTCATCTGAGTTTTACAAAGATGGCAAATACGATTACACAAAATTCGAAGGCGATAAGGGAGCAGTGCGCACAAGCGAAGAGCAAGCAGCTTACCTTGCTGAACTGACCGGCAAATATCCCATTATTTCCATCGAAGACGGCATGGCTGAAGACGATTGGGCTGGGTGGAAGGTCTTGACCGACAAGATCGGCGCAAACGTTCAATTGGTAGGAGACGACTTGTTTGTTACCAATACCAAAAGGCTGCAGCAAGGTATCGATACCGATACGGCGAATTCCATTCTGGTAAAGGTAAATCAGATCGGTTCGCTGACCGAAACGATCAATGCGGTATCACTCGCACAAACTAATGGATATACTTCAGTCATGAGCCATAGGAGCGGTGAAACGGAAGATTATACCATTGCCGATCTAGCAGTGGCGCTTAATTGCGGACAGATTAAAACCGGGTCGGCATCGCGCTCTGATCGGATCGCTAAATACAACCAATTACTCCGTATCGAAGAGGAATTGGGTAGCAGCGCGCGGTTCTTGGGTAAAAGCTTCAAATTCGCAAAATAACGCGTTATCATAGGTCATTTTTAAAGGGAGGCTAGGAATACTGGCTTCCCTTTTTTGTTCGCAATCGTAATTGTTCCAGCTGGTCATAACTCCTGAAGACCGTAGCTAGATAAGGGGAGGCATCTAAGGCTTCTTTTTCTTCTGAGAATACACGGGTGGGGTGCTTGGAATGGAATGCCGTCCGCTCAGCAACGTTCGCGAGATAGGAATTATCAAGCGGTAACCCGCAATTTGAGGCTACGCCATGCAATAGAGCCTTCGGCCCATCGGCATAATTAAGGAGCGTGGTGAGACGATCTTCCGATACGACGTCTAGGTACATATCGAAATAACGTTCCAGTACCCGTGCGAGATAGCCATCCAAATCAGTCGAATACACCTCTTCGGGGTGAAATCCAAAAACCATCGGTTCAATCACTCCCGGTACGGCGTGCATACCCCTGAGCTTCCGATGTGATCGCACCACCTCATCGGGCCGTCGGTAAAGGAGTATAAACGGAACCTCGGGATACAGGGCACGAAATTGTCGCCAAAAGAAAGTATGCCAGCTATCCAATTTAATAACAAGGTGCTGTTCAAGACCCGTGCGTTGCTGTCCATATAAACGAATGGCGGCTGCCAGCGTTTCGGCGACAGAAAAATTCGCCGGAGTTTCGGTTTTAAAGGGTAATCGAATAATGTCATCGAAAAACGGAACTTCAGCTAGGCTGATGCAGTGAGGGTGTAGTCCCAGCAGCTGTGAAAGCAGGGTAGAACCGCATCGCGAAACATGGAAGATAAAAGCCGTGGGCTGAATATGCGGCAATGTCCTGCTCCAGTCCGCCAGCAAGTCGAGGGAGCTCGCTGGTCGGAAACGGCAGGAGTTGGCAGCTTTGCTAAGGCCTTTGACCAAGGTTTCATCGAAAAACGGATCGGTGAACGGGATGTCTTTCAGTTGAATCCATTCGCACCAAATGCCGGACTTTCCGGCGCGGAGGCGAGAGGGATACCAATCCCGGATCGGCGATATGCCGCGCTGCAAATCGGCAATTTTGACTATTGGTTCATTCATAGATCCTTTTCCAATTGATCCGCAAGTTGTGTGGCAGTAGGGGTGTTCTGTAGTCGCAATGCCGCAATTACCTGCTTTTGTTTCTCGAGATCAATTTTCTCTTCTTTCGTCTGTATATCGGCACGGCTGAACAACTCTCGCAACCAATCGTTTACCAGGCAATCTATTACCAGGTGAATGCGGTCGGTGTCTCCTTTGTTACTTACCCGATGGATGAGGTTAGCGTTGATATACCAACACGCACCTGGCTGCATATCCAAGCGGGTATCTTCCACGTAAAACTCCACCTGCGGGTTGGTTACGAGCGGAAAGTGAAGGCGGGCCTCTCCTTTTTCGAACGCCAGTTCGTGATCGCGGTGCGGCTTGATATCAGCACCGGCTTTTAAATTCAGAAATCGTACGGACTGTACGGGGCAATCCAACGAGTAAATCAATTCCTGAACGGAAGGAAAGGCCTTTGTGTGCGGCGTGTCTGCATAACCTTGCCCGCCCATTAAATCGGGAATGATACTGTTTTCCCCCTTTGGTGTACGCAGCGGCAATACCGTCCACTCCCCGTGGTAGTGCAATGTGTTAAAATGCAACTGCCAAGGCGATTGGTATCGGGCCAGCTCTGCTACGATGGAGTTGGGAGGTACTAGCGGAAGTTTAGCGAAACAGATCATAACTAAAAGGATTAGCCAGAAATGGGTTGGGGACAAATTAACACGTTTTTTAGGAAAAATGAAATTGATTCATGTGGCGACATCGACAAAACAATAGGGTAAGTATTTAGCAAATGTTATTTTTCTAAATTAAAAACTTTTTTACTAACTTGCACCGTCGTACATCGACATATCTACTATCTTTTGAAAAATAAACTTGTTGCCCCAATTGCTAGTGCATTTGATACGTTAAAGTCAATTACATTGTATCAAAGGAAGGATTTTAATCGCTTAGTCTCATTTCCATTTCTGTTGGCAAACGAGAAAAGTAAATCTTCTTAGATCTATCGCAAATGAACTAATCAATATAAATCAGTTAAACTTAATTTTATAAACTATGGACGAGTATTTAGCTATCATTAAGCTGTTCGCTGGTAATTTTGCACCTCGCACATTCGCTTATTGCACTGGGCAGATCTTATCAATTTCGACGAATAGTGCGTTGTTCTCACTGTTGGGTACGACCTATGGCGGCAATGGCCAGACTACATTTGCGTTACCCGATCTGCGGGGTCGCGTACCGTTGGGTGCTATGGGGCCAGGGCCTGGGTTGAGTAATTATGTATTAGGACAGATGTCTGGTACGGAGACTGTAACGTTGCTCACTACAGAGATTCCTCAGCATAATCACTACTTTGTAGCGAGTTCGGCTGCAGGAACGACCAATACACCGACGAGTACAAGTGTATTGGGTACTCCGCCGAATGTCGGTAGTGGACCAAACGCTGCGCCAATTAATGTTTACGTAGAGGCTGGTGGTCCGAGCGTCCCTTTGTCGCCTACGGCAATAAGTCCGGCCGGTGGCTCTCAGCCGCATGCCAACATGCAACCGTATACCGCACTTAATTATGTGATTACGACGGAAGGTGTATTCCCCTCAAGGAATTAATGTATAAGCAACTGGCCGGCGTAAGCCGGCCATTCAATTTACCTTGCCGTGAAACAACCTTTACGCATCGGTTTTCTGACACCGTATTCGGGGATCTATCCTTTCTATGCCCAGCATCTTTCTGCCGGATGGCTTTTGGGTATGGGGTTGCACCCTTTTCAGCAACGCCAGATACAATTCGTCCCCGAATACACAAAAATGGGAAGTGGTAGAGATACGTTGGAGGCAGTCCGCAAGCTAGTTTTTTTTGACCAGGTGGATTTGGTGTCGGGCCTAGTGGGTTATAAATCGCTGGTGGACTGCATCCCGATATTGGAACAATCTAATCAAACCGCATTTTTTTTTGATTTCGGAGAATATATTCCCTATTTCCCCTATTTGAGTCCTAATGTGTTCTATGCTTCTCATCAGCTATGGCAATCGGAGTACGCGCTCGGTTATTGGGCTCAAAAGCATTTCGGTGACGCCGGACTTGTGGTGATGCCCATCTATGAAGCAGGTTATCACTTTAGCGCAACTTTCCGTCGTGGTGCCATTGCTGCCGGAAATAGTGCGTTACATCTCCACATTATACCCTACGACCCCCAACAAGGTGGCGTACTCAACTTAGCCAATTTCTTCGCATCGCTAGAAGAGAAGCAACCGCCGTACGTCCACGCCATTTTTTGCGGCAATCATGGCACTGCGTTCTTGGCCGAATGGGCAACAAGCAAGTGGCATAAGAAAATTCCTTTGCTGATTAATGAACCCATGGCTTATGACGACATTTTACAAGAAGTGGCACACCTGCATCTAGAAATCTATTCCTCGATGATGTGGGACAATCAGAGTGACAATCCCATGAATACAGAATTTGTTAGGCGGTTCGAAACAGTTTGTGGACAGAAAGCTAACGTGTTTGGACTGATGGGCTATGAAGCCGGGTTAGTATGGAAAGAATTGTGGTCGCAAGTGAAAAAAGGCGATTGGGACACTGTACGTAGCCTATTGAAACAAGAAAGCATTGTGGGGCCACGGGGCGAAAAGAATTTTTATCCGCAGTCAGGATTTGCCCTGCCCCATACATCCATATATAAGATAAAGACCAACCAGCATCAGTTACAGAAAATAGTACTCGACGAAGGTAGGGGTATGCCGTTCAACGCAACCGCCTTTGAAGAGATTCATCGTGACAATGTATCAGGCTGGCAGAATCCATTTATGTGTATTTGACCTAAATTGAAAGACTAAATCTAAGGATATGCAACTTTCTACCCGACTTAAAGCCGCGATTTGTTGTTTAACTGCCTCGCTGTTTGCGATAAACACTTCACTTGTTGCACAGACAACGATTACGTTCGATGATCAGGGATATACCCACAACGAGAACTTGGGGAGGTCGATTACCATTGGAAATTTTGAGTTTAGGGTTGCGGCTCAGGATTTGTCGACACCTGAGTTTGATGTCGACATATTTTATGAGTCGGCATCGGCTGGAAATGGCTTTGGTGGGTCAGGATTGCTTTATGTGGGCGATCAATTTGACTTCGATGATCCTTATTACTTCGTAGTGAAGACGGTTGACGGTACGAAACGATCGTTTCAAAGTATGTATATCTACGATTATGTGTTAAACCCGCTAACGGTAGATCTGACGGTTGAGGCTTATCGGGATGGTACGCTGTTGGGAACGCAGGACCTGGATATCACTAGTGTCAAGAGTACGTATACATTGAATGCGCTTTTTGGTAATGTGGATGAAATTCGTTTTAGGCAGAAAACACCTTTGGTCTATCCGGGTTTGGCAGGAGTGGTTTTTGCGTTCGACCATTTTGTCATCGGGCCACCAGCAAACGAGCCTCCCACAGATATCGCGTTGAGCAATACTTCGATTAATCAAAGCGCGGGAATCAACGCGGTGGTGGGCACCCTGACTTCGGCCGATTTAGATGCGGACGATACGCATACTTATACCCTGGTGTCAGGGGCGGGGGATACACATAACGCAAGTTTTAATATTAGTGGTAATTCGTTACGTGCCAATAATGCTGCCGCGCTCGCGGTGGGGCCGAACAGCATTCGCATCCGTACCACAGATGATAAAGGCGGCACACACGAAAAATCCTTCACGATTACCGTTGTGGATGATGTGGCACCCACGGTCAGCAACGTAACCGTACCGGCAAACGGCATTTACCGTGCTGGGCAGAACCTCGATTTTACAGTAAACGTATCGGAAAGCGTAACCGTGGCCGGTGCACCCCAGCTGTCATTGACGATCGGAACTGCATCGGTCAATGCTACCTACAATGCAGGCGGTTCTACCGCAACGGCCCTGCTGTTCCGCTATACTGTCCAAGCTGGTGATGTTGATGCTGACGGCATTGCATTAGAAACATCCATCGACTTAAATGGTGCTGCCATCACTGACAATGCGGACCTACCACTCACGCTTACTCTCAACAACATCGGCAATACGACAGGCATATTGGTAGACGGCGTAGCACCGTCGGTAACCAGTGTGGATGTGCCCTCGGATGATACGTATGTTATTGGTGAAACGCTTAATTTTACGGCTAATTTCGATGAAACAGTCATTGTGAATAGCGGCGGCGGTACCCCTCGTTTCCCAGTGATCATTGATGGCATGACTCGATATGCCTCCTACAAGTCTGGTTCGCCATCTTCCGCCTTGGAGTTTGTGTACACAGTAGCGATCGGTGATAATGATAGCGATGGCATTGTAGTCGGCACGTCCATTGAACTTAACGGGGGTACCATCTCGGACGCTGCGGGCAATCCGACCACGTTGGCCTTAGCCGGCGTAGGAAGCACCACTGGTGTATTGGTGGATGGTATCGCACCTACCGCATCGGCATTCAGCCCGTTGAACGGAGCTACCAATATGACGCCAAATGATAACCTGTTGATTACATTCAGTGAGAGCATTGCCTTAGGCACAGGTAACATCACTATATACGATGATGCAGGTACGCCTATAGCTGCCATTGACGTAGAAAGCCACGGTGGGCAGCTTAGCATCGTCGATGATGTATTGACTGTCAATCCGACTGCTGAATTGCTGGAGCTGACTGATTACTATGTACACATTGGGAATGATGCAATCCATGACTTGGCTGGTAATGCCTATGCAGGCATCAACAACAATACCACGTGGGCTTTCACCACGGCTGATGTTTCACCGCCATCGGGATATGCGGTTTCCATTGACCAGACAACTATTACATTGGCCAACCATACCTCCCTAAGCTTTACCTTCATTGGAGCGGAAATAGGCGCTACTTTTGACTACGAGATCACGAGCGACGGTGGTACACCGGTGACGGGCAGCGGAACAATTACCGCTGCGGGGCAACAGGTATTGAATATCGATGTCTCCGGCTTGGTCAACGGTACGCTCACGTTGAGCGTCACCCTCACCGATGCTTCCGATAATGTTGGTAGCCCTGCCACCGACAATGTGACCAAGGCGGTCAATTACCCGCCGGAGATTACCACAAGTGGTGGATCGACAGTCTTTACTGAGTCGATGGACGGTGCTCCGATACCAGTAGCGATTGATCCGGGGCTGACGTTGGCCGATCCGGACAACACGGCCCTTGCTTTGGCAACTGTGCGTATTTCGGGTAATTTCCAAAGCGATCAAGATGTGCTGGCCTTTGAGAACGCTGGCAGTATGGGTAATATCAGTGGTAGTTATGATACCGCCACGGGTGTACTGACACTTATTTCGGCAGGGGGTACAGCAACACTGGCGGAATGGCAGACTGCATTACGTGCCGTTACCTATAGCAACAGCTCAATGGACCCGAATTCAGCAACCCGTACCCTTACACTGGTGGTTAACGATGGAACGGATAATAGTACAGATGCCACAAAAATCGTATCGATTACCGCGGTCAACAACGCACCGATCATCACCAATTTGCATGGGGATGCCGTCACCTTTATAGAGGATGATCCGGCAGTACTGCTCGACGCTGGCGGAGATGTCACGGTCATCGATCCGGACAGTCCTGATTTCAATGGGGGCAGCCTTACGGTATCCATCGTGTCGAATGGTGCGGCCGGCGAAGATCGGTTAGCTGTCCGCGATGAAGGGCTGGGAGCGGGCGAAATCGGTGTATCTGGGGGTGATGTGACCTACGGGGGGACGATGATCGGTACGCTAATGGGAGGTACTGGTGGAATCGATCTCATTGTGACGTTCAATTCGGCGGCAACTCCCGCCGTCGCTCAGGCGCTGATTAGAAACCTGACTTACAGTAATTCTAACTCCGTAAATCCCTTGCCGGATCCACGCACGATCCGTATCACCTTGGCGGACGGCGATGGTGCCACTAGCGCTTTCCAGGAAGTTACGGTGAATATCACCTTGGTAAACGATGCGCCGATTGTCACCACTAGTGGTGGAACTGTTACGTTTACCGAACCGGAAGACGGTAATCCCATACCGGTAACGATTGATCCGGGACTGACGGTGACGGACCCGGACAATACGACGCTTGTTTCGGCAACGGTGAGCATCACAAGCAATTTCGAATCCGGCGAAGATCTGCTTGCTTTTGTAAACGATGGCAGTATGGGCAATATCTCCGGTATTTACGATACCGGTACAGGTATGTTTACGCTCACCTCTGCGGGTGCCGCGGCGACGCTGGCGGAATGGCAGACTGCTTTGCGCGCTGTCACCTATAGCAATAGCTCACAAAACCCAAATACGGCCATCCGAACGGTTAGCTTTATTGTGAATGACGGTACAGCTAATAGCGCACCAGCTACAAAAGATGTCAATGTGGTAGCGGTGAACACGGCTCCGGTTGCTGTGGATGACGCCTCGCCGGTAAACGAAGATATACCAGCAACCGGAAATGTATTAACAAACGATTCGGATGTGGAGGGTAACGCATTGACGGCGTCCTTGGTTACCGCGCCCGTTAACGGAACGGTGGTATTGAATGCGGATGGCAGCTTTACGTACACGCCGAATAGCAACTACAATGGACTGGATAGCCTGGAATACCAAGTGTGTGACAACGGAACGCCTTCCCTGTGTGACACGGCAAGGGTACGCTTTACCATCGGCGCGATCAACGATGCTCCTGTGATTACGGCGCCCGCTACCATCGCAGTGGATGAAGACGTACTGACAAACCTCACTGGTATTAGCTTTGCCGATGTGGATGCAGGCAGTGCGGATGTAACAGTGACTTTTTCAGTCGCCAGCGGCATACTTTCCGCTACATCGGGAAGTGGAGTAACGGTCGGCGGTTCGGAAACTGGCACACTGACAATGGTAGGGTCAGTTGCTGATCTCAATACGTTTATCGCAGCAAGTGGCCTTAATTTCACCACTGCACTTAACGCTACGAGTAATGTGACGCTCACGGTAAGAATTGATGATGGCGGTCATACTGGAGCCGATCCGGGTAATTCGGGTACGGATGATTCGGAGTCCGCTACTACCACAATAACCCTGGCAGTAACCGCGATAAACGACGCCCCCGTGAATACGGTCCCGGAAGAGCAAATCGTTGACCAAGATGGAGTATTGGTATTCAGTACGGGTAACGGAAATGAAATTTCCATCTCTGATGTGGATGTCGGGGGAGGCACCATACAAATTACACTGACAGCCACTAAGGGCTTGTTGACGCTATCGACCACTATAGGATTAACGTTCTCAGTAGGTGGCGGAACGGCTGACGGAACCATGACTTTCAATGGAACTATAGCCGATATCAACCTCGCGCTTGCGGGACTGATATTTACTCCCGCAAGTGGCTATAATGGACCGGCGAGCCTACAGATCGTCACCGACGATCTGGGATTGACGGGGTCCGGTGGAAACCAGACGGATACCGATGTGATTGACATTACTGTAAATCCGATTAATCCGGTGGTAACTTCTGTAGGTTCGACTTCACCGGACGGTTTATATAAAATAAGTGACTTGATTTCCCTTACAGTAACTTTTGATCAGCCGGTTACTGTGGATGAAGCGGGTGGTTCGCCGACGTTGCTGCTGGAGACGGGTGATACGGACCGGGAAGCAGTATATGCATCCGGATCGGGTTCCAATACGTTGACTTTCATTTATACGGTTCAGGCGGGAGACATAAGCGCT
>Ga0164243_10001872_pt1 | contig 35337 bp, 40 predicted proteins | sample OricompcompostOP_FD_108781 | JGI IMG/M metagenome (GOLD analysis project Ga0164243, IMG submission 108781) | Organic Plus compost microbial communities from Emeryville, California, USA - Original compost - Organic plus compost (OP) | ecosystem: Engineered > Solid waste > Mixed feedstock >...
CACAAAGGGTGTGCTAGAGTTCGAAGAGCACTGCGCCGCCTCTATTTTGCGAATGATTTTTCCGATGCCGCCGCCACGCGCCCCGCTGCGCCTCACCCTCGCCTGTCTCATTGTCGCGCTCTCAGCTTTCACCGCCGTCCCGGCCGTCGCCGACATGGGCCCGTGCAAGCCGCATGACGAGCGCGACATTCTCATCTGCGGCGAAGGCGATGGCGCCGCGATCGTGATCCCTGACACCACCGCGCCGTCGAAGCAGGTCGCCCTCGCCTGGCGCGCGCCGAATGCATCGCCGCTCGAACTGCCCGACGACGACAATGTCGAACTCTTGATCCTGCGTCTCGCCGACGGCGCGATCCTCGCCAAGAGCACCACGGAATACTGGAACACGGGCGCGCTGCGCGCCAATCATCGCAGCGAAACCGCCACCTGGTCGCCGGACAGCCGCTTTCTCGTGCGCTCGTTCTCGATGCGCTATGGCAGCGACAGGCTGGAACTGTACGAGATCGGCCCGCGTGGCGACACCGCCTCAGGCCCGTTCGATCTGCTCAAGCTGCTCGATGCGCCGCTGCGCGCGAAGCTCAAACCCCGCCTCAAGGACGATGATGTTGCCGATTTCGTCTTCATCCTCGCCGGCCAGAGCGACAGGACGCCGGCGGTGCAGATCGATGGCCACGGCAACATCCGCATGAACATCCTGTTCTGGCGGCCGAAGAACGGCCCGTCCTATTATTACGATGTGCAGCTCAGGCTCGCGCGCGGCAAGGACGGCCCCACGGCGCGCATCGCCTCCATCGCCTATCGCGGCCTATCGAAAGAAGGCGAATAGAAGCGCACCCTGTACGGTAACGCATGTCGCCCTATATGCCGCAAAGTAGCCCGGATGGAGCAAAGGGAAATCCGGAATCCCCGCATTCGCTTCGCTCCGTGCGGGCTACAAACCATCAACTCAGGCTTTAACACGCTGGCGAACCTTCACGCTGTGACCTGGCGGAGCCAGAACAATGATCTTAAAATCGAGAAACCCATCGCTCCCTTCGTAGATTGAGTATAATTCGGCCACTACAGGGATATTCTTGCGCACCAAATCTTCGATGATTTCAGCCGCCATTTCACGACCTAAATATCCAATATGCCATTTCTGAATACTGCGACTGAACCATCCTTTTCGCTCGGCAACGCCGATCACCGCGATTGCATTCGGGTCGTGTCGGTTATCCGGCCTGTGTTCAAGCTCGACACCATAGACTAGCCCCTTTGCCTCACTTGCCTTTGCGGCGCGAGCAAATGCTGTTGCGGCAACTTTCCTGTGATGAACCCCTACTACGCTTTCCACCGAAGTCGTCTGCACCCACTCCCCAACTGGCTTATGTCGATTTTGCGCGTAACGCATGTGTCTCCCCCGACGGCTATTCTTCGGCAGCAAGCGTAGCCCGGACTGAGCATAGCGAAATCCGGGACAATCATTCCCGCATTTCGCTCCGCTCAATGCGGGCTACGAACTGAAAACTCAGCCAGCAACGACTTCAATAACGGTCTCTCCCCGCTCTACCGCCGCCGCAACCTGATCAAGCGCACCCGTCACCCGCTTGATCAGCGTATCGGTGTCGCGATTGCCGAAGCGAAGCCAGACGATTGCCGGCCCTTCCCGACGAGCCACGCGCAATGTCACAAAATCCCGGTCCTTGGTGAGCAAGGCCGCATTGCGCGCCCGCGCCGCATCCCAGATATCGCCATCCGTTGCCGTCGCAAGTCCAACGTCGAACACATGAACGGCCTCGTGGCCCAGTTCGTTCAGTCGATGCGCCAGACGTGGAGGCAATTGCGCATCGATCAGGAGCCGCAACACATTACTCCGCTGCGATCACCGGGTGATCGGCCTGCCGCGCGGCAAAGGCGAGCGCAGCATCGATGTCCGCCCGTTCAAGGTACGGATAGTCGCGGAGAATGGCATCGTGGGACATGCCTGCTGCCAGGAAGCTCAAGACATCGCCGACCGTCATACGCAAATCGCGGATGCAGGGGCGACCGTGCATCCGGTCGGAATGAACGGTGATCCGTTGCAGCAACTCGGCTTCCGTGTTCATCATGCGAGTGTATCGTTTTTCACACGGTCCTACCACTGTGGTCCGCAGCTTGCGGACCATGCTCCGTCATGCCCGCGCTTGTCGCGGGCATCCACGTCTTGAAGCCAAGGAAGACGGGGATGGCCGGGTCGAGCCCGGCCATGACGAAAACCAAAATGGCGTTGGGGGTTCGAGTCGCCATGTCGCTACCAATACTGCTCCATAGCACAAGCGTAGTCCGGATGGAGCGCAGCGAAATCCGGAATCCCGCATTCCGCTTCGTCCCGCGGCTACGGCTGCTTTAGCCTTTGCACCGTTCCCCGCACACGCCGCGCGGCCGCTCTTCGTGGCGCGTTTCGATCGCGCGCTTGCGCCGATGTGCGGAGAGCCGCCAATAGACGAACGCGCCGACACCGGCGAGGCCGAACAGGAGCGCGGTTCCGATCTTCCCGGTATAGCCCCACATCAGGAGCATGATCGCGGTCATGGCAAGCCAGTATTTGACGCTGTCGGATAGCATGGGCCTTACCTTCAAACGCCTCGTGCGAACGCCACTTGCGGCGTCACTCCGACAACATGTCGCGTCCGTTCCATCCACGATCAATCCGTAGAACTACGGCACCGACGCCATCACGGCCCGGGTCACACGCCTTGGGCGCGGCCGGCCACGACCAGCGAGCGTAGCCCGGATGGAGCGCAGCCCGGGCCGCGTGCACGTCTCCCCGCATTGAGCTTCGCTTCGTGCGGGCTACGGGCAACAAAACAAAACTTATCCCCGCCTTCCCGATCTGGATTATAGTCCTATCCGCCGATCCCGCGTGAGGGGCGCAAAACCGGTTGCTCCGGCTTGCGTGGGATCGCCCGAAGGAAGGCCGGTGTCACCAGATGCCGGGCTTTGTTCGGGCTGACATTGCCAAAAGCAGTGTCAGGTGTGGCGCCCGCGTCCGGCCTCGCAAGCCGGCCCCGGGCGGCGCCGGGGCTCCGCCCGAGGCCACTAAGAGCCTCTGCCGGGAGCCGGCTGACACGCACCTCTCCCGTTTTGAGAGGCGCGGCGCAAAGCGCGGCCCGGCGCCGCACAAACGTCACGACGGAGCGCCGGGAGGCGCCCGCATGTTCGCAAGGACATGCGGCTCGACTGAAGGACAGTGCGCCACCCGGTGCTCCGTCCCCTCTCCTTCTCGCGTACTGCGAGAGGGATGCGTGCCAGGCGCACCCCGCGCCTCAAACAACAGGGGCGATCACGCACGCCTTGCTGATCCCGGCTTTCAAATCTTGCTCCGCTCATTCCCGCGAAGGCGGGAATCCAGAAAGCCACACGATCAGTTTGCAAGAACCCCTGGGTCCCCGCCTTCGCGGGGACGAGCGGATAAATCAGGGAGACTTCCATGAAGCCAGATCGAACGAACACCACCCCCAAACCAAAACCCCGCCGTTCCCTCACCTACGCACGCTACTGGTCCGACCTCTATTGCCTCTGGCGCTTTTGCGGAAAGCCCGTCTGCCGCCGCAGCCATGCCTGCCAGGGCGATACGCGCGGCTGTTTCCGCGCGCTGCCGCTGGTGCCGCCGGACGCGCTGTCGTTCATCAGGGGCTTCCAAGAATGCCACGACGAAGGGCTCTCCTTCGACGAGATGATGGAGCGCAACGAAGAGGAATGGGCCGCGCTGGAGGACTGGCAGGAGCTCGTGATGTCGACGCTGCCCGAGAGCAAGACCTGGTCGGAGGACTGAGCCGACCGCTCATGTGCGCCGGGTCCTGCATGACAGTCATTGCATGCAACGTTATCGCACCGCCATTCGCGGCGACCCGGCGGTCATGAGGCGTGCTAGACTTGGAAACGCACCACGCCGGAGAGTCTCATGCGCCTCAAGGACGAATTTTCGGACCTGCGCCAGCAACTCAGGCCGATGACGCTCTATCAAAAGTTCGAGCATGCCAGCATTCTGATCCTCTCCGGCATCATCGCCGTCATCGTCGCCTTTTCGATCTGGCATCTCGCGCTCAGGGTTCTCGCCAGCATCCTGATCAGCGGCTTCGATCCCACCGACTACGAAGTGTTTCAGGCCGTGTTCGGCATGATCTTCACCGTCATCATCGCGCTCGAATTCAAGCGCTCGCTACTGGCCGTGGCCGAGCGCCAGACCAGTGTCGTGCAGGCACGCGCCGTGGTGCTGATCGCCCTGCTCGCGGTCGTCCGCAAGCTGATCATCCTCGATCTCAAGACGACCGATGCGATGCAGCTTCTCGCACTCGCCGCTGCCATCCTCGCGCTCGGCATCGTCTATTGGCTGGTCCGCGACCAGGACAGGAAGCAGAGGTTCACGCGGGAGGTCGCGGAAGCGAGGACGATGGAGCAGTAGCGCTGCACCGGCGATGGCCGCGCACAGGCGCTCACACCACGGCGGCCGCGCCGCATCGCCGCAGCGGAACGGCCCCGTGCGTCTCCTGTTTGTGTTGCGGGATGACGGTGAGACATGTTGCTGATGGCGCAAACTGCTCGTGCCCGCGCTGCTGAACGATGGCATCGGCGGTATGGCGGTGGCGATCCGCATCGACGACCGCGCGATCGCGATCGCAATCCACATGCGATCGCCCGCGAGGTCATCCTGCCCGAGCCGTGCGGCTGAGCGCGTGTGAGCCTTGAGTGAGGAAAATAAAGGACGACACAGCATGGCCGGGCCCCGCTCTCGCGCAGCCCGGCCAAATCCCATCCACTTTCTCTTACGACCCCTCAGTGCGGCCGTTGCCGCTCTCTGTGGCGCCGCGCCTCCTCGGCCATGTCATGCCCCATATCCTCGCCGTGCTCGCGCTTCATGCGCAGCGCCTTATCGGAGAGCTGATGCTGCGTTTCCTCGGTGGCGCCCATCAACGATCGGGCCGCAGAGCCGAGCGCATCGCTCGCACCACGGCTGATCACATCGCGCGCGGCCACCGCGGCGCTGATCGCCGCTTCCTTCATCAGCGCGCCGCCATCGGCCAAAGCCTGTTCGGCCCTTCGACCGCTCTCGGTCCGCGAAGCCACCAGCACGGCGGCGGCTGCGCCCGCCGCGGCCACCAGCGCCTCGGCCATGATCACGCGGCTCGTCTGCGAAGACATGACATCCTTGATCCAGGCCGGGGGCGTGAAATCGAACAGCCCGCCGCCGCGCATACCGCCGGCACGGCGCGTCGGCGCGCGTTTGGCTCGTCCACTTGTCGATGATGCGCGTCGTGTCGTCGTGCGCTTCGCCGTTGTCTTTTTTGGTGTGGTTCTGGCTGATGTTCTTTTCGCGGCTTTTTTGGTCTTCGCCATGATGCTGGTCCTCTTGTGATGAGGCGCAACGCAAGCGCGCGCGCAGGTGAGTGCGCGAAGACAACTGGCAAAGCGCCGGTCTGTTCCGTTTCGCTGACAAACACAGCAGCCAGGCGGCGCGGCGGATGTTACGATCCGAAATCTGAGTCGCGTTGTGTTTCCGTTCGCCAGGATCATCCAATGCACCCGCTCACCTTCGTCTCGGCAAACTGGCAGAAAGGGCTTCCGATCCTGGCAGCGATCGGCGCTCTCTTCTGGGTCATCCTGTTCCGCGATGATCCCACGCGCGAGCAGGCGATATTTACCGCGCTGCTTGTCATCTACATGGTGCATCAGATCGAGGAGCATTTGTGGCCGGGCGGCTTCCGTCAGTTCGGCAATGCCCACGTTTTTCACAGCGGCCGCGACGACTGGCCAATCACCGAAGGCGGCGTGGCCCTGGTCAATATCGGTCTGGTCTGGCTGCCGGTTGTGCTGGCGATGCTGTTTCCGGAAAACCTGCGCTGGCTCGGCCTCGCCTGGATCGGTGTGACGCTGGTCAATGCCATCACCCATATCGTCGCGTTGGTCCGCCTGAAAAGCTACAATCCCGGTCTCGTCACCGCGGTCGTACTGTTTCTGCCCTTTACGATCTGGGTCCTGGTCCGGGAAATGTCGGCTGGCGCCTTGTCCGGCCGTCAGATCCTCCTGATCCTGATCGCCGGTGTGCTGCTGCATGTTCCCGTAGCCGCCATCTTCGTCATACCCTACCTGCGGGCGCGCGATCGCGTGGGACCATCCCGAGCGTGACATCTTCCGGACAGAATGCGAAGGAATGTCGATGGTCCCGTATGAAGCAAAGTGACAGCGCCCGACATGACAGACGTGATCGACAATCCTGCCGAACATCGCTTCGAACTCAAGGCCGGCGATCATCTCGCCGTGGCCTATTACACATTGGCACCCGGCATCATCACCTTCACGCATACCGAAGTGCCCCAGCAATTGTCCGGCCAGGGCATCGGCTCCAAGCTCGCGCGCGGCGCTCTGGAGCAGGTCCGTGCGCGGGGCCTGAAGGTTATCGCCAAATGCCCGTTCATTTCCGCCTTCATGGCCAAGCATGCCGAGTTCGGCGACCTTCTGGCGTAGTGTCCATTGCCAAAATACAAGCTCGTCATCTTCGATCTCGACGGCACTCTGGCCAATAGCTTCCCGTGGTTCCTGCGGGTCGTGAACGATGTCGCGCGCGAATTTGGTTTCAGGCCAGTCGCACCGGACGATATCGAGACATTGAGACGGATGGGGTCGCGGGAAATTCTCAAGTTTCTCGATGTTCCGCTCTGGAAAGTGCCGTTGATCGCCACCCGGATGCGTGCGTTGAAGCGATCACACCTTAAGGACATCGCACTGTTCGGCGGCGCCGCTGCGATGCTCAGGTCACTGCACGACACTGGTGTTGCACTGGCGCTGGTCTCTTCGGATAACGAGGCCAATGCCCGGCTCCAGCTCGGGCCCGACACTGCCGCGCTATTCGGCTATTTCGATTGCGGTGCCTCGCTTTTCGGCAAGGCCGCCAAATTTTCCCGGCTGATCAAACGCATAGCCATTCGCCCGCAGGAGGCACTTGCCATTGGCGATGAGGTTCGAGACTTCGAGGCGGCGCGCAGCGCCGGCATCGCCTTCGGCGCGGTGAACTGGGGCTATGCCGATCCGGATACATTGCAAGCGCTCAAACCGGATGAATTTTTCACCAGCTTTGACGACATCGTCATCGGCGTTTCAGAGCAAAAAAGATAATCCCCGGTTGCCGACTTCGCATAACATACGGATGTGCCGTGTCATTGCTCATCCGAAAGAGGCGTAATGTCCGCTCCGTCCAAAACAGGCCCCGTTCTCATCACAGGGTGTTCCAGCGGCCTTGGCGAAGCCACCGCCCTCCTCTTCCGGGACGCCGGTTATCTTACCATCGCCACGGCACGCGATCCTTCCAAACTCGACAGGCTGGCGGCGGCGGGGTGCGAAATCCTGCCGCTCGATGTGACTGACGAGGGCTCGCGGCAGACCGCGATCAAGGACGTGACTGAACGCCACGGCCCGGTCGGCGTCCTCATCAACAATGCCGGTTACGGCCAATACGGTCCGCTGGAGGAGATCTCGCCGGAGCTGGTACGCCGTTCTTTCGAGACGAATGTATTCGGTCTGCTGCGCATGACGCAGCTTGTGCTGCCCGGCATGCGCAGTGTCGGGCGCGGCCGTATTGTCAACATATCATCGCTCGCCGGCCGCGTGACCGCACAAGGCGGCGGCGTCTATCACATGACCAAATATGCGGTCGAAGCGCTGGCTGATGCGATGCGCGCAGAGGTCAAGGCGTTTGGCATCGATCTCGTCAATGTGTTGCCCGGCCCGTTCGTGTCGCCCTATCGCGATAAGGTCATCGCGAACATTCCCGATAAGGGGCCTCATTCCCCTTATCGCATCTACCGACGCAATGTCGGCGCCTATATGCTGCATTTCCTCGATCCGAAGACCTTCGGCACCATGCCGCTCGATAAGGTCGCAGGCGTGGTCTTCAAAGCCGGCACCACCCCCACGCCCCGCACACGCTACAATGTCGGCTTCTGGGCCAATTTCGGACCTATCGGACGCTATCTCGCCGGCGATCGGCTGGTTGACTGGTTCATGTCGAAGGAGATTCCCCACAACACGTTGCGCAAGGACGCAACATAGAGCGTTTTCAGCTCCCATCGCGTTGCAGCCACCATCCATCGGCGATGGGCCGTTGCAGGAGAACTTTCGGGCGCCCCTCCGCGGCCTTATCGAGATCGCTGTCGATGATTTCGGCGTAACGCGAGGCCTCCCCGCGCACAAAGCTCTTGCCGAAACCGCTGACCGAGAGACCGCTGGCGTGAAACAGGAACTGCACCGAACGATGGCCGCGGCTGATGCTGATGATGGAAGCCTCGCGCATCAGGTCACGGTAATCGGCGATCCGTTCAGGCGGCACATGCGCACGTGCCGGATCGTCGGGGTCGCTCCAGTTCATGCCGAGGCGATTGAGCGCCGGATCGCGTCTCAGCATTTCGGTAATCTCGTCGAGCGTCTTCTGATGCTTTTGCCAATGCGCGATCATCGTTTCATCGCTGGGCGCTTTCGGGCCCGGATCGAAAATGGCTGCGGTCATCATCACCGGCAGTGCGAAGGCACCGGCAACGGCGAGCAAGGCAATCCCCACAAAGATAGCAATCGTTCGCATTTTCATGGCTGTGATAAACGGAGCAAAATCATCGTGATTTGGCCGTGATGATTCGAATGTCGCATTCTGGCTGCATGGACTATGTCGGCGCTCCGCGCCACAGGGTCAACGCCTGGCAATGAGAATTCAATGACAAACATCTTTCGCGTCTTTGTAGCTGTCAGCATGCTTTTCGCAACGGCGGCTGCCACCTCCGCGCAGACTCAATCGCTGAACCAAAACCAGGATCCGGCCGCTATTGTGACCGGCATCTACAAGAAAGCGTCCGCCGGCAAGGGCGAGAGCGGCGGACAGTTCCTGTGGCTGAAAGAGAAAGACCGGTCCCGCACCATGTCGAAGTCTTTGGTCGCGCTGTGGGCCAAGGCGGAAAAGCATGAAAAACCCGGTGAAATAGGCGCCATTGATTTCGATCCGGTGACCAATTCGCAGGATCCGCACGTCCGCTTCTTCGATGTAAAAACCGAGAAGCAGGATGACACCACCGCGACCATTGCGGCCAGTTTTGGCGTCCATCGCAGCGAGCCACCCATGACCGTTCGCTACGATTTCGTGCGCGAGGGTTACCTTTGGAAGATCGACAATATCCGCGGCGAGGTTGAGAAGACGCCCTGGTCCGTCCGGGAAATGCTGACGGAATTCCTGAAGAATTGAAAAAGGTTCAAACCCCTCATGGTTCGCGATCGCGGCCAACCCGGTCGTGATGGCAATGTGGGGATTGATCGCCGCGGCCTTGCTTGTTCTCGGCTCGCCCCCCTTCATTCTTGCTCTTGCAGTCGTGATGCTGGTCCTCGGGTCCGCGACGTGCATCATTATCGCAAGCTGGTTGGATGACAGGCACCGGCCTTTAACCGAGGCGTGATGTCATCTTCGCTGAGACGCATTGCGCTTCGGCCTTTCGCATTCCTTCCTTGCCTTGACCGACGTTCGGACACGAAGGAGCAATGAGACTTTATCCCCGCTGCATCTGCTTTCGTTACAATTTGAGACAAAAACAGGCATCCCAGTTCATCGGCGCGGAATGCTTTACGGCTACATAACAGGCCGTAATAGGAATGCAGGTTTATGACCGACCGCAAATGGCAGCCGCCACGCCCGCCGATCCGATATAAGCCGCCGACCTACAAATCATCCTACAGGTCGCCTTATAATTCGTCGCCATCGTCCTCTCGATATTCGTCCCAGCGCGGCAGCTATAATGGACCTGTCGCAAGCAGAACGGTACCCGAGACTCCTACGCGACCGGTGGAGGCCGCTGTGATCAAGACTGCGCGCTCCTGGCACAAAGAACAGCGGCGCGGCATCATGATTGCCGTTTCGCTCACGCTGGCGCTGGGCGCGTTGCTGGTCGGCTACAGCGTACAAGCCCAGATCGCCGCCGAGGCCGCCCGAACCGCCCAGCGAGCGGAGCAAATCGCCCTTGCAACCAAAGAAGCGCTGCAAAAGGGACCGATCCTTTTCGTTCCCATTTACGGGAATATTTGCCGCCAACGCTGGATTGACAACACGACCTGGACGTTCCGCGACGGACAGGATGTCGTCTGCGACGAAGCTGCCAGTTGGACGGTCAACACCAAACCGGCAGATCAGTCGGTGGCTATGCGCATGGACGCAATGCGCGACGGTTTCCGCGCCAACAAGGTCGGTAATTAGAGTTCTCCTAATCGGCACGCCGACCGATTGCCTATCGTTCATGACCTCCTTATCTCTCCTGCGAAGCAGGACGAGACAGGGATTCATCCATGCATATTTCCGAAGCACGCGTGCCGACAGCATCGGCGAGTCGCTATTTGCAGCAGATCTGCAAACACTGGAGCCACAAATTCGCGGTCGAGTTCACGACTGAGAAAGGGCGCGTCCCTTTTTCAGATGATCGCCTTTGCGACTTCTCCGCAACGGACGATAGTTTGACCATGCGCATTCAGGCCGGCGATGAGGCGACGCTGGAGCGCACACAGAATGTCGTGGTGGATCACTTGAAGCGCTTTGCTTTCCGCGAGGATCTTGGCGATATCCGCTGGACAAGGCTTTAAGGGGACAGGGGCGAACCCGGTCATCGCGGGCTCGCCTCGATAAGACTTATCGATCAGCCACCGCCGATCGCGTCAGAGACGCATTTCTTGACGTGGCTGGTCTTTGCAGCGCCTGACAATTTTTTGTCAGCCGCGGACTTATCGCAAGCTGCCTGGGCATCCTTTTCGCATTTGGTCATGAAGCTGTTCAGCGCAGCTCCGGCCAGCTTCTTATTGGAAGCCTCGACTTTGCAGGCTGCCGCGTGAGCGCCGCTCGCCACCATGGCAAGTGTCGCAGCCAAGATAAGAGCCTTCATTCTTTCCTCCTCAATGGCGCCGGCCGAAACGAATCCGGCATTGCAGCCATTCTCAAGTGGTAGGTCCCGACTATGGCGGCGGAATGACGCAGGCCTCAGGCGGCAACGGCTGCCGGCGCGATCACCTCCCGCATCCGCGTCACCGGTATGGCAAGGCCCTTCTCCGGAGCTTCGTCAAACCCCATCACACGAAGGACACCTCGTGCCGGGCACATCTCGGCCGCCAACCGCGTGTAGCGGTTATGAACCGGCTCTCTCAGCCAGCCGAAATGCCCGCCGGTGAGCGATCCGTCGAACGCTGCAATGGTCTCACGCCTCGCTCGACTGTTGGCTGCAGCGTCGTCATAGCTGCAGCTCAGCACAACGTCGCCACCGATCCGCGCCTCCCAAGGATCGCGTTGCTCTAACCAGTCATTGGCAGCGACCGTCATCGTGCTGCGTGTCTGGTAATCCTCTTCGGTCCGTTCGATCACGCATCGTTCGCCAGCTTTGGTACCAACCAGCGTGAAGATCACCGGCCGCGCGACAGGCGTGCGCTCCAGCGTTGCTCGCGCGGTTGCGAAATCCGGACAGGTCTCGAACACCTGACGCAACAATTGGTCCGGCGGGATATGCCGGATGCGCCATGTCGAAATCGCGTTAGCCGCAATATCGACGGGCCGCAGCAACGGATGGCGGGTGCGGCGCCAGAGCGGTGCCTGGTTGATCGACGCGGCAAAGCGGCCGGGCGCCATGGCGGTCAGGGTGCCGACATAGCCCGGCCAGGTGACGCTATAAAAATCGCCAGCCGCCCCCCATTTGTGACCGATCTCGACATGGCGGCCGAGGCCAGGAAACGGCCAGTCCAGCGTCCGGGCCAGCCACGGTTCGCCCTCCTCATCCCGCGCCATCGACGTACAGCCCCATTGGTACGAGCCGTTGAGAAACCATACGCCGCTGAAGCCGAGAAAGGCCGCGATGCCTGCGATCTCAGACACATAGGGCGACTGGGATCGCGACAGCCAGCGGCGCGCCAGACGATCAAGCGTCGGCAATGCGAGCGTCGTGGCCGACGGAAAGAAGGTCAGGCAATCGTCACGCAAGGCGCGGGCGCGGCTCGCGCCTTCCTGCGCCTGGCGCAGCGGCCCTCCGACACGGACATCGACCAGCGGAATTTCCGGCAAAGAGGATACAGCCATCGTCGGAGCCTTCTTGACCCAGCAATCTCGTATGCGGCCGTTGACGCAAAATTAACGCGCAACAAAGCGCGATGCGACAGGCATTTTTCGGCATAAACCAATTTTCAATTGTGCTCCTCCAACAATTGGGCAGTTTCAGGACAGTATGATGCCGAAAACGAATCGGTCGGCGGAATTGCATCAGCGAGCTGTGCGCGACTGGAGTCGTGCGGTGTTGGCGTTCCTGATGCTGATCTTTGTCTTCGCACTCAGCCTCTCGGATGGACGAATCATTCCCGCCTTCCTGACACGCGACAGCGTGAGCGAAGCCTCTCCGATCGAGACACGTGCCAGCATACTGGCAAAGGGCGCGATCTATATCGCTTCGCCCGACGCTCAGACCTGCGAGTTGCGGCAGATCGACAACAGCACATGGCGCATCAGTAACGCCGGCACTGTGCTTTGCGATCAGACAGGCTCCCTATCCAACCAGCAGCCGCATCGAAATGCGATGCCGGCCCGGATCGAAGCGATCCGCGACAGCTTCTTCCCGCGGAAATAGAAGAGTTTCCGTCAGACGGCTCGTTCGACGATCCACGCTACCTGGAGCAAGGCCGTGAGATTCACGATCGCGTGCAGGATGATCGTCAAGAGGGTCGAACCGCTGCGCCAGCGGACCCAGCCGAAAACGCAACCCAGCACGACGATCTGAAGGATATAGAAGATGTCATACTGGATATGCATCGATGCCCAGATTACCGACGTCAGCAGAATAGCGCCGACCACACCGAGACGCGACGCTGCATAGCCGCGAAACAGGAAACCGCGGAAAAGCAATTCCTCCATTAGCGGTGCAATCACCACGAGCGCGAAGGCGAGCGTCAGCACGTGGCCAGATGCGCGCGCTGTCTTATAGGCATCGACCACAGCAGCCGGAACGATCTCGTGTCCAGTGAGATAGGATGTAAGATCGCCCAGCGGCAACAAGACCACGACGATGGCGATGCCAATCAGCAAATCCCTCCGGGCCGGCCATGTCAGTGCGAAATAGTCCGTCACCGAGCAGTCTGCCCGCCAGGCCGCCAGGAAAAGGACAAAGGTGGCCGGCGGCATCGACGCGATCGTCGCAACCGAGATCGTCAGAGCATGCGTGGTGATGATCTCGAGCTCAAGGTCGGTCGCATTCGGGCTCGTACCAAGCCATCGCAAAACTGCGACACCCGCAAGTGTCTGAGCGATCACCCAGACCAGGATCGAGATCAGCCCGAATATCGTAGTGGACCAGAAGCCCCAAGTCTTGCAGGGCTTTTCGAGAAGGTCCATGGCGGGCTTCGGTGCAGCGGCATCAGTCATGATGCGGGACTCTCGACATTCAGGACTCGCACCTTCTCCGCAAAAAGTTCGCCCTTCGTCAAGCCGCGGATCATATCACGATGCCAAGCCTCTTTGCCCGTGCTATGAGCCCCACATGCCAGCGCTCATCCTGCCCATCTCTGACGTCATCATCCATCTGCCGCCGCGCGGCGCGCTGCTCGGTCTCGACCTTGGAACGAAGACAATCGGCGTCGCCGTATCCGATCCGGACCGTCGCTTGTCAGCCGGTGTGGAAACGATCGCGAGAAAGACGTTCACCGCCGATGCGGCAAGGTTGCTGTCGCTCGCAGCGGAGCGTCATGCGGCCGGCTTTGTGCTCGGTCTGCCTCTGAACATGAACGGCACGGAAGGACCGCGCGCTCAATCGACGCGAGCCTTTGCGCGCAATCTGGCGAACTTGACAGAACTGCCGATCGCCTTCTGGGACGAACGGCTATCCACCGCTGCAGTCGAGCGGGATTTGATTGCGGCCGATGCCAGCCGCGCAAAGCGTGCCGCCGTCATCGACCAGCACGCAGCGTCCTTCATTCTGCAGGGCGCGCTCGATTATCTTCGAATCGCCAAGGAAAAGGCGGAGTCATGAAGACACCGCCTTTCTATTGCATCATGCTTGTTCAGCAGGCGCTATAATCGGTTCGGTTATACTGGCCATCCGTCGCGCAGTCCTTGAATCCTGAATCATAATGGCCGAACTCGCCAGTGCTGCCATAGAAATTGCCCGGACCATAGTAGCCGCTTGAACCCGGCTGATAGGCGTAAGCATCATACCCAGGCGCATAACCGTAAGCGCCATAACCAGAGCCATACGGCCCGTAAGCACCCGCAGCCGCGCTACCCATCGCAGCACCGGCCGCAAATCCTGCAGCGCCGGCAGCCCACGGCTCCCAACGTTGTGCAAACGATGGAGTCGTTGCAGCAACGGCTAGAATTCCCGCCAAACCGAGAGCGAGCGATTTTTTCGAAAATGCCATTTGAACCTCCATGTTGTGGCATACCCCAGCTGGCTCCCTGTCCAGGCGGGGCAACGCAGTGCGATGGAGGTGGTTCCTCATTCTGAAGTTAGAAGAACACGCTCAAACAATCGTGACGATATGCCTGACAAATCGCAAGCGCCGTATGTTCGAGCATTGTCACTATTCAATCTCGTTTGCGAAAAAATTTCGGCAATTTGTGGAGCGCTTTCTCGCAACGCTGCCATTGCAGCAACGAGTGCAAGATGTTCGACAATGTCTCTTGCGTGAGTTTCAACATCGATCAGTTTCAATGCCATAACAATCCTCTTGATCGTCTCTGTCGCGTTAGGGATATCTCTCACCTCGCCCTCAAGAGATTCGATAACCGGCCGCGCCTCCTCACTTTTCAGCGTGCGCAGAACGTCCAGCGCCATTACATTGCCAGAGCCTTCCCAGATGGCATTGACCGGCGCCTCGCGATATAAACGTGCCAGCACGTAATCTTCGACGTAGCCATTGCCGCCAAGGCATTCCATCGCCTCGTAAACAAAGGCGGGCGTGGTCTTGCAGATCCAGTATTTAATCGCTGGCGTCAGCACGCGCGCTCTCGCCGCCTCGGCCTTGTCGGTTGCAGCAAAATCGAATGCGCGGCATAGTCGCATCACAACGGCGACAGCCGCTTCGCTATCGAGCGCTAGATCGGCCAGCACCGCGCGCATCATGGGTTGATCAATCAGCTTTCTCTGAAAGACTGTCCGATAGCGCGCGTGATGAACGGCGCGGGCGAGCGCTGCACGCATAATGCCGGCCGATGAGATGGCGCAATCGAGTCGCGTCAGTTGCACCATCTGCAGGATCGTGCGGATGCCCCGCCCCTCGTCGCCAACGCGCAAGGCGTAAGCGTTGTGAAACTCGACTTCCGAAGACGCATTGGACCGGTTGCCAAGCTTATCCTTGAGCCTGAGGAAATGCAGACCATTGCGGCTGCCGTCCGGCCGAAAGCGTGGCATGAGAAAGCATGTTAGCCCTTCCGGCGCTTGCGCCAGGACGAGAAAGGCATCGGACATCGGCGCGGACATGAACCATTTCTGCCCGTCGATCCGATAGGCATCGCCATCACGAACCGCTTGCGTGGAATTGGTACGGACATCCGTGCCGCCTTGCTTTTCGGTCATGCCCATGCCGAGCGTCATGCTGCTCTTCGTCATCCACGGCTCGAACGCGGGATCATACGCCCGCGAAGCAACCTTTGACATGAGCGGCGCGAGCAGCTCGGGCGCCGATGCAAGCGCCGCGATCGACGCGCGCGTCATGGTGATCGGACACATATGCCCATTCTCGACCTGCGCCACCATGTAGAAGCGCGCCGCCCGAAGGACTTCCGATGGCGCAGCTGCAGGCCGACCGTCTTCATTCCAAGTCGAACAATGCAAACCTGCGGCCATGCTCTCGGCCATGAAGTGATGATAGGCCGGATCGAACGTCACCACATCCCTATCAAGGCGAGGCGTATTCACGTCCGCCGCGTGGGCCAGGTCGAACATATCCGCACGTCCCCAGTGGCGGCCGAAAGCTGCCAGGGCGTCGCTGTCGGCCGCACCGCCATTTACGGCGACAGCCTCTCGCAGGGCCTGGTCGGAGGTAAACAGGTCGATATCGACAAAGGGCGGCGGCTGGTTGAGATCCGGACCGGTTCTCGCGTGATCAGACATGCATGGCCTCCCCGGGGACAAGGGATCGTACCATGCGCTTGGCGGCCGCCATCCATCGATTCATCAAGTGTTGGGGATGGCCGCCATGCTGCCTTGCGGCGGGGTCCGGATGGGCCTATAGACCCGGTTTTAATGAACAATGCGGCCACATCATCCTTCGTCCTCAACCGGCGTCATCTGTTGGGGATTGAAGGGCTTTCGCGCGAGGAGATTTCGGGTCTCCTCGATCTCGCCGAAGAATTCGTCGAACTCAACCGCCAGATCGAGAAGAAGCGCACCTCCCTGCGCGGGCGCACGCAGATCAATCTGTTCTTTGAATCCTCGACGCGGACCCAGTCATCTTTCGAACTCGCCGGCAAGCGCCTCGGCGCCGACGTCATGAACATGGCGGTGAACTCGTCCTCTATCAAAAAGGGCGAAACGCTGATCGACACGGCGATCACGCTGAACGCGATGCATCCGGATATCTTGGTGGTGCGCCATCACGCCTCCGGCGCAGTCGAATTGCTGGCGCAGAAGGTCGATGGTTCTGTCATCAATGCCGGTGACGGCGCGCATGAGCATCCGACACAGGCGCTGCTCGATGCGCTGACGATCCGCCGCAACAAGGGACGGATCGAGGGACTGATTGTCGCCATTTGCGGCGATGTCCTGCATTCGCGCGTGGCGCGCTCCAACATCATCCTGCTCAATGCAATGGGTGCGAATGTGCGCGTAGTCGGGCCATCGACCTTGCTACCGCCAAACGTCGAACGGCTCGGCGTCAAGGTGATGCGCGATATGCGCGAAGGGCTGCAGGATGCCGACATCGTCATGATGCTGCGGCTGCAGCGCGAGCGCATGAACGGTTCTTTCGTGCCATCGACGCAGGAATATTTCGCCTATTTCGGTCTCGACCAGCGCAAGCTCGCCTATGCCAAATCCGACGCGCTGGTGATGCATCCCGGACCGATGAATCGTGGTGTCGAAATCGATTCCACCGTGGCCGACGGCGCACAATCGCTGATCCGTGAACAGGTCGAAATGGGCGTCGCCGTCCGCATGGCCGTGCTCGAAGCCCTATCCCGTAACCTGCCGAACGCTTGAACCGATGCTGTCCGATCGCCGCCCCATTCTCCTCGCCAATGCCCGGATCATCGATCCGTCGCGGGATCTGGATTTCCCCGGCGATCTGTTGATGGCCGATGGCGTGATCCGCGAGGCCAAGCGCGGCATCAGCGCGGCAGGCGTACCAGCCGGTACCGAAGTCGTCGATTGCAAGGGGCACATCGTTGCGCCGGGACTGATCGACATGCGGGCCTTCGTCGGCGAGCCAGGAGCGGAATATCGCGAAACTCTCGCCACGGCGAGCCAGGCCGCGGCAGCCGGCGGCGTGACCACGATCATCTGCCAACCGGACACATCGCCGACGATCGATGACCCGGCGATTGTCGACTTTATTCTTCGGCGCGCCCGCGATACCGCGATTGTGAATGTGCAGCCGATGGCGGCTCTGACCAAGGGCCTCGAAGGCAAGGAGATGACCGAAATCGGCCTTCTCAAGGCCGCCGGTGCAGTGGCCTTCACCGACGGCGCGCGCAGTGTCACCAACGCGCAGGTGATGCGCCGCACCCTCACCTATGCGCACGACTTCGACGCGCTGGTCGTCCACCACACCGAGGACCCCGATCTCGTCGGCGAAGGCGTGATGAATGAAGGAGAGCTTGCGACCCGCCTTGGTCTGCATGGTATCCCGACGGCGGCGGAAGCGATCATGCTGGAGCGCGACATGCGCCTCGTCGCATTGACCGGCTGCCGTTATCACGGAGCATCCATCACCTGTCGTCAGTCACTCGAAATCCTGCAGCGGGCCAAGGACAACGGGCTGCCGGTGACGGCGTCGGCATCGATCAATCATTTGACGCTCAATCAGATCGACATCGGTCCCTATCGCACTTTCTTCAAGGTCACGCCGCCATTGCGCTCGGAAGAAGACCGCAACGCGCTGGTCGAGGCCGTTTCGTCCGGTCTGATCGATGTCATCATGTCGGACCACAATCCGCAGGACGTCGAAACCAAGCGGTTGCCCTTCGCCGAAGCGGCGCCCGGCGCAATCGGTCTTGAAACGATGCTGACCGCCGGCCTCAGGCTGGTGAACAATCACGGCATGCCGCTCACAACCCTGCTCGGCGCCATGTCCACAAAGCCGGCGGAATTGTTGGGCCTCCCGGGCGGCACGCTGCGCAACGGTGCACCGGCCGATGTGATCGTGATCGATCCCGACACCTCCTGGGTGCTGGACCCGCTGGACCTCAAGTCGAAATGCAAGAACACGCCGTTCGACGAGGCGCGGCTGGAAGGCCGCGTGGTGCGCACCATCGTTGCCGGACGCACCGCCTACGAGTACGCTTCCGCCTGACCTCGATAATCGCGAAAGCGGGACACTGCGAGACATGACAGATTGGTCGACCATTCTAGCGGCATGGCCCGCGCTGCTTAGCGCGTTGGTCCTTGGCTATCTGCTGGGGGCGATCCCGTTCGGCCTGCTGCTGACGAAAATATTCGGTGGACCCGATATCCGTTCGATCGGATCGGGCAATATCGGCGCCACCAATGTGCTGCGCACCGGCCGCAAGGGCCTCGCGGCGGCGACATTGTTGCTCGACATGTTCAAAGGCACGGTCGCAGTTCTGCTCGCGCGTCATTTCCTTGGCGACGCAGCCGCGATCGCGGCAGGCCTCGGTGCCTTCCTCGGACATCTCTTTCCGGTATGGCTCGGCTTCAAAGGTGGCAAGGGCGTTGCGACCTTTATCGGCGTGCTGCTCGGTTTCTCCTGGCAGGCCGTCATGATCTACGCCGGCATCTGGATCGCGATCGCGTTCGTCACACGTTATTCATCGCTCTCCGGCCTGCTCGCCTGCGCCGCGACGCCGGCCATTCTCTGGGGGCTTGATCAACCGACGGCGGCCAAGCTTTTCTTTATATTAGCGCTCCTCGTTTTCATCATGCACCGGGCCAATATCACGCGGCTGATTGCCGGCACTGAAAACAAGATCGGCCAGTCGACGGTGAAACCGTGACACGAGCCGAGACCGCCGACGGTGTCAGACTCACCGACGGACAGCGTCTCGACTGGCTTCGTTTGATCCGCAGCGAGAATATCGGCCCCCGCACCTTTCGTGCGCTGGTGAACCGTTATGGGGGAGCCCGCGCGGCCCTGGAAGCGTTGCCGGACCTCGCCCGACGTGGCGGCGCACAGGCCCCGGGCCGCATTTACTCAGTCGAAGAAGCAGAACGGGAAATCGAAACCGCCAGGCGGTTACAGGCGATCTTTCTTGCGCTGGGCGAGCCAGGCTATCCGACGCGGTTACGCGTGATCGATGATGCACCACCCCTGATCGCAGTTCGTGGAAACCTCGATGCGCTGAAGATGCCCAGCGTCGGTATCGTCGGCTCGCGCAACGCGTCGGCGGCAGGATCGAAATTTGCGGCACAGCTTGCGCGGGAGCTTGGTGCACACGGCTTTGTCGTTTCATCCGGCCTCGCGCGCGGCATCGATGCGGCGGCCCATCGTGCAACGATCGGAAGCGGAACGATCGCAGTTCTCGCGGGCGGACAGGATCGCATCTATCCGCCCGAACATCAGGACCTGTTTGACCAGATCCTCGACAAAGGCGCCGCGATCTCGGAAATGCCGTTCGGCTGGGAGCCACGCGCGCGTGACTTTCCCCGCCGCAATCGTCTGATCTCAGGATTGTCACTCGGTGTTCTTGTCATCGAGGCGGCTCGGCGCTCCGGTTCCTTGATCACCGCACGCATGGCGCTTGAACAGGGACGCGAGGTCTTTGCCGTTCCCGGTTCACCGCTCGATCCGCGTTGCGAGGGCACGAATGGCCTCCTGAAGCAGGGCGCGACACTGGTCACTGAAATGAGCGACATTCTGAATGTGCTTGCGCCGATCCTTGGCCAGCCGATCGAACTTCCGATCGAAGAACCTGATCATGATATGGGCGAACCCGGCGACGCTGCTCCTGATGAGCGCCGCCGCATCATCGCGCTGCTCGGCCCAACGCCGGTCGAGATCGACGACCTCATCCGCCTTTCGGGCGCGCGGCCTGCCATCGTCCGGACCGTCCTGCTGGAACTGGAAATTGCTGGAAAGCTGGAACGCCAGGCTGGCGGGCGGGTAGCGCTCCTTTAAGAGACATCGACATCATCTGCCTCAGCGAGATGTTCCGCTTCCAGCCTTGCCATGTCGAGCAAATAGCCGAGCGTCCCCATCCCGTGCTGGCGAGCCATGGAAGCAAGGTTCGCTGTCAGGTCTGCAATATAAGCCGCGGCCTCGTTTTGTTCGCTTCCGCGACGAAGCGCATTCCGGGTCATTACGGAGGCACCATGAGGGTCCGATGCAGGTTGCATCAACCTATGATATTCAATCAAAGGTTGCAATGCTTGTTGCCTTTGCAACCGCTCATGGCGGAGCTTGCAGACCCGTCATTTGACAGAGGGGGTCGATTTACCCATGTTCCGGCCCCACTTAAGCGGGCGGAATCGCTCGCGCAGTCTGAAAATCAGACTTAAGCCATTGGAAATTCATGAATATCGTTGTTGTCGAGTCCCCGGCCAAGGCCAAGACCATCAATAAATACCTCGGCTCCGGCTACGAGGTACTGGCTTCGTTCGGCCATATTCGGGATCTTCCGGCCAAGGATGGATCGGTCGATCCCGACCACAACTTCAAAATGATCTGGGAAGTCGACGAGCGCGCCCAGAAGCGCATCAACGACATCGCCCGCGCCGTCAAATCCGCCGACAAGCTGATCCTCGCCACCGACCCGGATCGCGAAGGCGAAGCCATTTCCTGGCACGTCTTGGAGGTCCTGAAGGAAAAGAAGGCCCTCACCGACCAAGCCATTGAGCGTGTGGTGTTCAACGCCATCACCAAACAGGCCGTCAGCGAGGCGATGAGGAACCCGCGCAAGATCGACCATGCGCTGGTCGATGCCTATCTCGCGCGCCGCGCCCTCGACTACCTCGTCGGCTTCACACTCTCCCCGGTGTTGTGGCGCAAGCTACCCGGAGCCCGCTCGGCCGGCCGCGTGCAGTCGGTGGCGCTACGCCTCGTCTGCGATCGCGAGCTTGAGATCGAGAAGTTCGTTTCGCGTGAATACTGGTCGCTCGTTGCGACGCTGGCGACGCCTCGCAACGAGACCTTCGAAGCCCGCCTTGTCGGCGCCGACGGCAAGAAGATTCAACGTCTCGATATCGGCAGCGGTCAGGAAGCCGAGGATTTCAAGAGAGCGCTGGAAACGGCAGCTTTCAAGGTCGCGTCGGTTGAGGCGAAGCCGGCCCGGCGCAACCCGCCCCCGCCCTTCACCACCTCGACGCTGCAGCAGGAGGCGAGCCGCAAGCTTGGCTTCGCTCCGGCCCACACGATGCGGATTGCCCAGCGTCTTTATGAAGGCGTCGATATCGACGGCGAGACGGTCGGTCTCATTACTTATATGCGAACCGACGGCATCGACATGGCGCCGGAAGCCATCACCGGCATCCGGACGATGATCGGCAAAAATTACGGCAAGGATTATGTGCCAGATGCGCCGCGCCGCTATCAGAACAAGTCGAAGAACGCGCAGGAAGCGCACGAAGCCATTCGCCCGACCGATGCTGTGCGCACACCGCGTGATGTCAAGAGCGCGCTCGATTCCGATCAGGCCCGTCTCTACGAGCTGATCTGGAATCGTGCTGTCGCAAGCCAGATGCAATCGGCCGAACTCGAGCGCACCACAGTTGATATCGAAGCCAAGGTCGCCAGCCGCCTTCTCGAACTGCGCGCGACCGGCCAGGTGATCAAGTTCGACGGCTTCCTGACGCTCTACCAGGAAGGTCAGGACGATGACACCGAGGATGAAGACGGAAAGCGTTTGCCGGCGATGTCCCAGGGTGAGCCGCTGAGGAAGGAATCCATCAGCGCCACCCAGCACTTCACCGAACCGCCGCCCCGCTTCACCGAAGCCTCGCTGGTCAAGCGCATGGAAGAGCTTGGCATTGGCCGTCCTTCCACCTACGCGTCCATTCTCGCGGTGCTGAAGGATCGCGGCTATACGCGTCTCGACAAGAAGCGTCTCGTACCGGAAGACAAGGGACGTCTCGTTGTCGCGTTCCTGGAAAGCTTCTTCCAGAAATATGTCGAATACGACTTCACTGCCTCGCTGGAAGAACAGCTCGACCGCATTTCGGCCAACGAGCTGGAATGGCACAAGTTTCTACGTGATTTCTGGGATGACTTCATTGCCGCTGTTGGCGATATCAAGGATCTGCGCATCACGCAGGTGCTGGACGCGCTCAACGAACTGCTTGGCCCGCACGTCTTCCCGAAGCGGGAGGATGGTGGCGATCCGCGCCAATGCCCGAATTGCGGCGAAGGACAATTGTCGCTGAAGGTCGGACGCTTCGGTGCGTTCGTCGGCTGCTCGCGCTATCCGGAATGCCGCTACACACGCCAACTGGCGCCAAGCGGCAATGGTGGCGACAGCGCAACACGGATTCTTGGTCAGGATCCGGACACCGGTCTTGAAGTCTCGGTCCGCGGTGGCCGCTTCGGTCCTTATGTTCAGCTTGGCGAAGGCAGCAAAGAGGAAAAGCCGAAGCGCGCCGGTCTGCCGAAAGGCATGACACCGGACGATATCGACCTTGAAAAGGCGCTCGGCCTTCTGTCGCTGCCGCGCGATGTTGGGAAGGATCCGGAAACCGGCGAGATGATCACAGCGGGCATCGGGCGCTTTGGCTCGTATGTGAAGCTCGGCAAGACCTACGCCAATCTTGAGCCTGGCGATGACGTGCTCAATATCGGCCTCAATCGCGCCGTTGCGCTGATTGCCGACAAGAAGCTCAATCCCGGCAAAGGCCGGCGCGGCACCGATCCGGGACGCTCGCTTGGCGATCACCCGGACAAGGGCGGGCCAATCATCGTCAAGAATGGACGCTACGGTGCTTATGTCAGCCATGACGGCGTGAATGCCACCCTGCCCGCCGACAAGACGGCGGACAGCGTCACGCTCGAGGAAGCCGTCGGCCTGATCGATGCGCGCATCGCGGCCGGAGGCGGTAAGAAGAAAAAGCCCGCATCGAAAGCGGCCAAGGACTTTTCTGCGGAGAAACCGGCAGCAAAGGCGAAGAAGACCGCGAAATCCGCCGGCAGCAAGCCTGAAAAAGACGCAGCCGTCGCAAAGCCGAAATCGGCCGCGCGTAAGACGTCGAAGGCCAGCAGCAGTGCGGCTAAAACGAAATCCGTATCGCGTCGGCCCGTTTCCAAACCCGAACCCAAACGCAAGGTCGCGAATTAAGCCGTGTCACAATGGCACGGCTGATCTGAAAGGCAATCTTGGCTCGCTCCAAACCAAAACAACCATTTGGCTTTCCGAGCCGAGAGCAATTGCTTGCCTTCATTAAGGACAATCCGGGGAAGGCCGGGACGCGAGAGATTGCGAAGGCTTTCGGGCTGAAAAATGCAGATCGTGCAGAACTCAAGCGTGTTCTGCGTGGTCTTGCCGATGAAGGCGCGGTCGAGAAGCGCCGCCACAAGATGCACAAGCCGGGCACCCTGCCCTCGGTCACTCTGGCCGATGTGATCGGCCGCGATCGCGACGGTGATTTGCTCGCGATTCCAACGGAGTGGGACGAGGAAGAGCACGGCGAGGCGCCGAAAATCCGCATCGCCACACCGCGCCGGCCCAAGCCCGGCGAAGTCGCCGGCGTCGGCGATCGCGTGTTGTTAAGGGTCGAAGAACTGCGCGAACCCGACCGGGAAGCGCGCTATTCGGCCCGGATCATCAAGATCCTCACCCGCGCTAAGACCCGCATCCTCGGCATCTTCCGGGCGCTGCCGGGTGGCGGCGGACGTCTCATCCCAGTCGACAAAAAAGCGCTCGGCCGCGAACTGACCGTCGCGCCGAACTGGACGATGGATGCACAGGACGGCGAACTCGTCGCCGCCGACATCACCAGGGAAGGCCGCTTCGGCCTGCCGACCGGGCGCATCAAGGAAAAGCTTGGCTCGCTGAAGAGCGAGCGCGCGGTTAGCCTCATCGCCATCCACGCGCACAGCATCCCGAATGTCTTCTCGGCCGATGCTCTGGCCGAAGCCGAAGCCGCCAAGCCCGCCGATCTCAAAGGCCGCGAAGACTGGCGCAAGATCCCGCTCGTCACCATCGATCCGGTGGATGCGAAGGACCATGACGACGCCGTTTTTGCGGAACCTGATGACGATCCCGACAATCGTGGCGGTCACATCGTTTATGTCGCCATCGCCGATGTCGCGCATTACGTGAAGCCCGGCTCCGCGCTCGACCGCGAAGCACTGGATCGCGGCAACTCGGTCTATTTCCCAGATCGCGTCGTGCCGATGCTGCCTGAGCGCATCTCCAACGATCTCTGTTCGCTCAAACCGAATGTCGATCGCGCCGCGCTTGCGGTTCGCATGGTGATCGCACCGGACGGACGCAAGAAGTCACACACCTTCCATCGTGTGTTGATGCGATCGGCAGCCAAGCTCAGCTATGTACAGGCGCAGGACGCGTTCGACGATCGCACAGACGATCTCACCGGCCCGATCAAGAAGCCGGTGCTCGATCCGCTTTACGCCGCGTATCGCACAGTCAAGCGTGCACGCGATCATCGTGGTCCGCTTGACCTCGATCTGCCGGAGCGGAAGATCCTGCTGAAGCCCGATGGCACGCTCGATCGCGTGATCATCCCGGAACGGCTCGATGCGCATAAACTGATCGAGGAATTCATGATCCTCGCCAACGTGTCGGCCGCCGAAACGCTTGAACGCGCCAGCACGCCGCAGATCTACCGCGTGCATGACGAACCCTCGCTGGAAAAGGTCGAAGCGCTGCGCGAGTTGTTGCGCACGATGGACATGTCGTTCCCGAAGGGAAGCGTGCTGCGCCCTTCTCTGTTCAATGACGTGCTTGCCCGCGTGAAAGGCAAGGATGTTGAAATCCTCATCAACGAGGTGGTGCTGCGCAGCCAGGCGCAGGCTGAATACTCCGCCGAGAATTACGGGCATTTCGGATTGGCGCTGCGGCGCTACGCGCATTTCACCTCGCCTATCCGCCGCTATGCCGATTTGATTGTGCATCGTGCGCTCATCCGTGCGCTGAAACTCGGTGACGGTGCATTGCCGGAGAGCGCCGATATCGCAGCACTGAACGAGATTTCTGCGCGCATTTCGGCGGCGGAGCGCCGGGCCATGAAAGCCGAGCGCGAGACGGTCGATCGCCTGATCGCGCATTATCTCGTTGACCAGATCGGTGCGACCTTCGAAGGAAGGATTGGCGGCGTTACCCGCGCCGGTTTGTTCGTGAAGCTTGACGAGACAGGTGCCGATGGATTCATACCGGCGCGGACCATCGGCGACGACTATTACCAGTATCACGAGGATCGGCATGCGATGATCGGCCGCTCGACCGGTGAGACGTACCGGCTGGGCGATCATGTGACCGTCCGTCTCGTCGAGGCCATTCCGGTTGCCGGCGCACTCCGTTTCGAACTGCTGTCGGATGGACGGATTGAAAAACCGCTGCGCCGGAAGCTCGGCGGAAAGCCCGAGCGCAACGGGCGAAAGAGCTTCGGGCCCAGATCCGGAACCAAGTCCGGACCCAAATCCGGAGCCAAGAGGGCGTCGCGCAAGCGGCGCGGATAGAGATGACAGAGATCGACTCCCCCGGGGCGCCGCGCGACGGCTGGCTTGCTTTCAAGCGCGGACTTCGCGGCCTCTGTCCAGCCTGCGGCAAGGGGCGAATGTTTCGCGCGCTCCTCAAGACGAACGATGTTTGTCTTGCCTGTGGCGAGGAACTGCATCACCACCGCGCCGATGATTTTCCTGCCTATATCAATATCGTCATTGTCGGCCATATCGTCGTGCCGCTTGTGCTCGCGGTGGAGATGACCTATGCACCGCCCTATTGGCTACACGCTGCTCTGTGGCTTCCGCTGACACTCATCCTCGCTTTCGCGCTGATGCATCCGATCAAAGGCGCGGTCATTGCCTGGCAATGGGCGACACGTATGCATGGCTTTGACAAAAGCGCGCCATCGGATGAAATTTTGCTGCAACGATCTGTGGTGACCAACGGCAAGCAATGAACGACTTTTCGGAGCGGCTGACCAAGGCCGAGCGCGATCGCTCGCACGACAATGTCCGCCCGCGTGACGCATCGACGCTCATTATCGTCGACCGTTCCGGAGCCACTCCCAAGGTGCTGCTCGGAAAGCGCCATCACGGCCACAAATTCATGCCCGGGAAGTTTGTCTTTCCCGGCGGCCGGATGGAAGCCGACGACCGGCTGATGCCCGTGGCGGCTGAGCTCAATCCCTTTGCCGAAAAATACCTGATGCAGGAGACGCAGCGTCCGAGCCCCGCCAAGGCCCGTGCGCTGGCGCTGGCGGCGATCCGCGAGACATTCGAGGAAACCGGGCTCCTGTTCGGTGCGAAACGCTCAGATGCCCCCACAGCGCCGGCCGGACCATGGGCGGAGTTCGCGGCGACGGGCTTTTACCCCGACCTCTCGGCGCTGCATTTCATTGCCCGGGCCGTGACTCCGTCCCGGCGCCCGAAGCGCTTCGATACCCGCTTCTTTGCTATCGACGCGTCGGCGATCGCCCACCGGGTCGATAACGTCGTCCATGGCGATGCCGAGCTGGTGGAACTGGTCTGGATGCCCCTTAACGAGGCGCGGACACTCGATATGCCCACCATTACCGGCGTCGTCCTCGACGAGCTGCAGGCTCGCGTCTCGGCCGGATTCGGCCACGACCTGCCCGTCCCCTATTACCGGATGCCCAGAACGCGGTTCCTGCGCAAACTGATTTCGTGAGCCTTTCGGCTTTGATGGGCATCCAAGCCGGGGCTCTAGCTTGTTGTTTTGACGCGTTTTCTTCACGCGAACCGGTGCCCGCTTCGCTCGAAAACGCTCTGGCTTCCTTGACTTTGGCGGCGTTGCCGCTAGTTTCCCGGCCAAATCCCGTCAATCGAGGTCTATCATGGCGAAAGCCGTCACCATTAAGGTCAAGCTCGTGTCCAGCGCGGATACCGGCTTTTATTACGTCACCAAGAAGAATTCGCGCACGATGACCGACAAGTTATCGAAGAAGAAATACGATCCGATCGCGAAGAAGCACGTCGAGTTCCGCGAATCCAAGATCAAGTAATTCCGGCTCTCAGGCCTGCGCAAAAAAGCGCCCTTTCGGGCGCTTTTTTCGTTTGCGCGGAAGAGGTGGCCGGCCGGAAGCGGTGTCATGAGGAGGCCACTCGTCACCGCCCCCGGACCGGCCGAACCCCACGGACCCAGGAGATGCGGCGGACCTGAGCATTCCGTAGGGTTTTCAAAGACTTGGACCCTGGGAGACCGGCGCCGCGCCGGCTTCCCATTTCAGACCGGTCAAGGCCGGTCCCGTCCCGATTGAAAAGCTATCCCCCCGCTCTGTGGAAATCAAAGCCGAACTCCCCATTCGGCCCGGTAACCTTCTGTCAACCTAAAGGAATATGGTTTCCAAGACAGTTGGGTGTAGCAAATGGCCGAAAATGCGGTGAAAGCGGCTCCAGGCCGTTTTTTTAAACAGCCCGTCCGTAGGCCGAAATGGCGTCAGGCGGCATCAGCCACAACGCGGTTTCGTCCGTCCCGCTTCGCTCTATAGAGGGCCTGGTCAGCACGCTTCAGAATCTGTCCCGCACTATCGCCGGCCGATTCGAGTGCGGCGATACCGATCGAGATCGTGACATCGATCGCCTTCTTGCCCTGCTCAATCGTGAAAGGCTCGGCGGCGATGCGTCGACGCAGGCGTTCAGCCACGGTGGCCGCCACCGCCATATCCGTCTCCGGCATGACCACGACGAACTCCTCGCCACCCATGCGGCAGGCGAGATCGATGCCGCGGATCGACTTGCGCACACGAATTGCGAATTCGCGCAGGACATCGTCACCGCAATCGTGACCGTAATTGTCATTGATCGACTTGAAGTAATCGATGTCGAGCACGAGTAGCGCGAGCTCCTTGCCACGCAAGGTCGCCTGCTCGACCAGCTTGCCCAAATGGCTTTCCATGTAACGACGGTTATGCAGACCGGTCAGGCCATCGGTGATCGCAGCCTCAATTGACATCTGCACATTGTCGCGCAAGCGCTCAGTGTAGCGCTTGCGACGGATCTGTGTGCGCACCCGCGCATGCAGCTCATTGCGATCGATGGGGCGCAACAGATAGTCGTTGATCCCAATCTCGAGGCCGCGCATCAGCTTAATGTTGTCGTCGGGCTCGCACAGGGCGAGAACCGGCAGGTTGCGCGTGCGATCCAGTGAGCGCAACTGGCTGCAGAGTCGAAGACCGTCGAAATTCTCAAGGCTCAGCGAGACAATCATCAACTCGTAATTGCCTTCAGCCGAACGGAATAAGGCAGCGCTGGGATCGGCTTCCACGTCGACGATGTGATCTTTTTCCAGCATGGAAACGAGCCGCTCATAGGACGAGCGACGATCATCGACGATCAGGATGCGGCCATTCAGCCCCTGCTCCATGATCGATTCACGTTCGGCGCTTTCGATGCCGATCTCGCGTGACGTGACAGCGCGCATGCGCAATTCGTCGGTCATCATCTTCAGCCGCGTCAGCGAGCGGACGCGGGCGATGAGCGCGATGTCGGATACGGGCTTGGTCAGAAAATCATCGGCACCGGCCCGAAGCCCCGTGACACGATCCGAGGGCTGATCAAGCGCCGTCACCATTACCACCGGGATATGGTGCGTCGCCGGGTTGCTTTTCAATCGACGGCACACCTCGAAGCCGTCCATGTCCGGCATCATCACGTCGAGCAGGACAATGTCGCATTCGGCGCGTTCGCAGATGGCGAGCGCTTCCTTGCCGCTATGAGCCGTCACCACATCGAAATATTCAGCCGAGAGCCGCGCTTCGAGCAGCTTCACGTTGGCCGGGATATCATCGACGACAAGGACGCGCGCGGTCATGCGGCGAACCCCCTATGCATTTCCAAGAAAGTGACGAACAGTTTCAATGAATTTGCCGACCGAAATCGGCTTCGAGAGATAGGCTTCACAGCCGCCGGCGCGAATACGCTCCTCATCGCCCTTCATGGCGAAAGCCGTGACCGCGATAACCGGAATGGCCTTCAACTCGGCGTCGTCTTTCAGCCATTTGGTGACTTCGAGGCCGGACACTTCCGGCAACTGAATGTCCATGAGGATCAGATCGGGGCGGTGCTGCCGCGCGAGATCCATCGCATCGATCCCATTCCGGGTCCCGATCGTCTGGTAACCGTGAGCCTCCAGAAGGTCGTGGAAGAGCTTCATGTTGAGCTCGTTGTCCTCCACGATCAGGACAGTTTTGGCCATTCAAAGCCCCTCCTGGGCTAACTTACCTCGCCCAGTATTTCGAGGCATTGCGCCCCCATCGCCAAAATGCGGGTTCGGGCTATGAATCAGGGTAATCCTGATGTGTTACGGAAAGGCAAACACAACCTCATGGCAGCCAAGGTAAAACTAACCCGTCCAGTGGCCGAAACTGTGGCAATCCAAGCACTTAGCTTCATCGCCTCAGACCCCGATCGATTAGGCTTATTTCTTGCTTCAACGGGAATTGGGCCGGGCGACATCAGAGCTGCTGCACGAGAGCCGCTGTTCCTCGCCGGGGTGCTCGATCACCTCGCAAATAACGAGCCGGTCATGCTGGCCTTTGCGGCAGAAAGCGGAACGGAACCGCCCACGATTCTAGCCGCCCGCGAAATGCTCGCCGGCCGCGATTGGGAACGTGATACGCCATGATCCCGGGCTTTTGCCGCGACTGTTCCGCGGAGGCTGGCGGCGCCAGCCGCTGCAAGGCTTGCGGCTCGCCCCGCCTGCTCCGGCATGCGGAAATCGCGGAACTCTCGGTGGCCCATGTCGATTGCGACGCCTTCTACGCCACGATCGAGAAACGGGACGATCCCTCACTCGCCGACAAGCCCTTGATCGTCGGCGGCGGCACGCGCGGCGTGGTTTCGACCGCCTGCTACATCGCCCGCACGTATGGGGTGCATTCGGCCATGCCGATGTTCAAGGCGCGGCAGCTTTGCCCCGATGCCACGATCATCAAACCGAATATGGCCAAGTATGTCGAGGTCGCGCGTGAGGTCCGCACCGTCATGCGTGACTTGACGCCCCTGGTCGAGCCGGTCTCGATCGACGAAGCCTTTCTCGATTTGACTGGTACCGAGCGGCTGCATGGCCAGAGCGCCGCCAGGTCGCTCGCGCAATTTGCGCGAGACGTCGAACGCAAGATCGGCATTACGGTGTCGATCGGGCTGTCCTACAACAAGTTCCTCGCCAAGATTGCCTCCGACCTCGACAAGCCGCGCGGCTTTGCCGTGCTTGGCCGGGCCGAAGCACCAAGCTTTCTCGCCAAAAAGCCGATTTCGATCATCTTCGGCGTCGGCAAGGTGGCGCAAGAGCGCCTGTCCCGCGACGGCTTTCGCACCATCGCGGACCTGCAGAAATATGATGAAACCGAGCTGATGCGACGCCTGGGTTCGGAGGGCCAGCGCCTGAGCCGGCTGTCACGCGGCATCGACCATCGCAAGGTCGTGCCGGACCGCGACGCCAAGAGCATTTCGGCCGAAACGACCTTCAATCACGATATCGGCGCGATGCGACCACTGGAGAAGATCCTGTGGGATCTGAGCGATCGCGTATCGGCGCGCCTTAAGGCGAAAGCGCTGAGCGGATCGACGGTGACGCTGAAACTCAAGAGCGCCGATTTCCAGATCCGGACGCGCGCCAGGTCGCTGAACGATCCGACGCAGCTTGCCAGACGGATTTTCGATTGCGGGCGCGAATTGCTGGCGCGCGAGATTGACGGCACAAAATTCCGGCTGATCGGCATCGGTGTGTCACACCTGCAGCCGGCAGCGGTGGCCGATCCGGACGATCTGCTCGATCCGAGGGGACGCAAGGCGGCCGCGAGCGAGCGCACGCTCGATACGTTGCGCGCGAAATTCGGACGCGACGCGATTGTGCGCGGGATCGGTTTTGAAGATGACAGTGAGCGCTAATCAGGCACCATCTGGCATGGTCCAAAAGCGATCTTCTATTGTTAATCGCGCGGCGTTTCTTCGGCTCACACGCGAAAGTGACGTGCTTTGTCGCAGAGGCCTCAAAATGACTTGAGCTTTCTCAAATTTTCGGTTCCGCCATTCAATACCGTCGTACCGGTATGAACTCGCAAAAGTGCAGATTGCGCATCATCTCCAAGTGTCGCGGCTGAGACATGGCCACGGCAGTCACAGCCGACATGCGGCACGCGCGAGGGTCCATGAGATGAAAACAGTTTTGTTTTGCGGCGGTCTTGGCACCCGTATTCGGGACGTGTCCGAGACCATCCCGAAGCCAATGATTCCAATCGGCGACAAGCCGATTCTCTGGCATCTGATGCATTATTATAGTCAATTCGGTCATAAGGATTTCGTCCTGTGCCTCGGCTACAAAGCGAACATCATCAAAGAATACTTCCTGAATTACAAACCGCACATCTATGCCGATTGTATCGTCACCGGCCGCCAGGTCGAAGTCCTCAGCAATCCGCAGTTGGACTGGCGGATCACGATGATCGACACGGGCATCTGGCGTAACATCGGCGAGCGGTTGTGGGCCGTGCGCAAGCATGTCGCGGGCGAGGAAATGTTCCTCGCCAATTACAGCGACGGGCTTGCCGATATCAACCTCAATGGAATGATCAAGGCCTTCCGCGAGAGTGGCAAAATTGCTTGCCTCACCGCTGTGCGACCATCGTTCAGTCTGCACCTGGTTGAAATGCGGTCGAGTGGGATGGTCGAGAACATACGCGCAAGCGAGGACTCCAATCTGTGGATCAACGGCGGCTTTTTCATCTTCCGCAAAGAGATCTTCGACTACATGCGCGACGGTGAGGAGCTCGTCGAGGCACCATTCCTCCGCCTGATCGAGGCCGACCAGCTCATGGCTGTCCGGCACGAAGGCTTTTGGCGTCCCATGGATACGCTCAAGGATAAGGAAATCCTCGAAGACCTCGTGGAGAAAGGCACGACACCCTGGATCCTCAAGCCGGATGCGCCAGCCGCGTCGACCGACTATGTGAGGATGACCGGATGAAGCTGCTTGGACTTGCAGGTCCAGGCGAGCGCCTCTCCGTCCTTTGTATCGGCGCCCATTCGGATGACATCGAAATCGGTGCCGGTGCAACGATTCTCGGCTGGATTGATCGCGGCATACGCTTGGATGTGCACTGGGCGGTGCTGAGCGCGCACGGTCCGCGCGCCGATGAGGCGCGCGCATCAGCCAAGGCCTTTGTCGCCAACGCGACGCGGGTGGTGATCGACCTGGCGGAGTTCAAAGACGGCTTTTTCCCCTACCAAGGAGCCGACATCAAGAACTGGTTCGAGGGACTGAAGCGGCGCACCTCCCCCGACCTGATCCTGTGCCACTGGCGAAACGATGCGCATCAGGATCATCGTGAAGTGTCCATGCTCACCTGGAACACGTTTCGCGATCACATCATCCTCGAGTACGAAATTCCCAAATGGGATGGCGATCTGGGCCAGCCAAATATCTATATCCCGGCCAGCAAGCCCCTAATAGAACGCAAGGCGAAGCTCCTCCACGAGCACTTCAGCACGCAACGATCAAAGGATTGGTTCGACGTGCAAACCTTCATGGGTCTGGCGCGCCTGCGCGGCGCGGAATGCCGCGCTCCGGACGGATTCGCAGAAGCCTTCCACGGGCGAAAAATCCTGCTGCAGTGATGTACGCTGCAGGATTTGGCTACTTGCAGGGCTTGGCCGGACGGACTTCCAGCGACGTCATTTCGCCGGCCACAACAAAGTCGTTATAGTCAAGCGACAGCGCCCGGGAGATGCCGTTCTCGAACAATTCGAACCGGATCGAATAAACCGGCGTCTGTTCGCCGCCCGCCTTTCCCTCTCCCGTCTTGCCCTTTTCGAAATAGCTGATCGTCACCGGCCAGCGGCGCATCTTTGAGAGCGTCGCATCCTTCGCTGTGGCATCGTCGAGCTTGCGTGTATCCGGTTCGATCACCGGTCCGATCACGCTCAACGTTTCATAGACCTTGTCCCCGGTTTCTGACCCATCGAAAACCGGACCCTGCAGCAGCGATTGGCCCGCGCGCGCCGCCATGATGATGCGGCGCATGTGATCGGTGGGAAAGAAGACACCACCTGAATCGATGCCAAACTTTTTCGATGCCGGTTTGCTCAGACTGACGCCGACCTTCGCACCATTGCGCTCCGCGCGTCCATCGACCGAATTCTTCAGCTTCTGATCGATATAATTTTGCGAATTGAAGCGGAAGGTTTTCGCCGCACCATCCTCCCATGTCGCCGCACGCATATCGGTCGTCATCAGGCTGCCCTCGCCGGCATCGATTTCCGAGACCTGACGAAATTGCAGCGCATAACCCTCGCACGAACTGCCGGAGAAATCGTAGAGGATGCGACCGCGCACCGACTCGACCGGACGGTTGCCGCGCGCCGACGACAGTTTCAGGTCATAGACTGCGCGGTGCGGAACGAAATCCACAACGTCAGACTTGGGAACATCCGTTTTCTGCGCAGGGGCAGCTCCGGCATTACTTGCCGACAACGCCACCACTGCGACGGCCATGCACCAGCCCAAACGCGTATCAGTCATGAGAAATCCTCGCAGCGCGGAAGATAGAATTGCCACCGGGTTGCTGCAACCGTCTGACATTTGCCGCTTGGCTACTTGCGGACAAGGCCCCAATCGGCGAAGAGAATGCGTCCATTGTGAGGCGCATCGGCGCAGGAGGCATGAATGGCGGGAGCCGTCGAAAAAAAGCTAGCCGATCTCGGAATCGTGTTGCCGACCCCCGCGGCTCCGGTCGCCAATTATGTCGGCTTCGTCCGCACTGGCAATCTGCTGGTGGTATCCGGCCAGCTCTGCCTCGATGCCGACGGCAACCTGGTCGCCAAGGGCAAGCTCGGTGCTGACGTTTCGATCGAGGACGGGCAGAAGGCCGCGCGTGCTTGCGCGATCAATGTCCTGGCTCAGATCAAGGCGGCGCTGGGCGATCTCGACAAGGTCGTGCGCGTCGTCCGGCTCGGTGGCTTCATCAATGCCGTCCCAACTTTCCTTGATTCACCAAAGGTCATGAACGGGGCCTCTGATCTCATGGTCACCGCTTTTGCTGACAAGGGCCGGCATGCCCGCAGCACCATCGGCGTTTCGGTATTGCCGATGGATGCCGCTGTTGAGGTCGAAGGAATGTTCGAGGTCTCCTGAACGAATACCGCTATGTCCGGATTGAGCTGGCTGACCGCGCGGCCAGTGGCACATCGCGGGTTGCACGACGCGGCACATGGCGTCATCGAAAATACGGCGACCGCATTCACGGCGGCGATGGCTGGACAATTCGCTATCGAATGCGACCTGCAGCGCGCGGCCGATGGCGAGGCCATGGTTTTCCATGACGACATGCTCGGCCGGCTGACACAAAGCCAAGGTGCGCTTGCTGCGCTTTCTACGCATGAGCTGAAAGCCGTGCCTTTCAAGGCCACCGCCGACCGCATGATGACGCTCGGCGATCTGTGCGGCCTCGTTGCCGGCCGCGTGCCGCTGGTGATTGAACTGAAAAGTCACTTTAAGGGCGACACGCGACTGGCTGACCGGACAGCACAAGTGCTGCAGCATTATGCCGGCCCGGTCGCCGTGATGTCATTCGATCCGGCGATGATCTTGGCCGTCGCCGCCGCGGCGCCGGGATTGCCGCGCGGCCTTGTCGCCGAGCGCGGATTGCTCCGCGAACATGGTGTCCAGACAGCAACTTATCTGGGTTCCGCCGCACGAGCCCGGCCGCATTTCCTGGCCTGGTCGGTGCGAGACCTGCCGGCATCCCTGCCGCTTCTGGCCCGTTATGCCTTCGGGCTGCCCTTGCTGACCTGGACAGTGCGGACCGAAGTCGACCGTGCCCGCGCCCAACGCTGGGCAGATCAGATGATTTTTGAGGGATTTCGGCCATAAAGCTCAGGTAAATGGATGACAATGTCATCTGATTCCGCAATTTCAGCCACCGCTCGCCTCGACCTGCAAGTCCGGATCCTTTCCAGCCTTGAGGAGATCGCGCCGGCGGACTGGGACCGATTGACGTCGGGGGAGGCTCATAATCCGGATGAAAAGGATCAGGC
>Ga0164243_10001873_pt1 | contig 35334 bp, 38 predicted proteins | sample OricompcompostOP_FD_108781 | JGI IMG/M metagenome (GOLD analysis project Ga0164243, IMG submission 108781) | Organic Plus compost microbial communities from Emeryville, California, USA - Original compost - Organic plus compost (OP) | ecosystem: Engineered > Solid waste > Mixed feedstock >...
CACCGACGCCGCAGGCAGGCCGCTCTCGGGCGATTGACCCCCATCGAGTTCGAGACCATCATGACCACGCCAGCCACTCAGGCTGCGTGACCCAACCTGTCACCCGTTCGTGCAGCAGTCCCCTTCGTGTACTCACCGCTGGTCACATCGACGACGGTCGTGGTGTCGATGACCTTCCACACCGAGGTGAACATCCATTCGGCCGCACCGCCCATGCCCTGGGCGAGCCAATCGAATGGCGCTGTCACAACTGCGCCGGCCGCATCGCCAGCGGCGTTGCAGACCTCGTGAATCACCGGGACGTCGCAGACACTCATGACAGGTTCCTCAGACCTGCTGGCCGACGTTCCAGAAGAAGTTCACCAGGGTCACGGAGGCGCCGCAGACAATCGCGGCGCCGAGCGCTACGAGGACGCCGAGTTTGCCGCGACCGGCGAGGTGCGGGTTGGACGAGTTGGCTCCCAACGCCCACACGATGGCCGAGATGATCAGGGCGAGTACGGCGAGGACCAGACCGACCGTCATCGATGCCCCGACGATCTTCTTGAGCTGGCCGATTCCAGGCAGGCCGTTGGAGTTCGGATCGATCTGGATGTCGAGGGGGAGCAGGAGAGCTGCAGTGAGAAGGTTCATCGGAGGGCTCCTGACGTCGGACGGGCGGACGTCTTAGAGGTGTGCGCCGATGTCCAGCAGCCAGTTCGCCCAGGCCAGCGCGGCACCGGTGAGCGTGGCGCCGCCGATAGACACGAAGCAGCCGGCCTTCGCCTTCTGGGCGGCGTGCCAGCTACCGGAGTTGGACGCGATTGCCCAGGTCGTCGCCGAGATGACGAGCATGAGTACGGCGATGATCAGGCCATAGGTCAGGAGGGCACCGACGATGGCTCGGAGGTCACCGGCGCCGCCGACTGCACCGAAGTCTGGGCCAACTTCAGCCCTGACCAGATTGCGTGGGCTCACGGTCATCAGGTGCGCGGCGGAGACCGCGCGCATCTGGCGGGGTCGAGCCCTCAAACGGTGGACACTTCTTGGCGGTCAACCCAGCCGGCGAACGGTCATGACCTCACCCGCGAACTCACCGATCGTTCCGTAGCGGACGACATCGCCAGTCCGGGGCGCGTGCAGGATCCGGTCGCCGCCGACGTAGATGGCGACGTGGTGTGGGCGGCCGGCGCCCGGATAGCCGAAGAAGATCAGGTCTCCGGGCCGCTTGTCGCTCCACGCGATGCCCTGTCCGGCGTGAATCTGGGAGCCGCTGTAGTGGGGGAGTCGGATGCGTCCCCCTGAGGCTTGGTATGCGGCGTAGAGCACGAGGCCGGAGCAGTCGAAACCTCCGCCGGTGGGTCCTTCAAAGTTGCCTCCGCCCCAGACGTACGGCTTGCCGAGTTGTGTGGCTGCCGCAGTGACGAAGGCCCCAGGGAAGCCCGGTGGGAGGTTCGCGGGAAGCTCGCCGGCGGGCTGGGCGCAGTCAAGGTCGCTGGTGAGCGAGACACCGCTGAGAGAGCTCAGGATCTTTTCGGCGATCGGCTGGTTCACGGCGTACCGGTCCGGATACGCCGAGACCTGCACCGCCTGCGCTGCGGCGCCAGGATCCATCGACTGCCAGACGTCGATGTCGAGGAGCCCGCGCGGAGACCCGTGGTTGGGTCCGTTGGGTCCGCCGTAGAAGGCACGGGACGACCAGACCGGGTCCATCAGGTTCTCGACGGTGCCCCAGCCTGCGGCAGGTCTCTGTTGGAACATGCCAACGGAGTCGTGGTCGCTGCCGTCGCCATCGTTGGGGATGTTCGCGGAATGGGGGTACGCGCTCGTGTTCGACAGGACTCGGAGGGACGACTCCGTCAGGGCGGTCATGATCGCGATGAGCTGACCTCGTGCAGGGATCTGCTGCTGGTCGCCGACAGCGATGATCGTTGCGGCCCTCGTGAGCTGTTGCTTGTCGAGGGTGACTGTCTCGCCGTGCGTGTTGGTGGCGGAAAGCCCCTCCGGGACAGGGCCAGCAACGCCGAGGCTCGAGGTCGCCTGGCCGTCCCACATGCAGCTGCCTGATCCTGCGGCCGCAGGGCTCACGAGTGTTGCCACCCCGAGGACGGCGGCTCCAGGCGCAAGTAGGACTGCGGCTGCGGCGCCGACGACGAGGACCTTCATGCCCATCCGGGCTCACCTCAGCGGATTGTCGAGCTCGGAGAGGCGCAGGACGTGGCAGCGCTCGAAGGACGGCTGGCAAGCGACGAAGATCGTGAAGGAGACCGGGTACGACGACTCGGCCACCTCGCCGTTCCAGACTCCGGTGCGGTGACGGGTGCCCGTGATCGTCACGGCTGTCGTCCCTGGGCGCAGATGCCCGTGTGCTTGCTCGACGGCGTCTGCCCAGGAGTCAGGCACGTAGGCCTCATCGATCTCGATGGTCTGCTCGACTTCCATCGCACCGAGGTCGAGCCATTGCTCCACGGTCGGGAGGTACGTCGCGACGTCGGTTAGCAGGCCAGGTGTCTCCTCGCCGGAGGGATCGGCGTCGGCCAGGACTGCCGAGGTGTAGTCGGTCGGAAGGAACCCTGCCGTTGTGTCCCAGTCGAACAGCGAGACCGCCACGGCCCGGGCGTAGGCCACCGCGTCGGTGGTGTGCGGCAGAGAGCGATCCCGCAGGGTGTCGACCGGGTTGGTCGGGTCCGCCACGACCTCGACAACCGTGGGTGGCCCGTCGGGTGCTCCGGAGGATGTGCCGCCAGGTCCGCGGATAAGGCCGTAGATGCCGATGGCGGCGGTCAGAATCGCGAGCGCGCATCCGAGGAGAAGCATGATCTGGCGGCCGGTCAGGTTCGACATCGAAACTCCGAGCGTCGTGTTCAGGGACGTCCGATAGGTGCGCCGACTATGCCGATGTCGCGGCGTGACGTCGGGCGGCAACGAGCTGGTCGCGGAACGCGATCGTCGCTGTCACGACGCGGTCGAAGCGCTCCCAATCGCTGCGTGTGAGCTGGGTAGCGAGGGCGTCGACGTCGTAAAGCTCGGTCCAGCCGTCGAGCTCCGTCCAGGTCAGGTTGAAGGAGCGGACGCTTCTGAAGTGGCTGCTCGGTCCGTGGTTGCGCTTGACGTTCTTGCGCCCCTTGTCGCGCACCTCCCGCTCCGCACGCTCGCGCGCCTCACGAGCCAGCCGCGCGAGATCCGTCTCCTCCTCCGGTTGAGGCCGTTGCGCCTGGTCGAAGGCTTCCTTGACCTGGAGGTAGAGCGGCTTCACCGGCTCGCCCTGTTCGATCCTCTTCAGCGCGTCGTTCGCCATCGTGCGGATCTCCGGTGGCGTGGCCCTTCGAGAGGCCCAGTCCATGAGCGAGCAGACCCGCTCGTGGGTGTTGTACGACGCCTTGCCGGTGATCGCGATGGCCGCGTGTGACCGAGCATCACCGGTCTCGCCCGGCTCCGCACCGGGTGCGGACCCGGAGCCTCCGAACTGGGTCGCCTGCATCCGCCGCTCCGCGTCCTCGGCTCGAAGCGCCTTCAGTTCGCGGTAGAGCGCTGCCTTCTCGAGCTCGTTGAGCGGCTTGTGCAACTGGTTCTCTTCCTGCTCGGCGAGCAGCAGTGAGAGCTTGTCGGAGATCCCGGAGCGCACCCAGACCTTCATGGTGCGCCAGCCGAGCCGGCGTACGGCCTCCAGGCGCCGCCACCCACACACGAGGACACCCTCGGGGGTGATGGTGATCGGCTGCAGCAGGCCGAGCCGCTCGATCGACTCCATGAGTGGCTTCAGGTCGCCGGGGTCCTTGCGGTGACGGACGCCGACGGTGATCGAGTCGAGCGCTCGGTCGAGTTCGATGTGGCCGCGGGTGTCAGGCATGGATCCGAGCCTTCGGTCGGGGAGCGGTCTCGCTGATCTCGAAGACCAGGAGGTCGTCGTCCAGGAGTTCGGCGACCGGGTGGCCGATGAGAAGTCGCAGGAGGACGCCGTGGCCGTCCGACGTACAGGCCTCGTCGGGGTTCGGATTGCCAAGCACGATCCGCAGGACCGTCGACCATGCCTCTTGCTCGATGTCGAGGAGTGCCCGCGCGGTGTGGTCCCGCCGCAGAGCCGCGTGCGCCTTGGGACGTGATCCGGACTCGACGAGGCGGGCGGAGATGTAGTCGAGCGTGCACGTGGCTGTGTCTCGCGGCCAGCCCAGCGCGGTGAAGAGGTCGATCGTCGCGTCGACCGCTTCGTACGCGTCAGTCGGCGGAGTCTCGTCCGGGTTGAACGGTTCGACGGCGAGCGCGGGAAGGAAGTTGGGCAGGTCGGCTTCCGTGTCGCAGAACCGGCGTACGTCGTGGTGCCTGGAGATCTCCGGCCGCCTGGCCTGGTCGACGGAGCACAGGAGTCCGTCGGCGCGCTCCTCGGCGATGAGCGTGACTTTGACCGCCATGGTGACGACGGCCCACGGGTCGTCAGCTGTGCGGACGGCGTAGGTCCGCATGGCCTCGAAGGCTGCCGCGGCTCCGGCGGCCGGGTCGCAGCGGTGCTTGATCGCGAGCGCCTCGTACTTCCGTGCGGCGTACAGCATGAGCTCGTGGGCCTCGGCGTCGTGCTCCCACGCGTTCGGTCCGGACACCCGCAGACGGACGAGAAGCCGGCGCAGGCCAGTCGCGCTTTCGAATGAGTGCTTCACAGCGACAGTCCCTCCGTCCGGTTTGCCGCCTGTGCGGGCGCGGGGGAGTGGACACCTCGATGGAGGGCCCGCCGCGTCGTGACGGGAGTGCGGCGTGCGCGGCGGATCAACTCGGCATGGAGGTCGATGCCGCGCCCGACCATCGGAGTGACGTACGACGCGAGCTCGGTCGGCCGAATCCAGGCGATGCCCTTGGGCGCCCTTGCCGGAGCGTGCGCTCCAGTCGCCGACAGCGACGGATCACGGTGACGAGCGAGGGCGCTCGCGGCCGCTTCGGTGTTTGGCACCGGCCTTGGCGCCGACGCCGGCGGATCGGGCGGACGGTAGCTGTGACGGCGGTACTCGGCGTGGGTGTTCACAGTTGGATCGCCTCATTCCTCTGAGTAGGGCCCAGGCGGCTCCCGGGGCCTAGCCGGGACGCGATCCGGAAGGCGGAGTCGATGGTCGACTCGATCTCTCGATCGGGAAGGCCGGCGTACTGGGCGGCGGGCATCAGGTAGCTGACAGCGTTCGCGCGGCTCTGGCCGTCTTCGGCCATGCGGCATGACGCCCAGAAGAGGGCGCGGTTGCGACCGCCTTCCGGAGTCAGCGCGACCACTCTGGCCAGCGCCTCTGGGCGGCAACCGTTCGGAGGAAGCCCCGTGGGCCGTGCCACGTGCCGCGACCGGGGAGGCTCCAGGAACTGGCGAAGCTTGACCGCGTCCAGCGACTTCACCGGCTGGGTCGTGACCGCGATGACGTCGTACGCCCTGATCGCGCCGTCGACCTCGAGCAGCGACGGGGGAGCGATGACGTAGCCGCCGTCGCCCCGGAAGTCGACGTGGGCGGACGGGACCTGCCAGGAGCGCTGCTCGTGGTCCCGCTCGGCGGGGTAGTAGGCGTGGATCCCGCCGGATGGGGTGCGGACCAGCCAGCCCCAGCCGTCAGCGAGCCCTTCGGCCCGCGCTTGCTCGAAGGCTTCGAATCCACTGCCTCCCGGGTGGATGTCGACGTCGACGACGAGGATGCCGCTGCCGACGCCGGTGGGCAGACCGATATTCGCGTCGGGGGTGCGACGCCACCAGCCGTGCACGACTCGCGCGGACGACGTCGCGTCATGGAATCCGTTCGGCGTGAGTGGCTGCTTACCGCCCGGGACACACGGGAAGACCGGGATCCCGAGGTTGGCGTAGCGGACAGCGGCGCCGGCCAGGGTCGGCTCGGAAGCGACACGCTGCACCGTGGACGAGGTCCAGTGAGGGACCGGGTTTGCCGGGTCGAACATGCCCCGAGATTGGCTCGCCAGCGTTACCGGATTCCGGTAACAACGAGGGGATCGGGAAGGGGGAACACTGCATTTGCGCAGGTCAGCGACGTTCCCTAAGACATATCCGCTGGAGGGCCGGGAGGTTCTCTGAGCGAAGTGCCCTGCCCTCTGAGGACATTGGCAGCGTGTGTCTGGGTACCCCCAGGCAATGACTGCGCGTACGGACGAATCCGGTTCTCCAAGGATGCCATCGAAGGCGTCGGGCCTGCTCTATGGTCTCGGCTTCGGTGGTTTCATCGACGGCATCGTGCTTCACCAGATCCTCCAGTGGCACCACATGGTGAGCCACGTCGAGGAGTACCCGACCACTACCGTCGCCGGCCTCGAGGTGAACACCTTGGCGGACGGCTTCTTCCACGTTGCGACGTGGTTCCTGGTCCTAGCTGGCTCGATCACCGCCATCAAGGCATGGCGCGAGGGACGGTTCGCCCCGAGTTGGTCCTTCCACTTCGGCCTGGTCTTGGCGGGCTGGGGCATCTTCAACCTGGTTGAAGGAACGGTCAACCATCATCTCTTGGGCGTCCACCACGTTCGGGACGACGCAGGCGCACCCTTGTCCTGGGACATCGCGTTCCTCGTCTTTGGCCTATTGCTGGTCGTTGGTGGCTGGCTGCTGCACCAGCATGGTGTCAAGGCGATGGAGCGCCGCACGTCGCCAATAGCCGGCGCCGATGCAGTTGACCGTCGAACGCACTGATCCGTCGTGAGAGTCCACCGACCGAGCGGCCGTCTCCGTCGGTGCCTGGGAGGAATCGTGTCCGCTGAAACCGACGCCGCACGAAGCCACTCGGGCAAGAAGGCGACCCGTCGACTCGATCGTGAGCGGTTGGAGCGGATCTGTCGCTTCGCGACTGCACCGGACCAGGAAGCCCGTGACCACCTTTACCGGTTGGACACGACTTGGGACATCGAGCGGCGCCTGGAGGCCAACGCCGCCGGAATCATGCTGATCAGCACCGTACTCGCGGCTACGCATTCGAAGCGCTGGCTGATCCTGTCCGCTGTGGTCCCGAGCTTTCTGTTGGAGCACGCGATCCAGGGATGGTGTCCGCCCATCGAGGTGTTCCGACGGCTGGGTGCGCGTTCCCGTAACGAGATCGACGCCGAGCGCACCGCGATCAAGGCGTTGCGAGGTCACTTCGTTGATCTCCCGGAGGCCGCGGGCACACAGGATGCCGCTGAGCGGGCACTCAGCGCGGCAGGGAGACGCTAGATCGTTTGGTTCCCCGCTTGGCCCTCGCGCGGCGGTTGGAGCGCGAGGCGCGTGGGTCGGTCTGGTCGTCGTGCCAGTCCTGGCGATCAGCCTCGGAGGAGGCGTCTAAGCCAGCCGCTGCGACGCTCGGACTTCGGGTGGCCGGGGCACCAGAGGTCGGCGGGGACCATGGCCTTGACCTGGCCGACGTGCTGGCCGCAGCCGGCCCAGGTGGTGTTGCCGCAGGTGCGGCAGGTGACGGGTCGACACATGAGGAGTTCTCCTTCGGGAGGTGGATCAGCGTTGCGTGCAGGGCTTCGCCTGTCCCGGACCGCGGGCGGGCACCCGGCGGCGGACCAGGGAGGTCAGTCGTGCGCGAAGGTGATGTTCGGTAGCACCTTGCGCATCCAGGCGGGGGTATACCAGGCGGCGCGGCCAGTGAGCCGGAGCAGGACCGGGAGCAGGACGAGGCGAACGAGGAAGGCGTCGAGAAGGACCGCGAGGCCGAGGACGACGCCCATCTCCTTGGGTGGGATGGGGCCGGAGAGCGCGAAGGTGAAGAAGACGGCGACCATGACCGCCCCCGCGGCGAAGATGACTCGCCCGGAGTGGGCCAGCGAGCCCACCATCGCGTCCTTGGGGTCACCGGAGCGCTCATAGTGCTCCTTGGCCGAGGCCAGCAGGAACACGGTGTAGTCCATGGCGATGGCGAAGATCATGGCGAAGAAGAACACCGGCGCCCAGGCGTTGACGAACCCCTGTGACTCGAAGCCGAGCAGGTCGGCGCCGTGGCCCTCCTGGAAGATCAGCCGCGCGACTCCGAAGGCCGCAGCGGTGGAGAGCAGGCTGGCGAGGGTTCCGAGCAGGGAGATCAGCGGCGCCTGCAGTGCGATCAGGAGCAGGATGAAGCCGAGTACGAGCACGACGCCGATGACGAGCGGCGTGGACTCGTCGAGCTGTGTCTTGAGGTCGAGGTTCTCCACGGCGGCGCCGCCGAGGACTGCGGAGGTGGGGAGGCCGTCGCGGAGACGGTCGACGGTGTCGGCGAGGTCGGGATCGGAGGGGTCGACGGTGGGGACGGCCTGGATCAGCACCAGTTCGGAGTCATCGGCGGCAGGCATCGGTGGCATGGCGGCGGCAATGCCGGGGTCTTCCTTCAGCACCGAGGCAGTGGTCTGGGCGTCGGCCCGCTCGGCGACGATGGTGAGCGTTCCGGGCGCCCCCGTGCCGAAGGCGTCTTGGACCTGGTTGTAGCCGACGCGCGCCGAAGCGTCCTCGGGCAGCACTTTGATGGACGGCATGGCGGTCTGCAGCCCGACCATCGGTGCGGCGAGGGCAAGGAGGATGATCAGGGAGGCCAGACCCCAGGCGAGGGGGCGCTTCCAGAGGCGCTCTCCCCAGGCGGCGAACTTCGCGGAGCGGTGTTCACCGGCTCGGGACCAGGGCAGTGCGAGCTTGTTGATGCGGTCGTCGAGCCCGAAGAGGACCAGTGGCAGCAGGGTCAGGGTGGCGGCGAGGACGAAGACGACCGACAGCATGATGCCGCCGGCCATGGATCGGAACGACGGCGAGGGGACGAGCATCACCGCGGACAGGGAGACCAGGACGGTCAGGCCGGAGAGCAGCACGGCCTTACCTGCGGTGTCCATGGTCTGGGCGATGGCCCATTGCCGGTCTGCTCGGATGGAGGAGGCGCTGTCGGCCCGGCCGGCGCTCGTGTTGGCGTCGCGGCGCGCGGCGCGCGCGGCTCGGTAGCGGACCACCAGGAAGAGCGCGTAGTCGATGCCGAGGGCGAGGGCGAACATCATCGCGAAGTTCATCGCCCAAATGGAGACCGGCACGAGCTCGTTGATCAGCACCAGTGACCCGGCGGAGGCGACCAGCCCGGCCAGCGTCAGAATCAGCGGCAGGCCTGCGGCTACCAAGGCGCCGAAAGCAAGCACAAGGATGGCCAGGGTGACCGGCCAGGACATGAACTCCGACTTCAACATCGCATCGAGGTTGGCTTCGTTGAAGTCGCTCCACAGCAGCGAGGAACCGGTCGGGTTGACCTGGACGGTGTCGGTGGAGAGGTCCTGCAGCTCGGCCTTGAGGTCGGTGGCGACGCGGACCATCTCGTTGGTGTCCGCGCCGGCGCCGGCGAGCACGATCGCGGTGGACCCGTCCTGGGACAGAGTGGCGCCTGGCATCGGCGCGACGACGTCGGCGATGCGCGGCTCGGCGTCGAGGATGCGGGTGGCCTTGGCGATCACGTCTTTGCCCTCACCTTCGGTGACGGGACCGTCGGTGGAACGGACGACGACCTGGATCGCGGAGGAGGCGTTGCCGCCGAAGTACTCGCGGGCGAGCTCGCGCGCCTCGACGGACTCAGAGCCGTTGGCCTGCCAACCGGCGCCCGAGAGTTTGTGCTCAACCTGAGGGGCGAACGCGCCGAGGCCGACGATGGCCAGCAGCCAGAGGACGGTGACGAGCTTGGCGTGGTCGGTGACCCAGGCCCCCAGGCGCCCGAGGGGGCCGGCGGTCGCAGGTGGCGTGATTGAGGGCCTGGTTGTTGTGGAGATGGAGGCCTTGGTGGTGCTCATGTGGGATTCCGTTTCCGTGGTGTGATCGAAGAGCATGGGATGCGGCAACGGGCTCAGGCGAGTGCCGGCAGCGCCTGAGCGGCGGTGTAGACCGCGACGCCGAGCAGCAAAGTGGTGAACGCGCCCTGGAGCCGGCTGGGGTCGACCCGGTCGACGAGCCGCGCTCCGACGACGGCTGCTGTCGCGGACGCCGCGGTTAGGACGGCGACGGCCGTCCAGTCCGGCTGTGCGTCCGAACCGGCTCGGACGGCGAGCGCCGCGGCGCTGGTGATGGTGATGACGACCAGCGAGGTGCCGGCGGCAAACTCCATCGGGATCGCTAGAGCCAGCAGCAGGGCCGGGACGACGAGGAAGCCGCCACCGACGCCGAGGAAGCCGGTCAGCGCCCCGACGACGGTCGCGGTGACGAGCACCTTGAGTGCGCGGGGGCACTGGCAGGCAAAGGTCGGGCTGAAGGTGATGATCGGGTCGTCCAGGGTAGGGCGCGCGGCGTGCCGAGCGTCGTTGCCCCAACCGTGCCGTAGCTGGCGCCACGCCAGCGCTCCGCCGACCAGCAGCAGCAGAGCGGCGAAGGCGCCCAGGAGGACGTCCTCGGAGACTCGGGACGATGCCGCCGCTCCCAGCACTGCCCCGCCGGTGGCCACCAGGCCGAAAACCAGGCCGCGGCCGAACAGCACATTGCCCGCCCGGTGCGCCGTGATCGCCCCGATCAGAGAGGTGACGCCGACGACGACCAGCGACCCGGTGGTCGCCTGGGAGGCTGACTGGTCGAGCACGTAGACCAGCACCGGCACGGCCAGGATCGATCCGCCGCCACCGAGCGCCCCCAGGGACAGCCCGATGATCGCGCCGGCGGCGACGGCGAGGATCAGGGTCATCTCAGGCGTCGGACCGGCCGCTGGTGTCGTCGCTCTCAGGGCTGACCAGGTGCAGGCCGACCTTCTCGGCGTTCTCGAACGAGTCGTCGATCGCGACAGGGTTGCGACCGGCGGCGGCGACGAACGAGGCGGCGACCGAGGCGCGGTAACCGCTGGCGCAGTGCACCCACACCTCGCCGGCCGGCACCTCGCTGACGCGGCGGGGCAACTCGTGGATAGGGATGTTGACCGCCGCGGCGATCGCCGCACCCTCGAACTCGTCAGCGCGTCGCACGTCCAGCACCACCACGTCACGGTGGTGGCGAACCTGCGCCAGGTCGGCGAAGCTGGCGGTCGCGAAGCCGCCGAGGTCGCCGTCGCTCCAGTCCTGCGGTCCGCCGGTGGATTGGGCGGCCGGACGGTCGATGCCGATCCGGACCAGTTCGCGCTGGGCGGTGGCCACATCCTCGGGGGTCTCGCCGAGCAGGGTCACCGGGGTGCCCCACTCGATCAGCCAGCCTAGGTAGGTCGAGAACGCGCCGTCGAGTCCGAAGTTGAACGTGCCGGGAGCGTGCCCGGCGGCGAATGCCTTGCGGTTGCGCAGGTCCACCACCCACTCTCCGGCCTCGATCCGGCGCCGCAGCTCCGTCGCGTCGGCCTCCTGAACCGGGGACAGGTCCGGTGCGGAGGGGCCGGCAGCGTTGGCGGGTCCCATGTGCACGTAGTACGCCGGCCAGGCACCGAGACCCTCGAGCAGCTCGCGGACGTAGGACTCCTCGTCCTGGGTCAGCACCGGGTTGGACCGCTTCTCCTCGCCAATCGTGGAGGCGGTGGCGTCGGACTGGGTGGCCGAGCAGAACGACCCGAACCCGTGAGTGGGGTAGACCTCAGCCTCGTCGGGCAGTTGCTCGGCCAGCTTGTGCGCCGAGGCGTGCTGGTGGCGCACCAGGGCGTCGGTGTGCTCCTCGCCGAGCAGGTCGGGACGGCCGGTGGCGCCGTACAGCAGCGAGCCGCCGGTGAACACCGCGTACGGCTCCTGACCGTCAGGTCCGTCGACAGAGAGGGCATACGACAGGTGGGTGAAGGTGTGACCGGGGGTGGAGATCGCGCGGACCCGCATACGCGAGCCCACCTCGACCACCTCGCCGTCGACGATCGGGGTGCGATCGAAGGACACCTCGTCCTGGGCATTGACCAGGTACGCCGCGCCAGTGGCCTGGGCGAGCGCGAGACCTCCGGTCACGTAGTCGTTGTGAATGTGGGTCTCAAAAACGTGGGTCAAGCGGACCTCGTCTGCCTCGAGAACCTCCAGAACCCGGTCGATGTCGCGCTGCGGGTCGACCACGAGGGCGACGTCGCCGTCATGGACCACGTAGGTGCGGTCCCCGAGAGAGGCGGTCTCCAGGGTGCGGACCGTCAGCCCGTCCGCCGGTTGTTGCTGCGCCTCCACGGTCGCGGAGGCCGGCGCGGCGGGCTCGATTTTCTTGTTCGCGTTCATGGGTCGCCTCACTTCTCGATTGGTCGCCCGGCGCGGAGCCAAGCGCTCGTGCCGCCAGCGACGTTGATCGCGTCGAAGCCGTTGGCCGCCAGGAGGTCGGTCATCGCGCTGCTGCGATTGCCCGAGGCGCACACGACATGCACCGGTCGATCCCGATCGATCTCGCCCAGTCGGGCGTTCAGCTGGCCCATCGGGATGTTGACCGCACCCGGCACGTGGCCATCGCGGTACTCGGCAGGCTCGCGGACATCGACGAGGGTCGCGCCCTGCTGAAGGGCCGAGGCGAGGCGCTCGACGGTGAATTCACGCATGAAGGGACTCCTTGGGATCGCTTGCTGTCACCACTGGCAACGTAACCCCCCGGGGGGTTACGTCCAACACTAACAGATCCCCCAGGGGGGATGTACAGTTGGGGCCGCAGGACACCCATACACGCAGTGATCGGTACCCGGGAGGGAACGACCCATGACGCAGTACACGCTTCGCACGACAGTGCGCCGCCCCTACGAAGACACCGTCGAAACGGTGCGCGGCGAACTCACCGCCGCTGGGTTCGGGATCCTCACGGAGATCGACCTCAAGGCCACGCTGAAAGCCAAGCTCGACGTGGACGTCGTCCCGCAGGTCATCCTGGGCGCCTGCCGCCCGCAGCTCGCCCACCAGGCGCTCGAAGCCGATCCCTCGATCGCCGCACTGCTGCCCTGCAACGTCGTCGTCCGAGCGGTCGACGACGCCAGCACGATCGTCGAGGCGTTCGATCCCGACGCCATGATGTCCCTCGCCGGGCAGTCCGACGACACCCTCCGCGCCGTCGCCACCGACGCACGACAGCGCTTGACCGCGGTCCTGGCCGCCCTGGAGAACAACTGATGGACCTCGAACCCACTGAGATCAAGGCGATCATCACGCGCATGAAGCGCGCGAACGGCCACCTCGCCAGTGTCATCCGCATGATGGAAGAGGGCTCCGACTGCGAGTCCGTCCTCACCCAGCTGGCCGCCGTCAACAAGGCGCTCTCCCGCGCCGGCTACGCCATCGTCGCCACCGGACTGCAGCAATGCCTCGCCCAGTCTGAGGAGGGTCTCGATGACGTGGACGTGAAGAAGATGGAGAAGTTGTTCCTTGCCCTTGCTTGACAATGGGTCCGAGCGACCGGCGACGGGAGGCTGGCTATAGGCATCGCGCTGGGTCCTCGCCATGCTGGTCGTCTCCGCGCCATGGCGAGGGGCCGCTCCGCGTCGCAGATGTCCGACTAGAGATGGTCGTCGCGGCCGCAGCTACCCAGTTCGACGAGGGTGCGGCGGCCGTCTTCCCCAGTCCTTGTCGTGGACGATCTGCGCAGTGCGCCGCGGGAGCTCGATCGGCGGCAGCTCGTCGTCTCGACGATTGATGACCTTGTGGCTCAGGTCCCGGTCTGCCGCCCCGTCCTGACCGTTGGCCCTCTCCGCCTGGATCATGTCGAGTTGTGCGACCTCGTCGTACGGCGCGGCGGTGTAGGCGACTTGCGCCGCCCACAGTGCAAGGTTGTTGTTGCCTGCGGCGAGGGCATGAGTCGTGACGACGTGCCCGACATCGACGATGGCGCTGGTCATGATGTGGTCCCATCGGTCACCGTCGAGAAGCCAGTTCCAGTGGTCCTTTCGGAGTTCCGTGAACGGCTCGCCGATCACGAGTCGAAGCGCCGCGATCAGATCGTCAATGCCACCGGCCCCGCGACTCTGCCCGCGCGCGCGTAGACGGCGGAAGAGATCGAGATCGCAGAGGACGCCGTCGAGCCTGTAGAGGGCCGGAGCGTCGGGACGGCCGTCCGAAGCGGCCTTCGGCAGGTACGGCTCGCCGGTTCGCGGGTTGGTTCCCAGCCATCGGCGCAGTTGGCTCATGTCGACCCGAACCCTCTCTGGTCGGATCCCGAACGCGTCGGCGACGTCATGCGCGGTGACCCCGTTGGGGTGGAGGGCGAGGTACGCCAACAGCTCGACGTAGAACGGACGTCGGTGTGCCGTTGCCTTCGTGTCTCCGGTCGTCCGGGCCCCGACTGGTCCGAGCAGCATCAGCTTCGGCGAGGACAGCGCCGGCGACTCCCAGCGGGCCAGATCCTCGTCCAAGGTCGGGTCCGCGGCCTCAACAGCCGTCCGAGCCTCACGCGTTGCCTTCGGCGCGAGCACCTCGACGTCCTCCACGGTCGTCGCGGCGGAGTCGGCGTAGACGAGTGCATCGAGAGGCAGGAGGGACGCCTCGCCGACCGCCCCCTCGGAGCGTGGCTCGGTTAGTTGGTCAACCAGCGCGCCCCCGAGGTCGGAGACCGCGTTGCCCTCCTCCCGGTCTGGGACGGGAACGACGGTCTCGTCGAGCGTGAGGTCCAGGAGCAGGGCACAGGCGCGGGCCTCATCCGCACTCAATTCCGCCGCGAGCACGTCGACTCCGAGGCTGGTCGACTGTAGGCGCCCGTCGCCGGTGAGCTGCAGGTGAGCGCTCGAGGAGCGAGGCTCGCCGTCGAGATCCACCAGCGCTGCCGCCGAGCGACCGGGGACCGCTTCCATCGCCTCTGCGAGCGCATCGAGAACCGATACGTCTCTGTCCGCCGAAGCAATGATCACCGCGTGGAAGTCGTCGGGGTCGATCGGCACGCCGATGGACGACAGATGGCGTGTGAGCTCGGCGATGAAGCCGGTGTCTCCAGCAGGGTGGGTGCGCACACGGCCGAGGTTGAACGACGAGAGGTCGGACCCGAGACCGACGAGGTCGACCGTCGTGACGATCGACCACGGATTGACAGCCAGCTCAGCCGCCACATGGCGTGCGAAAGAGGCCTTCCGCTCACCATCGCCGGAGACGGTGACCGTGCGAAGCTCCTCGAGGTTGAGGAACAGGAACGAGCCGCCGTCGCCTTGCCCGACGCTCACCAAAAGCGGGTACGGCGGGAACGAGTCCTCGGGGCGCTCGGGCACCGAGGCCACATCGATCCGCCATTCTGTGCCTGCCCCGGACCATGGCTCTGGCAGTTGGGCTGGCTCGCCGAGAGTGAGGGAAATCTCGTCGGCTGAGAGCATCGCCGTGACCAGGCGCAGCGGCGGTAGACGTCGCAGTGCCGCGTCGAGGGCGTCGATACGGGGCGCGATCACAGATGCGGTGGCCCGTGCCGTCTTCTCGACTGGAACGAGCTCGGCGGGCGGGGGAGGGATGACCGTTCCCGGACGCCGATGCCGCAGTTGCGTTCGTCGCTGTGAGCGGAGTGCGATCCACAGCGCGCCGCCGAGGACCGCTCCCGCACCGGCGAGACCGGGAACCAGCCAGCCGGGCACGACGTTGTCGTCCGAACTCTGGCCCGGCTCGTCGGAGTCAGCCTCCGCTTCGCCGACCGGTTCAGTAGGCGTCACCTCGGGCGGGACCGGGGTCGGAACGGGAACCTCTTCGCTCGGCTTCGGATGCTCGGGTTCTCGTTCGTCTGGCGACGGCGTCTGTCCGGGGATGGTCAGCTTCCACCCGGGCAGGATCAGGTCGGGATCGGTGAGCCGGTCACCGTTGGGCTGGACGGTGTTCCGAGAGGCCTCGTAGATCGTGGGGTAGGCGTCTGCGTCGCCGAGTTCGTCCTCTGCGATTTCCGAGAGGGTGTCGCCAGGCCGCACGACGTAGGCGTCCGCCGGAGCAGTCTCGGCGACCGGCACTCGCAGGACGGTGCCCGGCAGGAGGAAGTCGGGACGTCCGTCGAGGATGGCCTGGTTGAGCGCGACGAGCTCGACGTACCGTGTGCCGTCGCCGAGGCGCTTCTCGGCGATCTTCCAGAGGCTGTCGCCACGCTTGACTGTATACCGCTCGACCTCTGGCTCCTTCTCCTTCTCATGCTGGAGCCTTGGGGCAGCTGCAGCCGCGGATGCGGGCTCCACCATGACTCGGGTGTCATCGAGTAACGGTGCAGCCGTCGCAGCGGCCTCGGCCCTCGGTTGGGGCAGGAACGCGGTCGCCGTCGGTAAAGCGACGAACAGCAGGGCGGCCGCCGCGACGAGTCGATCGGCCGCGAGCTGCGGCACGGCCAGTCCAGGCAACCGTGGCGTGCGGATGCCCCTGATTTGGGCGACGATCGATGCGACGACCTGGCAGGTGAACACTGCCCAGGCGATCCAGCAGACCGCGGCGATCAGCTCGACCGCGAGCGTCCCGTCGTCCGGTGCGGTGAGCCGCGACCACGCGAACTGCGCAGGGTCCGGAACCGCGTCGATCGCGACCAGGACAGTCGGTACGCCGAGCACGAAAGCGACAAGGGCCAGCGTTGCCGCCAGGCCACGCAGGCGGGAATTGAGCGTGCTCATCGCTCGTTACCTCCGAGGGTGCGGATCAGACGAGCCGTCGCGGTGCCCGACACGTCAAGACGGTGGATGCCGATCAAGCCCAGGAACTGCGGGTCGTACGAGTCGTTCACGGTGACCGTGATCGTGTCGCCGTTGGTGATCTCGACCGTGCCGGTGACGCCCGCGGAGTCGAGGTAGCGCTGAGCCGCGGCACGAGCCGCAGCTGGGCTGATGGTGAGCTCCCGCCCCTGGATGGCCGCACTGCCCTCGACCTCCTCGCCGCCGGCGCGAGCCGCTTGGGCTGCAACATCGTGGGCACGTTCGTGTGCATGCACCTGGCCGCCCAGGTCGACGGCGAGTCCGACGAGGAAGATCATCACGAAGCTGGCCAGGGCCAGCCACACGGTGATCGAGCCACGCTCGTCGCGCGTCCGGCTCATCGTTCCCGCCAGGTGTCGATCGGGCTGGACATGGTCGCCTGCATGACCCGCGAGCCGGGGACGCCCGGGACCGCCAGGTCGGAGAGGTTCAGGCGGCAGGAGACCGTGACGTCGACCGAGCCGGGCACACCGGGCTGCGTTTTGAAGTCGTTGGTGTCGACGCTGACGTCGATGTCGGAGCAGCCGATCTTCTGGTTCGAGATGCTCGCAACGGCAGCCGCGTGAGCGTCGGCGCGTGCGGTCTGCGCGTCCCGCGCCAGCGAGGCCGATCTGGCGCCGTCCGCGGCTGCCGACTGCAGTGCCTCATGGGTGGTCGCCGTGCGGCCGCCGAAGATGATCAGGCCGACGAACAGGGCGAAGGCAGGTACGCCGATCGCCGCCTCGATCGCCGCTGACCCGCGCTCGTCTCGCCGCTTCATGGTGTTCCCGCCGCGTTGGGAGCAGTGAGCCGCTCAACGGGGACCGACGCGCTCTGCGTGATCCGAACGTTCCATCCGGGGATCACGCTCAGGCTGAACCCCGTGACCGTGACTGTCGCGGTCGTGGTCGTGCGATTGGCGGTGGTGGAGGTCCCGGTGATCACGTCGTCGCCACCAGCTTCAGCGAGGAAGTCGTTGGCCGCTCCGACGCCGTCAGCCTCCCGGCCGTGTTCAGCACCGGCCGCTCGTGCGCCCTCCTGCGCCGCGGCGATGGCGACCGTCCGTGCGTGGTAGAAGAGCGCCGCCTGCATCCCAAGGAACATGACAGCGAAGAGGGCGGGCAGCACGATGACGAGCTCGATGGAGACCGAGCCCCGGTCGTCGCGCCGCCGGCGGCGGCTACTTGATGTTGCCGGCCTGACTTTTGACATAGGTCGTCACAGCCGCGACCACAATCCCGACGATGGCGATGACGGCGACAGCCCAGAGCACATGCTCCGTCGTCACCGAACCGCGCTCGTCCCGCGCGGCGGCTCGCAGGTCGTCGTAGGAGGTCAGGACCGCCAGTTGAAGCAGGATCAGGACTTTCAGCATGAGTTCCTCCTTGGATCTGTCCTTCCGTGTCACGAGGTCGTGAACATGCGAAGCAATGAGGGGGCTACGAGCAGGGCCATGAAGATGACGCCGAGCAGCGAGCCGGGGATGGTCATCCGCTCGCCGACGGCGTTCGCCTGGGCGATCTCTTCGTTGAGCATCGCCGTGCGCATGGCGGCGGACCGGGCACGCAGGGTGGCGTAGACGCTCGCTCCCTCCTCGCCGGAGAGCCGCATGATGTCGGCGAAGTCGTCGAGCTCGGGCAGTCCGAGCTCCTCTGCCAAGGTGTGCAATGCATCCCAAGGCGGGAGGCCCGACCAGCGCGACCGCGTCAGCTCCTCCGAGAGCCGGGTGAAGACCCAGGAGTCGCCGACCTCCGCCGCCGCTTCCATGGCCTGTCGGACACCGATGCCGTTGTGCCTTTCGAGTGCGACCAGGTCGATGTAAGCGCCGAGGGCGCGGGCGAACTCGACGCGCGCCTTCCGCGCCTCGTCGAGCGCGTTGTAGTTCGGGATGAAGAACATGACGACCGCGAGGCCGATCGACGCGAGCGCCGGGATCTGGAGTGGAAGGCCGAGGCCGAGGGAGTTGAAGAGCAGGGTGAGCCCAGGCGGGATGAGGAGCCCGAGGCCGGCGAAGGTGAGCTTCTCGCCGTAGAACTGCGCGACCGAGATCCGCAGCAGGGCAAGCTCGCGGGTCGGCGTCCGCATCCACAATCCCGGTGGCAGCACGCGCATGCCCCAGAGCCCGAGTCGTTCCTTGCCAGTCCGCGCCGCCGCAGCATTGGTGTTTGCGCGGTTGCGGGTAGAGGAGACCCGTTGCAACGCGTCCGCGAGGTCCGGCTCCGCGGGCAGGAGCCGCGCGACGACCAGAGCGAGTCCGAGGCCGATCAGGCCGCCGGACAGGACCGCCAACTGGAGACCCGTGATCATGGCGTCGCCACCGCATCGGCTCGGGCTTCGAGGAAGCGCGGCAGCGGCTTTCCGGTGGCCATACGCCGCATCCAGATCAGGGTGCCGACGTACGCCGAGAGAAGCACCACGAGGATCACCTGGCCGATGGCGGTCGCGTACGGCTCGACGTACTGGCCGGAGAGCGCAAGAACGACCAGCACGCTGGCGCTGATGAGTGTCACCCATCGAGCAGTCGAGCGAGGCTTTGCTCGGTCGGCCTCCACCTGGCGGCGGGCCCGTACGTCGGCCGCGACCGACTCCGCGAGACCTTCGAGAACGCTCGCGAGCCCGGCGCCGCGGCGGCGTGCTCCGAGGATGAGGTTCGCGGCGATCAGGTCGCCGGTCGCATCGTCGAGCTCGTCCGCGAAGGCCCGGAGCGCCGTCTCGGTGTCCCATCGGGCACGAAGGCGAGCGACGAGCCGGCTGACTTCAGGGCTGATCGGCGCCGGAGTGGAGCGCAATGTTGCGACCAGCGCCTGCTCGAGGCCGATCCCGACGGTGAGGACGCCGGAGAGCGAGCGTGTCCATTCCTCCATCGCTTCGAGCCGGTTGATCTGGGTGGCGGCCGGGGGAGCGCCCAGCAGAGCCGGCAGTCCGATGACCGCGACCGGCGCTATGACCAGCGCGAGTACCCATCCGGTGATGACCCAGCCGAGGATGCCCAGCCCGACGCCGATCAGGAGAAGCATCCGGATGCGCGACGTCAGTGCGACGCGGTGGCCACGGGCTATTCGCTTCTCGCGGCGTGGTTCTGCGGTCGGTCGCAGGCCGAGAACGATGCCGAGGATCCCGGCGGCGATCAGTCCACCCGCGAGCGCGGGAAGCATGGGGGTCACGGCTGGGCTCCGTACGGCTGGGTCGAGAGGTATGCCGCGAGGTCGAAGCCGTGGTGGGCCAGTGCGCGGTACTCGTCGGGAAGCACGTCCGGTGCGGCGACACCCGATGCATCGGCACGGAAGACATGCGTGGTCGCGTAGCCGACCTCCTTCTCGCCGGGGGCGAGGGCGACGATCTCGGCGACCCTTCTCGTCCGCTGCGCCCCGCCGGGGACGGCCTTGGTTTCCATGCTCAGCTGGACGATCAGGTCCACTGTGGCGGCGAGCTTGCTTGTCGCGAGTCCCTGGGTGACGTGTGGTCCGGCCTCCATCGCGCAGGTGACGAGCTTGCGGACGGCCGACACGGCGTCGGCGGCGTGGGTCGTCGAGATTGAGCCGGTGCCGGACTCCATCGCCTTGATCATCGCCCAGATCTCCTTGCCCCGGACCTCCCCGACGATCTGGCGCGAGAGGTTGAACCGGAAGGAGTCGACGAGCGCCTCGTCGAGCGTGAACTCGCCCGCCTGGCGGCCATCGGGTCCGCGCTCGCCGGACCCGGGCCTTGCCTCCCAGGCGTGGACGACCTTGTGGCGGCCCAGCTCATGGAGGTGGAGCTCGTACTCGGTCTCGAAGGTGCCGATCGCCTCCATTGGGTCGATCTCGGCACAGAGCGCGCGAACAAGGGTTGTCTTGCCCGCTCCCTGGGCACCAGCCACGACGATCGAGCGTCGTGCCCGGACAGCGGCGCGCAGGAACGATGCCGCCGTCGGCGTCATCATCTCTCGGGCGACGAGGTCGTCGAGGGTGACCTGCATCAGCCGGTGCCGACGGATCACGACTGATGGACGGGGCGTGACCCATGCCGCGGCGGCCAGGCGGGAGCCGCCGTCCAATCGCAGATGCAGTCGCGGCTGGGCCTCGGAGAAGGACCGAGCGTTGACCTCGCTGCGCGAGGCAAGGAAGACCAGGAAGTCGATGAGCTCCTGGTCGGAGTCAGCGACGGGTGGGCCGTCGACCAAGGTGCCGTCGACCAGTTCGAGGAGGACGTTGTCGTGGCCGACGATGACAATGTTCTCGATATCGTCGTTGTCGACCAGGGGCTGCAGTCGACCCAGGCGGAAGAGCGAGTCGAAGACAGCCTGCGCTGTGGCCTGCTGGCGCGCGGGGCTCCAGGCCCCGCGGCCGGCGTCGACGTCGTCGGCCATCGCGGACTCGATGAGGTCCAGCACGATCGAACGGCCAAGCTCCTGCTGAGCTGCCCTGTCGAGTCGGCTTCGGTCGGACGCAACGGCCTGGCTCAGCTGCTCCGACGCTCGAGCGCGCAGCTCGGCGACGATCGACCAGTCGACATCGAGGCTCGAGGGCGGGGGAGCGGTGACCGGAGCGCCGAGCTTGGCGGCTGCCGGCGTCGAGCCGTTGGTCGACTGGCTGAACAGCGGCAGGCGGGACAAGTCGCCGTACTCGCTCAGGTATCGGGAAGCCTCAGTCATCGCCCGGCCTCCTCGACGATGGCGAACCGACTACGTGCGACGTGCGCCTGGACCGACTGGGCTGCAGCCCGGAGCCCCCGGACATAGGGACCTGTCTCGAAGTGACGGGGCGGGTGCGCGCCACGGTGGTAGACGGCGGCCGCCGCCGGATCGTCGGGGAGGTCGGCGACCACGGGCATGCCGAGCACCGTGGAGACCTCGGTGTCGCGGTACGGCTGTCCTTCGCCGATCAGGAGCAGGCCGGGGTGTCTCCATGCGGTCCCGGGCGCGCGGGCAGTCTCGGCCCATGAGCGTGCCGCGGAGATCGCCGGCAGGTTGGCGCGAGTGACCAGCAGGGTTGCGTCAGCCGAGTCCAGGAGTTGCTGCGGCGACCCCGTCAGCCCAAGCCTGCCCGCATCGACGATGACGTCCTGCCCGCTCGCTTCGAGGTCGCGCAAGGCCGAGCCGAGTGGCTCCCACACGTCGCGGAGTGCCGCCGCCTGTGCATGTGTGCGCGTTCCCGCGACGAGGGAGACGTTCGGGCTCAATGGCCGAACGACGTCCCGTAGTGCATCCGCCGTGCTCAACGGCGAGAGCGCCAGCTCGACGAGTCCGGCGTCGTACGGCGTCGTGCCCTTCATGAACCCGGCCAGGATGCCGGAGCCGCCGGTGGGGTCGGCCTCGATGAGAAGCACGGGACGCGGCCAGCAGAACGCGAGACCGACGGCCGTCGTGGTGACGCCGGGTGAGCCGGATGCAGAGGTCAGGCAGATGACGGCCATCATTCGGCTCCGGAGTCCAGCACCAAGGCGACGTTCCCGGTAGCGGCTCGCGCGGCAAGGAGTCCGGCATCGGCATGAGGCACGAGGACGTTGACAACGGTGTTGCCGGTCGTCTCGTCCAGGTAGGTGTCGACGACCTCGGCGACCGTGAACTGCGGGGAGTTGGCGGGTGCCTCTCCGTTGTCGCCCGGCGTGACGATGATGCGGACCCTGTCACCGCCGTACAGAGGCATTCCGGGGACCTGTGCGGGTGTCAGGGAGATCCCGACGATCGACTGGCCCTGCGGAGGTAGGGGCTCGTCAGCCGTCGACTCGCTGGTGAGCAGGCCGCCAGCCGCGATGTCGAGCGCTGCTCGCTGACCGACGACGTCGTCGAACGCCGAAGCGGGCAGCGGCGACAGCGCCGGGTCGGCATTGATCCGGATCCGCTGGATGTCCTCGGCCTCGATCACCTGGCCGCGGTGGATCGTGTCTCGGGCGGCGAGCACTTCCTGCGTCTTGGTCGTCGCGCTCCAGGCCCACGCGCCGAGCAGGCAGCCAAGCGCGGTCACGATGACCGCGGCCACGACCAGCGCAGGGCGTCTCCGGAGCTTGGGCGGGGGAGTGATGCTGGCGGCGGTCTCCAGCGCAGCGGGGCGTGGGCCGGTCCTCCGGTCCTCTCGGGCAGTTGTTGACACTTCGCTGTACCTCCCGCGCAGCTCGTCAGTTCACGAGCACCTGCGCCTCGCCGATCCGGATCTGTGTAGAGCGGTTGAGGCCGTCGAGCCGGATCGTCCCCGTCTGGCCGGCGCCGGACCACGTGATGACCCAGCTCGACGTGGCGGTGACGGTGTAGGTGTCGTCGGCCTCGTGGGCGCTCGACTTCGTGTAGGTGTGGCCGCAGTCGGGGGAGTCCTTCCTCCCGTACGACGGCGTGTACGGCGTGCCCGCCGTGTCGCAGACGACCTCGGTGCCGTCGCCCATGTCCCAGGTGATGTGGAGGACCTTCGCGGTGGCCGTGACTGTGATGCCGCCGGCGGAGGCGCTCTCGGTGATCGGGCCGACGGTGTGAGCGTTCGGGTCCTTGGCCCACATCCAGACCGGCATTCCGACCAGGCCGATGCTGTCCGGACCCGGCTCCGGCGCGATGCCGATGTCGATGGCGGACAGATGCATCGCCTCGATCGCGATCTGCGCCACCTCGCGCGGAGTCGGTCCGGTGCCGGAGTTCGGCGGTGGGTCCTGCGACCAGATCGTGATGAGCAGACCCGTCTGCGGCTGGTCGCAGTAGTACACAGCGCCGTCGCCGGGCTCATGACCCTGCCAGCTCGGGTCGCCTGCAGGCGGCGGAGGCTCGACTGGGCTGATGTAGCAGTGGTACGTATTCGACCAGTAGGCGCCGTCCTTCGTGCAGGGAACCGGTCCGGGCGGTGGCTTCGTGACGCCCTGGCTCGTGCCGTCCCAGTAGCAGGCGGCTCCGCTTCCGGTGTCCTGTGGTCCGTCGTCGCCCGGCTCACCTGGCGTACCAGGCGTGCCCGGCACCTCGATCCAGATGAGGCACTCGCCCGTCGCGGGGTCGGTCTGCGAGCACACGGTGTCCGCATGCGACGGAGTCTGGGCGACGACGGAGAGCCCGGCGGCGGTCAGCGCAGTCAGGAGGAGGCGAGTCAGGATGCCGTGCATGGCGTCTGCTTGAGGTCCTGGCCCGTCGCCACGCGCCAGCCGCCGGTCGGGTCGGCGGCGTACTTGTAGTTCGCGACGGTGTAACGCGTCCACCCGGTGTCCGGGCGGTCGGGGGAGACGATCGACTTGCCGCTCTTGTCGAGCACGTCGACCTTGCTGACGTCCCAGCAGACGTCGATGACGACCGTCGGGACCTTGCCGGCCTTCGGGTCGGAGTTGTCGAGGTTGACCGACTGGACCTTCAGCTTGTTGATGGCTGTCGTGCCGGTCTGCCGCTGGCCCTCGTCGCGTGATCGGTCGATGAGGGTGGTGACGGCGTTGAGTTGCGCGCTCGTCGCGACGGACTTCAGCTGCCTGGGGTCGGCCGCAGGATCGCTGCGGAGCTGGTCGACCACCGTGAAGTAGCTCCGTACCGCCTCGGTGGCGTCGGCGCTCGCCGCGTCGGAGGGAGAACTCGGCGAGGAGCTCGTCGCGGGCGAGCTCGGCGACGTCGACGACGGCTCGGCGGTCGCCGGCGGATTGGCATCGCCGCCACCACACGCGGAGACCGCGGCCAACATCAGCATGCCGGTCGCCCAGGAGATCAACCCGAGTCGAATCTTCATGGCGTTTGCTCGCATCCTCTCGCCGCTCGGCTCGAGGCGCAGACGACACCCAGCGGGCGGTGCGTGCATCGTCTGGACCTCATCGTAGGCCCGATTTCCGATTTCGTCGCGGACCGTTTTTGCCCTTGTGGACCCACTGCTCAGGTGCTCCCTGCCTTCCAACCCACTCCCGCCCATCCCGCCTCTCCTTGTCCCTTCCCACCTCCGCAATGCCATCCGTCTCTTTCGCGCCCTCGCCCTTCCACGCCCTCTGCCTCTCGCGCTCCACCTCGTTCACCCCAGCCCTTCTCGCCTTCACACGGTTTGCAGATCGAGGGGGAAGGCCGCGAATCAACTGCAGGTTGACCGGTTCTTCCGGTGCGGAGGGGCGAGTTCTCGGCGACCTGTGGATGGACGACGCCGTTCTGGCTGCTGAGGAGGCATGGCGGAAGGACGTGGTAACTTTCCGTTGTCAATGTCGCATTTAAGTTTACGGCTCGGAGGGTGGTTCGGTGGAGGTTCCCGGCGCCGTTCCGTTGTCTCTGGCGGCCCGCGTGGTTCACCTCGACGAGCCGGAAGCGGTGTTCGATGGGATGCTGACCGGGTGGGCGCGGCAGCAGAAGTCGCGTCTGTTGGGCGACGCGACGGTGGCCGCGCGGCTGGCTCTGGTCCGGCGGTTTATGGCGTTCGCCGGCACCTATCCGTGGCAGTGGACCGCGGCCGATGTCGAGGACTTCACGATGTCGCTGATGAGCGGCGACGGGCGGCTGGCGCCGTCCACGATCCGTGGACATCACATGAGCCTGAAGCTGTTCTGCGACTACCTGCTCGATGGGCGGTACGACTGGGTGAGCCAGTGCGAGACCCGCTTCGACGAGATCCCCTCGCAGGTGTGCCACGACTTCAACACCGCCGCGCACCTGGTCGAGTACGAAGGACGTCCCGAACGGCGGCCGTTCACCTACGACGAGCTCCAGACTCTGTTCGACTACCTCGACGACCGTGTCGATCGGATCGCCCGGTCTGGCCGCAAGGGCGCGCTGGCCGCGCTGCGGGATGCGCAGATGATCAAGACCGCCTACGCGTTCGGGCTGCGGCGCCGCGAGTTGTGCTTCCTCGATGTCGCCGACCTTCGTCCGAACGCGTCGATGCCGCAGTGGGGCACTTACGGCTCGTTGCACGTGCGCTACGGCAAGTCCAGCCGCGGCAGCGCGCCACGTCGGCGCACCGTGCTGGCCGTTCCGGAGTTCGACTGGGTCATCGACGGTCTACGGCAGTGGGTCGAGGAGGCGCGTCCGCTTCTGGCGCCCGGCCAGCGGGGCGAGCTGTGGCTGACCGAGCGGAAGCAGCGTGTCGCGACCAAGACGGTGGACCGCAGGTTCTCCTTCCTGCGCCAAGCAGCGGGTCTTCCGGCTGAGCTGACGCTGCACTGCCTGCGGCACTCGTATGTGACGCATCTGATCGAGTTCGGCTACCCCGAACGGTTCGTCACCGACCAAGTCGGCCACTCCTACGCGTCGACCACCGCGATCTACACGTCGGTGTCGAACGACTTCAAGACCAAGACTCTGCAGTCCGCACTGGCGCGGGTCTACCCATCGGCCGAGGAGACGTGATGTCGGGAAACAACAAGTTGGTCGCTCACTGGAACCTGCGACAACTGATGGCCGAGCAGGGCATGTTCGCCACCAGTGACCTGGTCGAGCCGCTGCGTGAACGCGGGGTCGAACTGTCGCGGCAGATGATCCACCGGGTCGTGACGAAGGCCCCGCAGCGGATCAATATGGACCTACTCGCCGCGTTGTGCGACGTCCTTCACTGCACGCCCAACGACTTGATCGAGATGCGTGTCGAGCACGTCGCGGCGCCAGCGGTCGGCAACGATGCCGGCCCAGGGATCGGCAATCTGCGACCCATCCGGGCCAAGGTTCGCCGGCCGGGTGACTGACCCGAACCGGGACTGCTGGACCTGCGGAAGGACGACCGACTGGCGCCGGTACGAGGTGCCGCAGGGCGCACTCTGTGTGGGCTGCGGCCGGAAGCGGCACTACCACCCGGCACCTTGCCCGATCTGCCGCGAACGACGCCCGCTCGCTTTCCTCGAGGACCACCTCATCGTGTGTGCCGGCTGCGCCGGGATCGCGTCCCCGTTCGCCTGCGCGGAGTGCGGCAGCGAGGAACACCTCTACGGCCGCTACCGCTGCGCCCGCTGCTTCCTGCGGGAGCGATTGGCCTTGTTGCTGACCGATCTGTCGACCGGCGAGGTCCGTCAACGCTTGCAGCCGCTGTTCGACGTGATGGTCAACTCCGATCGCCCGCAGACCACGATCTGGTGGCTGCGCAAGAAGCCCGGTGTCGGCGCCGACCTGCTCGGCCAGATGGCCAGAGGCGAGGTTGCCATCAGCCACGACACCTTCCGCGTCCTTCCTCAGGATCAGGCCCGCGGCTACCTGCGCCATCTGCTTGCCGCGGCCGGCGTCTTGGAGCCCTACGACGCGTTCCTAGAGCGGATGGGCCCGTGGCTGGACGACTTTCTCGCCACCGTGCCCGACCACCATCGCGAACTGCTGCGCCGCTACGCCCACTGGCACGTCCTACGCGGCATGCAGCGAGCCGCCGCCGAGCGTCGGCTGACCAGCAGCGTCGCCCACGCCGGACGCCGGCGAATCCGTGTCGCAGAGATGGTGCTGGCCTTCTTCGACCAGCACGGCGTCACCGCGGCGACGGCAACCCAGGCGGTCCTGGACGCCTACATCGCCGCGCACGGCAGCAAGCTCAGCCCCGAATACGGATTCATCTCCTGGCTCCGCCGGACCCGGGTCAACACCACCATCCGAATCCCGACCCAACCCGCGCGCGGTGAGCCGACCATCACCGTCGCCGACGACCACCGCTGGAAGGTCGTCGACCGCCTTCTGCACGACAGCACGATCAAGCGTTACACCCGGATCGCCGGGCTGTTCATGCTGCTGTTCGCCCAACCGCTGTCGCGCATCGTCGCGATGCGGAGCAGTCAGGTCAGCCGCATCGACGACACGGTGCACGTCACGTTCCGCGCTGTCGCGGTCCCGATGCCCGCGCCACTGGACGCCCTCATCGACGAGCACCTCGCTGACCGCGGGATGAGCCTGCACGGATCACGAGACACCGGATGGCTCTTTCCCGGCGGCAGCCCCGGACGGCACCTGAACACCGAGAGCATCCGGGCCCAGCTCGTCGAAATCGGCATGAAACCTTACGAAGGACGCAAAGCGGCCCTGTTCCAGTTGGCCGCCGACGTCCCCGCACCCGTCCTGGGCGAGCTCATCGGCATCAGCAACAACAACGCCGCCGAATGGGCACGACTCGCAGCACGCGACTGGCGCAACTACATCGCCGACCGCGCCCGCTGACGATGTCGATAGGCCTCGCCCTACGCGAGGGTCAGCAGCTGATCCGACGGTCCGTAGTCGATCTTCCAGTCGGCGTAGCAACCGAGCACTCCGTCAGAGACGCAGCGCACGCCGAGGTAAACCCATCTGACGTCGCCGTCGTCGCGCAGCAGGTAGCCAACGGCGAGGTTGAAGGACTCGCCGCCACACGGGCAGGCGCAGTCTTGAAGGTCGGCGTCCTCGACGTATTCGGCCGAGTCCAGCATGAACGTCACGTCCCCGCACGAGGAGCAGGTCCGCTCGGCGCACCCTTCCTCATCGTCGACGCGAAGGTCGAAGACATCGCCTTGGCATGCGCTGCAAACGGAATGGACTACCCGGGCGACGGGCTCGCCTTGTTCGCCACTGAACGCCTGAAGGTACTCATCAATGTCGGCGGCGGACGAACCAGTCCACCACTTGCCCGACGTGTCGATCGCCATGGGACGAAGCCTATGAGGCGGGGACGCCTTGGCCAGCCATTCGACCCAACCGAATACGACCCCTCCGCCAATATCTGTGGATGGAGAAGCGCACCTGAGGACTGTGGAACGGAAACGGCCGTGACGGTCTCGCTGCGCCGGATGTCCGCGGGCAGCGGCTATCAGTACCTGCTGCGCAGCGTCGCCGCCGGTGACGGCAGCAGAGCCCTGTCGACGCCGCTTACCCGGTACTACTCCGAGGTCGGTACGCCACCAGGCCGCTGGCTCGGCTCCGGAGTCCGTGCGCTGGGGAGCGGTCAACTGGCCGCGGGGATGCAGGTGACCGAGGAGCAGCTCGCGCTGCTGATCGGCATGGGGCGGGACCCGATCACGGGGGAGCAGCTCGGGCGCGCGTATCCGACATACAAGCGCCTGGCGGCCCGCATCGACGAGCGCGTGGCGGCTCTCGATCCGGAGATGACCCAGGAGGACTGCGCGGCTGAGACGAGCAGGATTGAAGCCGAGGAGACGGCTGCGGGCCTGCGTCGCGCAGTCGCCGGCTTCGATCTCACCTTCAGCGTTCCGAAGTCAGTGTCGGTGCTGTGGGCAGTCGCGGACGCGGCCACGCAGGAGCGGATCGCAGAAGCACATCACGCGGCCGTCGCCGACGTCATCGACTTCTTCGAGCGGGAAGTGGCCGCGACAAGGGCCGGCATCTCCGACAGCGATGGTGCCCTGGCGCAGGTCAGCGTCGCGGGGGTCGCTGCCGTGGCCTACGACCACTTCGACTCCCGTGCAGGAGACCCACAGCTCCATACCCACGTGGTGGTGTCCAACAAGGTGCTGACCGTGATGGACGGTCGGTGGCGCAGCCTCGACGGCCGCCCGGTGTTCTCCTCCGTCACGGGACTGTCAGCGCACTACAACGCCCTGCTGGCCGACCGACTCCATCGGGACATCGGCGTCGAGTGGGAGCTCCGCCAACGCGGAGCCGACCGCAACCCGCAATGGGAGATCGCCGGCATCACCGACGGCCTCATCGCAGAGTTCTCGAGCCGGACCCGCGAGATCGAGCTCAAGAAGGACGAGCTCATCGCCGAGTACGTGGCAAGGCACGGTCGGATGCCGTCACCCAAGACCATCGTGGAGCTGCGCGCCCAGGCGACCTTGGCGACTCGGCCACCTAAGGCGCTCCGGTCGCTCGTTGACCTGACAGCCGAGTGGCGACGCCGCGCATCTGAGCGACTGGGTGCGGATGCTCCCGCGTGGGCAGCAACGCTCCTTGGTGCTGGCGTCGCTCCGCTCACCGTCGACGACGTTCCTCTGGCAGCGATCGAGGCGATCGCCGCCGACGTCGTCGCCGCTGTTGAGGTCAAGAGGGCGGTCTGGACCCACTGGAATCTCATGGCCGAGGCGTCGAAGCAGACGATGGACCTCCGGTTCGCGACGACCGCGGACCGCGAGGCGGTCGTCGCCATGGTGGTCGACGCAACTCAGCGTCAGTCGGTGTCGCTGACACCACCGGAGCTGGCGACCAGCCCCCTTCACTTCCAGCGCGAGGACGGCACGAGCCTCTTCCGGCCTCGGCACTCGGCCAAGTACTCCTCGACCGCGATCATCGAGGCCGAAGCACGGCTCCTGGACCGCTCCGAAGCCACGACCGCACCGACCATACGCCGCAGCACGCTGGCGCGGGTGGTGAGGCATTCCAACGGTCGCCTCAGCACTCAACAGCGGACCGCACTCGACAGCATCACCTCGTCCGGGCGGAACGTGGACCTGCTCGTCGGTCCGGCAGGTGCCGGCAAGACCACAACGATGCGCGCCCTCCGCGCCGCGTGGATCGTGGAGCACGGGCAGGGCAGCGTGATCGGTCTAGCCCCGTCCGCGACAGCTGCGCAGGCACTGGCCGACGATCTCGGGGTCGCCTGTGACAACACGGCGAAGTGGCTGCATGAATACGATCAGGGACGCACGGATCTCCGTGCCGTGCAACTGGTGATCATCGATGAGGCGACGCTCGCGGGGACGACCACGCTCGACCGGATCAGCGGCATCGCAGCGGCCGCAGGGGCCAAGGTCCTACTCGTCGGTGACCCGTATCAACTTCAGTCTGTCGAGGCAGGAGGTGCCTTCGCCCTCCTTGTCGACCGCCGCACCGACGCCCCGGAGCTCACCGACATCCATCGCTTCGTGAACGAGTGGGAGAAGCACGCATCCCTCGCCCTTCGTCGAGGTGAGGCCGAGGTCATCTCGACGTACATGCGCCAGAAGCGAATCCGCGAAGGCCTGACCGACCAAATGCTCGACCGGGCGTACGAGGCGTGGCGCGAGGACTGCAGCGCCGGGAAGGCCAGCATCCTCGTGACCGAGTCGTCCCACGCCGTGCGAAGTCTGAACGAGCGGGCCCGCGCCGAACGGCTGCTGCTCGACGGCGCCGTCGACGGTCACGAGATCCCGCTCGCCGCCGGCAACAGCGCCTCGGTCGGAGATGTGGTCATCACCCGGCGCAATGACCGCACTCTGCGGACCTCTCGCGGTGGCTGGGTCAAGAACGGCGACCGCTGGCGGGTGGCCGACATCCGCCGCGACGGCTCGATGGTCGTCGACCGGCTCGATCCACGACGTCGAGGCAAGACAGTACTTCCACCCGACTACGTCGGGGAGTACGTCGACCTCGGCTATGCCGTCACCGCTCATCGCGCCCAAGGCATCACCGTCGACACATGCCACGTCGTCGTCACGCCCTCGACGACCAGGGAGAACCTGTACGTGTCCATGAGCCGCGGCCGGGAGTCGAACATCGCCTACGTAGCTCTCGACCAGCCTGACGACAGCCACTCGACTCCCGAGCCAGACGACATCACGGCCCGCACCGTGCTCCTCGGGGTGCTCCAGCACAGCGGCGCCAGCATCTCCGCGCACCAGACGTTGCAAGCCGAGTACGCGATCCACGGCGGCATCGATCGCCTTGCGGCCGAGCTCGAGACAATCGCGGCGGACGCCCAGCGCGATCGCTTCGTGGAACTTCTGCGGTGCTCCGGTCTGACGCCTGAACAGCACGAAGCTGTAGTCCGGTCGGGGGCCTTCGGGCCGCTCGCCGCGTCCCTCCGGCGGGCGGAGGCCTATCACCACGATCTCGAGACGCTGGTTCCGCGAGTCGTTGGGCAGCACGCACTCGACGATGCTGACGACATCGCCGCAGTGCTTCTCTACCGGGTCGATCAGGCAACCGCATCCGGTCCGCGGGGCTGTCGGCTGCGCCCGCGCCTGATCGCAGGCCTCATTCCGGAGCCGTTGGGGGAGATGTCCGCGGAGGACCGTCGGGCGATCGACGAACGCATAGAGCTCATCGAGGCTCGGGCACTCGCACTCGCGACGTCAGCCGTGGATGCGGGCGTGGCCTGGGCTCGACGGCTGGGAAGGCCGCCGACCGATCCGAAGGACCAGAGGTCCTGGATGCTCGCGGTGGCCACACTCGCGGCGTACCGCGACCGCTACAAGGTCGAGTCTGATCTGGCCGTCGGGGGACGAGCCGCGCACGACGCCCAGCGGACCGACCGGAGGCGGGCCCAGTGGGCCGCCCGGGAGGCACAACGCCTGGCAGCCGAGACCGGATCCGATCGCAGGCTCGCGACACCTGCGCATGCCATTTCAGTCCCATAGGTCTGCTCAGTGGTCTCGTTTTCCACAGCCGGAGGTCAGGCTCGGTGGCTCGGCGGCGGCTGGCCTATGACGGATGTAGTCCATCACTCCACGGGAGGTCCCGATGCTCATCCTGCTTGCGATACCGGTCGTCGTGGCGGTCGCCTTCCTGCACCGATGGATCCAGGCGTTCGCGCCGTCGAACATGCTTGTACGGCACGTGCGTCGGAGCCGGCCCAAGGTGCGACGTGCGATCGGACTGGCGATGCTTTCGTTGGCGCTGATCGCGCTGGCCCATGCGCTTGAACGCATGGTCGAAGCAGGTTCTGCGGAATGGCTGAACCTGCTCGTCTTCGTGCTTCTCTGGGACGCCATCAAGATGGGTGTCCTCGCCGTCAGCGACTGTCTGCGGTCACTTGCTCGGTGGGGTCAGGTCCGAGTGTTGGCTCGCTGAGGGACTCAGCCCGGAGCGGTGCGAGTCAGGGGGGCGGGGTGGCGCAGTCCTCGAGCCGATCAGTCTGTCGGTGTTGCTGTCGCCGTCCGTCGCTTGCGCCCGTACTTCTTCCTGAGCGCGGGTCGACTTCCGCTGACGATCCTTCCCTGGCGGGCCCGGAGGGGCGAACGCGCCGAGCCGGGTGAGAGGATCGCGGGGATGTCTGAGATCGATGTGTGGGACTCGAGTCGCCCAAAGCCGGGTCGGCGTTTCGAGCCAACCCACGAATTGGTTCTCCACGAGCTCGCGGCAGAACTGGCTGGCAGTCTCCGTGGAGCGTCGACGGGCTTGGTCCTCCTGAGGGAGCTTGCTGGCCCAATCGGGATACCAGACCTCACCGCTCTTGTCGGCGACCCTGGCCCGCTCGAGGAGCGGCTCGCCCTAGACGTGCCGCCGCTCCTGAACGAAATCGATGCTGCGATCGCCGGCGTCGCCCACGCTCATGCCCCTAGATCTGCGTCCGCCCTCGCACGCAAACTCGGTTGGCCGGAGGAGACCGTCCTGCGGAGAATTCCGGGTCTGCTGCGATCACGAGCGCTCGAGCGTTCAGGCAAGAGCGCCTACGTTCGCCCCCACGGCCTACGGCCCGTTGGCCAGGTCCTAGCCATCGAGGCGAAGGTGAAGGATTGGCGCGGGGCTCTGGCTCAAGCACGTACATACAGAGTTTGGGCTGACAACTACGTAATCGTCATGGGTGCGCTCGCTCCAGGAACCATCAGCAGGCTCCGCGAGGAAGTGGCGCGGGACTCCGGCGGGCTTGTGGTCGACGGAGCTTGGGTGCTGCGCCCTCGAAAGCGCGAGGTGGCACGGGCGAAGCGGATGTGGGCCTCCGAGCATGTTGTGGCCGGGTTGGTCGGAACGGGAAGGGATCACCAGCCCTCGGCCGCGCCATAATCGCCCAGACCTTCCTCCAGAGCGGCAATCCAGTCTGCAGCCGAGGTGTCCGAGGGGCTGAGAGACAGGGAAGTGCCCCAGTCCCCAGTGGCCGCGTGGTAGAGATCGCGAACCCGGCGATAGCGCTGCTCGAAGTCCGCTTGTGTCGCAATGTCGGCCACGAGGGACGCGAGAGTTGCGATGTGCTGCACGAAGGCTTCCTTCGGGCCAGGCGCTGGAAGTCCACCCATTCGTGCGGTGAAGGCTGGATCGCGCGACTGAAGAACGTTGGCTTCGTTGCTGCTGAGGGACCCGATCAAGCCCCGTAGCGTTGGCCGCTCATACCAACCTCCGCCGGTGGCTCCAGGAGTCCGCGCGGCGTAGTCCGCGAAGGAAAGAACGCGTTGTCGCTTGTCCCAGCCTGTGCCGACCGACGATGCGCCTGCAGCGATCGCGGGTAGACCGGCCAGGTCGCCGTGGGAAATATGGACGGGCGCGTCCTCCGCCAATGCTCGGACCGTGCGGCACAGGCCGAAGACTTCATCTCGGGTTGCGGCCACCGGAATAGTGCCCAGCGGTCTGGCGATGGCCAGGAACCACCCGGCCGGTTGAAGCGCCGCGAGCGCCCCGATGTGCGCATCGAGGGCGGCTCCACTTGCCCAGAACGGATTCGTACCAGCGATCGTGAGCCAACATTGCGGGTCCCGCTCGACGGCGTCCCGTGCCAGATCGAGAGCCACCACACTTGTCTGGCTGAGTCCCGTATGAAGGAGCACCGTGGGGCCGAGGTGAGGGGCGCCCAGCGTGTCCTGCACGTCAAAGACCTTGCGGACATGCTCGTCGCGATTCGCGGGTGTCGACAGATCTCCGCGAGGACCGCTCCACAGGTCAAACTCGTCGTAGTAGCGAAAATCACCGACGCCGCCCATCTGAAGCGCGTGCGTGGTCGCGTCAAACCAAAGCGGCACGGCATCGTTGGCGAGTTCTTGCGCGCGTTCGCGGATTCCGGGCTTTTTGCCCGGTCCTCCGCGGTGGTGCCAAGGGGTCGCCCACGGAGTTAAGACGGCGCCCTGTGCATGACCGGCCATGACAGCTTCGGCGATCCACTTGGCCTGGAATGCCCGCGGGCTGTCTTCGATGAACGTCGTCATGCCAGTGCCTCGATGGCATCGCGGAGACGTGCGCCGTTGGTAAACCTTCGGGCCGGCTGTGGATGGAGACACCTAGCTACGAGGGCAACCTGCGCCGGGGTCAGATCACTTCGGACGGTCGGCAGGTCAGCTGAAACACGAACCGCCGCTAGCCTGCGGAGGTAGTCGTCATCATCGCCGGTCCAGGGAATCGGCGGCTGCCCGGTGAGCGCGGTGAACATGAGGATGCCAACGCAGAAGACATCGGAGGAGGGCATCGGTCCTCCCGAATAGCTGTTGAGGTGTTCGGGGCTCAAGAACCCACGGGTCCCCGGCTGGCCAGCCACGGTGATGCCGGACAGAAGGGTGTGTCTCGCGAAGCCGAAATCGAGAACCTTGAAGGTTCCGTCTCCCAAGCGCCGCACGTTGTTGCTGCTCAGGTCTCGATGGATCACCCCGACGTCGTGTCCGGCAGCCAAGCCTTGGGCGACTTGGAGGCCCAACTGCGCCACGTCGCTCCAGGCCCACGGAGACCCCAGCAAGGCGGTGAGGTCCTCACCGTCGAGGTACTCCTCGAGCCAGGCAGCCGCCACCGGAGGCTCGCCGAGTTCGCGAAGCGTGGACTCCACGCGCACGACGTGAGGGCTCGTCAACTTGGCTAGCAGGTCAACTTCGCGCTCGGCCCGACGGAGCGCATCCGGCGCGGAGGGGGTCAGCGCGATCACTTTCATGACGAGATCTCGCGTCCCGTCCGTGACCTTGCGAACTGCCTTTTGCCCACCGACGGCGCCAACTGCACCGAGGTCTGAAACCCCGAGCTCATCCAGCCCGAGTTGGATCATGTCGTCGGTCACTTGCGTCACGAGTGCAACCGTATCGACCGCTGTCCACGGATGTCGGCGATCGCGGCAGTGTTAGCGGCGGTCGCGGACCCCGACCTACCTGGCTGCTAGCTGCCGGCGCTGCCCGGGCAGCGGTCCCCGGCAGCGCCCCGCCTGGGGCGGTGGAAGATTCGACAGGTCATCAGAAGGTCATCGGAAACGCTGGGCAACGGTTCCGAGAAGTTCCGATACAGTTAGAGCCGTCCGATGGGGAACCTCCTCACCAACCCGAGGCTTCCCAGAGGGACCCGAGGTGTGAGGTAGCCCGGGACAGGCCTCCGATCTTGTCCAGAGGTCGCAGGTTCAAATCCTGCCCCCGCTACAAAGTTTCAGGCTCGGAATCTACGGATTCCGAGCCTGAAAGCATTTAGAGATTTGATCCAGGTACCACTTACGGTCCAAGAACCCGG
>Ga0164243_10001875_pt1 | contig 35325 bp, 36 predicted proteins | sample OricompcompostOP_FD_108781 | JGI IMG/M metagenome (GOLD analysis project Ga0164243, IMG submission 108781) | Organic Plus compost microbial communities from Emeryville, California, USA - Original compost - Organic plus compost (OP) | ecosystem: Engineered > Solid waste > Mixed feedstock >...
CGCAGCGTACCGGTGCGACGACGTATTACATCGAAGTGTTCCGCGAGGAATTGCAGCCCGGCAAGCCCGAGCCGGTGATGGCGCTGTATCCGCAGGCGGGCGATATCGACCTGATGGTCGCGACCGAGCTTGCGGAGGCTGGCCGTGCCAGTGCCAACGGTTTCGTCACGCCGGATCGCACGACGTTGATCGCCTCGTCGCATCGCTTCTATCTGCTCGACGAGAAAATGGGCATGGCCGACAGCCGGCTCGATGCCGAGCGGCTGGAGAAGGCGGCGCGGAGCATGGCAAAGCGCGCGATCCTTGGCGACTTCGCTCACGCCGCGCGTGAAGCTGGAACCGTTATCAATGCGGTGATGCTCGGCGCGATTGCCGGCGCGGGCATCCTGCCTATTCCTGTTGAAGCTTTTGAGAAGGCCATTCGCGGCGAGGGCAAGGCTGTCGATGCCAACATGCGGGGTTTCACCTACGGTCTTTCGGTGGCGCGGGGCGATGTGGTGGAACTGCCGAACCGCGGCCGCACACTCACGCCGCATCCGGCGGGTGGCGAGACGCCGGTGTCGATGAACTCCTTGCGCGACCGCATCGTGCGGGATTATCCGGTAGCGTTGCGCGAGATTGTGCTGGAAGGGGCGGCACGGACGGCGGATTATCAGGACATCGCTTACGCCACAAAATTTATCGGGCGTCTCGACCGTATTCTGGCGGCGGAACACGCTGCGGGCAGCGACTTCTCGGCCACGCGCGAGACGGCGCGCTATCTCGCGTTGTGGATGACCTATGAGGACGTCATCCGCGTCGCGCAGCTCAAGACCCGGTTGGACCGCATCGATCGCGTCAGGGCGGGTTCCGGCGGCAAGCCTGACCAGCAGCCCGTTATTGTTACGGAATTCCTGAAACCCGGTCTCGACGAGTTCTGCTCGATCATGCCGGCTTTTATCGCGCATCCGTTGCTCGCGTGGGCCGATCGCACGGGGCGGCGTGACAGGTTCAATGTCGGTCTGCACATCCGCACCAGCACGATCCATGGCTTCGCGCTGTTGCGCGCCATGGCCAAGCTGAAATTCTGGCGCCGCCGCGGCTACCGCTTTGGCGTCGAGCAGCAGATGATCGACCACTGGCTCCGCGCGATCGAGGCTGCGCTGGCACGCGATCCGGTCTTTGCCCGTGAAGTGGCGGAATGCGCCCGGCTCATCAAGGGCTACAGCGACACCCATCGCCGCGGGCAGGGCAATTTTATCAAGCTGATGACTACGATCGTCGATCCCACGCTCGCGGCGCCGAAGGCCGGGATCGACGACTATGCCAATGCCGCGGCGGCGCTCGCCACCGCGCGCAAGGCCGCGCTGGCGGACCCGGAAGGCAACGCGCTTACGGTTACGCTTGAGAAGCTGGGGCGCGCCGCAGTTGTGAATGGATAAACGAAATGACAGTTGGAACGACGAACGCCAACGATGCGCAAATCGTCATCGATCGGCTGAGCCACACATACCGTCCCGCTCATGGGCGTCCGGTGCTTGCCATCGATGATGTTTCGCTCCAGGTCGGGCACCGCGAATTTCTTGCGCTGCTGGGCCCTTCCGGCTGCGGCAAGTCGACCTTGCTCTATCAGCTCGGCGGCTTTCTGCCGACCGAGGCGGGCACGATCACCGTCAACGGCAACTCCGTCAAAGGTCCGGGGCCGGATCGCGGCATCGTGTTTCAGCACTTCGCGCTGTTTCCGTGGAAGACCGTGCGCGCCAACGTCATGTACGGGCTTGCGCGCATGGGCTTGCCTCGTCCCGAACAGGAAAGCCGCGCCCAGGCCTTCATCGACATGGTCGGTCTGCACGGGTTTGAAGACAGCTACCCGTCGCAGTTATCCGGCGGCATGAAACAGCGTACGGCCATCGCCCGTACGCTCGCGATCGATCCGCAGATCCTCCTGATGGACGAACCGTTCGGCGCGCTCGACGCGCAGACGCGTTACCTGATGCAGAGCGAACTTCTCGGCATCTGGCAGCGCTCGCCCAAGACCGTGATCTTCGTCACCCACGACGTGCAGGAGGCAGTCTTCCTTGCGCAACGGATTGCCGTAATGTCGGCGCGGCCGGGCCGCATCAAGGCGCTGATCGAAACCGATTTCGACCGCAGCGATCCGCATCTTATGAAATCGAAGCTTTTTGTCGACAAGGTGGACGAGATCTGGGATCTGGTGCGCGCCGAAGCGATCAAGGCGCAAAGCGGCAGGGTACAATAGCGGCGCCGCCAACTGCCCTGGTGCGGGCGTCAGCGATATTTTTCCGGCGGAAAACGCAGCGGTCGTGGCGGGCCTCATGACCGCTCCCTCGCCGCCGATGGGCGGCCCCAAACCGTGAAGCGGCAATGCCGAAATCGTTATTGTCGGACGTCGCAGCGCCGCCGTATCACTGGCGCCTTACTGAATTTCAGCTACTCGGGAGCACGTCTTGGCCAAAGTTCCGCACTCTCTCCATCAGCCAATCAACTCGGCTTATCCGGCAAATGTCTGTCTCGTTGCGATAGCCTTGCCGGATGGCTACGCGCAGGTGACGCCGCGCGGCAGCGTCATGGTGCTCGACGACGAGACGCTGGCGATGTGGGAACGCGGCAAGGGATCGACCAATGCCGAACTCAAGGACGGTACCAAGGTCACGATCTTCTTCCGCGACCCGAAGCTGCGGGAGTCGGGCGTGCTGCCGGCGGGAGGCATTGCAAGGCTCTACGGGACGGCGACCGTTCACAAGTCCGGCCCACTCTACGACAAGATCTGGAACCAGCTTATCCAGCCGGAAAAGGACCGCGATCCGGAGAAGAAAGGCTGGGCCGTCTCGATCAAGGTCGAGCGCGCGGAGGATTTGGCCGGTAAGCCGCTGGAGATCAGGTAAGCGGAAGCGGCGGGTTGGAGGGGCCGCCGAAAACGTCTAGTATGCCGCGAAATACACGCGACTGGAGGAACGACCATGAACGTCCATGCCCAGCCCCAGAGCAATACGCTGAAGCAGCTGCCGGCGCGGCTCCACCATTACGCCTTCACCGTGAAGGACCAGGAGACCAATCGCCAATTCTGGGAAGACGTGATCGGTATTCCGCTGACCGCAACGTGGTGCGAACGCGCTTACAACGCCACGATCGGCCGTGAGATCGCCTACTGCCACACTTTTTATACGCTCGCTGACGGCGGTGCACTGGCTTTTTTCCAATATGCGGATGACGACGTCTATGAAGCGCTGCGCGCGCTCCGGCCGGAGCAGGGCCAGCACTTTGCCATGCTGGTGAGCGAAGACACCTATGCCGAAATCGGCAAGCGCATCAAGGCGGCGGGACTGCCATTCCGCGAAACCGACCATGGCTATTGCAAGTCGATTTACACCGCGAGCCCGGACGGGCTGAAGGTCGAATTCACCATCGACCATCCGGATGTCGAACAGATCAACGCCATGCGCAAAGAGGACTGTCATTCCGAACTCAAGCGCTGGCTGGCGGGCGACCGCAGGCCGAACAACACCGACCGTCACGGCATCACGACCTGACGATACGGGGACTCCGCGCGTCCCGCACTCCCGGCTCTCCCGCACGATGGCGGCTTTACCCGCCGCTGCAGCGGACTACGCAGCGCGTATCAGCATCATCGTGCCGGCAAGCGCTGCAATCGCGCCGATAATCCGCATCGCAGCCTGCCCTGCCAGCGATTGCGGACGGGCGATCAGGAGAAATCCGCCCATGCCGACGCCATGCAGCAAAGCCGTTGCCGCGATAAAGCCGACGCCATAGCCCAGACCGGACAGCGAGGGGGGCATTTCCACGCCGTGGGCCTGACCGTGAAAAACGGCGAACAGCGCGGCTGCGGTGGTGGCGGTAGCCGTCGTCACGTTGAGGCGCAGCGCAATCGCCGCGCCGACCGCCAGCGCCGAGAGCGCAATGCCTCCTTCGACATGCGGAATCTCGTAACCGGCGATCGCCAGCGCGCCAGCCGCGGCCATGGTGGCGATGAAGGCGAGCGGCACCAGCGAAAGAGCCCGGCCCCCGAGCTGGGCGGCAAGCACGCCGATAGCCACCGTCACCAGCATGTGGTCGAGGCCGGTGAAGGGATGCGCGAACCCGCTGATCGCGCCATGGATGTGTTCGAGCCCGGGGTGGGCTAAAGCTGCGCTCGGCGCCCACAGGGCCGCGACGGCGAAGGCGCCAGCCAGTCGGATTGCAGCCAAAAGTCGCTTCATGGAATGCCCCAGTTGCTTGGTTCCCGGTATGACGATCATTGCACATGTTCTTACTGGCGCAAGGCCTTTTCGCCCGAAGCCCGGCATTCGGCCAGGCTCGCAATATCGACGCATTGTTAATCAACAAGCCCGATAAGTTGCGGACGCGATTCGGGGGATAGAATGCGGCTTGGCCGGTGTTGGCTGTTGACGGCGCTCTGGGGAGCGCTGGCGTTGTCGGGATGCGCAGGAGATCCCGGTGTCGGCGAGCAACCGAGCTTCTACAAGAGCCTTGCGGCCCCGGGCGCAACGGTCGATGCAGCCGCCGCCGCCTCGATGATCTCCGGCTATCGGCGCAATAACGGGCTTGGCGCGGTCGAACTCGACGACAGTCTCATGCGCGCCGCCATGGAACAGTCCCGCGTCATGGCGCAACGCGACAAGCTCGACCATGCGGTGAACCGCGATTTCAAGGATCGGTTGCGCCGCTCTGGTTTTGATGCGCTCGTCGCGGTGGAAAACATCGGCGCCGGTTACCATACGCTGGCCGAGGCATTTTCCGGTTGGCGCGATTCGCCGCCGCACCGCGCCAACATGCTCAAACCCGGCGTCACCCACATGGGCATCGCCGCCGTTTACGCGCAGGGCTCCAAATACAAGGTGTTCTGGACGCTGATCCTTGCCGAAAAGGATCCGGTATAGGTCAAGCGTTTGGGCTGGGCCTGCGTTTCTGCTTCCGCTTAGGCAAGAGTGCGGCGTGTTGGAGCAGGGCTCGGCGTAGACGCAGCTATTTCTTCACCCGGTGATAGGCACGCTTGAGCATTAGCCGCGTGCGCCGCCGCAGTTGCTCGGCTCCCACATCGATCATGAACGGACGAAGCGGACTGAGCCCGATCATCAGGTCGGCGATCTGCCGGCGTTCGCGCCAGATATGGTCGATCATCGGGTGGTCGGGGATGGCGCACGAATCGATGAACGCAATGCCTGGATCGCGCGCGATTGCTTCGGTGAGGTCGAGAGTGAGCTGGACCCCCGGCGAGGTCTGGGACAGCGTTTCGTCATAGGCGACCTTCCAGAACCATGCGCCATGACCGCTCTTGAGGATGATGCCGGCCGCGAGCGGGCGGCCATTCTGGAGAATGCGTGCGATGGTAGCCTGGTGTTTTCTCGCGAGCGCCGTCACCGTCTGGCTGAAGAATTTGGCGATCGCCGGGTTCAGTGCGACAGCGGTGCGTGTCGTTCCTTTCCAGCCGGCGGCTTCAAGGGTGAGGAAGTCATCGAGCGCTGTCGCGGTGTCTTCCGGCGCGCTGAGCGAGAAGGCGAGGGGACCGGCATCCTCCAGCCGATTGCGTTGGCGGCGCAGCTCCTTGCGTTTCTTGCTGCTGAGTGCGGTCTTGAAATAGTTCTCGCGGTCGCTCGCGGGGGCGAACAGCGCGCGGCGATGGCGATCGAATACGGCGCATCTTGCGCCGCGTTGTGCGAGCACGGCGTCGAAGGCCGCGGCAAGAGGACCGTCTTCGGCAATAAGGGGCAGCAGGATCGTGTTCGGCAGCTTTGGATTGTCACGGATATGGTCGAGCAGGGCAGTGATGGCCGGCTCGGCCATATCGCGATCGAACAGCGGCGAGCCAAGCTGGTTATAGGGATTTGTGAAGCCGTAGAGCATCGGCGTGACGCCGTTGCGGCGCGTGATCTGGAACAGCAGCAGGCCCGCGAGCCGGCGCGGCGCTTCAGCGGTCCACACCAGCGCGGCCTCGACGCCTTTGCCGAATACGGGAATGGCGTTGAGCGCCATGTCCGGTTCAAGGGACACGTTGGGTTCGATCGCGCGGGCGCATAGCGCGCGCCACTCCTCCGTCACGGCGTGAAGTGCGTCCGGTTTGCGGAACTCGACAACGAAATCATCATTTGTCTGTGCGGGAACGATGCTGACGTGCTCGTCCGGCCGGATCGCAGGTTCGCCGCGTGTCCCGAATATCTGCCGCGGCAGGATGAACCCGTAAAGTCCGAGCCGCCGATGCACGACTGTAAACAGGAACACGGTTTCAACGAGAAGCGCCAGCGAGGTGGAGAACGCCGCGCCCGCGCCGCCAAATTGCGGCACCAATGCGAAGCACGCGATCAGGTTGACCGCGAAGGCGGTGGCATAGACCGCCGCGCAAACTTTCTGCTGACCAACCATGATGAGCAACCGTTCCGATGGGCCGATGCTTGCGCGGGCCAGAAGGCCGACAGCAAGAATGAACATCAGCGGATAGGCGGCCACGAAATCGCTTCCGAACAGCAGCAGCAACAACTGACCGAAGCCGAGGACGAATGCCGCTACGGCCATGGATGGCCAGAACGTCAGCGTCGTTGCCCGCGACAGAAACTCCTGCAGGCGCGCCTTGTCGCCTGCCGACCAATATTCGCTGAAGCGATGCGCGGTTGCAGCCGACACCGAAAAATACACGAAAGAAACAATCGTCAGTGTCTTGGCGGCGGCATGATAGAGCGCAACGTCTTCCGGCGGACGGAACTGCTGCAGCACGATGACGTCGACATACGTGAGAAGGACGTAGAAGCCGATCACCATCATGATCGGCAACGACATGCCGAGCCATTCGCGCAGCGCGTAAGCCCGCTCGCCGAGCGGTACTGCGGCTTTCAGCGTACGCCGCAACATCAGTGTCTGCACGACGCCGACGAGCCACACCGACACGACCGAGCAGATGATCGCCGTCGTCGCGTCACGGCCAAGTCCCGAAACGTAGGCGCCTGCCATCAGCGCGAGCAGCACGAGCGGGCGAAGAATAAAGGTCGGGATCAAACCGACGCCGATGGCGTCATATGCGCGTGCGATGCCGTCCTGCACGCTGGAGAGCGCGTAAATCGGCAGGCAGAAGCAGGCAATATAAAGCGGCACGACGGCGGAAGTGTCGATCAGAGGCTCGCTCAGCTTCACCGCGGCAATGGCGAGCAAGGCGAGAAATGTTGCCGCCCCGACAGCCAGCCAGCGGCTGCCGAGAATGAAGCCCCGCAGATGGGCCAGCGCACCGCGATCCGCATACTCGGGGATGAATTTCTGCGCCGCCGCGGCCATGCCGGCATCGGCGAAGCCGCCGATCAGCAGCGTCCAGGTCCAGACATAGACGAACACGCCGAATTCGTAGGTGCCCATCCAGCGCGCCAGCGCAATCTGCGAGCCATAGGCCAGCACCGCGCTGGCGACGCGGATAAGGAATGCGGCGCCGGCAACCTTCTGGGCCACGCGATTGTGGCTGTCGTCGGCGAGCCAGGCTTTGAAGGCGTCGGCGGCTTTCCGGAAAATCCCGGACGGCTCGGGCACAGCATTGCCGGCCGGGTCGCGGCGCGCAGAAACTGCCGCGTCCGGCCCGCCTGCTACGGAGTGATTATGGATCGAATCTGTTGCCGCCACCGACGCGCCCTGCGGTCTGCTGCCGTTCGAGCGGCTGCATTGTCCCGGCCGGGCTATAGCAACTTTGGTTTAATGGTCCCTTTTTGGATTTACGTTTCTTTGAGGAATACGGTGAGCTTTCGGTAACCACGTTCGCGGGGTTGCCGCGGTCCATTTAGCGGCCGCCGGCCGAGGCCGTTATCCGGCAAATCCGCCGCCGTCGAGGAACGTCTGTTCTTCCGGTGTGGTGACCCGCCCCAGTATCTTGTTGCGATGGGGAAAACGGGCAAAGCGGCGAATGATATCGAGATGCAGTTGTGCCCATTTCAGCAATTCGGCATCGCCGGTCGCGGTAAATAGCGCAACCGCGCGCTCCTGATCCGAAAGTTCTTCCGAATGCTCAAACGGCAGGTAAAGGAACTGCCGGTCCGTGAGGGCCATATCCTTGTCGATGCCGCGCGCCAGGGCGCGTTCCGCGACGGCGCGCGCGAGCGGATCGGCGGCAAAGGTGCGTGCATCGCCGCGGAAAATGTTGCGTGGAAATTGATCGAGCACGATGACAAGCGCGAGCGTGCCTTCGGGCGTCCGTTCCCAATCGTGAAGCTTTCCGGCGGCCGCGGCCTCGTAGGTCGCGAGAAATTTCTCGCGGCATGCGGCATCGAACGCATCGTCCTTGGCGAACCATTTGTCGGGCCCGGCCTCGTGCCAGAAGATCAAGACGTCCTGAGGCGTTGCAATGCCGGTCATGCAGCCTTGCTCGTTTCGGCCGGATGGTCGCGCAAGGCGCGACGCAGGATCTTGCCGACATTCGTTTTCGGCAGTTCGGTGCGGAACTCGATGTGCTTCGGCACTTTGTAACTCGTGAGCTGCTCGTGGCAGAATTTTATCAGGTCTTCGGCGGTGAGATTCGGATCCTTCTTCACGACGAACAACTTCACGGCCTCGCCGGTTTTCTCGTCCGGCACACCGACGACCGCGCATTCGAGCACGCCGGGATGATGCGCGACCACAGCCTCCACTTCGTTCGGGAATACCTTGAAGCCGGAAACGGAAATCATGTCCTTCTTGCGATCGACGATGGTGATGAGGCCATCCGGCGCCATGATGCCGATGTCTCCGGTGCGGAAAAATCCATCGGGCGTCATGACCAGCGCGGTCTCATCCGGCCGGTTCCAGTAGCCCGGCATCACCTGCGGTCCGCGCGCGCAAATTTCACCCGGCTCCCCGAGCGGGACCTCATGATTGTTCTCGTCGCGGATCGAGATATCCGTCGAAGACACCGGCAAACCGATCGAGCCGGTATATTGGGTGATGTCACAACGGTTCACGGTGAGCACCGGGGAGGTCTCCGACAGGCCGTACCCCTCGATGATGGGAATGCCGGTGGCTTTCATCCACCGGTCCGCTGTCGCCTTCTGCACGGCCATGCCGCCGCCGACCGCGGCCTTGAGATGGCGCCAGTCGAGCTTCTTGAAATCGGGATGGTTCAGAAGTGCGTTGAACAGCGTGTTGACGGAAGGAAAATAGTTCACCGGATATTTCGCGAGTTCCGCGATCAGGCCCTTGATATCGCGCGGATTGGGAATGAGCAGGCACACCGCGCCGGTGCGGATGCCGAGCAGCGCACAGGCTGTCAGCGCAAAGATGTGATAGAGCGGCAGCGCCGCGACCATGAACAATTGGTCGACCCGCGGCGGGCGCGACAGGGCTTGCTGCAGCCAGGCATCCGATTGCACGACGTTGGCGACCACGTTGCGGTGAAGGAGCGTCGCGCCCTTGGCGACGCCGGTGGTGCCGCCTGTGTATTGCAGGAACGCCACGTCGTCGGGGCCGATCTCGGCCGGCTGCAGCGTCAGGCGGCGTCCCGCCGCGAGCGCATCGTTGAAGGCCGTCGCGGACGGTATGGAAAAGGGCGGCACCATTTTCTTCAGCTTGCGCACAACAAGGTTGACGATCGTGCCCTTGATGAGACCGAGAAGGTCGCCCATCGATGCCACGACAATGTGTTTGACGCGGGTCTCCGCCATGGCGGCCTGCACCGTATGCGCAAAATTCTCCAGCACGAAAATTGCTTCCGCGCCGCTGTCCTCGAGTTGATGCTGGACCTCGCGGGGGGTGTAGAGCGGATTGAAGTTCACCACCGCGTAGCCGGCGCGCAGGATGGCGGCGATGGCGACGGGATATTGCAGTACGTTCGGCATCATGATGGCGACGCGGGCGCCGTGCTTCAGCCCCTTGCTCTGCAGCCATGCCGCAAGCGCGCGCGACATGTCGTCGAGCTCGCCGTAAGTAATTGCCTTGTCCATGCAGATGAAAGCCTTGCGATCGCGAAATTTCGCAAAGCTCTCCTCGAACATCGCTGCAAGCGACGGGTACTTTGAGGGATCGATCAGCGCCGGCACGCCGGGGGGATAACTGTTGAGCCAGATGCGTTCCATGACGTTTCCCGCAAGGTGTCGCCGGCAATTGCGGCGCCCTCAGTTCACCTGAAACGGTTTGACAAAGCATTGAGCGAATGTGGAGGACTTGGCAATCCCCGCGATAAAAACTGTCGCGGTTTGTCGCACGGCTTTTTTTGCGGCGGTGAGAGGCGCTTCACATTGTCGCCCCGCCGGCAATCAAAATAACGGACGCGGAGGATTTGCGGATTTGCGACGTATGAGACGAGGATCGGCGCGATGTTCTTCACGCGCGCGCCCGCGCTGCTAGCGCTGGCTGGTCGTTTGCGGCTTTGCCGCCGATGGCGCTGCGGGTTTTGCCGTCTTTGCAGACGTTTTTGGCACGCCGGCAGCGGCCGGACCGACAGTGATCCCCTTCGGCTTCGACGCCGATTTGGCGGACGCAGTTGACGCAGCGGCGCTCTTGGTCCCTGCCGGTTTGGCCGCCGCGGGCTTGGCCGCCGCCTGAGGCTTTTCAGACGTGCCATGGCTCGGCTTGCCATGATTTGGCTTGGCGGCGACTTTGGCGTGCTTCTTGGCGGGCTTGCCGCCGCCGGCCAGTTGAGATTCTTGCGCCTCTGCCGCCGCCACGCTTGAGGGCTTCACCGCCCCGACGAACACATCGACCGGCGGCAACAACGGGTTGCCGTTGGCCAGAACGTCGGACACCTTCACGTTCGACTGCAGATTGGACAGCAGGAACGACAGGGGCGAGTTGCTGTCACCGCTGACCTCGACTTCCTCGTCTTCCGCCGCGGGGCGTTTACGGTTCTTGCCGCACGTTTCTTCGCGCAGATTGGGCGGCGGCGCCGCAATGGGAACGAGTTCGTCCACCGTCCCGAGCGTCGGCATCAGCCAGTTGAGACGGTTGTTGTTGAAGCCCTGCTCCAGCATCTTTGCCGCCTTGTAGGTCCGCACGCTCGCCGATGGAGCACCCAGCACAATGGCGATCAGCCGCCGGCCGTTACGGGTCGCGGAGGCCACAAGATTGAAACCGGACGCGCAGATGAAGCCGGTCTTCATGCCGTCGGCACCGGGATACAGATCGATCAGCCGGTTGTAGTTGCGCATGGTGCGGCGGCCGAACCGGATGCCCGGCAGCTTCCAGAAATAGGCGTATTCGGGCAAATCCTTGTAGATCGCCCGCGCCAGTACCCCGAGATCGCGCGCCGACGAGACATGCCCCTCGGCGGGCAGCCCGTTTGGATTGACATAGTTGGTCTGCGTCATGCCAAGCCGATGGGCGTTGTCGTTCATTTCGTCGGCGAACTTTTCGACCGAGCCGGACAGACCTTCCGCCAGAACCACGGCCATGTCGTTCGCCGATTTCACCATCAGCATTTTCAGAGCATTATCGACGGTGACAACGGTGCCGACCTTGAAGCCCATTTTGGTCGGCGGTTGCGAAAGCGCATTGGCCGATACCGTGAACGGCGTATCGAGCGTAATGCGCCCGGCCTTGACGGCTTTCAATATCACATAGGCCGTCATCAGCTTGGTGACGGAGGCGGGGTACCACGGATAGGTCGCGTTCTCGGCCTGCAGCACCTTTCCGCTATCGGCTTCCATCAGAAGCAGCGCTTCGGCCGCAGCCGGTGTAACGCTTGCGCCGGCAATGGCCACAAGCATAGCGGCACAGCAAGCGACTCGGATGCGGCGAAGCAGTGTCACGTGGCGAATCCGGGTTTCCAGGGCGGGCTGATCACGAACAGGCCCGTTGAGTGCGGAGACGATTCCAGCCCCATTCACTTTAAATCATACCCGAACCGGAAGGCAAAGCCTGCGCCGCCGCCATGCACTGCGCGAATGCACGAAACCGACAATGCAGCCGGATAACCGGGCATCGCAAAGTCTGCCAGTTCCCGGTTACTCCGGCGTTACGCTTGGGGAACGGTTTTCCCGGGTTTGCGGGTACGCTTTGGTTTGGGCGCGGCTGGCGTCGCGGCTGTAGCCGCCTCAGTCGCAGGGACGGTAGCACCTTCCTCTGCCGCGATCTCTTTCGGTGCGATCATGAATTGCGCGCGCGCGAGCTTCGCAAAGCGGCCATCGAGCGCAACCAGTTCGTCGAACGATCCACTTTCAACGATGCGGCCTTCCTCGAACACATAGATCATATTCGCGTTGCGGATGGTGGACAGTCGATGCGCGATGACGAAGGTGGTTCGGTCTTTCATCACCTCGTCGAGCGCGGCTTGCACCTTCGCCTCGGTCGTGGCGTCGAGCGCGCTCGTCGCCTCATCCAGAATAAGCACCGGCGGGTTCTTCAGAAGGACCCGCGCAATCGACAGCCGCTGCCGCTCGCCGCCCGACAGAAACCGTCCACGCTCCCCGACAATGGCATTAAACCCTTCCGGATTCCGGTCGATGAATTCCAGTGCCTGCGCCCGCGCACAGGCCTCGCGCATTTCCTCCTGGGTCGCATCTGCCTTGCCGACCAGAAGGTTGTCGGCAATCGAACGGTTGAACAGCAGAACCTCCTGGTAGACCACGCCGATGTTGCGACGAAGTGCCGCGAGTTTGATGGCGCGCAGATCCATGCCGTCGATCTGGATCGTTCCCGACTGCGGGTCGAACGCCCGGTGCAGCAGCGCGAGCGCCGTCGATTTTCCCGCGCCGGTCGCGCCGACCAGCGCCACCGTCTGGCCGGGCAGCGCGGTGATATCGATGTCGATGACGGCCGGGCGCTTGCCGTCATAGGAAAACGACACATCCTTGAATTCGACCAGGCCACGCAGGTGGCCCGGGTCGATTGCGCCCGGCCTGTCGTGCACTGCCGGTTCGGTGTCGAGTACATCAAAGAATTCCTTCAGCCGCGGAGCATCGTTCAGCAGCCGGTTGAACATGCGCACGACCCGTTCCAGCCGATTGATCACCAGGCCCGCAAACGACATGAAGGCCACGATTTCGCCGATACTCGCGAGGTTCTGCAGATGCAGCCACAGTCCGACCAGGAAAATCGCCAGCATTGACAGCGTCGTTGCGGCCCGCGTCAGCACCGCGACGAGGGCCCACCACGACAGGACCGGAATCTGCGCCGCCAGCAGCTGGTCGACCACGCGCCGCAGCCCCGTCACCTCGGCATCGACCCGCGCAAATCCCTGCACCAGCGCAATATTGCCAAGCGTGTCGGATGCGCGTTCGGCCAGATCCGAATAGTGGCGCTCGACCGTACGCTGCATCGATTCCGTCTTGCGGAATACGAGCGCGGTGAGGAGGCCGAATACGATGCAGACACCGATCAGGATAAGCGCCAGCCGCCAGTTGATATAGAGCGATATCGGCACCAGGACAAAAATGGACACCACGGCAGCGAGTTCGTCCCGGAAGAACTCCACCCACGTGCTCCACAGGCTGTCGGTGCCTGACAGCATCACTTTCATCAGCCGTCCTGAATGCGATCCCCCATGGAAGCTGATCGGCAATTGGAGGACGTGTTCGTAATAGGATGCGAGCACGGCGTGACGCCGGCGATGGGCCAATCGGTCGGCATGGAGCGCCACCAGCGCGCCCGCCAGAATCGTAAACAGGCCGAAGCCAACCCATGCCGCTGTCAGTTTGAAGATATCGCTCCATTGCACGGCCGCACTCTGGCCCTGGGCCGAGGTCAGGGCATCGATGATTCGCCCGAACAGGACCGGTTCGGCGAATTGGGCGGCGGCCAGCGCGATATTGGCGATGCCAAGCACCACCCCAAGCCGGATTTCCGGTCCGAGCAGCGCGAGAACGCGGATATAGATGCGGAATATGCGCATTCTCAGCCCCGGTGCGACTGGAGAATTGACCCACAATCCTTTGTCTAATGATCGAGGGCGATCCCCTTTTGATGTCAACCAATTATTTGACGGGAAACAGTGTCGTTTGCGAGTCGCGCACGACATTCTTCAAACAATCACGACGTCGTGAACAGCTGCCGCTGCATACGTGCAAGCTCAATTTGCCGTTCATTCGGTTTTGACAGGCCACCATTGGACCAATGAACTATTCGTCGATGCAATTTTAGAATCGTGAGAAACCTCACATTTGAGTTAGAGTTGCATCAATAGAGTGTTCAAACCCTTTAATCCCGCTACGGCGCTCGATCGATGATCAATATCCCGACAGAAATGCTGCGCACGCTGGTTGCCGTGGTCGACCACAAGAGCTTCACCAAGGCCGCAATGTCGCTCGGGGTCACCCAGCCAGCCGTCAGCGCCCAGATCAAGCGGCTCCAGTTCGTGCTCGGAATCGAACTGTTTGACAAGGATTCCGCAGGCATCGTGCTGACGCGGGGCGGGAACGAAGTCGTCACCTATGCCCGGCGCATGCTTTCGATCAACGACCAGATCGTCAAGATTGCGGCGCCGGAACGAAACGACATGACGATCAAGTTCGGGGCCACCGGCGATTATTTCAGCCCCTATCTTCCGCAGATATTGATGCGCGTGCGTCAGCGCTGGCCGCATCAAAAGTTTGCGGTGTTTCATAGCCAGAGCGTGAATCTTCTGCAGCAGTTGCGAAACGGCGAACTGGATTTGGTGGTGACCTTCACCGCCGAAAAACCTGAGGTGGACGCCCGCTATCACTGGACGGAGGAACTGGTGTGGGTGCGCGGGCATTCGATGCCCGAACCGCTCCCGGAAGTCGTGCCGCTGGTCGCGCGCAACGATCACTGGATGAGCCGCGGCGCGGCTTTTGCCGCGTTGGAGAAGGTGGGCCGGCCTTTCGAAGTCATCCTGTCGGCGCCGACCATACTGGCCATGTTGTCCTCGGTGCGGGCCGGAATCGGGATTATGCCCTTCGCCAAGCGTCGAATCGGCAGAGCCGACCTCGTCGAGGTGACAGACCCCAGCCTGCCCAAGCTGCCGGATGTCGTCTGCTGCATCTGCGTGCGCGAAGCGGGCGATACCGAGATGCTCGACTATCTCGCCACCGCCATCGCGGAGGTCATCACTCCCGACAAGGCGAAGCACAATGGACCGGCTGTGCTGGCGGAAGCGCAGCATTACGGAATGAAGGCCTAGGTCGCAGCGGGACGGCGAGAGCGATTTTAAAGAGCCCCCGTCCGATTCCGGGCTGTGCTCGGTCCGGCGCAGGGGGAGGCGGTCCCGCGGCGTGGCCCGTTATCGGCTTTCGGCCGTAACTTCAAACATTTGCCCCGCTTTATTTCCCTTGGCTGCCGCTTTATAACGCGGCCATCGCGAGGCGGCTGCTGCGTATGACGCGCTGGGCGGCTCGCCTTCCTGTCTTTCCCTGCGTGAGGCTTTCTGCATGGCCGGCCATTCCCAGTTCAAGAACATCATGCATCGCAAGGGGCGGCAGGACGCTATCAAATCAAAGGTGTTCGGCAAGCTTGCGCGTGAAATCACAGTTGCGGCTAAGCTCGGCACGCCCGATCCTTCCATGAATCCACGATTGCGAGCGGCGATTACGGCAGCGCGCGCGGAGAACATGACCAAGGATTCGATCGAACGCGCGATCCGCAAGGCGCAGGGCAATGATGGCGAGAACTACGAGGAAATCCGCTACGAGGGATACGGCCCGGGTGGCGTCGCGCTGATCGTCGAGTTGTTGACTGACAATCGCAACCGCGCTGCGGCCGACGTGCGCTCCTATTTCACCAAGGCGGGTGGGTCGCTGGCGGAAACCGGTGCAGTTTCCTTCATGTTCGACCATGTCGGGGTGATCGAATACGATGCCAACGTGGCGAGCGCCGACGCAATGCTGGAAGCTGCGATCGACGCCGGCGCCGATGACGTGGTGTCGAGCGAGAACGGCCACGAAATCTACGCGTCGCATTCGACGTTCCGCGACGTTGCCAAGGCGCTTGAGGCGAAATTCGGCGAGCCGCGCAAGGCGGCCCTGGTCTGGAAGCCGCAGAATACGGTGGCGATCGACGATGAGCAGGGCGAGAAAGTGCTCAAACTCGTCGATATGCTCAATGAGCATGACGACGTGCAGAACGTCTATGCCAATTTTGAAGTCTCGGATGAGTTGCTGGCCAAGATGAGCGCCTAAATATCTTACCGCTTAAGATCTTGGGGCCTATCGCAATAGGCCGTCGAAAACCGGCACCCCGACGACGGCGGATAGCGCCACAATTGCATAAGCGACATTGCGGTAGAGCGTGTCGGATGCACCGCGGAAGTAGTGCGCGCCCAGGGCCAGCGCGATGCCGAAGGTTGGGCCCAGGATCAGCGCCAGGGCGACGATGTCCGCGCTGAAGACGCCTTGCAGCAGAAAGGATGCGATCAGCGCCGCGCCGTTGAGCTGGAAATAGACGATGAGGTTGGCGCGCATGACGCTGGGGGCTGCCGTGCTGAGCCAATAGACGATGACAGGCGGTCCCCCCGCATTGGCGGCGCCTGAACCCACACCTGAAACCGCGCCGACGCCGAGTTTCACCGGCAACGAAGTGGGGCCCCGGTAGCGCCATCCGGTGATCAGGGTCGTCAGCAGCCCAAGGATGCCGATGGAAATGATCCAGCGAAGGATTGCTGGATCGGCGGCGAGCAAGATCATGGTGCCGAGCGGCACGCATATCACGGATGTGATCAGGATCGGGACGACATCCGACCAGTTCGCCTGCCTCCGGACTTGAATGGCCGGCAGCAGCGCGCTGGTGAAATCCATCAACACCAGCGTCGTTGCGGCATGGCGCGGCCCATAGACCGCCGCCATCAGCGGTACGTAGATCATGGCGGAGCCGAAGCCCGAAAATCCCCGCACGATCCCGGACAACGCCGCAATCCCGAGCGCCAGCGGAAAGCGGGGATCGGCGACCAGGGCGGTAAAAGTTTCGGAAGAGAAGATGGCGGTCACGGCAGGGAGGTTCCTTGCCGGATTACTTACGCTGCGAATGCCCCCGCTGGCGACAGCAAATCTGTAGGATCAAGTATTCTCGGGAGAATATTCCCCTCAGACGAAAATCGTGACGCCCGCCCGGCGTGTCGGCGCCCCCCTCCTCAAACGGACGCCTGACGCGGCCGGGAACCCGCTCAGCACCTCAATGAAGCGTCTTGCGGTCCCGCCGCTGGGCCTCCTCGAGAGCATCCGAAATGGCATCGAGTGCCGTCTGGAGCTTGTCGCCATGAGGCTTGGTCTCTCGGCTTGGCCGCGGAGCCTTATGCGGAGCGTCTCCCGCGACCCGTTTGTCCCGCTTAGGCTTGTGTTCGGCCATGGATGCTCCTCCTTTCGGGGATAACGGAACCGCGTCACAAAAGTTTCCGATGGGGGTGGGAGGTGAAAGGCGGGAAAATGGGCTCCGGATTGGCTAAAAAGGTCCATGACCGCGCAGGCGATTCGCATTCTCGGCGTCGATCCCGGCCTCCGCCGCACCGGCTGGGGCATGATCGAGATTTTCGGTAACCGGCTGATCTTCGTGGGATGCGGGTCGATCGCGAGCAGCGACAAGGCGGACCTCGCGGCGCGGCTTTTGCAGATTCATGACGGACTGACACGTGTGATCGCGCAATGGCAGCCGCACGAAGCCGCCGTGGAGGCCACGTTCGTCAACCGTGACGCGGTGGCGACGCTGAAACTCGGCCAGGCCCGCGGCATCGCGCTGCTGGTGCCGGCGCGCGCCGGCCTGCGGGTGTCGGAATATGCGCCGAATCTCGTAAAAAAAACCATCGTCGGCGTCGGGCATGCCGACAAAATGCAGATCCGCAAGATGATCTCGGTGCTGCTGCCAAAGGCCGAGCCGCAATCCGACGATGCCGCCGACGCCTTGGCCATTGCGGTGACCCACGGACATCACCGCCAGAGCGTGACGGCGAGGGTTGCCGGATGATCGGCAAGCTCAAGGGGGTTATCGACAGTTACGGCGAGGATTTTGTCATCGTCGACGTGCATGGCGTCGGCTATCTTGTGCATTGCTCGGCCCGTACGCTGCAGCACCTTCCCGCCCCAGGGGAGGCCGTGGCGCTGTCGATCGAGACCCATGTCCGCGAGGACCAGATCCGGCTGTTCGGCTTTGCCGGCGATCTCGAACGGGAGTGGTTTCGCCTGCTGCAAACCGTGCAGGGCGTCGGCACCAAGGTGGCGCTTGCCGTCCTTTCGACGTTGAAGCCTGCCGAACTCGCTTCCGCGATCGCGCTGCGCGACAAGGCGTCGGTCGCCCGAACTCCCGGCGTCGGTCCGAAAGTCGCCGAGCGCATCGTGACGGAATTGAAGGACAAGGCGCCGAGTTTTGCCAACATCGATCCTGCTGTAGTGCGCCTCTCCGGCGATATCGAGGAGCGCCGGGCGCCGCAGCCGGTGTCGGACGCGGTGTCGGCGCTCGTCAATCTTGGCTATGGCCAGCCCCAGGCAGCCGCCGCCATTGCCGCCGCCCAGCGCGAAGCCGGAGAGGGTGCGGAAACACGCACGCTGATTAGATTAGGGTTGAAGGAATTGGGTAAGTAGCGGGCGTACCGATGAAGAACGACGCATTGACAGACAAAGACAAGGAACTGATCGCCGCCGCGACCGAGGCCATCAAGTCACGCTATCGCAACGACTGGCAGGAAGTGGGCGCAGCGATGCGCACGCGCGACGGGCGCGTGGTCACCGGCGTCAATCTCGACGCGTATGTTGGGCGTGGCGCAGTGTGTGCGGAAGCGGTCGCCATCGGCCGTGCGCTGACCGAGAAGGGCGACCAGGGCATCGAGACCATCGTCGCTGTACGCCATCCGAAGCCGGGCGAGCCAGGCGAGATCGCGGTGGTGTCGCCGTGCGGCGCTTGCCGCGAATTGATCCATGACTACGATTCCAAAGCACGGGTGATCGTGCCCAACGGCAAGGTGCCGGGCGTGGTGACGATCGGCGATCTGCTGCCGAACAAATATCGCCGGGGGCTGGATTGACTACTGCGCCGCGCATCGTCTCGTCCGAACGCCGGGAAGAAGACTCAGCGGAAGCCTCGCTGCGTCCGCTGAAGCTTGCCGACTTCGTCGGTCAGGAACAGGCGCGCAAGAATCTCGCGATCTTCATCGAGGCCGCGCGCGCGCGCAAGGAAGCGCTCGACCATGTGTTGTTCGTCGGCCCGCCGGGGCTCGGCAAGACCACGCTGGCGCAGATTGTTGCGCGCGAACTCGGCGTGAATTTCCGCGCCACCTCCGGTCCGGTGATCGCGAAGGCCGGCGATCTTGCTGCGCTGCTGACCAATCTCGAAGAGCGCGATGTTCTGTTCATTGACGAAATCCATCGGCTCAATCCGGCGGTCGAGGAAATCCTTTATCCGGCGATGGAGGATTTTCAACTCGATCTCATCATTGGTGAAGGTCCGGCGGCGCGCTCGGTGAAAATCGATCTCGCGAAATTTACCCTCGTTGGCGCGACAACGCGCGCGGGGCTTCTCACCAATCCGTTGCGCGACCGTTTCGGCATTCCGATCCGGCTCAATTTCTACACGGACGCCGAGCTTGAATCGATCGTGTCCCGTGGCGCCCGCGTGCTCGGCGTGCCGATGGTCAAGGAAGGCGCGCAGGAGATCGCGCGGCGTGCGCGCGGCACGCCGCGTATTGCCGGCCGCCTGCTGCGCCGTGTGCGCGACTTTGCCGAATACGAGAAAGCGAAGACAGTCGATCGCAAGGTGGCCGACCGTGCGCTGATCGCGCTGGAAGTCGATGGTTCCGGTCTCGATGCCATGGACCGGCGCTATCTCTCGATGATTGCAAAGAACTACGGCGGCGGTCCTGTCGGGATCGAGACGATTGCGGCCGCGCTCTCCGAGCCGCGCGACGCCATCGAAGACATCATCGAACCGTTCCTGCTGCAGCAGGGCTTCATTCAGCGCACGCCGCGCGGACGTCTGCTCACCGGCGCTGCGTTCAAACACCTCGGCTTGGCGGAACCCACGCGTGACCCCGCGCAGTTCGGACTGTTCGGGAGCGGTGAGGACGAATAATGCCATCCGACCTGCTGGAGCGGATGCGTCGAAATCCAGCCGGCGACTGTGACGTCGAAACAATATGTGGGGAATGGGGACTACTATTTCGTCCCGGAAAGGGTACGTCCCATTGCCATGACAAGCTCCGGCGGCTCGGGAAATCTTGACCATACCGGCGAGGAGGCCAATCAAACCGGTCTACATTCGCAAGCTGGTGCGCTATATTGAGACTTACGGAGATACCCGATGAAGCTCGAATACGCAGTTCGTATCGAACGGCTGGCCGACAGCGATGGCGGCGGGTATCTCGCGACCGTTCCTGATCTGCCCGGCTGCATGTCGGATGGGGAGACACCCGAAGAAGCGCTGAAAAATGTCCAGGAAGCTATCGCTTCCTGGATCGAAGCGGCACGGGAATGGAAGCAGGAAGTTCCGGAACTTTCTCCGCCGTTGGCTCGTGCTGGCTGAATAATTTAAACCCCCTCCGCGCACATCCGCTTTCCTGCGGCACATTGGCAAACCGTGCCGCTGTCCATGCGGCGAGCGGTTCATCGAGTGATGAGCCCGGCTGCACGATGCCGCCGTGGTCGAGTCCGGCGTGCGTCCAGTATTCGAACCGTTGACCCGCCGCGCAGCGTTCATTGATATAGGCATCGGTGGCGAGAAGCGGCACGACGGTGTCCGCGAGACCTTGCGATGCGCACTCACAATCGCGTTGCATAACGCGCGCTCGCGAACGGAAATCTACAAGGCATCTTTCGTCCAGATCACGATGTCGGTCGCGATCTTGCCGAATAAGGCGTTGAGCGCGTCATAGGCCGGCTGCGGGGCGAGCTCAGTCACCGGTGCGGATGCAGTAAACACCTTCGTCGCCACCACTTTGCCGTCTTCGGCAGCAACCTTGGCGGCGATTTCGACTTCCGCCACGGGTTTTCCGCCGGGTACAATCTCGAACCTCCGGATATCGGTCAGCAACCGGTAATCTGCTGTGAGGTCATCACTCGGCCGGCCGACAGCGGCAAAATAATTCGCGTTTTCAAACCCTTGGATGAGCTTCGCCTGCACCAGCTTGGGCAGGTTATCGCTCCACTGCGTATTGCCGAACGCAGTGTCGTCCGCATTGCCCACGTTGATTTTGCGCGACTCATACATCAGCACCGAAGTCGGATCGGCAACGACAAGTTGCGATTTGCGCGGCTCGGCCGGCGGAAAATCGCGCGGCGCCGTGAGATCGAACATGAACTTCGGGGCAGTCGCGCTCGCGCCGCCGGTCATCTTCTCAAGCCCGGCGATGATGCCATCGATCTTGTTGGAGTTGCGCGACAGCGCATCGGAGAATGTTTTCAGGTTATCGAGCGTACCGTGCAGGGCATCGGCATTGTCGGCAAGAATGCCGTCGACGCGCTGCAGCGCGGCGCGGGCCGCCTGCGTCATCGACTGCCACGCCAGCGGATCGGCTGCGAGCAGTGGCGGTTGCCCGTCGGTAGAGGTCAGCGGCGGGGCACCGGGCTTGCCGCCGGTCAGCGAAATGACGGCGACGCCCGTGAGGCCGCCGAAGTCGAGTGCGGCTTGCGTGTCGGCGCGAATGGGCGTCGACGGCGCGACGGAAATCGTCACCATCACCTGATTGGGATTGTCTGGACTGATCTTGAGATCGGCGACTTCGCCGACCTTGATGCCGTTGAACATCACGGCCGAGCCTGTCAACACACCGGCGACGGAATTCTCGAACCGCACGCGATACAGCGTGCGGTCGCCAAGTCCGCCGGTATTGTGCATCCAGTACACGAAACCGAATACTGACGCGATGGCGAGCACGACCAGAAGTCCGATCAGCGCGTAGGGAGCGCGTGTTTCCATGATCTCCAACCTCAGCTGACAGGATGTGGCGCGACTCGCGTACGCGCGCCGCGGAAATAAGCCTTCACCCACGGGTGCTCGCAGGCCAGAATCTCCGGCATCGCCCCGACCACCACGACGTGGCCTTCGGCGATCGCCGCGACACGGTCGCAGACCGTGTGCAGGCTGTCGAGATCGTGCGTCACCATGAAAACGGTGAAACCGAGCGTCCGCTGCAGCGCCTTGATAAGTTGATCGAACTCGCCGCCGGAAATCGGATCGAGACCGGAGGTTGGCTCGTCGAGAAACAGGATTTCCGGATCGAGCGCAAGCGCGCGGGCCAGCGCAACGCGCTTGGTCATGCCACCAGACAATTGTGCAGGAAATTTTTCTGCGTCGTCAGGACTGATCCCGACCATTTCGAGTTTCGCCAGCGCAAGTTCGTCCATAACCTCCTGCGAGATATGCAGGCTTTCGCGCATGGCGAACTGCACGTTTTGCAGGACATTGAGCGAAGAGAACAACGCGCCTTGTTGGAACAGCACGCCCCAGCGCCGGCCGATGGCGCGCAGCTCAGAAGGGGAGGCTTTGTCGATATCGATACCCATGACCTCGACCGTGCCTTCCCGTTTCGGGATGAGCCCGAGGATCGTGCGCATCAGCACGGTCTTGCCGCCACCCGACGCACCGACAATGCCGAGAATCTCGCCGCGCCTCACGTCGAGCGAAAGGTGGTCGAGCACGATCTGCCGTCCGAACCCCACCACGAGGTCGCGTACCCTGATCGCCACATCGTCTTCGCCCGCAACCATCCGATTCACATGCCGATCGAGGCAAAGAATATGGCGAAGAAGCCGTCAAGCACGATGACCAGGAAGATCGACTTCACCACCGACGCCGTCGTGCGTTCGCCGAGCGACGCGGCACTGCCTTTCACCTTCAGCCCTTCGCTGCAGGCGACGACGCCGATCACCAGCGCCATGAACGGCGCCTTTATCATGCCGACCTCGAAATGCGTAACCGATATCGCATCCTTCAGACGCTCGATGAACAGGCTCGGACTCATGCCGCCATAAAACCATGCGACCAGCCCGCCGCCATAGAGCGCCGCGATGGAGCCGAAGAAAGTGAGGATCGGCACGGCGATGACGAGCGCGATGATACGGGGCAGCATCAGCACCTCGACCGGGTCGTATCCCATGGTGCGCAATGCGTCGATCTCCTCGCGCATCTTCATCGAGCCGAGCTCGGCCGTATAGGCGCTGCCGGAACGTCCGGCGACCATGATCGAGACAATCAGCACGCCCAGCTCGCGCAGCACGAGAATGCCGACCATGTCGACCACATAGGGTTCCGCGCCAAACCTGCGGAAGTGAAAAAAACCCTGTTGCGCGATGATGCCGCCGATTAGAAACGTGATGAGAAGGACGATCGGGATCGCCTGCCAACCGACACGATAGAGATGATGCACGCTCGACGTGAGTCGAAACGTCAGGGGCCGTGTCATGACGCGCAGTGTCGCGATGCCGATGACGCCGAACATGGAAAAGAAATCCGCAACGGCCGTCGAAGCAGCGGCTGTTGCGCGGCCGACGATCTCAAGCGAATGCACCAGCGGATTCGGCGCGGCGGGCTGCGCCGCCTTCTTGCGGTTGACCTGGTGGATTTCGTCGAACAGGCCCTGATAGTGTCCCGGCACCGCGACCAGGCCAGCCTCGCCGACCTGTTCGCGCGCACTGCGTGTGAGGCGCTCCAGCAGCCACGCGCCAAGGGTGTCGAGTTCGCGCACGCCGTGCAGGTTGATATCGACGCCATGCGTGCCGGCGAGTTTCGGCTTTATTCCGGTGACAAGCCTTTCGATCGCATCGGCATAGGTGACGGTCCAGGAGCCTTCGGCAACGAGTTCCAGACGGTCGCCCTGCAACGAGCTGTTCAGCGCGGGGGCAGGACTTGCAGCAGCGGGGTTTGCTGTAGCGAGACTTGCTGAAGCGAGACTTGCGGGTTGGTTTGCCATGCGGGTTCTCGTTAGCCAGCGGTTGCGCCTGTGGTATTGATCCTGCTCAAGCCGCGCGGTGCCAGAGGCAGAGGGTCCAAAAGGTTCAATACCTCGAATCGGCGGTGGGCCGCTGTCGGTTCATGTGCGGTGGAACCAGGTGATATTGCAAGAGCCTGCGACCTGCGGCTCAAACGGGCCTCGCGAAACACACATTCTGCCAGCATTGCGGCATTCATGCGTTCTATGTGCCGCGTTTCGCCCCCCTGATAGCTGACGTGATGTGCGGTGTCTTGACGACGTCAATCCCGTCGAGATCGAGATGCAATGCTTCGGCGGGCAGAATTGGGAGAAGGCCATGGCGCGTCTGCTCGACCGGGGCGAGCCGCACGACGCGAAAAATTATTCAGGCATCTAATTCTCTTAAATGCAAAATTTTTCATCCGGATCTGCATCGAGATCAGCCTGCGCTTGTCTCCTGACGAGTCATTGCATGCGGATTTTCAGGGCGTTTCCGCCATGTGCATGGCACGCATCTTGCTGTGATCCGACAGATTTCTTGTGAGGCCGCAAGCACCTGGTGAGCTTCTGCTGCCGGAAGATTCCAACAAGGAGAATGTCATCGTGATAATTGAGGACATGATTAAAACAGGCCTCGTTCGGACGACTGTAACGCTGGCCGTTATGCTGAGCGCAATGTCGTCGCTCAGCGCTCAAGGCATCAAGTTTCGCATCGGTACGCTTCCAACCTATGACTTTGCCGCATCCGAAGTTGCGATTGCGAAGGGCTTTTACAAAGAGGAAGGACTCGCAATAGAAACGATGCCTGCGGCCGGCGCAGCGGGCATTTCGGCTTTGGTTGCCGGACAGCTTCAGGTTGTTTCAACGAGTAGCGTGCCGATTCTGATTGCTGCAATGCAGGGCCTGAATCCGGTGATTATTGGGGCTGGTGATACGACGGGTGACACGCCGCCCGACCTCGCGGGTCTGGTCGCAAAGAAGGGCGCTGGTTTCAAGACGGGAAAAGATCTGGAAGGAAAAACAATTGCGGTGAATGCCCGTAATAACATTATCTGGTTGTACGCGCGTGAGTGGATTGAAAGAACCGGTGGCGATCCCGCCAAGGTGACGTTCTCAGAAGTTCCTTTCCCGCAAATGGCCGACGCTGTGCAAAACGGCCGCGTGGACACGGCGATGATGGTGGAGCCCTTTCTGTCCGCTGCGTTGAAGGCGGGTATCATCGAATCGGTCAGTTGGCCCTATGCGGAGGTGCAGAAGCGGATTCCGGTCGCCCAATACGTAACGACCAAGGCGTATGCCGACGCCAATCCGGATGCCGTGGCGCGTTTCCGCAAGGCGCACGACAGAGGGGTCGACTGGACCAACCAGAACATCGAGACACAAGAATTTCGTCAGATTGTCTCGGCTTACACAAAAGTCCCGGTTGATCGGATCGCCGACGCCGCAAGACCGGTCTTTGTAAAGAAAATAAAGATGACGAGTCTCGAACAGCTTGCCGCGCTCATGAAAAAGCACGGTTTGTTGAAGTCGGATATTGACCTGAAGGCCGTCGTCCATCCTTCGATCCAGGAATGAACCGCATGGGCGGCGCCGCGCGCGGCACAACGAAGGCCCAGTGTGACGGCAGCGACCGTCACATTGCGCGGCGCAGCAAGCCCTTCTGGCCGTGCCGCCGGTCTTCCTCCGGCGAGGTGCGCCTTCGCGCGGTGTCGTAGAAGTCCTGCGAGAGCAGGCCGGCCTGCTCCAGGGCCGATTGCAGCGACGTCAGCATTTCGCCGACCGTTTTGCCGCTGTTGTGGTGCGCGGCGTAGGCAAGAATGTAGGCATGAGCAAGATCGGCCGGCAGCTTAACGCGCGTCAGGCCGTCGCTGCATTCCCGGCGTTCCCAATTCTTGGAGTACACCTTCTCGCGCGCCTGCTCAATCGGGCACTCCGCGTGTGCCGCAAGTTCCTCGAAAGTGAGCCAGACCTGGGCCATCTAGACTTGCGCCATAAGGAATTTTCGATAGCGCAGACGTAGCAAACCGGCTTTAGGTGGCCGTAAAATGATTTATTCAAATTTGATATGATTTTTCGCGACGTCGAATGCCAGAGAATTCGCCCGGCTAAGTCGAATGTCAGGGAATGGGGATCAGCGCATCGAGCAGCATCGCTACGAACAAAAACAATCCGGCATCGCGATTCGACTTGAATAGCCGCAGGCAAAGGTCTGGGTCGTCGATGTTGAGTCGAGACACCTGCCAGGCGAGGTGAGCGGCAAAACCCATGAGCCCGAGCGCGAAAATAAGTTTTACGCCCGCAAGATACCCGGCCACGGCCATGAGCGCGACAGCGAGCGCGTAAAAGGCCGACAGCATGGGTTTGGTGTTCGCGCCGAACAGGCGCGCGGTGGACTTCACGCCGATCAATGCGTCATCTTCGCGGTCCTGATGCGCATAGATCGTGTCGTACCCGATCACCCACGAGATCGATCCGGCGTAAAGCACGAACGCGGGCCAGGCGAGATTGCCGAATGCCGCCGCCCATCCCATCAGCGCGCCCCACGAGAAGGCGAGACCGAGCACGATCTGCGGCCAATACGTGATGCGCTTCATGAACGGATAGATCGCAACGATCGCCAGCGAGGCGATGCCGGTCGCGATCGCGAAGGCGTTGAATTGCAGCAGCACAGCAAGGCCAACCAGCGCCTGGAGCACTAGGAATGTTGCCGCCTGCCTGACGCTGACCTGTCCGGACGGGATGGGCCGTGAGCGTGTGCGCTCGACGAGTCCGTCTATGTCGCGGTCGACGATATCGTTCCAGGTGCAGCCGGCGCCGCGCATGGCGAAGGCGCCGACGAAGAACAAGATGATGTGCCAGACATCCGGGACTGGATCGCGTGCGGCGATCTGGGCAAGGGCCGCCGACCACCAGCATGGCAACAGCAGAAGCCATGAGCCGATCGGCCGATCGAGCCGCGCCAGCCGCAGGTACGGCCGTGTCCATGAAGGCGCAATCGTATCGACGAAATTTCCAGTGGCGTCGGCGACGCGCATGACAGAACTCACGCGGAGGGAACGGACGCGCCGCAGAATTTACCGGATCGTCGCGCCCGTCAACGTGTCGAGCGTGCCGCCGCGCCGTCGCGGCGCGTCGTCAGTCACGGGCATGGAGGCGGTGCCAAGCGCTTCTGCGAGGCTCGGCGTCGGCGGTGCACCGGCAACAGCGCCACCACCGTTGCAAATGTTGGTTTTCAGCTTGGCCAGGTGCGCCGCTCCAGCCTTGAGTTGGGTCAGCACGTCGCCCGGGATGCCGCAATTCTTGGCGTGGTCGGCGGTGTATTTCACCCATCGCACCTGCGCGCCGTGCAGGTGGGTGATCGCCTTGCAAAATTCCTCGCGGGTGCCTTTGTGGTCATTAACCGCCTTGGCGACCTTGCCTGCCTTCTCGACGTTGTCACGGAACTTGCCGAATTCGGTCATGCACGGATTTTGGCGCTGTGGAGAACTCATGCCAAAGCCGCCAGGCGCCATCATCGGGGGCGGGGGGGCGGCACTCATCGGAGGAGACTGTACCGCAGCCGATTGCGGCGCCCTCGACGCGGTAGCGCCATTGTCGCTCGGCCAGGCAGGTCCGCCCGGCTGCTGTGGCTGCTGCCCAGGCCACGGCTTGAGTTGCGCCTGCGCGGAGGACGCGCCAAGCGTCACCGCCAGGCCCGCAACCACTAACCATCGTCCCCAACCAGCAAATACCACTGCTGCGTGTCCCGTCCCGCTTGCCACTGGATACCCCAGAGTACCGAAAAGTGCATTAAATGCCCACGCGACAGAATGCCGTCAGATTCGGGCAAGAATGGGGGCGGGGACCGTCTCCGCCCGCCCTACTGCCGCAATAGGTTCGCCCGAAAGGCTTACTTTCGCGTTACCTGCCTTCCGGTCACCCCTGTGGCTCGATTTTCGCGATTCGCACGTATTCGTGCCAGTCCTTGATTTCCTTCTCGAGCGCCGCCTGAGCTTCGTCCGGGGTCAGCATCCACGGGTCGCTGGCGATGTTATTGAGGAATTTTTTTGCCTCCTCGCTCGAGGTCACCTGGTTAAAGACCTTGTTGATCTGATCGATGATCGGACGCGGCGTTTGGGACGGCACCATCGCCGCAAACCAGCCGGTAAGATTGACCGTCTGCCCCTGTTCCATCATCGTCGGGATATTCGGATTCGCCTGCAGACGCACCGGGGTCGACACTGCGAGAATACGCAGGCGTCCGGCTCGCTCCTGCGAAGCTGCAAAAATGTTGTCGAACATAGCGTAGTCGAGCGCTCCGCTTGCCATGTCGTTCAGGGAATCGGCAGCTGTGCGATACGTAACTTCGACGGCTTCCAGCTTATTATACTCTTTATAGATCGCACCCATCACTTTGCCGACAGGATTGGAGATGCCATAGGTCGCTTTGGCTCCCTTTTCCTTGGCGTAGGCGGTAACTTCGGCAACGGTTTTCCACGGCTTCTTGACGTCAACGACCATCATGGTCGGCTGGCGATTGATCGTAGCCGCGATTTTGATCGCCTTGCTGGCGTCGATGGCCGGATTTTTGAACAGGCTCATATTGGCGCCGACCGAACTTGCCCCGTGCACAAAAATCGTGTGGCCGTCCGGTTTCGAACGGGCGGTGTATTCGGTGGCGAGATTGCCGATGGCGCCGACCTTGTTCTCGACGATGATATTGTGGCCCATGATCGGCCGCACTTTTTCAGCGTACCATCGCACGATCACATCCGCGCCGGAGCCGGCCGGGAATGCGCAAATGAAATGGACGTCCTGGGAGGGATAATTCTGCGCCAGCGCTGGGCGGCCGAGGACGGCGGTCGCGCCGAGGGTGGCAGCGCCTTTGCCGAACTGGCGGCGGGTGAGCTTGCTGACGACATTGGACATGGACGTTCTCCCGTATTGCAATTCCAGAATTGTCGCGCCGAACGGCGCATTTGCAAAAAAGTACCATGATCGTCACGTCGGGGAAAAGCCGTGAAAACGCGCAGGCGCCTTGCGCCGCGGCGAAAAATGCGTGCGTGACGATCTGGCGCTCCAACTGTTAGCGCGGTAGGTTCGCGCCTCTGCGATCATTTCAGGCCGCATTACCCCCGAAAGGCATTCCCCGTGAGCCCTGTTGTCACGCCTGACATCGTCAAGAATCTGGCCCCGTCAGGCACCCTGAAGGCCACCATCAATCTCGGCAACATGGTGCTGGCGCAGGGCACGCCGGATGCCCCGAGCGGAATCACCGTCGATATTTCGCGCGAGTTGGCGCGGCGGTTGAGTGTTCCTGTGGAATTTTATTGCTTCGACCAGGCCGGCAAGGCGTTTGAAGGATTTCGCAAACAAAATCTCGATATCGCATTCCTGGCGATTGAGCCTGTCCGCGCAGCCGAAATTGAGTTCACGGCGCCTTATGTTCTTATCGAAGGCGTCTACATGGTGCCGAACGGTTCACCGTTGAACAAGGTCGAGGAGGTCGATGCCAAGGGCATGCGTATCGCAGTCGCGAAGGATGCGGCTTATGATCTATTCCTCACCCGCTCGCTTAAGAATGCAACGCTGGTGCGCGGTCCCGAAAGTTTCGAACGGCTATCGCGGGGCGAGGTCGACGTCGCGGCCGGCGTCAAGCAGCCCGTCGTCGCCTATGCGAAGGCGCATCCGGAAGTTCGCGTGCTCGACGGGCGGTTCATGGAAATCCGTCAGGCCATGGGTACCCAGAAGGGCCGCGACATAGGCGCTCACTATCTGAAAGCCTTCATTGAGGATCTGAAGACGTCCGGCTTCATTGCAGCAGGATTGAAGCGCTCTAACCAGCCTGAAGCAACCGTCGCGCCGCCGGCCTAATTGTCAGGTGGATTGGCGTTCAGGCTCGTCCTGTACGCTGGCGCATCAGTTGCACGATTTCTTCGCGGGCCATCGGCTGACCGAACAGAAAGCCTTGGCCAATGTCGCAGCCCATGCGGTCGAGCGCCGCGATCTGTCCGGCGCGTTCGATACCGATCGCGACGGCTTGCGCCTGCAATTTGTGGGCTGCATCGATGATCGACTAGCAGATCATCGCTTCCACGGACTTGCCTTCGCAGCCGGCGACGAACAGCCGGGGAATTTTAAGTTCCGAAGGAGCCATGGCTTTCAGATCGGCTTGTGACAGCCGGTCTGATTTGAAGTCGTCGATGGCGAGGCTGACACCCAACGTGCGCAGCAGTTTGACGCGTTGACTGATGAAGGAAGGGTCGGCGGCGACGTCCGCTTCGGTCACGTCGAAAGTGAGCTTGAGCGGCATCGACGATTTCGACTGGTTAGACTGGATGATGCGCGACACCGGGAGCGTGCGCAGTGCCTGTACCGAAACATTAATGGAAACAATGAGATTGAGCCCCATATCGGCGAAGTGCGACGCCGTCTTGACGGCATGCACCAGCGCACGTTGGCCGAGGATGAACAGACTTGCCTCTTCTGCGCCCGCGAGGAACGCCGACGGCTCGACTACCCCGATCTGCGGGTGGAACAAACGGACAAAGGATTCAACGCCGGCCAGACTCTTGGTGCGAAGGTTAATTTTCGGCTGATACCAGAAATCGATCCAGTTGTTCTTGAGAGCGTCGTCGAGCTTGATCTTCGACGGGCCTGACAACAGGGCAGCGGTCTTCTGGTCTGCGAGAAGGTTTTTCACCTGTTCGCTGACGAACGGGCGGGCGATGGCTGGCAGCGTCCGGAGTTTGTGACGCTGGGCAGCGCGCATGACACCATCGACGGCTGCGGTGCCGGCTTCGGCCGTGAACTGGATCGCCCCGTTATATTTGCGCTCCGCGAGCGAGAATACCACATCGATCGCATCGACTCCGTTCGCTGCAACGTCGATCAGGATCACGTCGGGAACGCGCCGCGACCAGCCGTGCGACAGGGCAGCCGCGTTTTCGAACGGCTTGAAGTCGAGGCCTAGATCGCTTGCGGTGGCAGCGAGAAGATTGATGTCGCTCGCCGCATGCCCAACGGCGTGAACGAGCGGGGTGAACCCGATCGGTGTTGCTGCTGCAGCGGCATCGATGTCTTCCGGCATATCCGGTTCAGGGAGCCGTCGCACGGTAGCGTCATGTCTTTTTGCCATGCAAATCCCTGCCGCGTTGCTGCGGAAAGTCGGCACGGTATCAATTGCGGGTTAATAATAGACTGCAGATTGGACGGTCGACAGCGGGATGCGGTGGCTCGCAGCGGAGCTCAAAATCCACGCTTTAGCGTGCGCGTAACGAGTCCTGCATTCCCCGAAGTGCGGGCGGAAGATTTGCGCGCGAATCCTTAGGCATGCTGGGATCGCAGGCTACAGTGCCGACGTAAGTCGATTTGCCTGTGTCGTTGCCGAAGATGTACTTGTTGCAATTGCCTTCACCGTTCGGAACGAGCACGGTGCCAAGCATGATGTCTTCGTGCTTCGCCACTGAGGCGGTCGTGAGCGGTTCTGTCGGGGCGGCTGCAAACCGGTAGATCGTAAAAGCCGCAACCGCGCAGATTGCCCCGCAGCTTGCTGCGAAAATCATAGACCGCGATCCGTTTTTGTTCGCTCGGCTCATGGCGTCTTCGCCGCAATCCTTTCCACGAATTAGAGTTATAAGTTCTTTGGGTTAACAATTTTTTCACGCGAATTCTCGGTGAACGGCCGTCGAGAAACCGCTTGGTTGACTGCCGCTCAGCAATCTTTCATGGGCGGCAGTCGGCGCTCGTCGGCAATGAGCTTTTCGAGTTGGCGCCGGGTGATATCACCTTGCACGATGGTCCGCCCGACAACCACCGTTGGCGTTCCGGCGAGGCCGAGCGCAGCCGCGAGCGATGCGGTTTGACCGATCGCCTGTGCGGTCGCCTCCGCGTTCATGTCGGCGTGAAGCTTTTCAACGTCGAGGCCGAGGTCAGCCGCGATCGAATCGATCAGCGCCGGCGTCGGGATGAGCCGCGATGTCATCAGCCGATTGTGAAAGGCGACGTACTTGCCTTGACGATCGGCGGCCAATGCGGCGCGTGCCGCGAGCACCGACGCGTCGCCCAGGATCGGCCATTCCCGGTAGACAAAGCGTACGCTGTCATCCGGCATCGCCGCCAAGATACCCGACAACGTCTTGCAGTAGGGGCAACGATAGTCGAGGAACGTCACGATCTGGACCGGATGATCGGACGGACCGGATGAGGGTGAACTGACGTCGTGGAAAAGTGCGCGGCAGATCTGCGCCGGGTTGGGGCGAAACTGATCGCCGATACGCGCGAGTTGGCGCGGGGAGAGCGCGGAATTGAACGCTGAAACGCTTTGTTCAAGGACAAGATCGCGCGTGCCCGGCGGAAACGTCCGCTGCCGGAATTCAAGCTCGGGCTCCATCGCGAGTGGGATCAGTCTATAGACGGCCACCAGTGCGGCAGCGGTCAACGCGGCGGCGATATAGGTCTTCCACGACTTCGGCATTGTGCGCACAAACCTGTTCCAGCAACGGTTCAAAACACCGTTGCGCGATTCCAATACCGCTATGTCTAGCCTGCCTTTGGGCCTGACGTGCATCTTTTGAATGGCTGCTAACGCGAATGTGTGCACTGGCGTCTGCCAGCCTGCCCTTGTCTCCCGTCTTTTTGAGGAGTTGAATTCCCGTCCCACCTGCCAGCCGGAGAAACGTCGGAGATTTGTCATGGCCAAATATCTGCTCGTGAGCTTCAAGACCTGTCCGTGGGTGCAGCGCGCGGCCATCGTGCTGCGCGAGAAAAAAATCGATTTCGAGTTTCGCCACATCGAGCCGGACAATCGGCCGGACTGGTTCCTTGCCATTTCGCCTCACAAGAAAGTGCCGGTGCTGCGGCTCGACGATGAAATCTCGTTATTTGAATCGAATGCCATTGCGGAATTTCTCGACGAGACGATTTCGCCGCGGCTGCATCCCGAGGATCCGGTTCAGCGTGCCATCAATCGCGCCTGGACGGATTACGTACCGACCTTTGCAGACGCCGTAACCGCGACAGGCTATGCGGATGACGAGGCCGCTTACATGAAGTCGGCCGAAAGGATTCCCGGCGTGTTCGAACGGCTTGAAATTGCGCTGGAGAAACAGGGAAGTGGCCCGTTCTTCAACGGTGAGAGATACTCGCTGGTTGATGCGGCTTATGCGCCGTTCCTGTTGCGCTACACGTTCCTCGATCGCATCAGGCCGCTCGGCATTATCGAAAAATATCCCCGGCTGACGGCTTGGCGCGACGCGTTGCTGGCACGGCCAACGACGCATTCCTTTCCCCAGCCGGAATTTGAGGCGATGTACCGCGCCAGCCTCAAGAGTCGCAAAAAATGGTTGTCTCAATTCCTGACCGACGCCGCTGTCGCGGCCGAATAGGGCAGGGCCGTTGACGCATTTCTTACGCCGAGTTGTTCGGCGTGCGGGCTGACAGCAGCCCCAAAGGTTATTACGTTTCTCCCTCATAGATATCCGGGTCGCAGGAAGAACGCGACTGCGGTGATCGGGCGGTGCGCACCTCAGGTGGAAAGCGCCTGACGCCAGAAAAGTCGCAGTCCCGCTGCCCGGAAGAGGTCGGCGTGGAGGAGACTTTGGCCATGACCCAGCTTGACATTATTCTTCCGACAGAGCCCGTGCGTGCGCATCCGGCGGTCCGGCATGTGGGCATCACTGACCTCGCGGATGCTTTGCAAAAAGGCTGGCACGACTTCCTGGCGATGCCTACACACTATGCATTCTTGTGTGCGATCTATCCGCTCGCTGGAATCTTGCTGTTTGCGGCAACATCGGCCTATGACCTGTTCGCGCTGATTTATCCACTCGCTGCGGGATTCGCATTGATCGGTCCGATCGCCGCGCTCGGCCTCTACGAAGTGAGCCGGCGCCGCGAAATGGGCCTCGATGCATCGCCGCGTCATGCATTTGATTTCATTTCCTCGCCTTCGCTTGGCGCCATTGTTGCGCTCAGTCTGGTGCTGCTTGTGTTGTTCGCCGTATGGATCGCCGTGGCGCAGTCGATCTACACGGCGTATTTCGGCTATCTGCCGATCACGTCCGTCAGCTCGTTCCTGCATGACGTTTTGACGACGCCGCAAGGCCGGCAGATGATTTTGGTGGGTAACGCGGTTGGCTTCCTGTTCGCGCTCCTCGCCGCCTCGATCAGCGTGATCTCGTTCCCGCTTCTATTAGACCGGCACGTGGGGCTTTTGGCAGCGGTGGCAACGTCACTCCGTGTGGTGTTGAAGAATCCGATCGCCATGGCAATGTGGTTTCTGTTCGTCGCGCTCGCGCTTCTGATCGGCTCGCTGCCGATGCTGGTTGGGCTGGCGATCGTGCTGCCGGTGCTCGGCCATGCCACATGGCACCTCTATCGCAAGGCCATCGTGCCAGATCCGGGGCAACGGCCGCGATACCATCTGCACCACCTGTCCGGCAGACACTATGTCGCGGATTTTCCGGCATCATTATTCGTGCGCTTTCCCGGAAAAGAAGATCGGTCCTCAGGGGCCTAATCGGGGATGGAGCGGCCGTTATGATTCTAGCTTTCGCTCACCTTAAATTCGGGACTCGGATCACGGTCAAAGACTGGCGGGAGGATTTGATTGGATCGGAGCGGCGAAGCCTACCCCATTGACCGTGTTGCAGATTCGCGCCACGGGGCAGGTTGTCCTACAATGTTGACCATTGAGGATTGATTGTTGAGGGAACTTTGTTCCCAATCCAGAGTTCCACCCGCGCAACTGCCTTGGGGGAGCACATGAGCATCATCTGGACCATCGTTATTGGGTTTGTCGCCGGCGTTGTTGCAAAGTTCATTATGCCGGGGCCGAACGAGCCGCAGGGATTCATCCTCACCACTATTCTCGGCATTGTCGGCGCCTTCGTAGCAACCTGGCTGGGACAAGCCATCGGCTGGTACGGACCGAACGAAGGCGCGGGCTTCATCGGCGCGATCGTTGGTGCCATCATTGTGTTGTTAATCTACGGCATGGTGGCAAGCCGGCGCACATCGGTCTAGCTGGCCCCGAGACGTTGCCGATGTCGTTCCTCGCAGGGCGAGATGTGTTCCGGCGGATTTCTTTTGAGTGCTTTTATGTAAGTGATGCGGAAAGGAACACACCCATGGCACGTGACAATGGATTCCCCTCGATGACGGCGCTGCTAGGACTTTTGGTGATTGCCGGCTATCAGAACCGGGAAAAAATCGCGGAAATGCTCGAAGGTCTGACGAGGGGCGGCAGCGATCGCGGTAACGCAGGCGCGCAGCCCGGCGCCTCGCCGGATACGGGATTAGGGGGCGTGCTGGACGGCCTCGGAAAATCACTTGGCGGTGTCGGGGCTGGCGGTCTCCTGGGCGGCGGCCTCGGCGAACTGATCGATCAATTCCGCAGGAACGGCCATGGCGAGACCGTGGATTCCTGGGTTCGTAGCGGCCCCAACCAGGATATCTCGCCGCCGCAGGTGAAGAACGCGATCGGCGATGATGTGCTCGATGCGCTGTCGGAGCAGACCGGTCTCTCGAAAGACGAAATCCTGCAAAGGTTGTCGCGCGAGTTGCCGGGCGCCGTGGACCGCTACACGCCGGAGGGCCGAGTGCCCGCGTAGCAC
>Ga0164243_10001876_pt1 | contig 35289 bp, 32 predicted proteins | sample OricompcompostOP_FD_108781 | JGI IMG/M metagenome (GOLD analysis project Ga0164243, IMG submission 108781) | Organic Plus compost microbial communities from Emeryville, California, USA - Original compost - Organic plus compost (OP) | ecosystem: Engineered > Solid waste > Mixed feedstock >...
ACGAAGCCGGGGAGATCAGGAGATCTCCCCGGCTTCGTCGTGTTCCTCCCGCGCGGATCAGTGCGTCGAGATCACCTCGGTCGACGGCTTCGGTGCGCGCCCGAGCGCCCCGGCGAACGGCACGATCGCGGCGAGCAAGGCCGCCACGATCAGCAGCGCCCCCTTCAGCCCGGTCACATGACCGACCCATCCCAGCACCGGTGGTCCCAGCAGGAAACCCGTGTAGCCAATGGTCGCGACCGCGGCCACCGCCGCACCACTCGCGATGCCAGGTGTCGCGCCGGCCGCGCTGTAGACGATCGGGAACGCCGGCGCGAGACCGATCCCCATGATCGCGAAGCCGATCAGCGCGGTCGGCAGCGTGCCCGGCAGCACCGCGATCAGCATGCCGATCGCCGAGATCGCGCTGCCGATCCCCACCACGCGCACCGCGCCGAAGGTCGCGACGATCTTGTCGCCGGCGAAGCGGCCGATCAGCATCGTCAGCGAGAACGCAGAGAATCCGAGCGCAGCAAGCCCCTCCGACGAGCCGATCTCGTCGCGGATGTAGAGGGCGCTCCAGTCGCCCATGCCGCCCTCCCCGACCGCCGCGAAGAAGGCGATCAGGCCGAGCACCCACAGCGAGCGCGGCGGCAGGCCGAACCGACGCTTCGGTGCGGATTCCTCACGCGCGACCACCTCATCGGGGATCTGCCCCTCGTTCGCCCAGAACAGGACGACCAGCCCCACGATCGTGCACAGGATGAAGTGCGCCGTCACCCCGATCCCCAGTCCGGCGACACCACCACCGGCAACTGCTCCGAGCAAGGCGCCGAGGCTGAAGAAGCCGTGCAGCGACCCCATGATCGGCTTGCCGAGCCCCCGCTCCACGGTCACGCCCTGCGCGTTCATCGCGACATCGAGCGAGCCGAACGCGAAGCCGTAGAACAGCAGCACGACGCCCAGCACGATCGCGTTGGGCGAGAGCGCCAGCAACGAGAGCGAGATCAGGTAGCCAACCCCGAATCCGAGCGAGGTCCGCGCGCTACCGAAGCGCTCGATCATCCCGCCGATGATCTGGAAGCCGACCAGCGAACCGATACCGATGAACAGCAGCAGCGTGCCGAGTTGCGCGGTGTCGAGATCGAGCTTGCTCGACACCGCCGGGATGCGCGCCACCCACGTCGCGCTCAGGAATCCCGCGATCGCGAAGATCACCGACACCGCGAGGCGTGGCGAGGGTGCGGGGACAAACGGGATGAGACGTGTGTTGGACAACGAGGTTCCCCACTCATGAAGATCGACGCGACGAATCTTCCCATTACACCACGCAGATGCCTCGCTATGGAAGGGGTGCGCTCGGCGATGTCGCGCGGGCCGGATCGACCGCACTCGCGAAGAACACGACCACCACACTCAGCACCACGATCACCGTCAGCGCGAATGGCAGCGATGTCAGCTGGGCGAGCCAGCCGAGTACCGGCGGCCCCGCCAGGAATCCCGTGTACCCGATCGTCGCGACCGAGGCGACAGCCTGCCCGCTGTGCAGCCCGGGTGTTCGTCCGGCCGCGCTGTACACCACCGGGATGATCACCGAAAGGCCGATGCCGACGAGCGCGAAGCCGATCATCGCGGTAGCGACCGCCTCCGTCGCGACGGCGAGGGCCATCCCCACCGCCGCGACGAGCCCGCAGATGCGCAGTGTCCGCACGCCGCCAAGCTGCGCGACGATGCGATCGCCGGAGAAGCGCCCGAGCAGCATCGTCGTCGAGAAGGTCGTGTAGCCGAGCGCCGCGACGCCCTCACTGGTCTTCAGCTCCTGATGCAGGAAGAGGCTGCTCCAGTCGGCCATGCCACCCTCTCCGATCGCCGCGCAGAAGGCGATCACCCCGAATGCCCACAGCGCGCGCGGCGGGATCAGCCGGCGGAAGGCGCTTCCCGCCGTCGCGTGCGCGTGATGCGCCTCGACCGGCTGATCCGGCAGCTGGGCACGTCCCGCCCAGAGATAGACGACGAACGCGATGATCGCGAACGTCAGGAAGTGCGGCACGATGCCGATCCCGAGGAACGCGATGCCGCCACTCAGCGCCGCCCCGATCAGCCCGCCGAGGCTGAAGAAGCCGTGCAGGCTGCTCATGATCTTGCGATGCAGCACGCGCTCGACCTCGACACCCTGCGCGTTCACCGCGATGTCGATCATCCCGTGGAAGAAGCCGAACACGAAGAGCACCGCGCCGAGCGAGATCGCATCCGGGGCGACAGCGAGCAGCGCGAAGCTCACCGCGAAGCCGCAGCCGGAGATCGTGCCGATCAGCGCGCTGCCATGGCGCTGGATCAACCCACCGGCGAACTGGAACGACACGATCGAGCCGACCGCCGCGAAGAGCAGCAAAGTCCCGAGCTGGGCGGTGTTGAGATCGAGGCGTTCCGACACGGCCGGAATGCGGGCGACCCAGCACGAAAAGAGGATTCCGAGCGAGAGGAAGAAGAGCGACACGGCGAGCCGTGGCGAAAGACCGGGAAGGGAGCGGACCATGCGTGCATCCTGAACAAGCCGCACGATGCGGCACATCATCATCGTTTCGGACGAGACGATGTGCCGCTAGGAGCCGGTCTGCTCCGGGGTCATCTGGGATTTCGTGGTGCGATCGGACGTGTGGACACCGGCGCCGGTCCAGTTGTGGTGGATCCCGTGCCGGTCATGGAGATGATGGAGAGCGATGTTCGGGCAGTCGACCCGCATCAAGCGTCTGATCCTCGTGAAGGGTCGTCCTGTCCAGGACGATCCCCAAGGGCAACAGGCCATCACTCGCAAGCGTAGTGGACGATCGTCCACTGGGACAAGGCCACGAGATTAACGATTTGCGATCGTCTTCAGCCGCCGCGCCGCAATGCCCACCGCCTCGACCGGCGTGCGTTCGCCGGAAGCCGCCTGCGCGAACATCTGCGGCAGCACCCCCTCGTCGACCGCCTGCGCGATGGTGCGCGTGGTCGGCCCCGGCCAGCCGAGCTGCACCGTCCAGCCACTCGCCTTCTTGAGCGCGCTCACCGCGGTGCCCTGATCCGGATAGGTCGGATCGCTATCGAGCGGACCTCCATCCGCCCGCAATCCGGCGTAGGCATCCGGATACGTCGGGAAGATCGTGGAGCGGCTCGCCGTCGCGATCTGCTCCGACGCATCGACGAGCGCCAGCAAGAAGGCGCGCCCGGCATCGGCAAACTGGGTGTAGGTCGGAATCATCCCGAGCATGCGCATCGCGGCCGGGGCCACGGCGCGATCGAAGCCAGCCGATCCGACGAGCGGCGACGTCAGGATCGTGTCGATCGCGACATCCGCCTTGCGCGCCTGCATGAGTCGGAAGCGATCGAGCCCGTCGATCGTCGCGGAGGCGGCACCCTGCAGCATGATGTTGCGATAGTTATCCTCATCCCACTTCAGCGACGCCGGCAGCATCGCCGTCTGGTACAGATCGCGCACCTGCGCGACGACATCGATCGCTTCCTGACTCGCCAGCGCGAGCTCGCCCTGCGCATCCTGCACGATCGCGCCATTCGCCCAGAGCACCGCCAGCGCTGTCACCGACGACGCGATCTGGGTGCCCATGCCCAGCGCGACACTCATGCCCTCGGTCGTCCACACGGCCGGCGCCTCGGTACGAAGCGCATCCCAGGAGGTCGGTCCCGCCGACTCCCCGATCGCCGCCCACGCCGTCGGGCGATACATGAACGCCGTCGGGATGTAGCCCGTCATGATGCCGTAGCGCGCGCCCGTCTCCGGATCGAGCGAATCGCGATCGGCAAAGCTCAGCAGGCGACCGTGTCGATCGCTCAGCTCGGTGGCGACATCCGCGAGATCGACGAGCTGATCCGCCAGGAAGGGCACCGGCGCGGCGTGGAAGAAGAGATCGTGCCCCTCCCCCCGCGCCAGCTCGACCTGCATCGCATGCGTGATCGTGGCCGCATCGACGAGATCGACGCGCACGGCGACGCCATTCGCATCGCCCCATTGGCTGGCGAACTGCCCGAGCCAGTTGTTCGCCTCATCAAGCACATGCTTCCACGCCAGAATGCGGAGCGTCTGCCCCTGCACGGTAGCCGACTGCGCGGATGTCCCCACGCGAGTCGATCCGGCGATGGTCGCCCCAACCCCGACCGCGGTGGCGGATCGGGTGAAGGCACGACGGGTCAGTGACAGCGATGGCATGAGCAGACGACGAGGCACGGCAACGATCCTTCAGCGTTCAACGACAACGAGCGCAGACCCCTGGTTCGCATGCCTCGCCGACCGTTCGACCGGGGCAATTGGGCACACATCACGACGATCCTGTTCCTGAACGCTATATACCATGTTCTCGATCCGTTGTGCGGTCACAACCACTGCGCATGCATCCACGATTTTCCGGAACGAGCGCATCGAGAATCCTGACCAATGGTCACTTTTCTGCGGTACCATAGGAGGAGTTGGGGGGCAGACCTTTGAGGGAGGACCACGACGTGTTGGCGTCGAGGTGGGTGGGTCATGTGTGCCCATCAGACAGACATCACAAGAATGACCGACATGGCCCGGACGGGAGACGCACGTGACGCACACCACCACGATGCCCCTCACGTTCCGGCCCTTGCCGCGCCCTTTGACCGGGCTCGTCGGGCGCGATCGCGAGCTGGATGAGGCGCTCGCCCTCCTGCGCGAACCGCAGCTGCGACTCCTGACGCTCACTGGTCCCGGCGGCGTCGGGAAGACGCGCCTCGCCCTCGAGGTCGGGCATCGCTACGAGCAGGAGACCGGCATCCGTGCGACGTTCGTCAATCTCGCGCCGATCACCGATCCGACGCTCGTGCCGCCGGCGGTCGCGCTCGCCCTCGGCATCTCCGCGGGCGATGACACCACGCTGATGCATCGCCTCGCCCAGACGATCGGCGACCAGCAGCTCCTGCTGATCCTCGACAATCTCGAGCAGGTGATCACCGCCGGCGTGTTCGTGTCGGAGCTGCTCTCGTTCTGCAGCGGCGTCACCGCCATCGTCACGAGCCGCATGCCCCTGCGGATTCAGGGCGAGCAGGAACTCGTCGTGCCACCACTCCAGACGCTCTCGCCGCCGGAACGTCACGACCTCGACCGCATCTCGCAGAGTCACGCCGTGTCGCTCTTCGTGCAGCGCGCGCAAGCATCACGCCGCGACTTCGCGCTCACGGCGCAGAATGCGCCACTCGTCGCCGAGGCCGTCGCACGCCTTGATGGACTGCCGCTCGCGATCGAGCTCGCCGCCGCACGGATGAAGCTCTTCTCGCCCCACGCCCTCGTCGAGCGCCTCTCCGACCGCCTGACGCTGCTCACCGGCGGACCGCGCGATCTGCCATCACGCCTGCAGACCATGCGCGACGCGATCCAGTGGAGCTACGACCTGCTCAACGAGGAGGAGCAGGCGGTGTTCCGCCGCCTCGCGATCTTCAGCGGCTCGTTCTCGCTCAACTCCGCGACCGAGGTGATCGGCCCGCCCCTCCTCGCTCGCGATGAGGCGACGCCGCTCGACGTGCTCGATGGCATCTCGTCGCTGATCGACAAGAGCCTGATCCAGCGCAACGATCGTGACGACGGCGAAGTGCGCTTCCGGATGTTCGAGACGATCCGCGAGTTCGGGCTCGCGGAGCTCCGCGCGAAGGACGAGGCGGTCGAGATCCAGACACGCTTCGTGGAGTACTACGCGGGCATCGGACGCGAGGCGGTGCCGGCGCTCTTCGGCCCCGAGCAGTCGTCGTGGATGCTCCTGCTCGATGAGGAGATCGCGAACATCCGGCTCGCGCTGCAGCTGGCGCTCGAGCATCCGGCCGAGCTCGGGGTGAACGGCCTCGAGATCGCGGCCGCCCTCTGGCGCTACTGGCTCGTGCGCGGACAGCTCTCGGAAGGTCGTCAATGGCTGGAGCGCATGCTCGCGCTCGACATCCCGTTCCCGGAACTGATCCACGCGGCGGCACTGAACAATCTCGGCAATCTTTACATGGAGTTCGGACAGCTTGAGGATGCGAAGTCCCACTACGAGCGCAGTCGCGATCTCTACGCCAGCGTGAACGACGACTATGGCGTGGCCGATGAGCTGAACAACCTCGGACTCGTGGAGCTGATCTTCGGAAACTTCACGCAATCACGACGTTATCTCGAAGAAAGCCTCTCATTGCGACGCCAATTCGACGATCAGCTCGCCCTTCCTGCGACCCTGTGCAATCTCGGGGATATCGCCATCTTCGAGGAGGATTACACCCTCGCGCAGCGCTATCACATGGAGGCGTATCAGATCCGCATGGAGATCGGGAACAAGCGCGGACTCGCGCTCTCCTGCCATGCGCTCGGGCTGATCTCGTTCTACCAGCGCGATCTCGACACCGCCGATCGCTGGTTCACCGAGGGGATGTCCTACGCCGCCCCGCTCGCCGATGCCTACGGCCGCGCGATCCTCGAGCTGGACATGGGACTTGTCTCCTCCGCACGGCAGCAGCTGATGCCCGCGCTGGAGCACATCACGACCGCGCTCTCGATCCTCCGGCAGATGGGCTCGCGCCGCATGATGGCGGAATCGCTCGACGCGATGGCCGAGGCCGCGCTCCTCTCCGGGCGGCACGAACTCGCCGCGCGCCTCCTCGGGGGCAGCCAGACGCTCCGCGAGCAGCATGCGATCGCCGTCACCACGCGCAGCCGCGCTGACATGAAGCACCTGCAGGAGCGCATCGCGCGCACGCTGGCGCCGGACGTCTTCGCGCGCGAGCTTCAGTTCGGGCAGCAGATGTCGCAGGACGACATCACCGCCGAGGCGCTCGGGGTGCTGGATGATGTCCGCACGAACGGCGTGCTCGCTGGGGCGGACGAGCCGCTCGCACCGGATATCGATGTCGACGAGGAGCGTCTGCGGCAGCTCGGGCTCACCGCCCGCGAGCGCGAGATCCTCGCGCTGCTGGTGCAGGGGCTGACCGACAAGGAGATCGCGGATCGCCTCTTCATCAGCCCGCGTACCGCGATGACCCACGTCAGCAACGTGATGGGCAAGCTCGGGGTGAACAAGCGTGCCGCCGCCGCGAGCCTCGCGCTGCGCGATCGGCTCGTCGATCCGAACGCCGCCCTCCCGGCATCCTGACGGAGGCGGATCGCGATGATCCGCCTCCCCTTTCCCGGAGCTAGAGGCGCTTGCCCTCACCCGCGGCAAGTGCCAGCATCAGCTCGACGAACTGCGGCATGATCCACGGAATGCTGATCGGGCTGAGACTGTCGCTGATCGCGCGTCCCTGGATCACCGTGAGCACGCCATAGCCGCCGTTCTTCACCGCCGGAAGGCTCTGGAAGAGCGGGCTCGCCTCCTGCTCGGCGATTCCCGCCGGATCGGACGCCACCGACAGCAAGATCTCCGCCTCGGCCACGAGGTTCACCTGCTCCAGCGACGCGCTCGTCAGCGACGGTTCCTCGCCACCGATGAAGTTCAGCCCAAGCTCCTTGAACAGCTTGCTACCGCTCGGCTCGTCGCCCCAGATGTAGAAGGTGTCGGCATAGGTGAAGGCGACCATCAGCGTGCGATCGGCGATCGGGGCGAGCTGCGCCTTCACCTCGGCAAGCTGGGCATCCGCCTCGGCGATGCGCGTCTCCGCGACCGACTCCAGGCCGAGCGCGCTCGCGATCAGGCGGATGCCGTCGCGCCAGGCGGTGTTCCAGCCGAGCACGACCGTCGGCGCGATCTCCGAGAGCGTGGGATACGCATCCAGAATCGTCGGCGTCGCGACGATCAGATCCGGCGACGCACCCGCGATCGCTTCCAGATCGAGATCGCCCGTCGCATCGAACGACGGCAGATCGGCAGTCACCGTCTGCCACGGCATCGAGCCACTGTCCCACGCATTCGTGAAGCCGAAGAGTACCGGCTCCACCCCAAGCGCAAGCAGGTAGTCGAGATCGTTGAAGTCGCTCGCCGCGACGATGCGCGTCGGCTTCGTCGGGATCACCGTCTCGCCCATCTCGTGCCGGATCGTCTTCGGGAACGACGTCGTCGGCGATGCGCTCGGGGTCGCCTGCGCGCCCGCCTCGGCGTGCGGGAGGAGCGTCAGGAGGCCGGCGGCCATCGCGCCCATCAGGACGCCACGGCGCGTGAGTTCGGCACGGGCGGCGGGATCGTCGGCGATCCGGGCGGGAGTCAGGGGAGCAATCCTCGTGCGTGTCACGACCATGTGCGAGATCTCCTGGGTGAATCGATGCGCGCGCATCGCATCCGCATATCATATCAAACCAATCGGATTTGTAATGTCCCTGGGAACAACCGTCCATTCGGCGAGCTCGTCAATGATTGACGGACGCGATCGGGGACCGCATGATCGGGGGAGGAAGATGGTGCCTGCATCGTCTCGCACACGAGGAAAGGAAGCTCCGATGGAATTTCAGGATGTCGTTCGCCGCCGCCGCATGGTCCGCCACTTTACCGACGAACCCGTGCCGGATGCCACGGTCAAACGCATCGTGTCCACGGCGCAACGTGCCCCGAGTGCGGGATACAGTCAGGGCGTCGTGTTCGTGGCGGTGACAGATCCGGAACTGCGGAAGCAGGTCGGGGTACTCTCCAGCGAGGAGACGTACGTGGAGGCAGGGTACGACCCGTTCATCTCGGAGGCGCCGGTCCAGATCGTGATCTGCACGAGCGAGTCGGTGTACCACCAGCGTTACAACGAGCCGGACAAGAAGCCGGAGGGCGAGGACGAGATCGCGTGGCCGGTCCCCTACTGGCACACGGATGCGGGCGCCTCGCTGATGCTGGTGCTGCTCGCCGCGGTGAACGAGGGGCTGGGCTCGGCCTTCGTGGGGGCGCCCGACCCGAAGGGACTGCAGGCGTTGCTGGGCATCCCGGACGAGTACATCCCGATCGGGGTCGCGATGATCGGGCATGCCGCGCCGGACAAGAAGTCCCCCTCGCTGAAGCGAGGACGTCGCAAGGTCGAAGACGTCCTGCATCGCAACGGCTGGTAAGCCGCGGCCTTCATGGCCACCATCGTCTTTGCTCACATCCCGGCACCGATGAACGGTGCCGCTACGGAGATGTCGCGGGCGGGGACGCGGCGATCCTGGCGGCGAGGATGTCGCGGGCAGCGGAGGTGCGGACGTAGGGGACGACGGCATGTCATCCCCACCGAACATCGCCGTCCGGATGCTTCCCGATCGTGACGACCTCGCGCGGGCGGATCTATCGCGTGCCGAAACGCATCCAGGCATCCGTGCGCGCCCGCACGCCGAGCGTCAATGCGCGCGCTCCCATGTATCCGAACGCGAATGAGACCCACAGCCAGATCAGCCCGTGATCGCCGATCAGATGCGTCAGCCACAGGATCGGCAGGTAGATCACCAGGTTGATCGCCCCCGCGATCGCGAGGTACTTGCTGTCGCCCGCACCGATCAGCACACCATCCAGCACGAACACGAATCCCGCGAGCGGCTGCATCAGTGCCAGCACGATCGCGCCATCACGGAACGCCTCCTGTACCGCGCGATCCGAGGTGAACAGCGGCGCGATCCACGACCCAAGCAGCAACAGACCGAGCCCCGTGATCACCCCGAAGCCGATCCCCCATTGCATCAGGCGATTCGCGATCCCACGCACCACCGCGCGATTCCCCGCGCCGAGTTCCTTGCCGGTCAGCGCCTGCCCCGCCACCGCGAGCGAATCGAGCGCGAACGCCAGCGTCGTGAAAATCGTCATCAGGATCTGGTGCGCCGCCAGCGGTTCCGTCCCCAGCGATGATGCCACGAGCACCGTCGCGAGCAGCGAGATCCGCAGCGATGCCGTCCGCAGGAGGAGCCATCCGCCCGAGACCGACGCCCCGCGGATGTTCGCCCAGTCCGGCCGCAGCGAGGCTCCCTCCCGCCGCGCGACCCGCAGGATGAGCGTCACGAAGACGATCGCCATGCTCGCCTCGGCGAGACTCGTCCCGAGCGCCGATCCCGCGATCCCCATGTCGATCCCGTAGACGAGCAGCACATTCAGCCCGATATTCAGCGTGAACCCCGCCACCGTGATGTAGAGCGTCGTCTTCGTGTCCTGCAGGCCACGCAGGATACCCGTCGAGGCCATCGTGATCAGCATCGCGGGGATGCCCGGCAGCGACCACCGCATGTACGACACCGCATGCGTCGCGACCTCCGGCTCGGCATTCGTGAGGCCGATCGCCCAGTCGATCGCCACGATGCCGAGCGCGATCAGCACGACGCCGGCGATCGCCGCGACCCACAGCCCATCAATGCCGGACGACACCGCCAGCCGCAGATTGCCCGCCCCAACGTGCCGCGCGACCATCGCCGTCGTGGTGAACGAGAGGACGATCATCAGCCCGATCACCGTCTGCAGGATCGTCGACGCGAGGCTCATGCCGGCGAGCGCATCCGGTCCGAGATGTCCGACGATCGCGGCATCGGCAATGAGGAAGAGCGGCTGCCCGACAAATGCCGCGAGCGCGGGAATCGCCAGCCGCAGGATGTCGCGATTGATGGAACTGGGCACGATGGATGCGCCGGATGGCGCGGCAGGAGAGGAGGATGACACGGGGACCCTTTGCCGATGAAACGTGGGACGACTGACCGCGGCAGCGATCTCACGGTATTCTCAGGCAGAATGCGTTCCGATGCACACCTGCCCCCAAGGAGATTCCCCGTGACCACCGACCTCGCCCCCGAGATCCGTCAGCTGTTGCTCGCCTCGGCGGAGGGGCGCCAGCACGTCGCGTTCTTCGCGGCGATCCCGGATCAGCTGATTCCCTTCATGGCAGGGTTCTGGTGGGATCAGGATCGCCTCTTCGCGCTCGATCTGCCGACGGAGATGATGGCGATGAACGACCTCCTCCCCTTCCTCGACGCTCCGTACTGGCGGCCGGGTCGGAATGCCGGCCTCTTCCAGCTGACGGCGCGTGATGTGCAGACCGATCCCGTGACGCACGCCGATCACTGGGAGCGCACGCTCGCGGCAGATCTCGCCTACCCGCTGATGCTCTTCCGCGGCGACGAGCGGGTCGTGCTGATGGATGGCTACCATCGTCTGCTCAAGGCCGAGGTGCAGCAGGTGACCAGCCTGCCCGTGCGGATCGTGACCGCGACCCATCTCCCGGCGATCCTCCTGCGCGATGGCTTCCTCGGCGAGCTGAACCGGCTGACGTCGCCCGCCCTGATCCCAACGCTCCGCGAGATCGCGCGCGACCTGATCGCGACACATCCGGCGGGAACGTTCCCTGCGTGGTCCTAAGCACGCGGCTACGGCATCGCCGCCGCACTCGGCGCGGCGTTTCTGGTAGCATCCCTTCATGATGCGCAACGAACCCACGGATCCGCGATCCGTCACCCCCGAACCCACCGTCGTCATGCGCGACGATCAGCCCGAGCTCACGGACGAGCGGCGGGAGGAGCTGCTGCGCAATCGCACTGCGACCCTGCAGGCGATGGTCATCACGCTCGGGGTCGTGCTCGCGCCATTCATCGCGCTGATGTTCAACGTCGACTTCGCCCTCGGCGTGCTCGCGGTCGCGCTGGCGTTCACCACGGTGCTCACGTTCAATGGCGCGCGTCGCAATCCGACGCAGCGCTCGCGGCTGTACTCGTCCGCCATCCTGAACGGGGTGCTCACGATCGCGATCGTCATCGTGCTGGCGATGCGTCTCGCGTTCGGATGATCCGCCTCACGACACCCGTTCGGGGTAGCGTGGCTTCCGCATCACGATGCCATTGAGACCCGCGCCATAATAGTCCCTGGCGAAGCCCGCCCGCAGAAACCCCTCGCTCGCGTAGAGCGCCTGCGCCCCTGTGTTGAACTCCTGCACCATCAAGGTCACATCGCCCCCCGGAATCGCCGCGTCGATCGCGCGGAGCAATGATCGCCCCACGCCACGTCGGCGCCAGGTCGGGTCGATCGCGAGGTTCATGACGCGCGCATTCCCCTTGTTGCGATCGCCGATCACGCAGCCGATCACCCGTCCGGTTGCCGCATCCTTCGCGACGAGGAACGTCACCCCCGGCCACCAGAGCAGCGTGAAGAGCGCCATGCTGCCATAGGCCAACCGCGCCGAGAATGACTGCCGCTGAATCGCCGCCACCGCCCGAATATCCCGCAGTGTCGCCGCGTCGATCCTGATCTCCGGTTGCCCGGATCGTTCCATCCCTGTCGTCCCTCGTGCCATCGTGGTGCCACCCCACATCGTGTGCTCATGCTACCGCATCACATGCGGGATGCGGGGAGAATCCCGTCCGGACCGCGGGTATACTCCCCGGATGGACACTCGCCCACCCAGATTGCCCGGAGATTCGGTTCATGGCTGATGCCCCATCCTTCCCATCCTCGATCCCGACACTGCACGGGGATCGCGTGACGCTCCGCCCCTTCGCGCGGGAGGATGCGCGGCTCGTCGAGGCGCTGCTCGCCCGACCGGAGATCGCCGCGACCACGCTGAACATCCCGTATCCCTATCCGGAGGGTGCGGCGCTCGGCTGGATCGCGACGCATCCGGAGCAGGCACGTCTCGGTGTCGGCTTCGTCTGGGCGATCGCGGTGGAGGGAGCGCTGGTCGGCACGATCTCGATCGGCGTGTCGCGTCTGCACGATCGCGGGACACTCGGCTACTGGCTGGGCGTGGAGCATTGGGGGAAGGGCTACACCTCGGAGGCCGCGCAGCTGGTGGTCGCGTGGGGATTCGCCGCACTCCAGCTCCACCGCATCGACGCCGTCTGCCTGCCGGAGAATCGCGGCTCGTCGCGTGTGATGGAGAAGGCCGGCATGACCTACGAGGGGACGCATCGCGGCTTCTATCGCAAGGGCGACACCTATCTCGATGTCGCCCAGTACGCGATCATTCGCCCCGATCTGTCCGCGTAACCACGGCCGATCCGCCCAGCACCGAGCGCAGCGCGCCCGTCGCGACAAGCGTCAGCGAGCCACCAATGCCGACGATCAGGCCCGCCAGCGCGAGCGTATGCGGTGCGCCGAACCACGGCGTCACCACGCCCATCAGCGAGTAGGCTATCGCGCTCGCCAGCGAGACGATCGCGCCCCACGCCGCGTAGACGCGACCGCGCAACTCCTCCGGCACCGCCTCCGCGAGATACGCCTGGAACGAAATCACCGCGAACGCATCGAGGAAGCCGAAGCAGAACCACGCCGCATAGATCACGGCCATGGGCGGGCTGAAGAACGCAGCCGTCAGGAAGAGCGGCCCCGTGTAGCCCAACGCCAGCAGGAGCGGACGTCCGATCCGCGACTCGACGCGATGCGCGACGAGCGCTCCGACCACGGCACCCGCCGCCATCGAGGTCGTCATCAGCGCGAAGGCGGACTGCGCGCGATCGCCAAGGTGCAGCGTCTCCTCGGTGTAGATCACGCCGGCAACGGTCATCGCGGCGGGCGCGAGCTGGAAGAGTGCCTCGGATGCCGTCACGCCACGAACGATCGCGATACGGCGGATCGCGGCGATGCCCGCCCACATCTCGTCCCGCGCCGCCCGCAGGATCCCGGTCGACGCGAGCGACGTCACCGCCCCGGTGACTCGCGGGATGACGAGCTTGCGAAGGGCGATCAACGAGCCGATGAAGCAGAGCGATTGCAGCCAGAAGACCGGTCCCGGACCAAGTGCCGCGATCGCGGCCGCCCCGACGGCGGGCACCGCGATCCTGATCACGCCGTTCGAGACCTGCATCAGGGAGAGCGCCGCCACGAGGCGCTGCGGTCCGGCGACGGACGGCACGGCCGCGAGTTCCGCCGGGCGTCCGAGCGCGTTGCCGAGGGCGATCAGCACGGCGAGGAAGCCGAGCTGCCAGAACGACTCCGTCAGCGGCACGAGCGAGACGAGCACGAGACGGCTCGCGTCGGCGGTCATCATGACGCGCCGACGATCGAGCCGATCCGCGAGCAGCCCGGTGATCGGCGCGGCGATGACGCGCGGCAGGATGAGCAGCAGCTCGATGAGTCCCACCATCCGCGCGGATGACGTCAGATCGTAGACCAGGAGCGGCATCGCGATCAGGGCGAGCGACTCACCTGCCGCGGAGCAGAGTTGGGAGAACCAGAGGCGACGGAGATTCGGCTCCGCGAGGAGCTGCGCGAAATTGGCGCGCGACGATGTCGCCCGCGCCGAGCGGGGCGTCTCGGCGGACGCGGGTTGCTGGGTCATGGTGGTGTCTCAGCGCCCGCTCAAACCGGGAAGGGCGTCTCGTCCGGATGCCTCAATTGCAGAAACACATGATACGAGATCGTCGGATGCACGAAAAGAGGTGGCGGGGGGGTTCATTGTGCGGGACGACATGCCGTCGTCCCCTACGTACGCCCGACGACGGCATTCAGACAGCGGTCGTACGTGACGGAAGGACATGCCGTCCTTCCGTCACGTCCCTGCCCACGACATCCTCGCCCGTGGCGGCAACGAAGCGAGGTGTCGATCGGGGTGCATCACCCCGACAGATCAGTTCCCGCGACGAGAGATCGACGGCAGCGACGGCAGCTGCGGACGACGGATGCGCGACGTCAGCGGCTGCTCCTTTTCCTCGGGCTCCGGCCGGTCGAACACCGACGGACTCTCCGTGATGATGCGCGCCCCGCGACCATGCGTCACGTACGACCACGCCCACTGGATCATCACGGCGACGCGGTTGCGTCGCCCGATCAGCGTCGCGATATGCACCGCCGCCCAGATCACCCACGCCGGGAATCCGCTCAGGTGGAACGGTCCGATGTCCGCGACGGCGTGATTGCGCCCGATCGTCGCGAGCATGCCCTTGTCCTTGTAATGGAAGGACTTCGTCTCCTCACCCTTCAGACGGCGGAGGATGTTCTTCGCCGCGAGCGTCCCCTGCTGCATCGCGACCTGCGCGACACCCGGTAACAGATCGCCATGCGCGTCCGTCACCGCCGCGATGTCGCCGATCACGGAGACCTCCGGATGCGACGGCAGCGTCAGATCGGCGTTCACGGGGATACGGTTGCCATAGCTCAGGGGAACGCCAAGCGTCTTCGCGAGTGGCGACGCCTCGACACCCGCCGCCCAGATCACCGTGTCCGTTGCGATCTGCGTGTCACCCAGCACCACGCCACCCGGCACCAGCGAGGTCACGCGCGAATTGCGCAGCACCTCGACCCCGAGCCGCTCGAGCGACTTCTCCGCCGCCTTCGCCAGACGATCCGGATATCCCTTCAGCACGTGATCGCCACTGTTGACGAGGACCACGCGCGAATCGGTCGAGTCGAACGAGCGGAACTCCGTGCGCAGCGTCTGATGCGCCAGCTCGCCGATCGCACCGGCGAGCTCCACGCCCGTCGGCCCCCCGCCGATGATCACGAAGGTCAGCATCGCCTTGCGTCGCAGCGGGGTCGTCTCGCGCTCCGCCGCCTCGAACGCACCGAGCACCTTGTCGCGAACCTTCTCGGCATCCTCGATCGACTTCAGCCCCGGCGCATGATCCGCCCAGTCGTGGTGCCCGAAGTAGCTCGACTGCACGCCGGCCGCCACGATCAGCGAGTCGTAGGCGACCTCGCCATCCGCGAGCTTCACGACCTTGCGATCGAGATCGACGCCCGTCGCCTCGGCGAGGATGACCTGCACGTTCTTCTGGCGCTTGAACATCGAGCGAATCGGGAACGTCACTTCCGTCGGCGAGAGCGAGGCGGTCGCCACCTGATAGAGCAGTGGCTGGAAGAGGTGGAAGTTCCGCTTGTCGATGAGCGTGACGCGCACACCCGTCTTGTTGGCGAGCGACTTCGCGGCGCGGATGCCACCGAAGCCCCCACCGATGATCACGACGTGATGCGGATCGCTGACGTTGACCGGGGCGAGTGGCGGGACCGGATCAGGGGAAATGATTGGCGACGATGCCATGGACGAGGACCTTTCTGGGGAGCAACCGTGGGCGACCAGGCCGGGGATCTGTCGGGGTCGCATGTCTGTCGAGGGGGTTGGCGCGCATCGGATGGCGCAGCCAGCTATGATTCGTAAGTATGCATCATCTTGTGATTATTTTCACGAGAATTGGCAAGGAATCTCCCGACAGGAGATCTGCCCGTTCGGGGAGGGAGGTCCGCCCTCACGAAGGACGACGCCCGGTCTGGTGACAGAGCACAGGACCGGGCGTCGGGAGCAGGGCAGCGGCGCTAGGCGGAGCAACGCGATTCACGCGTTTCCATGATGGTGCGTGGCACGCTCGTGTCGGTCATGACGGACGTTCCCGGAATCGTCCATCACGAGGTAGTAGACGAGCTCCTCATCGCCGGGATTCTCGAATCCGTGTCGACAATCGCCGTCATAGGAGATGCTGTCACCGGCGTGCAGCGTGTATGGCGTGCCGTCGATCGTGAGCAGGAGCGTCCCGCGTTCCACGGCAACATACTCGCGCGATCCCGGAGCGTGCGGCAGGAAGACACCGGCATCGACCTTCGGCCCGATGGTGGTGCGCATGAACTCGAACTCGATGCCAGGCAGCACCGGCGAGAGGATGCGTCGCTCCCAGCCCGACGGGTCGATTGCGACCTCCTGCTCGTCGCGACGATGCAGGATCACGCGCCCGCCCTCCTCGTCATCGAGCAGCCGCGCGATGCTCGTATCGAGCGCGGTGGCGATCCTGTCGAGGATCAGGATGGTCGGCACCTTGCCGCCGGTCTCGACGGCGGAGAGCATGCTGCGGCTGACGCCGGAGACAGCCGCGAGGCCATCGAGCGACATCTGCCGACGCGTGCGTTCGCGCCGGATGCGCTCGCCGAGATCGCTGAGTTCGAGCCCGTTGGACAGGCGTGGTGACGGGGTCGCTGACGGCACGACGATATTCCTCCACTATCGAGTGGATCATATCCCCTATAGGGGAAGACGTCAATCACGATCGCCGAGGGTCACTACGCAAGGAGAACGCCAACACCCCCGCCCCGGCAGATGCGCCAGAGCGGGGGTGGGATGTCGCGGCGTGGTGCCAGGCGAATCGCCTAGCTCGCCGGCTCCGGATAGAGCTGCTCGTCGTAGTCGGCGGTCAGGTTGGCCACGACTTCGTCATCGGCTTCCGGGTACTTGTCGAACAAACCACCGGAGGACGTGCCATCCCCCCGCAGGTCGACCGCGCCGTCACCCGCATCGCGATCCTTCACCACGGTCGTGAAGGCCGCGCCGGCATCCTGCGCGGATTCCTCGCCCGCGAACGACACGACGGCGGTGTAGTAGACGTACTCGCCGTCCTGCGTGGCCATCGCGAAGACCGTCGTCGCCATGCCCGCGATGTCGATCGTACCGCTCCGCGCCCGGGTGTTGTCGCCGAAGCCGTCGACCTCGACCTCATTGAGCTCGCCGACTTCTTCGTCACCGCTCTGCAGCGCCTCGGTCAGGAAGTCGGTGATCGTGCCGAAACCAGCTTCGGCCTTGCCGTCATCCTCGAAGCGGAAGATCACCGAGGAGATCGAGAACGTCCCGAGCGCCGACACGTCCGGCGTCGCCCCGCTGGCGAGATCGACGTCGCCGTAGAGCGAGCTGAGATCACCCGAATACGTGCGCGAGACGACATCGGTCAGCCCATCGACCGACGCGTAGTCAAAGGCCGGATCCGTTTCCGGGGTCTCCTGCGCCGCGACCTCGCCGCGCACCGTCAAGCCGGCAATCATCGCGAACATCACCGCGATGGTGAACAACCGCCACGTCATGATCAGCATTTCCTTTCCTGCGCCGCGTCCGCACGCAATGCGAACGTGCGCCAACTCCGTCGAGACGCGGTCACCCCCGCACCGGCCCACAGGCCGGAACGAGGGTGATCTGCTACCGAATCAGCGAGCCGGGCGAATCGCCTAGCTCTCCGGCTCCGGGTACAGCTGAACATCGGCCGACGGGGTCACACCCGTCAGAACCTCGTCGGAAGCATCCGGGAACTTGTTGAACAGACCGCCGGAAGACGTGCCGTCCTCGTGCAGCTCGACCTCGCCATCACCGGCATCGCGATCCTTCACGGTGTTCGTGAAGTCGACGGCGGTGCTCCTGGCGGAATCGGCATCCGCGAAGGAAACGACGGCGGTGTAGTAGACGAACTCGTCCTCCTGCGTGGTGAGGAAGAACACCGAGGTGGTCACTCCCGCCGCATCGAACGATCCCGCCTGCGCCGAGGTGTTGTCGCCGAAGTCGTCGACATCGACCTCTTCGAGATCGCCGAACGTCTCGCTCTCGCCCGACACCTGCTGGGTGATGGTCTCGTTCACCTGATCGAAGGCGTCGCTTGCCTTGTCGTCATCCTCGAAGCGGATGATGAGCGAGATGATCGAGAACGTGCCGACCGACGAGAAGTCCGGCGTCGCGCCGCTGCTCAGATCGGTGCTGTAGAGGGCCGAGATGTCGCCCTCGTAGTTGCGGGCGACGGCGTCCTGGATGCCATCCAGCTCGCTGAAATCGGGCGTCGCCGAATCGGTGGGGAGATCCTGTGCCGCGACACCGCCGCGCACCGTCAACCCCGCGATCATTGCGAACATCGCCACGATCGTCAGTAATCGCCACTTCATGAACAGGGACCCCTTCCGTGAGAACAACCGTCCGTGCGACACCAGCCTGTGACGCGGACGGGTGAGACGGCTCCGTCTCACACGGAGACAACGTCGATTCCATGGAGTGGGTTCCATCTCCGCTGCTACGAACTGGCACTCGCATAGAATCGGATGGCATAGCGCCAGAAGGCGCGAACGAGCATCACCGCGATCGCGGCGAAGCCGACACTCGCCATCGGCACCCACCACGCGATCCCGTGCGTCAGCGCGGATGTCGGCAGGGTCGTCGCGATCGCCCACGGCACCACGAGCAGCAGCAGGAATCGCACGACGCGCGGGAAGAACTGCACCGGATACCGCCCCGCCTGCATCACATCCTGAAAGACCAGCAGTCCCGCCGTCACCGAGCTCATCCAGAAGGCGCACGTCGCGACCGCGAGCCACGCGCAAGTGAGCAGCACGAATCCCGCCGCGAACACCACCGCCCCCGCGATGATCGCACCGGGATCGGGGACGCCGGAGCTCCGCGCCAGACCGATCAGCACCAGCACGATGCCGAGCAGCACCCCGAAGAGATTGGCCGGTCGCACCCTCCGCGTCGCCACGAAGAACTGCGTGTTCACCGGGCGGATCAGCAGCAGGTCGAGGGCACCCTCCGTCACCGCTTCGGTCAGCTCCTCCATGTTCGGCGCAACGAAGGTCGCGAGCAGCGCCGTCATCATCTGGTGCAGGCCGATCAGCACCAGCACCTCACCCTGCGTCCAGCCGCGAACCGACCCCGCGTAGTCGAACAGCAGGAAGATCGGGATCAGGGACACCACGAGCTGCGTGATCCCGACCACGATCGTCGCGAGGACATTCGCGCGAAACTGCGCCTCGCGGGAGATGGCCATCACGACACCCGCGCGCCACAATCGTGCGTGGCGACGCAGCGCCGCATGCCACGTCGGATCGAGCGGAGCTCGCTCGTTCATCGATATCGTCGTCATCATCATGCTCCTGCCGCCGAATACGAGCGAAGTCCGCGCGACCAGATCTCGCGCGCCATCCCGACGAAGAGCGCCGCGTAGGCGAGCTGGACGAACAACCCGATCACCATGTCACGCGAGGTGAGATTCCCGACCACAATCTCCAGCGGAAACGAGACCGTGTAGCGGAACGGCTGCGCCTGCAGGAATGTCTGCGTCCACACTGGCATGATCGCCAGCGGCACGAACTGCCCGGCCAGCAAGCCGACCAGCAGGCGTTGTCCCCACGCGATGCCACTGACGTCCTCCAGCCAGAAACCGAGTGCCCCGATGATCACGTCGCACGCGAAGACGATGATCGCCGCCATCCCGACGCTCGCGAGCACCGCGATCCATCGCCAGGCGACGACATCGACCGCGAGCGAATCCCGCACGATCAGCCCGAAGATCGCGATCATCGGCACCAGCACGACGAGCTTGACCACCTTCTCCGCGACGTTGTTGGCCGCGAGCTCGTAGAGAAACGATCCCGGTCGCGCGAGCCACACCGAGAGCCTGCCGTCGCGGATGGCGTCCGCGAGGAAGTTGGCGAGCCACGAACTGGTCAGCATCGTGACGAGACTCAGCAGCACGAAGTAGGTCATCAGATAGGAGCCATCGACCGGAAGTTCCGCGCCGCTGGCCACCGCCGCCTGCCACACGAGGGCCGAGACGATCGGCCCGATGATGGTGCCCAGCATGAAGAAGACGAAGTTGGCCCGATACACGACGGAGCCGGCAATGTTGATCGCGATCATGCGCCGCAGCAGGCGCAGCGTCTGGTGCGGCGTCATCGCGCCACCTCCGGCCTGACCGCCGCGACCCCGGTGAAGAGATCGCGGATGATCGCATCGACGTCCGCGTCCGCGACGCTGACATCGGCGAGCTCACCGAGGCGCGGGAGTTGCGCGAACATCGTCCCGACCTCCGATCGCGGCACCGTCAGCGAGAGCACGCAACCGGTCGGATCGGCCACATCGCCCTCGACCGCGACGTTCACGCGGTCACGATCCAGCGCCGACAGATCGACGGCCGAGGCATAGGTCACGCGCATGAACTTGCCCGGCTGCACGGTCTCCACGAGGTGCGCGAGACTGCCATCGTAGGCGAGTCGCCCGTGATTCACGATCATCACGCGCGAGCACAGCGCCTCGATGTCGTCCATGTCGTGACTGGTGATGAGGATCGTCGTGCCACGCAGACGATTGACCTCCGCGAGGAAGGCCCGCACACGCGCCTTCGCAACGACATCGAGCCCGATCGTCGGCTCGTCGAGGAAGAGGACATCCGGGCGATGCACGAGCGCCGCCATCAGCTCGAGCTTCATGCGCTCGCCGAGCGACAGCTTGCGCACCGGCACCGCGAGCAGATCGGTCACGTCCAACAGGGTCGCCAGCTCATCGACACTCTCGCGGAAGTCACGATCGGCGAGCCCGTACATCTCCTTGTGGAGCAGCAGACTCTCCATCGCCGGGACATCCCACCAGAGCATGCTCTTCTGTCCCATCACGAGGGCGATACGGCGGAGATACTCGGTGTCGCGCTCGAATGGGCGGAACCCGAGGACGCGCACCTCCCCGCCGGAGGGATGCAGCAGTCCGGTCAGCATCTTCAGGGTCGTCGTCTTGCCGGCGCCGTTCGGTCCCAGCAGCCCGACGATCTCGCCGCGCGCGATCGTGAAGCCGATGCGATCGACGGCGAGGCGCGTCTCGGTGCGACGACGGATCGCGCCGCGCAGCGCTCCCAGCAATCCCGCAGATTGTCGATGGAAGGAATAGGTCTTCGTCAGATCGGTCGCAGCGATCGCGACCGACGACATGTCGGATACGGCAAAGCCAGCATGCATGATGCGTACTCTCAGCGCCCGAGATAAACCGGCACAATCACATGGCGTTCACGCTCGGGGGGGAACGCACTGACAGCACCCGGATCGACGGTCGTCGATGGGGTCTGCCTGGATTGCAGTCGCTTTAGCGGCGCTGGTTACGCAAAATGAAAGCCCTTTCCGGAATTCATCGTGGCACAAGCACCTGATCAGTGTAGCAGATGCCGCCAGATCTCCCGATTTCATGACTGGACGCTGGCTATTCCTCGATCGGGGCCGTGATCGTCTGCACCTGACGGCGGACGCGCGGCGCGATGTGCGGCATCCGCAGGCGCGTCGAGAAGGAGATCAGCTCCTCGATCATCTCCCCGATCCGATCGACCACCCTCGGATCGCTGATCGTCGCGGTGCTCCGATCGACCGCGCGCTCCGGTACCGCCACGTGCGTCGGGATCGTGATCCCCTTCAGCCCGCGCACCGTTGTCGTCAGGCCCTGCAGCACACCCATCGCCGTCATCCCGCCGAACGCCATCACCCCGACCGGCTTGCCGCCGAGGTAGGGCGGCTTGTCCCAGCCGAGGAAGATCAACGCATCCAGCACGTTCTTGATCGCGCCCGAGATCGTGCCGTGGTACGTCGGCGAGCAGATGATCAGGCCATCTGCCTTGCGCACCTCATCGAGCAGCCAGGCGAGCGTCGGTGGATAGTCCTCCAGCTTCCAGTCGGTACGGAAGAGCGGCAGATCCAGATCGTGGACCGTGGCGAGCACCGTTTCGCAGCCGGCCTCGCGCGCCTTCTGCAAGGCGACCTCGACCGGGAGCAGACTCCACGATTTCGCGCTCGTGGTACCACCGATCGCGAGGATGCGCACCGGACGGTCATCGCTGCGGATGTAGACGGGACTCTCCGTCCCGGCATCATCAAGATAGAGATCGGGGTCCGGCGCGTTGTGGATCACCTCGCGCGCCGGCGTGTTCGCGGGGGATGGAGCGACCTTGGGATCGGGCGGGGTGGTAGACGTCATCTGCGGAAACCTTTCGCGTCCTCACAGGGATGGTGGGCGATGATTGGGAGGACCGGATCGAGGTCGCAGGCGACGCGATCCGCATCGATCGCGCCGGGGAATCATGCCGTCAATGAATGCCGGGCTACTCGATGTGGCGGACCGGCGTGAAGAACCAGAGATACGGAACGTAGAGCAACACCAGGATGCCGCTGATCGCGACTGCCCACTGCACATTGATCAGCTCCGCGAGGATGCCCGAGAGCAGACCGCCGATCGGCGTCAGCCCCCAGAGCATCGTCTGCACGGAGACGACGCGCCCACGGTAATCCTCGTCGATGATCGTCTGCACCAGCGTGTCATTCGTGGTGCCGTACATCGAGAAGCCGAGTCCCAGCAACAGGATCGCCGGCAGCGACACCCACACCGAGGACGACAATCCGAACACCACGACCGTGATCGCGAAGGCACCGATCATCCAGATCACGAGCCGTCCGCGACCGCGCATCCCGGCCATGAATGCGACGGCCAGGGTACCCAGCAGCGAGCCGATGCCGTTCGCCGTCAACAGCCAGCCAAGTCCGCCATCGCCGAGATCGAGGACATCCTTCGCGATCGCCGGGGCCATCGTCGCGTAGCTCGATCCGAGCGCGATCGGCACGATGTCCACCGTCAGCAAACCACGCAGCTTCGGTGTTCGCCAGATGTAGCGATACCCTTCGAGCAGCGTCTTCAGCGGTGATTCGCGCTCGATCGTCTCGGCCGGCGGGCGCTCGCTGACGGTGAGGCGGATCGACGAGACCGAGAGCGTCAACAGCACGATCAGGAACGGCACGGCCGAGAGCGACGTGAACCCGAAGCAGACCCCGATCCCGACGGCGCCGATCATCCAGCCAGCGATCGACGGGCCGAGCACGCGCGCGCCGTTGAAGGCCGCGGCGTTGATCGCGACGGCGCTCTGCAGGCGCGAGCGATCGACGAGCAGCGGCGCGAGCGAGAGACGCGCCGGCCAGTCGAAGCCGACCGCGACACCGATCACGAGCGAGATGATCACGAGGTGCCAGAACTGGATCGTGTCGGTCGCGATCAGGGCAGTGACGACCGCCATCGAGAGGATCGTCGTGATCTGCACGCCGATCAGCACCTTGCGCCGATCGACGCGATCGAGGAAGGCGCCGGCGAGCGGCCCGACGATCAGCTGCGGCACCGCCTGCACGAAGCTGATGAGGCCGAGGTAGAACTCGTTATCGGTGAGATCGTAGACGAGCACCCCCATCGCGGTGATGCGCACCCACGTGCCGGTCAGCGAGAGCACGAGCGTCCACCAGAACCGCGCGAAGGCCGGCACCTCCAGCGCGCTGAACGCACCGTGCCGGCGCGGCGGCTCACTGCCGCCACCTGCGGCTGCCTCCCCGACAAGCTCCTCGGTCAACAACACGCTCTCGTTGTCGACGATCGTTTCCACCGTACTGCTCATGCCGCCACCCGTCTCATGTCTGCCATCCCACTCCCCGATCTCCGTCTGCCTCGCCGACTCCCTCCGCACGATCGCGCCACTCAGCGTTTCTCGACGCCATGCCCGCGCATGAAGACCACCCGCCAGCCGTCCGGATCCGCGAAGGTGTGCCCGCCGTTCGCCCACCACGGATTCTCCGGCGGGACCTCCGTCACGCCAGCATCATGCAGGCGCCTCACCACGCGCGCGAGGTGATCGGCATCCGGCAGGTAGAAGACGAGCAGCGCATCGCGATCCGGCGTCGGCGCGGGACTCCCCTGCGCATGATGCGTGAACTCGAGGTGCATCGTCCCATCCGGCATGCCGAGGATCAGCCCATCGTACCCGTGGTGATCGCCATCCAGACCGTGCCGCCACGACGTCAGCTTCGGCAGCCCGATGAGCTCGTGGTAGAAGTGCTCCAGCTCCGCGAGCCGATCGGTCGGTCGCGCGATGCGGATCTGCGCGACCCCGCCGCCCTCGAACAGAGTCATGCGATGCCCTCCGCCGTCTCGGTCGTCATGACGACCGAGCACGCGCGATGTCGTGCGCATCCCGCCGACAGACCGGCGGGATGTCGCAGGGGGGAACGAGCAAGTGGATCATGAGAAGTGGAGAACCAGGTCATCGCACCATCCGGAGCGTTTGGCACACACATCCTTCACGCCAACGGGCGGTTGGCATCAGGAGGCATTTGCCCAAACAGCACGCATCAGAATTGTGAGCAAGGTAGCAGAGCACCCCGCGTAAAACAAGTGGCTGCTGTGTTTATTGGAGCGAATAGCGATCGAGTGGCTATACTGGCTTCCATAAGATGGCAGGAATGCCCTGTCACCCATCCCGCACGCGCATCGTACCGAGTCATCTCATGTCCATCCGCCCATCTGCCGCCTCCACCAATCCGGGTTCCGCTCATCGCACGCATCCGCGTGAGGTGACGCGGTCGTCGAGTGCGGCCGAGCAGATCGAGCGACAGCGTCAGGAAGCGGCGATCAACGCCTTCCCGGAGACGCGGCGCGCGATGTTGCAGATCCTCAAGCGCGAGGGTCGTGCGGATACGGAACGGCTCGCCCAACTGACGGAGATTACCACGAGCGGTGCGCGTCAGCATCTGGTCGCGCTGGAGGCGGATGGCCTCGTGACGCACCTCGTCGAGCGCGTCGGACCGGGACGTCCGCGGCACGCGTACCAGCTGACGACCGCGGGTGATGCGCTCTTCCCGCGACACTACTCCGCGCTCACGAACGAGCTGCTCGCCTATGTCGAGGACGAGGATCCGGCGCTGGTCGAGCGGATCTTCGCGCGGCGCGGACAGCGTCGGCTGGAGCAGGCAATCGCGCGGACAGAGGGGCTGCCGTTCGACGAGAAGGTGCGCACGATCGCGCAGATCCTCGATGAGGACGGCTATCTTGCGGACTTCCGCACGATGGACGATGGCACGTACCTGATCACGGAGCATAACTGCGCGGTGCTGATCGTGGCGCAGCGGTACCGTCACGCCTGCAGTAGCGAGCTGGAGTTCCTGCAGCGCGCGCTTCCCGAGGCGGACGTGACACGCGTGGCGCATCGGCTGAACGGCGCGCACGTCTGCGCGTACCAGGTCACCCCTCGCGATCGCTGACCCACCTCGCCCCGCGACACGTTCCCATGTTCGTCATCCCGAGCTTGCGCAGCATGACGGAGATGTGATGGTCGACGGACCAGAAACGACGTGACTACGGGATGTCCATCCGCTCCACCGGATCAGTGGTGGCTCCATCCCCGAGGGCACGCTGCATCAGCACGGAGTCCACCCAATGACCGTGCTTGAACCCGACCGCCTTCAGCACCCCGACCTCCCGGAACCCGAACTTCTTGTGCAAACCAATCGACGCCGCATTGCCGCTGTCCCCGATCACCGCGATCATCTGGCGCCATGGACCCTCCTCGCAACGCACGATCACCTCCGCAAGCAACGCACTCCCGACACCGGACGCACGCACTTCCGTATCCACGTAGACCGAATTCTCGACCGTGAAGCGATAGGCACGACGCGTCCGATACGTCGACGCATACGCGTATCCGACGATGCGTCCGTCCCGCACGGCAACGAGATACGGATAGCCCGCCGCGCGAATGCCCTCCCAGCGGCGTCGCATCTCGTCGACATCGGGCGCCTCCTCCTCGAACGACGCACTCCCGTGCAGGACGTGGTGCGCGTAGATCGCCTGGACGGCGGGAAGATCTCCCGCCTCCGCATCCCGTACCCGAAATCCGCCAGTCGTCATCATCACTCCATCCGCGTACCGTCATCCCACCGCGATTGCTGTACGAATCGCCCATCGCCGGGCATTGTCGCGAGCAGAATCGGCGCTGTCGATCCGCATCACGCCCAATGAGCGAACAACTCGCTTGGGCAATTTGGCCGATTTCGGTGAGACCCATGCTCACCTGCACAATTGACAGGCTTTCCACCCCTCTGCTAGCCTCAACCAAGCGCACTGTTTCCGTGAATTCACCCAATCAGGTCTGGTCATCGCCGGAAGGTTTTCCGCAACCCGCCTGAAACCACTCCCGTCGTTTCTGCAAAGGGTCCCAATCGTACGAGGTTTGTCGTCAACACTCCGGTGCCACCACGCACCCGCGAGGAGGAAACATGACCCGTTTTGAAGATCCCGACACGTCGACGTTTCAGGTGGTCAGCCAGCGCAAGCTGCGCCTGCTGACTTCGCGCCGCAAGCTCGTCGCCGCGGCGGCCGGGGCCACCGGCGCGCTCGCCCTCGGCGGGAACCTCGCCTACGCGAGCCCCTCCCGCGCCGCGCGCTACCTGCGCGAGCAGGCGCAGGACGAGCTCGCCATCATCATCGGCACGCTCGGTGAGGCCAAGTCGATCAACCCCTTCCAGACCGGCGGCGACTCCGAGAGCGAGTGGCGCACGATCCAGCTCTTCGACGAGCTGCTCCGCATCGATCCCCTCACCTTCGCGCCGCTCCCGGGCATTGCGAAGGAGTACGTGCTCGATGGCGACACCATCACCCTCACGCTGCAGGACAACGTGAAGTTCTCCGATGGCACCGACCTCACCGCCGAGGACGTCGAGTTCACCCTCCTCGGGCACCTCAACCCGGAGACCGCGTCGATCCACCAGACCAAGTACACCGCGATCGCCGGCGCTGCCGAGTACGTCGCCGGGTCGGCGGAGAGCGTCTCCGGCATCGAGGTCGTCGATCCGAAGACCCTCCGCATCACGCTCGCCGAACCGCAGGCCGCGATCCTCTACAACCTGCGCTTCATCCGGCCGGTGCCGAAGGCCCAGCTCGAGGGCAAGAGTCTCGTCAACGATGCCTGGTTCCAGAATCCCGTCGGGGCGGGACCGTTCAAGTTCGAGTCCTGGACGACCGATGCCGACTTCGTCATGACTCGCAACGAACACTTCTGGGAGGCGGACAAGCCGGCCATCACCCGCGTCACGCACCGCGTGATCGCGGACGCGCAGAGCCTCGTGCTCGCGCTGCTCGGCAACGAGATCGACGGCTCGAACTATCCCTCCCCCAGCGGCAAGGAGCAGCTCGAGGGGAACCCGGATCTGACGATCCTCGTGCCGCCGTTCAACTCGCCGAACGGTTGGCTCTTCAACACGCGCATCGAGCCGTTGAACAACAAGAACGTCCGCAAGGCGATCGCGATGGCGCTCGACAACGAGCAGTTCGCCGCCGACGCCCTGCTGGGGCTGGGTGGTGCCGGGCTCGGTCCGATCGCGCCGGGCAGCTGGGCGCACGACGCGACGCTCGAGCCGATCCCGTTCGATCCGGATGCCGCGAAGACGCTCGTGCAGGAGGCCGGTGCCGAGGGCGCGCAGATCTCGTTCATGGTCAACGCCGGCAACATCCAGCGCGAGGACTGGCTCGCCTACACCCAGCAGGCCCTGCAGGCGATCGGCCTCGAGGTCGTGCCCGAGGCGATCGAGTACGCGACGCTCGTCGAGCGCACCACCACCACGCATGACTTCGGCGCAACGAATGGCGACATGGCCGGTGTCACCGCGGAGCCGAGCGAGCTGTTCGAGCAGTTCCACTCCACGGGTAGCGCGAACCACACCGGCTTCAGCACCGAGGAGCTCGACGGGCTGCTGGAGACCGCTCGCACCACCATCGACATCGAGGAGGCAAAGCCGATCTACGCGCAGATCCAGCGCATCCTCATGGACGAGGTGCCGGTCGACTGGGCGTGGTATCGCCCGTTCCTCCACACCGTCACCAACCGGTGGGCGAACGTCACCGACAGCGCCAACGACGGCCTCTTCTACACGCTGAAGGACTGGACCGCCGCCTCGTAGCGCCGGATCATCCGCACCACCCGGGACGATGCGCCTCATGCGGAGGCGTGTCGTCCCGCACCATCGGGAGCATGCCGCATGCAACCAGGACTCTGGGCCTACGCGGCCAGACGCGTGATCTTCCTGATCCCGCTCCTCATTGGCCTCACCCTGGTGATGTTCTTCCTCATTCACCTCGCCCCGGGCGATCCCGTCACCGCGATGCTCGGTCCGCAGGCCGCCGCCAACGAGGCGATGCTGGAGCAGGCACGCAAGAACCTCGGCCTCGATCAGCCACTGCCCATCCAGTACCTCCGCTGGCTCGGCAACATCGTGCAGGGCGACTTCGGCAATGCCTACTCTTTCAACGGCAAGCCGGTGCTCTCGCTGATCAACGAGCGCCTGTGGGGAACGATCCAGCTGCAGGGGATCTCGCTGCTCCTCGGCATCGCGATCGCCGTGCCCATCGGCATCCTCTCCGCGACGCGCCAGTACTCCGCCGTCGACAACGGTGTGACGATCGGCTCGTTCATCGGGCTCGCACTGCCGAACTTCTGGCTGGCACTGCTCCTCCAATTCTGGCTGGGCGTGCAGCTCGGCTGGGTGAAGACGATCAGCACCGGGCAGGCTGATGCCCCGTGGTCGGAGCGCTGGCGCTACTGGCTGCTGCCGCTGATCGTGCTGACGCTCCCGAACGTCGCGTACTTCGCGCGCTTCATGCGCTCCTCGATGCTCGAAGTGATCCATCAGGACTACATCACGACGGCGCGCTCAAAGGGGCTCGATGCGCGAAACGTGCTCTACCGGCACGCGCTGCGCAACGCGCTCATCCCGATGGTGACCGTGATCGGCCTGCAACTGCCGCGCATCCTCGGCGGTGCCGTGATCATCGAGCAGATCTTCGCGTGGCCGGGTCTCGGATTGCTCGCGTGGACGGCGATCGGCAAGCGCGACTACCCCGTGATCCTCGGCATCACGCTCATCACCGGCGCCGCGATCATGATCGTGAACGTGCTCGTCGATATCGTCTACGCGCTCGTCGATCCGCGCGTCAAGATCACGGAAGGCGGAGGATCGCACTGATGTCGAACGCTGCAGCCACCGCCTCCTCTACCCCGCTCGCGACCACCACGCTCCCGGCCCGGAAGCGCTTCCCCGTGCTGGCACGCTTCCTGGAAAACCGGCTCGCGGTTGTCGGGCTGGTCATCATCGTGCTGCTCTACGCCGCCGCCTTTGCCGAACCACTGCTCGCGACCCATAACTACGCCGAGATCACGTTCGGCAATCGCACCAAGCCGCCCTCCAGCGAGTTCTGGCTGGGCACCGATCGCTCCGGTCGCGATGTCTACTCGCGGCTGATCAAGGGCGGACAGGTCTCGCTCGCGGCGGGCTTCGCCGCCGTGCTGATCGTGATGACGATCGGCACCGTGATCGGCGCGATCGCGGGGTACTTCGGCGGCCTGATCGATGCGATCATCATGCGCTTCACCGACATCCTGCTCGCGATCCCGCTGATCCTGCTGCTGATCACGGCGGCCTCGCTCTTCCGCCCGAGTCTCCGCACCACGATCATCGTGATCGGCGTGTCGTCGTGGCCGGGTGCCGCACGCCTCGTGCGCGGGCAATTCATGCAGCTGAAGGGTCTCGAGTACATCACGGCGGCGAAGGCGGTCGGGGCGAGCCCGGCGCGCGTGATGGCGAAGCATCTCTTCCCGAACGCGCTCGCGATCATCATCGTCGAGACGACGCTCTGGCTCTCCTACGCGATCCTGCTGGAGGCGAGCCTCAGCTATCTCGGTCTCGGCGTGCAGATCCCGACGCCCTCGTGGGGCAACATGCTGCAGGATGGCCAGAGCGAGTTGCTCTTTGGCGCGTGGTGGCTGACGCTCTTCCCGGGCCTCGCGATCTTCATCACCGTGCTGGCGTTCAACCTGCTCGGTGATGGCCTGCGCGATGCCTTCGATCCGCGCCACCGCAGCCGCTAGCAGTCATCGCGTAGACTCGGACGACACGGCCGCGTGCGGATGGGATCATCCGCGCATCAATCCGAGGGAGGACACCATCATGACCTTTGCCCTCGTGCTGGCAGCTGCAGCTGCGATCCTGCACGTCTACATCTTCTCCCTGGAGTCGCTCGCGTGGACGAGCGATCGTGCCCGCGCGACATTCGGCATCGCGACCGTGGAAGAGGCCGAGGTGACGAAGTCGCTCGCCTACAACCAGGGGTTCTACAACCTCTTCCTGGCGATCGCGACAATCATCGGCATCATCTTCCATCTTGTGGACGAGACGACGATCGGCGCGACACTGATCTTCGCCGGTACAGGCTCGATGCTGGCCGCGGCGCTGGTGCTGCTGCTTTCGTCGCCGGAGCATCGGTCCGCCGCGATCAAGCAGGGGACGCTCCCGCTACTCGCCGTCGTGGTGCTCGCGATCGGGCTGCTCGCCTGACCAGCCGGTGGTTCGCAAGAACTCGCGTCGGAGGTAGAGATCGCGCAGCAGCTGCACCTCCGCCGCATGATGCAGGAACTCGCGGTTGATGTGCAGGATGAGCGTCGCGATCGGCGCGTCCGGGTAGAGGGGCTCGGCAGGACCACACGGTCGGCTGAGCCCTTCCTCGCCGAGCGCCATCATGCCGGCGATCCAGCGATCGTGCTGCTCCGTGACGAACGCGAGCGCACCGCCCGCCGTCGCGGGGAGTGACTGCGCGCCCAGATCGAACGAGCCGTCGCCGAAGTGCTGGCTGGCGCGCCGTCCGAGGACATCGGCGATGTGCATCAACCGCCAGGCGATGGTCGTGAAGGGGGCGGGCTTCGGCTCGGGGCGCACGCGATCCTGCCGCCAGATGCCCTCGGCATCGGGGCGGATCGACCAGCTATCGGGCACCGGCTCCCACAGATACTCCTCGTCGGTGAGGCCGTTGACGCGCGGCAGGAACTGCACGTTCCACGCGAACTCCATCTGATCCCGCAGCTCGTGATTCCAGGCGATCGTCGGCATGCTGTGCTCCTTCTGGTCCGGCGGCCCGGTGCCGCATCGGGATCAGTATCGCGCGCCGTCCTGCCAGCGCGCGTCCGCATTCCCGGCTTGTGGTGAGGATGTGGCCCGAGGCACGACATGCAGTCGCCCCCTACGAACGCACGCCATACGAGAGCTCAGTATGTAGCAGGACTGCATGTCCGTCCCCGCCAGGGGCGCATCTGCCCTCAGCGGCCGCCGTCTCACCGGCGATCGACAGCTGATCCCCCTTTCCAGACGCCCGTCTGTCCGGTACCCTGCGAGCACCAACCGTTCTGCGCAGAAAGGACCGCCAATGACGACGCCCACCGCCTCCGTCGAGACGCTCGACTGGACCATCCCGCAGCAGGAATATGACGATCGCGTCGCCCGCGTGCGGCAGATCCTCGCCGACCGCGAGCTCGATGGCCTCGTGCTCTTCCACCCGATCCGGATGGCCTATCTCTCCGGCTTCTACCACCTCAGCACCGAGCGCCCGATGGCGATCATCGTCAGCGCGACGCAGCCCGGCCTCGGCGCGCTCGTGCCGTGGCTCGAGCAGGAGCACATCCAGAAGGCCGGCGGCGTCTCGAACATCCGCGTCTACCCCGAATACCCCACCGGCGGCACAAAGCATCCGATCCTCCACCTCGTCGATCTGCTCGCAGAGCTCGGCCTCACGAAGCCGGGGACGCGCCTCGGCTTCGACTCGAACGGCTACCTCGACATCAATGGCTACGACGGCCCAACCCTCGCCGAGGTCGTGGGGGACGACGTCACGACCATCCGCGCGCGCGATATCGTCGATCGCCTGCGCCAGGTGAAGAGCCCACATGAGCTCCGCCTGATCGAGGCGAGCGCGCTGTGGGGCAACCTCGCGCACCGCCTGATGCACGATCGCATCGCGCTCGGACGCAACCCGCAGGAGATCTCGCACGAGGCATCGATCGAGGCCAGCCGCACGATGATCGCCGCGCTCGGTCCGAGCTACGCGCCACTCACGGCCCCGCTCGGCGCGACACCCGCCGTCGTGAACTTCACCGCCGGCGCGAACACCTCGCTGCCGCATGGGCTCGGCGATGCCGTCGGCCTGCGCCGCGGCGACGTGCTCGTCACCTACGCCGGAGCAGATGTCGGCGGCTATCAGTCGGAGCTGGAGCGCACGATGCTGATCGGCGAGCCGAGCGACGAGTTCGCGACCTGGTTCGCGCGCATGCTCGAACTGCAGCAGGCCGCCTTCGAGGCGCTCACGGTCGGGCGCACGCTCGCCGAGGCCGAGACGGAGGTCTCCGCGCTCTACCAGACGCTCGGTGTCGGCGATCTGCAACGCCATCACTCCGGACACGGCATCGGCCTCGAGGGACACGAGTCGCCCTTCATCGACAAGGGGGACGAAACCGTGATCCAGGAGGGGATGGTCTTCTCGGTCGAGCCAGGTCTCTACGTGCCGGGGGTCGCCGGATTCCGCCACTCGGACACCGTGGTGGTGACATCCACCGGGGTGAAGCGCCTCACCATCTACCCGCGCGATCTCGATGCGCTGACCGTCCGCATCTGACGCTCATCCCTCGGGGAGCGGGGCAGTCGGGTCGATCAGTCGGCGCTGGAAGGCGACGCTCGCGGCGGCGGTGCGCCGGTTGACGCCGAGCTTCTCGAGCACCCGCGCGACATGATTCATCGCCGTGCGGGGGCTGATGTACAGCCGCTCCGCGATCTCGCGATCGCTCAGCCCGTGCATCAGCAACGCAAGGATCTCCAGTTCGCGACGCGTCAGCCCCGTCGCGCGGACGGCATCGGCATCCACGAACGCGGCATCGGGAGGCATCGGACGCGACGCCTCCCGTTCCGCGACCGCCCGCGTGAGCGTCGCAAGCGCGTCGTCGATCAGCACGTCCTGCACGTGCAGACGTCCCCGCTCGAACTGCGCGTGGAACGTGTCGTCGCCAAGCCACTGCCGGAGCTTCGTGGCGAGGGCATCGAGATCGTAGCGACTCCGCGTCGTGAAGCCGATCTGCTCCTCGTCGCGCACCTGCTGACTCCCGCCAAGGAGCTTCGCGCTCAGCTCGTACTGGTGCACGAGGATCGCCGTCTCGGCCAGTCCATCGAGTGCCTCCGAGAGCATCCGCCGCATCCCCATCTTCCGGAGCGCCTGCACCGCCGGTCCGATCAGCGCGACTGCCTGATCCGGTCGCTGCCGCGCCGTCGCGATCATCGCGAGATCCACCTGCAGGATCGCCGTCGCATAGGCATCGGTACTCGCCGCGGCATGCTGCAGCCCCTCCTCGAACCAGCGCGCCGCCTCGTCGAGATCGCCGCGATAGCGCGCGACGATCCCAAGCCCATGTCCGCAGAACGCCAGTCCGCGCCGATTGCCAAGTTCGCGGCGAATGCCGTACGCCTCACGGAACAGCGCCTCCGCCGTCGCGTACTCGCCCGACACCGTCGCGATGTCCGCCAGATTGCAGAGCGTCGTCGGCAGGGAGGTTACGTCATCGAGCGCGCGGCGAATCGCGAGACTCTCCGCGAGCATCTCCTGCGCCTCGTCGAGATTGCCGCGGATCATCTCGACGAGCCCGAGATTGTTCAGCTCGTCCGCGATGCCGGCACGATCCCCGATGCGCCCGTACAGATCGCGACTCTCACGGTACCGATCGCGCGCATCCTGCAGCCGTCCCAGCTCGAACGCGAGATTGCCGAGATTGTTGCGTGCCTGCGCCTCGAGCTGCGGCGAGACGTCGGTCGCGACCGCGAGTACCTGCTCCAGCCACTGCGTCCCCTCGGTCAGCTGCCCGCGAATGAGCCAGTAGCGCCAGATCCCGGAGGCGAGCTGCACGCCACGATCCCCCGCGCCGCCCTGCGCCAGCGCGATCGCGAAGCCCAGCCGCAGGTTCGCAAGATCGTCGTCGAGCAGCTGCATCCAGCGCGCCTGCTCCGCCCCGGTGAGCGCCGGCTCGGCATCACGCGCGAGCGTAGTCACGTAGGTCAGAAGACGATCTGCCGCGTCCACCTCCTCGCCCGATTTTCGAAGTTCCGTAGCTCCGAAGTCTCGGATCACCTCGAGCATGCGAAAGCGCGTCTCGCCCAGCTCGCGCGTCACGGGATGCACGAGGCTCTGATCGATCAACGACATCAGCCCGTCAAGCGCCGCACCGGCATCCCCGACGATCGCCGACGCTGCGGCGAGGCTGAACGATCCCTGCAGCAGACTGAGCCGCCGATAGATCCGCTGCTCCTCCGGAGTGAGCAGATCGTAGCTCCACTGGATGGCGCTGCGCATGGTCTGCAGGCGCGACGGCAGATCACGCGAACCGCCCGTGAGCATCACGAGACGATCGCTCAGCCGATCGTGCAGGGTCTGCAGGCTGAAGAGCTTGAGGTGCGGAGCAGCGAGCTCGATCGCAAGCGGCAACCCATCCAGCCGGCGGACGATCTCCGCGACGATCGGTGCCGTTTCCGCCGTGAGCGCGATGTCGCCTCGCACCATCTGCGCGCGCTGCACGAAGAGCGTCACCGCCGCGGAGGTCGCGATCGTCGCGAGATCATGGGTATCAGGATCGGGGAGATCGAGTGTCGGCACCGCCAGATCGTGCTCGCCACGGACGCGCAGCGGCGTCCGGCTGGTGACGAGCACCTGCACGGTCGGCACCTGCGTCAGGAGCGTCACGATCTCCGGACCGGCCGCGACGACCTGCTCGAGGTTGTCGAGGAAGAGCAAGGTGGGCGCCCCGGCGAACGCGGGCAGCAATCGCGGCAGCAGCGTCTCGCCGACGCCACCATCCACCCCGACCGCCTCCGCAATGGCGGGGAGCACATGCTCAGGATCGCGGATCGGCGCGAGGTTCACGAAGACGCCGATCCGCCCGTGCTGACGCTCCATTTCGCGCGCGATCTCCAGGGCGAGGCGCGTTTTCCCGACACCGCCCGGCCCGGTGAGCGTCAGGATCCGGCAGGTGGTGCGGGCGAGCAGATCGCACGCCATCGCCAGCTCGCGATCGCGTCCGACCAGCGGCGTGAGCGGCGTCGGGATACGCCGGAGCACACCGTTCCCCAACGTCGCGCGCGTGGGCGCAGACGCTTCCTCGTCGGGCTGGGTTACGGGCAGATCCTCGACCATGGCGGCGATCCCACCTCCGGAACATCCGGCGCATACCTGTCAACGTGCCTCCATGGTACGGCGATATCGCGTCGATGCGTATCAACGCGA
>Ga0164243_10001877_pt1 | contig 35252 bp, 39 predicted proteins | sample OricompcompostOP_FD_108781 | JGI IMG/M metagenome (GOLD analysis project Ga0164243, IMG submission 108781) | Organic Plus compost microbial communities from Emeryville, California, USA - Original compost - Organic plus compost (OP) | ecosystem: Engineered > Solid waste > Mixed feedstock >...
AATGCCCCCGCCGGGTATCTGCCACATCCCCGTGGCGACGGGCTATCGATTTCGGTGGCATAATCGATGGAAGTCAGGCGGTTGTTCGAAGCGCCTGCGGATGTGCCGCTGGTGGGCCCGGCACCTACTAAAATGATGATGTTAAAATAAGGAAGACAAAGAGATTTTCGCTCTCCGTCTTTTGCGAATACCCCCACCTTTACCCCCAAAATTTCGAGGGTTCGGTGGCACCTTTCATTCTCCGAAAATCATGCGTTCATCAAGCCCCCCGCCTCCCGCGCCGAGCGGATTAGCTAGAATCTGAATGTGGCTTACCATCGCTCAAACTCCTATTCCTCCGCCAATCGCAATCTCTCTCCCCTCCCAAGCGTGAATCGTGGGTCTCGTCGTTGGGAGGACGCGACTGTTATCATCCGCTCGTCCTCCTTTCCCGCCGAAAATCGGCGACCGAAAGTGGCTCGGTGCACATCGCCAGCACGTGCATCTCATCGCTCGAATGCTCGCGAACCGAACCGGCGCTGGAGATGGGCAACGACGCTCGTTGCATAACGGCGCTGCCGCCATCCGGTCGGACTGTGATAGACGCCCACCGCCTTCCAATAGTCGCGTGTCGCAGCGAGCCCGGAGAGGAATATCCAGCGGGCTGCCTCGACGTTGAAACAGGGATCCAGCTTCAGCCAATGCCGGATGTGCGGCTCGGGCCGCCCCGTGATGGCGGCCAACCGCGGAACCCACCAGCTGTTGACCTGCAGAGGCCCAAGATCGTGGCTGCCATCGCCATTCGCGATCTCCGCGCCGATCCAGCCGCCCTCTTGGTCGCGCAATCCCCAGAGCGTCTTTTCCAGCCAAGCGCGGCCGCCGGCAGACCGCTTGATGCAAGCAGCGACCGCACGGTCGTCCGATGGGGCGGCCTGAAGGGGAATGGCCCAGACCAGCATCGCTCCCACCACGACGGCTGCGACCACCTTACGAATCGCGGGGCCGAATTGCATCGGGCGGGCGCCTTCAGTGGTCATGGCCGCCGGCCTGATCATGCGATGGCGAAGCGGCTTGCTCGGGCCGCGCTGCTGGGCTCTGCGCGTGCTCGGCGTCCCCGCTGCTGCGCGTCAGGATGTCGGTCAGCCAGCGATCCACGGCCTCGACCGCGGATTGCGCGCGTCCCGCCAGGAGATAGGCCAGGCCGGTCTGCTCAGGGCGATTGCGGGCTTCGCGCTCCTCCCGCATCCTCGCGTTGCGCTCCTCGCGATCGCTGCGCTGCTGATCGCGCAGTCGATCCCACCGCTCACCGTGACGCTCGTTTCGCGCCTTGTGGCTGTCGCGCTCAAGACGGCCGAGTCCTTCCAACGCCGAGGTCTTCTCCCCGGAGTGGCGTTCGAGCTTGTGGACAAGGCGGTCTCGATCTTCGGTCCACAGCTTCACGCCGTAGCGGGCGCGTGTGATGGCGGTGTAATAGTTCTGGCCGGTCACCAGGCCGGAGTTCACCGGCGCTAACACATAGGCGCGATCATAGGTCTTCGATTGCGCGGAATAGACCGTCTCCGCATATCCGTGATCCCAGCTCTTGTGCTGCGAAAGGTCGATGTCCTGGACTCGACCTTCCCGGTCCCAGCGGATCGTCGCGACGGTTCCATCCATGCGCTCGACCGTCCCTCGTTCGGCATTCTTCAGGCCCAGGTCGTGGTTCACTAGTCGCCACTGAATGCGATCACCCGTGGCGAGATCGCGCTCTTCGCTGCGAAACACATTGACCTGCGAAGCGCGGCCGATACGAGGGTCCCACCGGATGGTCCGACCATGTTCGTCGACCATCCGGACCAGCTGCCGGCCGTTCGCGTCGCGGCCGATCCCGACGACCCGATATTCAGCATCGCGTGCGATCCCGAGCCCGGCATTGTCGCGGGAGAAAATCAGCACCTGACCACCCGAATAGAAGCGGGCAAAGTGCTTTTCCTGGTCGGTCATGCCGGCCGGCGTGAGCACCGACAGCCGAGCTTCCTCCGCCGCGATTGCGCCCTCTGTTTTCAGCGCCTCCCGGATCTTGGTGTTGACGATCAGCCGGGTGGCATTCTCCAGGACGAGGATGTTGGTGTTGGCGCGGTTCTCGGGTTTCAGCCTGGTCCATTCTGCGACAAGCCCCTTGGCGAGCACTTCTGCGTCCCCACCGCTGGTCACCTTATCGAGGTTCTCCAGCGAGGCCGCATAGTTGCCTAGGCGGGCCTGAGTCACGGCCGCCTTCATCATCCGGGTTTCCTGGCGCACGGACTCCGTGAGCTCTGCTGTCGGTAGGCCGAGCTTCTGCAACAGCCAGAAGGCTTTTCCCTGCTCGATCGCACCGGTCTGCTTATTATCGCCGAGAATGATCAGTCGCGCGCCGGTCATGCGGCTGATTTCGAGGACGCGAAGCGCCTGCCGGTTGCCGAGCTGACCTGCCTCGTCGACCACCAGAACATAGCTGTCGTCGATGTTGCGCCCTCCCCCGGCGACGAGGCTGGCGACGGTGCGGGAGTCGATCCGCGCGGTCGCGCCGAGATTTGCGGCGGCGGATGACGTGGGGGCGAGTGCGACCAGCGTTGTCCCCGGTGCTGCAGCATCGTTCAGCGCCTTGACGAGCGTCGACTTGCCCGCGCCAGCGACGCCATGGACTCCGACCAGCCGGTCGCTCGTAGTCCCGATATGGAGAAGCGCTGCCTCCTGGGCAGGATTGAGTCCCGCTTCCGCCAGAACCGCGCGAATGCGTTCGCCGGTCGCAATGGGCGCGGCATCGCCCAGCGAAAGCGAGAGATGCTCGGAGAGAGCCAGTTCAAGGCGAGCGGTGCGCCGGGTCGTCCGTCCCCGCGTGTGGATCTCATCCCCGGTTTGATGACGAGTTGCGAGGAGCTTGAACCGGCCTTCATGCTCCTCGACCAAAGGCCGGACATCCGAGAGGCGGACCTCTCCGACATGGGAGGCAAGGGCGAGGCGGAACATCCGACCCAGGTTGTTTACCGCCTCGCGGGTTTCCGCCTGGCGGATACCGAACAGCATGGCGCGGGCAGAGAGTTGGGGTTCCGGCGCTAAGTTACGCTGACCCGTCGCATCGGCCTCGGCACGCACGCCGAGGATTACGTCGCGGTGCTTGTCCGCGTCCGAGACCCAGCGCTCACGAAGCTCATCGACGCTAACCTTCTGCTTGGGTGGGCGCGTTTCGTAGAAGGATATCCGGCGTGCCGCCTGACCCGTCAGGCCATGCTCCTTGGCATGCGCCTCGATCTCCTGGGCCCGTTTCGAGTTGTCGACGATGAGCGCGCGCGGAAGACCGCTGATCTCGAATAGACCGGTCCTGGGATTGGACTCGATCTCATACCCGATCTCCCGCACGTCATGGGCGAGTTCGTTGCGATAGATCTGGCCCGCGACGATCTGCTCGGCATACATCGCCCGGGTCTCGAGGCTGGTCATGGGACCGCCATCCTCGCGATTGGTCATGTTCATGACCACGACATGTGTGTGAAGCTGGGGATCGAGTTGGCGCGACACATATTCGGTGAAGCGCGCGAAGATCAGCCGTTCTGTGGTCTCGTGGACGATCTCGCCCTTTGACCGATGTCGAAGCATCGCGTGCTCCTCAAGATAATCGAGAGCCACGCCAACGGCCCGGTCATGCGCCGCAAGCAGGCGTTCATCGCCGTGGACGAGTGCCATGATCGACACCGATTTCGGAGCACTGACAGCAAAGTCCCAGCCGGGATGGTGCTGGATGTTCCCATCGGCGCGGTGCCGGCCGAGCTGCTGGCCGGCGACCCTGCCAGCGAGCAGATCCTCGAAAACGGCGGGATCGACCTTTCCCTCTAACCCGAGTTCGGAGGCGATTTTCCCTCCCCACTCGGACGGCTCTTCGCCGCCCTTGGTATAATAGTCGCCGACCGAATAATATTTAGCGATGTTGGCGGGCGTGCCCTTGAGGCGGCGGGGGTGGATCATGCCGGTTCCGCCGAGTTGCGCGCGCCATCATGGCGACCATGCTGCCTGAGCCGGAAGGCTGTCGGCTTCCCATAGAGCGTGAGCGGCGGCGCGGCGTTCGCCGGTTCGGTGCCCGCCTCTTGGCTGACCAAGCCCGCCGTAATCGGGCCATCGGGGACTGATGTGTCCCTAGGCTCTGACGCGGAAACCGGCGGCGTGAGCGGCAGCTCGGGTCCCCTGTCCTCGACCCGCGTTCGACGCCGTCGTGAGGAAGGCTTTGCCGGTGCCTGCTGCGGCTCGGCCACCGACGCTGGCGGCACGATCGGATCGATCTCCATGCGGATTGGCGGCGTCGTCCGTTCCTCGAACGCGACACAGATGGAGGGCACACGATTGTAGCTGTCCTGGAACTGCACGACGGGAAGGTTGCGCCCGAACCGGAGATAGCCGGAGAGGTTGGGAAGATTGGTGACCTCGGTATGCATCACGAGCGGCCGCGTGACCTGCATGCGCGAGAGGTTCACGCCGTCGCGCATATCATTGACGCCGTAGGACATGCCCTCGTTGGCCTCGACCTGTTCGACCTGGCCGAGATTCTCGGAAACATGCTTCGCCGTGGGCGTGTCGTTCGCGCGCAGCGCCACCCATGTCGAGCAGTAGCCGGTGATCGCGGCCGCATCCTGGATGCCGTAGGTCGCCTCGAGCTGGGGATAGCTCTGGAAGCCCAGGATGCCGCACCCGCCATATTTTCGGGCGCGGGCCAGGAAGTCGGAAAGCGACGGCAGCTTCTGGAGCGAAGGAAGTTCGTCGATCACGCAATAGAGCCGTCGATTGCGGTCGGGCGAGAGGCTCATGATCGCGCTGATCGCGATGTCGAGCCACACCGTGATCAGGGGACGGAGCGACGGGAGCTGATCCGCCTTCACGGTGATGAACAGCCAGCTATCGTCCTTCTCGTTCGCCACCCAGTCACGGATCGAAAGACCATCCTCGGTATCGTCGAGATAGGCGAACGAACGCATCACCGAGGCGAGCTCCGCCTGGATGCCGGCCGAGGTTCGCTCCCCTTCCATGGAGATGAAGGCGGCAGCGTCGGTGCCCTGGGCGAAGGCCGCGAGGTCCTTCAGCTTCGACCTGAGCAGCGTGTCGAGCAAGATCGAGACAAGTGTGCGCTGCTGCCGGGCGAGCTTGCGCAACACCGCCACCAAGGTGCCGCGCGCCGACTTGGCCCAGAACGGATCGCCGGATTTGTCCGGGATCGTCGACTCCGCGATCTGGTCGTAATGATAGTCACGCGGGACATCGACCCACGGGGACCATCGGTCAGTTCGGACGTCCAGCGGGTTGAGAAGGACGTCGATTCCAGGCCGATAGAACTTCTCGACGAAGGTCCCGGCGGTATCATAAACAATCGCCCGCTTGCCCCGCGACCGGATGCCCGCAAGCATCTTGATGATGATGTTGGTCTTGCCGGTGCCGGGAGCACCGCAGATGAGGATGTGTTCCGGCTCGAATGCATCGGGGACGTTGACGCCGCCGATTTCGAAGCTGCCGCGGGCATTGCGCCACAATGCCCGGCGCACCTGCCGCACGGTCCCGAACCTTGCGCCGCGCAGGAACTGGTTGGAACCGAGCCCCCTCCCCGTCCGGGTGAAGTAGAACCAGGCCCAGAACAGCATCGCGAGGGCGAACACGCCGGAGAGCGCCGCCCCATGTATGAGATACTTCTCGAATGCCTCGAGCGTCCTGTGCGCTATGCCGGATTCGAGCAGGCCTTTGGGCGATGTCCAATATTGCCGTCCCTCCGGTGTCCTGAACAGCAGTGGGGTCGCATTCCCGGGAATCGAGTCCCCCATGACGCTTGCCTGCGCGAGCTTCATCAGGACAAAGCGCTCATACTCCGAAGACTTCTCCAGCGCGTACCAGATGACCCCGACAATCCAGATCACCAGCCCCGCCAGCAGGGTCTGATAAAAGACCTGCGTGGTCATCCGGACGTTGTGCACGATGGCCTGGCCACCGCGGGTCCAACTGCCCAGCGTGTCGTGGCGGAAGATGCTCATGCGCGGTCCTGCTCGGGATCGAGCAGCCCCCTTTCGCGGAGGAGCCGCCGGGCATCGGCCAACCCTTGTTCCAGGATTTCTGGCGAGCGCTTGCCGACCGAAGCGGCGAGGATCGCGAGCGCCTGGATGCCGGTTGCGTGGAGCTCATCGAAGCGAGCGTGGTATCCTGACGGATCGGTGCCTTCGAATCGCTCAAGGATATCGCGGCAATATGTGGCGGTTGGTGTTCCCGCGTCGCGGGCGCGTCCATCAAGGCGCCTGAAAAGCGCGTCGTCGACGCGGATCGTGATGCGTGCCAAGGGCGAGACTCCGGTCCGGCACCCTGACGATCGTGATGAAGCGCGCTCTTTATACCCGAATTATCGCCTGATCTCAAGGATTTGTGGTGGCAGCCACGACAGCCGGATTGTGCCAAGGAAGATCAATGGGTTGGCCTGGCTGCGCCCAGTGAGTGGCTGCCGCTGGCTGCCAAAGTGCGCAAAAATGGCTGCCAATCTGTGCCGACTATAAGTCATTATGAAAGCTTGATAATTCAACCGCGCAGCACCCGTGCGTACGGTGCATTCCTACGCCCCAGGGCGTGTGTCCTCCCTGTCGCAGCGACAGCGTCGCTGCGTAGCCTCGTGCCGGAAGGCGCGTGGCTCCCCCCGAAGGGGATCAAACAAGATTGGCCTTGCGCGCGAGCGCGCGCTTTTGGATGATGAGGCTTGGCGGGCAGACCCATGAGAAGGACCATGGATATGCCGAAACAAACCGACCGCGAACGCCTGACCGATCTGGAATCCCGGCGCCGCAAGCTCGATGACGAAGTCGAGACCGCCCGCCGCGCTTTGCGCGGCAAATATGCGGCTGTCGTGTCCGAGTTGGCGGTGGAGACGTTGACCGAACGCGAGTTCCGCGACCTTCTGGGCCATGCGATCCGCGCCGGTGGTGTTCCTGCCTTGGCGGCGCTCAAGGCGCTGCCGGCGCTTCCCCGCTGATCGGGAACGTCGCCCGCAGGGCGGCCCAGCGACGAGCATGGCGGAGCCACGCGCAGGAGGCCGGCACCCCTTTTTTGGGTGCTGCATCGCCGGGCGACGGACCCGGCTCTTCTGCCGGGTCCCTGAGCCCGGCGATCCTGTTCGCACGACAAAAAAGGACGGCCCGGGCATGACCCGAGCCGTCCCTATCCCCGTCGTCATTGCGCCCGCGTCCAATGTGGCTGCGCCCGCTCGTCGCGGCTCAGGAGCCGGGGTCGCACCCCTGCTTCCTGCAGGATGCGCGCGAGGTGGCCCTGGATGCCTGATCCTTCGCAGATGATCGCGTGGACCGGCTTCATCTCGGCGATACGATCATTGCGCACGAACCCGGCCCGCTTCCCCAGGCCCTTGGGAAGGTCGAACCGCACCACCTTGATGGCGTTGGCGGCGGCCCAGGCTTCTGCAATCGCATCGGCGCCCATGTCCTGCGCCGTGGTCAGCAACACCATGTTCGGGATCAGTGCCTTGATCCTGTTGAGTTCGGCATGAATGACGCGATAATCGTCCCACTGCGCCCCGCCGGAGAAGGCGACGAGCGGTCCCTGCGGATGGTGCTGGTCGATCTTGCGGTTGCGCCGGGCGGCGAGATAATCGGTTGCGGCAATGACCGAGGCGGTGCGCTTGCTCGACACCAGCGATCCCCGCGCACATGACCAGGGCTTGCCCGTCTCCGCCCTGAAGGCGGCGGCGGCATGGTCCCGCATGCAGGCGATGGCGTCGTTGGCCTCGTCATAGTCCTGGCATTTGCGCTGCGCCTCCTCCAGTTCGTTCATCATCACCTCGCTGCCATCGGCTGAGCGGATGAGGTCCTTCACCGCGCGCGCGGCGTCGTCGGCTTGCCCCGCGAGCCCCCGTGCCGTGCTGTGCAGGCTGTTGACGATGCCCCATGCGATCCGCTCGGCGACCCGCTCCAGCCTGGTATCGCGCAGGACATCGAAGACGGTGCCGATCAGGAGTTCGGTGGCAAGCTGGACCTGCATGGGATCGGGCATGTCGCCGAGGCATTCGTCGTCGCCCCTCATCACGCGGACCCCGTCCAGGTCCGAGGAGAAGGCTTCGCTGAAGGCGTCGGTCGGCTGGGCGGTTTCTGCGGCGATGAGATCGGCGATCTCGGCGAAGCTGCGGGTGCTACGGAATGTCTTGGTCATCTGAACCTCCTTTTTCTTGAAAGAGGTCATTTCCCCTGCACGGGCTTCGAGCAGCGGGGTCAAGGATCGCGTAGCGACCGCGTAGCGGCGATGGGGGTCACGATTTTCTTTGGCGCCGCGCAACGCTGGTAGGGATGTCCAGTCCTCTGACACGCCAAAGAAAATGGTGGGGCCCCGTCGTCCTTGAGGCCGGTGCGTCCCGTGCCAAAATTAAACGACTTGAGAGAGAGGAAGAGGCTGTGATTCGGGGGGCTCGATGCCCCCCGAATCGCATCGGACGACGCGGACCCTTTGTCCGCGTTGGCCGTCCCGCACGCCAAAGGTCTGGGGGGACGGCTCCGCCCACACGCCTCTCAGGGGCTCATGAAATCGAACCCCGCATGGTACTCGCAAGGGGTGCAGGCGACCGTGCGATAGATGTTGATCGAGCCACCCTCGAGGCGCTCGATATGCCCATGCTCGGACGGCGACGTGCAGCGCGGGCATGGTGCTTCCCAGCGCTCGTCCTCCAGCGCCATGTCGCCGGGTTCGATAGACTTGCCGAAGAGAAGCATGCGATGATCCTTTCGGCCGATCAGTGGAGGAGCGAACCGGCCGGCGGCCGGTAGGCATCGAACGGATTGCCGTCGTGGAGATGACCGAAGGGCGTAATCACATAGTCACCATCCTCCCGGCCGACCGCGCAGATGACGTAGCGAGGCTCGCCGGTCTCGGTGTCGGTGCATTCCACGAGCGCGAGGTCTCCCGCTTGCGCTGCGCGGAGCAGCGTCGAGAAGTTCCGCCGGAAGGCGTCTGGAATAGCCATGATGTCCTCCCCTCGCTCAGGCCGCTGCTGCGGCGGCACGGTGCTTCAGCGCCCGCTGTCCGCGTGCGAGACTGCGCACCGGCATCCCCTTGTCGGGGGCCTGGTCCGATTTCCGAAAGGCGTGGATCGGCACGCCCGCGCTATCCAGTTCCTCATAGAGATTGGCCTGGACGCCCGATCCCTCGCACAGGACCGCCATCACGGGGCCCAGGTCGCGCAGCTTGCGATTGCGCGCGAAGGCGGCCTTCATGCCGGACCCGAGCAGGTTGAACCGAACCGTCTGCACCTTGCGCTGCGCAGCCCATTTCTCCGCGATCAGGTCGGCGCCGGCACGCTGCGCGGTGGTGATGAGGATCATGTGCGGAATCTGCTCCCTGACCAGGTCGAGCCGGTCCCACAGCAGGTCGACATCATGCCAGACGGCGGGACCCGAGAAGACCACGAGCGGCCCTTTCGGGTTGTGCCGGTCGCGGACATCGAGCTGGCGCGCGCGCAGGAAGTCGATCGCCGCGATTTGGCTGGCGGTGGAGATGCGCGAAGCGCGGCTCCCGCGCGCGGGCGACCAGGGCCATCCCGACAGCGCCCGGTACATCTCCGCAGCATAGTCCCGCATCGTCTCGATCGCGAGACGCTGCTCGGTCGTCGACTGGCAAAGAAGCTGCTTCTCTTCCAGCTCGCGATTATAGACCTCGCCCCCTTCCGGGTTGCGCGCCATGACGCCGATCTCGGCGGCGAGGCTGTCTTCACGGCGTTCGAGCTTGCCCGCCACGAAGTGGAACGAATTGACGAACCCCCAGGCGATTTCGGCGGCCAGCGGCTCCAGTCGCGTGTCGGTGAACAGGTCGAAGATGGTGGCGATCACGCCGGCGCTGTCGGCCTGGGCGGCGAGATCATCGGGCATGCCATACTCGCCCGGCTCCTCGCCGGGTTCGACGATCGTGAGCGGCATGGGATCGCCAAAGGCGGCCTGGAATTCTGGGGTGGCGGTCATGTCGGCGTAGAGCTGCTTGAGGTCTGCGAAGCGATCGACGCTGCGCACGGGTTCGTGCCTGGTCATCGGACAGGTCCTTTCGGGAATGGGAATGGGCAAGGCGAAGCCGGGAGGCGCGAAGCGCCCCCCGGCCCATCGGGCTGGCCTCAGAACGGGATCTCCTCGTCGAGATCGTTGCTGAAGCCCCGGGTCGCGCCAGCGCCTTCGAGCGGCGCGGTGCTGCCCCCGAACCCGCCGCTGGCCCCGCCGCGCTCGCCGCCGCGAAAGCCGCGATCCTCGCCTTCATCCTCATCGGCATCGCGCGAGCGGCCCGCCCTGCCACCGGCCGGACGGCCCATGTCGTCGCGGCGCCAGGATGCGCGGAACCCCTCCTCGACGGTCCCGAACAGGGCGATCTGCATCGGGAAGCGCCAGGACTGGTCATCCAGCTCGCCGGAGTAGAAAATCTCGCCGGTGGTGTGGATCGCGGTCGCTTCGAACAACGCGCCATAGGGCACCCAGCGCCCATTGCGGTTGATCGCTTCGACCTCGAACTTGGGCGCGCGGGGGTTGTTGCTGCTGATCCGCGTCAGCCGGGCCCGCTGCAGGTCGATTTCGCCGCTGGCGATGAATCCCAGCAGCTGGCCATTGACGTTCCGGAACTCCCCAACGGTCTTGGACATGGACTTGGACATGATCTTCACTCCTCTAAAACGTCGCATCTGCGACGCTCTCAAAGAGCCTCCTCTTCTCTCCTGCGCTGGCCGGGCCGCTGGGGGACGCCCCCCGAGCGGAGCGCTCTCGCGAACCGCGACCGGCTGGCCCGCAGGGCTCGAATCGGATAGAGTGCGCTGATGGATCCCGAGACATTGAGAGCAGCCGCGAAGCTCGCCCGGTTACGGGCCGAGCGTGGTGGCGGCTCGGCGGCCCATGGCGACGGCATGGCCCGGCTGGGCGCGTCGCGGGCCTTGCATCAGCTTGCGGTGGACCTTGAGGTGACCGCCACGGAATTCGAGCGCCCGAAGCGCAAGCGCGCCCGCCAGCAGGGCAGCTAGGACAGACTCCTCCACCCCGCGCCTTCTCCTCCCGATAGGTGATCGTCACCCGCAGGGCCGAGATTCGGCGCAGCCGAAGCTCGGTCGGAGCGAAGCGGAGATAGAGCGCCGGTGCCCGCGCAGCGGGCAATCGCCACACAGCCCCGCGCCCGACACGACCGCCCTGCGAACAGCGGGCACCGATCGATCAAACAAGCCTTGGAGAGAGCATCGATGGGGGTACAGGTGTTCGCCTGGTAAGGACGGGACGACGTGCGAACATGACGGAAGCCGGGACGAAGATTGAACAAATGACCGGGGTGTTGGCAACCCTCTGGGCCATCCCGGCGCCGGGGCCTGACAATATTCTACAGGACCCGGCATTTGTGCAGCTTCGTGCGCATTGCGAGGCGCATTACCCTTCAGCTGTCGCCGGAACGGGGCTGACCTTCGCGCTTGCCGATGCGCTGCGATCCCTGGGACTGCCGTGCATGGTCCGCGCCGGCACGCCGGTCGACGGTCTGTCGCTCGATATGGCGGCAGCGCGGCTGGTGGCTGGGCTGGAGACCAGGTCGATCACCCGGCGCTATCTGTGCCCCCTTGATCTGGCGGATGACCTGCCGGCACTCGAGTTCGGCCCGGTCAGGCTCCGGCAATATACCAAGGCCGAGTTGGCGGACCTGTTCGACGATGAACGTCTTCGGCGGCTCTACCCGAGCCACCGGCTGGACAGCGCCCGGCTCGCGCAATTCCAGTGGCTGATCGTCGAGGAAACGGAAAGCGACGTGCCCGAGATCGGGCGGCGCGCGCTGCCCTTCTTCTATGATCTGGGAAGCGATCTGGGTGCCATCGACGCACATGCCGGACAATATGCGCCAGCGGTCATCGAGGCCCTGTTTCCGTTGCTGCTGGAGCCTTGGGAGGATTGGAACTCGCTGGTCGGGGTCGGTGGCGACTGGCGCGGATTCCTGGTGCCCTGGGTCCATGTCGAAACGGGGGACCTGTTCGTGCGACCGCGCATGCCACCCAATGCCGATGGCCTGACCTGGGAGGAGGCCTATGGCCATGACGGGGAAGATTATGAGCGACCCGTCATCGTGCATCTCGACAGCGAAGCGCAGGATCGGCTCGCACGGCTCGACCAGGCGTGCTGGGACAAGGTCCAGGCGGCGGCACGAACCGATCTCTTCTCGACGCCGATCCAGCATTTCCTGGTCAGGGGGTTCTTCACCGAGGGCATGGACCAGATCATGTCGCACATGACCGCGATCGAGGCGGCCCTGGGCATGCAAGCCGATTTCGGGGAACCGCCGCCGGGCATTGCCAAGATGGGCTCGAAGAAGCGGCTCACGAAAAGGATCGAGGCCCTGTTGGGGAACAAGGCCCCAGCGAATGATTATGCCGCCCTGTTCGAGCTGCGGAGCCGCTTCGTCCATGGCCGGGCCTTTGGTGGGAAAGTCTCGAGCGAGGAACGGAACAAGGCGCGACGCCTTGCCCGGACGGTCATTGCGGCATTGATCGACGTGGCGGCCGGCCCTGCCGGGACGATGACGCGCGAGGACTATCTCTGGTCCCTTGGCAAGGCTGCCACCGACAATGTCCGTTGCAGGCCCCCAAGATGAAGCCGGCAAATGGCGCCAATCCTGATCAAGTCATCAGTGAGATCGAAAGAATATTTGGCTAGTTGCCGGTGGACCGATCCGGTGGAGATCGTGGCGGCAGCACTGCCACGCGGCGCGGTATCGGGCATTGAAGGGGAGGTTTGTGTGCGCGTCGTGAGAATTCAATGGCCGGTCGGGCAAGGATGCTTTGCCACCGGCGCGATCGAGAGCGATGGCGGCACGCTGCACTATGTCTATGACTGTGGCGCGCGCAACGTTTCGAACCTCGGGCAGATTGTCGCGGTCTATGCGCGCCATGTTCCGCATGTCGACGCGCTGTTCGTGTCCCATCTCGATGGCGATCATGTCGATGGCCTCGATACGCTGTTGGCGCGGCTCGACGTGACGACGGTCTATCTGCCCTATCTCTCCTTCGGCCAGCGGCTGCTCGAGGTGGCTGAGGCGGAAGCCCAGGATCAGCGGCTGACGGCGTCCTTCGTCCAGGCGCAGTTCGACCCGGCTTCATGGTTCGGAAGCCGGGGCGTTCAGCGCATCGTGTTCGTGCGCAATGGCGGCGATCCGGACGATTTCGCCGCGGGCGAGCCGGGCCGGCCCGATCCGGAATTTCGTGGCGAGGGACGTGGCCCCGCGCTCGTCGAGAAGAGCCGGATGCGAAGGCTGGAGCAGGGCAATGCGGATCGTGCCGACATACTCGAGATGCAGGTCGATGCCCATATCGCGGTCGTTACGGGCGGCCAGTCGATCGACTGGATCCTCAAGCCTTATGTGCCGCGGGTCAGCGACGATCGGGTCCGGCAGTTCGAGGCAAAGGTCCGAACTGCGCTCGGCCTCGCTTGGGGCGCTCCGATCGACCAGGATGGGCTCAAGCGGCTTCTGAAAACCCCCGAGGGGAGAACCAGGCTGCGCGGATGCTATGACGCGATCCTGACCGATGGGGCCGGCAAGAAGCATAATGCGGTCTCGATGTCCCTTTATTCGGGGCCGGAAAGCGATGACGGATCATGGGAGATTTCTGCGCGCCATGAGCAGAGCGAGGCAAGTTTCACCGCAACCGCGACGGTGGGCTGGATCGGCACCGGCGATGCCAAGCTCAAGGCGGCGAAGCGGCGCAAGAACTGGCGCTCTTATTATCGCCGCGAGCTTGGCATGACCCGGACGCTGTTGCTGCCGCATCATGGGTCGAAGGCCAATTTCCATGAGCATCTGCTGGCGCAACCGTTGGAGGTCTGCATCGCGGCGGCCGACGAGCGGGATGCGGGCTATGAGCATCCCTCGCAGGAGGTGGTCGATGCGATCGATCATGCCGACCTGTTCCTGGCGCATGTAACCAAGCGCTCGACCTCGCGCTATCGCGAGACGATCCGGAAGGTTTAGAACGCCATGGAACAGGCCGATGCACCAAATGACCCCGCGGTAATGCCGCAATCGGAAAGCACCCTCGCCGGACGCGGGTCGATCGCCAGCGGAAACGATATGGAGCTGATTCAGGTCAGCGCCGATCCGCGATGCTTCGTCGTGCGCATCGCCGACCTAGACCAGCCCGTGCGGCGGATTTTCCCGATGTCGAGACTGATCGAGGCCATCGGGTCGAAAGAGATGGGGCTGGTTGCGCCGCAGCTCTGGGAAGATCCCAGGGAAGACCAGCCAGCGCTTTGCATGCTCGATGGCAGAGGGCATGTCGAGGGCAAGGGACAACGGCCTTTGTCGGCCTATCTCGCACCGGCATGGGCGCAATGCTGGTCGTTGAACCCTGGCTCCGATACGTTGCTCCGGGCCTATTCGCAGGTGCGGCTGGACGAGAAGAGTCGCTGCAACATGGTCCCTGAACATGAAGGAGTGACCGTCACGACGACGGTCCGGCATCTTCTGGCTGCGGCCTCGGCTTGGCATGCCGATGGGGCGGACGGCCATGTCGTGATCGGTCGGGTGGAATATCTGCCGGACAAGGACATCGGGCAGCGCATCGTGAATGCCTGCAATGGGAAACATGGTCCGGGCTTCTTTTGCAGCGTGCAGGGCCGCGCCGACTCCCTCATGTGGAAAAGGGACTTTTTCGAGCATGAGCGCGAGGTGCGCCTCCTTTTGATCGACCGATCTTGGAAACGCGACAATCCCGCGCCCAAAGTCCGGCCGGTGAGGATCGATCCCAACGCACTGTTCACCTCGATCAGCTTCGACCCCAGGCTTCAGGATGGCGAGGCCAACGACCGTGCTGCGGTCTTCCGGGACGCCGGCTATACCGGGGACATCGTCCGCGATCACAGTTACCAGAAGCAGCTCTACCTGCTCGCGATGATGCGGGACTGGCCGGATCCCTGATCCTGAGAGGCAATATTGCCCGGCGGCGTTGATCCTTCGCCAGATCCCCACACCGGCTGCGCTGGTCCCGATCGCGGTAAACCGGTCGGCAATATCCCGAAATTAGGAGCCCCGGCATGACGAGCATCTTTCTTGAAGGATTGGCGGACGAAGCTGAGGCTCGCGTCGTGCTGTCCCGGCTTCTTCCCCATTGGATCGAGCCATGGCTGCTGAAGGACGCTGCAGCCGACACCGTCGCCATATTCACGGTCATCCGCGTCTCAGAGGGCACCGTCAGCATTCAGGCCGATGCCTTTGGTCTGCAGGACCGCGCGCCCGAGATGGCCATCGATGTTCTTCGCACGCTGCAGGCCGAGCTGGGCGGGACTATCACTGACGGCGATGAAAACGTCCTTTGACGCCGCACACCCGACCGAGCGGCACGCCTATGCGACCCACCGCACCATGATGGTCCAGGTGACGGGCGCGCCGACGCTTCTCACGACGCCGACTGACCCTGGCCGGTCGGCAAGCCCACCCGACCGGTTGCGCAAAACTTAGTCGAAATGAGGCTTGATTGACAATTCCCCTCCTCCTCCTCGCCGGCCGGCGACGATCACAACCACAGCGCCTCAGCAGGTTCATGCATTGCCGCTGACGGCTGGCCCGAACGGCGGCACGATGGTCAAATCGACATCCTGTCCCGTGCGCAGGGTCTCGATCAGCATGCGGCTTTGATAGCCAAGCTGGGGAGCGGTGCGCAGCAGCTCCATCGTATAGCTCCCCCGCGCGAACATGTCGGACGATGGCGCCACGAGCTGGGTGTAGGCCCACGGCCAATGGCATAGGAGGAGGTAGGGCCAATCCTGGCCGGGCTGGGCATAATGCGCGAGCGTGATCCGCGTGGCAATGAGTGCGGACTCCCGGCGATCGAGGAGGTCTGGAACGATGACCGAGCGCCGCGCCGCGTCGAGATAGGCCTCCAGTTCCTGCAGTTCGGCGTCGGTCTCGACGATGATCGGATAGTAGCGGCCAAGCGGCAGCGTCGGATTGGCGAAGGGGACCGAAATGTCGAGCATCATGATGTCCGGCAGCGTGGCGATCGGACGACGATAGAGAATGCGGCGTTGCGCCAGCGTATCGGAGAGGCGGATCATGCTTCCAGACATGACGGACGATGGAGTCGGATCAACCCCTCGATCAAAGGGTGGCCTTTCAAGCAGCGCGGCGATCAATCCCGGCATTGAACCTGGCGATCCAGTCGCCGATCGGTTCACGGTGCTCCAGAGCGACCTGTGCAGCGGCTTCCTGAAAAGCGAGCAGGTCCGCCGGTGCTTCGTCGATGATGCGATCGATGTCGGCTGGTTCAAGCAGGCGCTCGGCGCGGATGAATTCTGTCATCGATCCGGGTCGTGCTTCGCCGGCGCCGCGGCCCTTGATGGGCTTGCGCCAAAGTCCGTCGACGGTGCGCAGCCGCGGCGCGGCCCGCGCTTCGATCAGCACGATCAGACGGAGATATCCGGCCGGCAGCGTCCTGACTTCATGGGGCTTCATCGCGGCGCAAAAGAAGCAGGACGATTTGACCGGGATCGGGATACCCTCGGCGCGGATACGGGCGACACACGCGTCGCGGTCCCAGCCCCACTCGCGCAATGGGCAACGAAACGCGTAGCGTGGATCAACATGCCCCTCGCGCTCGGCGTAACGGCGATTGTCGGCCGGCGAACAATCATAGCCGATGAGTTTGATGACCCTTTGGCCATGGTTCCAGGCGTCAATCGCTGGTTGCCAGGATTCGGTCCACCTGTCCTGCGGCGCGATCTTCCATTTCTGTGAGCAGCTGTGCCGGCCGAAGCTGATCGAGGGCAAGGTGCCGTTCGTCAGGAGGTTCTCGAGCAGCGAGTAATAAGGCGGCCAGTGCTTGAAGCGCTTGGGCTCGTAGCGGACCGTCTCGTTCGGGATGCTATGATCGTCCATCCAGGCGCGGAACAGCGGCACAAAGTCGTCGGTCTCGGGCCGCTCGCTGCGATGATCGGCCATGAGCACCATGTCGATCGGCTCGCCCCGCGCCTGCAGCTCTATGATCATCGCAGTTGAATTGACCCCGGCGCCATGGGCCGCAATGACCGGAGCCCGGCCAAATGTGGGTGGCGCCGCGATCAGACCGATCCGATCATCCGACCTGGGCATGGGCAGTCTCACGCCGGGCGACCGACATCGCCATGCAGGCGCGTCGTCAAATGGGTCAGTGCCGCGGCGATCTCCAACTCGACATGTGCGACGGACGTCCCCGTCCGCTCGGCGACCTCGACAAAGGACAGACCGTCGATCTGGTGAAGCTCGAAGATCTCACGTCGACCGGGCGGTAGCGAGACCACTGCCCTTCGATACGCGGTCGCGTCGATGCGCTGGTCGAGCTTGTCCCTGGCCGGCTCGCCATCAATCCCGGGCTGGGCCGGTATTGGCGACGCCTCGTCGCGCTCGTGCCGCAACAGATCGTAGAGCCGCTGGCGCAGCAGCGCGAGAAACGGGAAGCGAGACATAGGGCGTCTCCGGTTGATCGAGGGAGTGGCACCAAGCCGAGGCCATGGCAGGCTTGCAGAATGTGGAGGTGCGGCGCCGGACGGGGTCCGGCGCCGACGCGATCAATTGGCGCGTTCCAACAGCTTGCGAGCCTTGCCTTCGAGTTCGAGCCGGTCGTCCTGATGGGTCTTGTGCCGTGCCACGGCTGTGATGCCCTGGACGAAGTCGTAGAGCGACGCTGCGGGATGGCCCTCCTCATCGAGCACGGTGGCGATCACCTTGGCCGTGTCGGATTTGGAAAAGCCGCGATTGCGCAGGAAGCTCAAGCGATCCTCGTCGGTCCGCGCCACGATGCGCTCGCGCGCGGTGCGGATGCCATTGACGAAGTGCGAGGGCGAGGAATCGGCGAAATGGGTTAGTGCGGGCTCGGCTTGCTGCGCGAACCGATTGGCCGCGAATTTCGAGTGACGGATATTGATTTCCTCGAAATTCTCGACGCCCCACAGGTTCCGGTTCATGCACACCGCGCGGAGATAGAAGGTGGCGATGCCCAGGGTCTTCGAGCCGACCTCCGAGTTCCAGCAGTAGAAGCCGCGAAAATAGAGATCGGGATCTCCGTTGGGCAGCCGGCCGGCTTCGATCGGATGGGTATCGTCGACCAGGAAGAGGAACACGTCGCGATCGGACGCATAGAGGGTGGTCGTGTCGCGGCTGACATCGACATAGGGGTTGTAGTGCATCGTGCCCCAGTCGAGCACGCCGGGGACTTTCCAGCGCGTGTCGCCAACGCCATCGCCGGCGAACTTCATCACCGCGGCAACCAGCTCATGATCCCAGATGCGGCCATAATCGGGGCCGGTGATCCGCCAGGATGTCGCGGCTGGCATGAAGGTCGATGAGCGGACCTGAATGACCGCTCGGCCGCCGGCAGCGCGTGCCGACGGGCACGCGGCAGTCGGGACACGCGACTTCCAGCACGGGATCGCGCGGCCAGCTCCGCTCGCAGTCGGGGTTCGCGCAATATGCTGCGCCTTTGACGATATGGGCCATGATGCTCTCCCTCCACCGGGCGACGTCACAGGATGCCGCCGGAAAGCGCTGCCGAGAGGGCTTCGCCCGTGGTTTCGATCTCGATCCGATCTTGGAAGATCGCACACCACCCGCCCCCGAACTCGCCGACGCGCATTCGCGAGCAGGTGACGCTCCATTCGAAGCCGATCGGACCACGCTGGAGAGATGCCGAGCAGCAGCGCTGGATCAGCTTGGCGAGTGCCTCAGGGTCGAGGGCGATTTCCGACGTTATGATGGCATCGACCATCAGGGGATCGGCCAGGTTGCTGCCCGTCAGCGTTGCGCCGAAGGATGGGAAATCGCGATCGGCGAAGATGTCGCGAAAGCCAGCCCAGCGGTCGTCCTCGGCCGCCGGGAACAGTGACAGGAATTCAGGGCTCGGGTTGACCGTGTCCGGATTATAGCCCTCGCCAAGGCCGTAGCTCGCGTGAAAGGCTTCCTCCAGCAGGGCCATCTCCGCTGGTGAGCATGAGAAGGCAAAGCAGCCCTGGACATAGGTGTCAGCCATGGTCCTGCTCCCCTTCGTCGACGATGGTCAGCGGGGGCAGTTCAAGGCTTGCCGACTGGAGATAGGCACCAATGGCCCCGAAGGTGCCGAGCGAGCAGACCTCCGGCTCGGTGACCACGACGATGTCGTTGTCGGTGACGGTGTAGGAGCGGGGCTCGGTCAAGCCGTCATAGACGAGACGCTCGGCCTCCCAACCGCCAGGGTAGCTTCCGCACCAGCGCTGGAACGGCAGCCCATTCGCGATGCAAAAGTCTTCAAGGTCACCCAGGCGGCCCCAGGCGACCTCGTTTGCGCCCAGCTCCAGCGGTTCAAGACCGGTAATGCGGTCGAGGTGAAAGTACTCCCCAAGCCAATCGGTCAGTGCGTAGGACTCGATGATAGCGACGAGGTCGGTAAGCTTGATGCGGGACAACCCGCCGCCGATGCGGATGGTCACGGAAACACGGTCGGCCATGATGGGCCTCCTGCGAGAAGTCGATGAAGGGAAGCCGCCTGGGGGCTTCAGCCCCACGAGGCGGTGGGGTTGTTCAGGCAAGCTCGCCGGCAGCAGCAGCGCCGATCAGGTGTCGCAGCTTTGCCCAAGCGGCCGCCTCGCCGGCACGAACGCCAAGATTGAGGCCCTGGCCGTAGAGCCGGTAGGCGATCGCCACCATTTCAGGCGACGCATCGGCCGGCACGAAACAGAGGAAATTGCCTTCGTCATCGCGCATCTCGAGGGTGTCGGAGTGATTGCCGTTCGACGGCAGGGCCACACGGGCGGCGGAGAGGAGTTCCGAGAGATCGAGGTTGAAGCTCTCGACGAACAGCTCGCTGATCGGATCGGGGTCGGCCATGGGAAGTCTCCGGCGTGGTCCGGCGACTATTCGCCAACCACGACCGGCACGCCCTCCTTCCCTCCCCGAGGGACCATAGTGTGCGCAAGATCTCGGGCCGAGATGCCTTTGCCGGGCGAACGGACAGGAATTTCAACCGCCGCGGGCAACGCTCAGGCGGCAATGCCAGGCGAGGAACTTCCTGTGATTGCCCCAAGGATGTCCTCGGCGCGGTTCGTCGGCACAAACAGCCGCGTCTTGTAGTTGATGATCTCGGTGAAGCAGCCAAGCGACTTCAACCAGGCGCGCTTCTCGGGCGGGAAGTCCCTGATCTCAAGCCGCGCCTCGTCGTTGACATAGGAACGCTGCAAGCGCGCACCGGCAAGCGCAGGGATGGCGACACCTTCTCTTCCGCGAGCGGCTGCGACGATCTCGGCGGGCGAGAGTGCGATGGCCATGGTTACCCCGAACGCCTGGGCAAGCTTCTCGAAGCCGGCCGGCGAGACGATGCGGCCCAGCAGCGAATTGCCCTGGGCATCGGAAATCCGCCAGACACGGACGTCGTCGTCGGGCAACCGGTTCCAGACCGGCAGGAGCAGACCTGTGGCGATGTTGATCGTCTCGACGTCGAGCCGGGTGGCAATATCCGCGCAGACGCCATCGCAGGTCGCCGGCAAGGATGTGACCGGCTGAAGTGATCCTTCTTGTTCATGACAAACCCCAAAAAGTCCTGGCGCATGTCCGCCCGGCGGGAAGCGACAGACCTTATTGCAGTTTCCGACCCCTAAACTGCGCGCGCCGCTCGCCCCTCTCGTGGGAAGGCGATATGAGCCACGCTGACTTGAATATGCGTGACAGGCCGCTGAGCGCGCCGCTTGAACGCCTCGTCCAACGGAGGACCCCATGAAGGCTTTGTTGACTGCAACCCTATTGGCGACAGCATTTGCCGCGGCGCCCGCTTTCGCCCAGCAACGCAATACCCCATTGATTGAACCCTATGGCACGACCTCCCCGACGGACGGAGCGGCTGAGCGGCCAGACAAGACCCTGCGGTATCGCGTTGTGTTCAATGTGACGAAGGCTGGTGCGGACGCGAGCAAGCCCAATCCATCACTTGAAAAGGTCGCGCGCTTTCTCAATCTGCTCGCCGCCGACGGCGTCCGCGCGCAGCCCGGCGACGTGGTCGCAATTATCTATGGACCCGCGACCTCTATCGTTGCGACCGACGCTGTCTATGCCGTCAAGACCAAGGCCGAGACCAACCCCAACTTGCCCCTGATCGCCAAATTGCGGGCGGCCGGCGTCACCGTGGCGGTTTGCAGCCAGGCGCTCCACGGAAACAACATCGCAACGAAGGACGTCGCACCGAATGTCCGGGTGGATGTATCGGCGATGACGACGATGGCCACTCTCCAGCTTCGTGGTTGGGCCCTTATCCCCGAATGATGCTTGCGGCTCCCGCCAGTTCAAGGCCTGTCCAAAACGATCGGTCATCGCTGTCGCGGCCGGCACGACGTGGTGACGTCCGGGCCGGGCAACGATGAAGTCGCGAAGGAAGATCGATGCGTGAGTCCTCCAACGACATCTATTATCTTCCGCTCCGACGCATGATGCTGATCTTCGTCGGCGCCCTGCTCGTGATCGTTCTTGTCGGTGCGATCATGTACAATGCGGGGCTCCGTCGTCCAGACGAAGCGCCTGCCGTTAAAGCCAGCGCGGTACCCATCGTTCCGGCGACGTTCGCGCCCCCGGCAGATTCGGAAATTCCCGATGGTCCGACCGGCGCGTCGATCCGGCGCGGCCAGCAGATCTTCCTCCACACCGGCGCCAATGCCGGCAAATATGTCGGCAATGGCCTGTCCTGCAGCAATTGCCATCTCGACGCGGGTCGCCGACCGAACGCCTCGCCGATGTGGGCCGCGTGGGGTTCCTATCCGGCCTATCGTGAGAAGAACGACCAAATCAACACCATGGAAGATCGCATCCGCGATTGCTTCTCCTATTCGATGAACGCCCCGGCATCGCCCAGCGGCGGGCCGCCGCCGCGGGCGGACGCGATCTATCGCGACCTGCAAATGTATTTCTACTGGCTCGCCAAGGGCGCGCCGACCGGAATCGACCTCCCCGGCAAGGGCTTTCTCAAGCTTCAGCCGGCGGCCTCGGGGCACGATCCAGCGCGTGGCGCGCAAGTGTTCACACAAAGCTGCGCAGCCTGTCACGGCGCCGACGGACAGGGACAGAAGAATGCTGATGGCAGCTTTGCCTTTCCGCCCTTGTGGGGGCCGCACTCGTTCAACTGGGGTGCGGGCATGGCAAAAATCACCAATGCCGCAGGCTTCATCAAAGCGAATATGCCCCTGGGGCAGGAAAATAGCCTCACCAGCCAGCAGGCCTGGGATGTTGCGGCATATATGGACAGCCATGAACGACCGAGAGACCCGCGCCAGGCTGGAAGCATCGAGGATGCGCGAAAGCGCTTCCACGCCACGGGCGACTATTACGGGCAGAGGATTGACGGGGCGTTGCTTGGCGACGGCATTTCGAGCGCCACGACAGCGCCCTGACAACCACTCTAGCAGAGCAAGATTCGCCAAAGCGATCGTCCAGAATTGTCCGTGTCCGGACAGACGGCTTCAGGCGAGGCCGAGTGAACGGCTGCCACTCCGGTTGACGATCGCTGGTGGGGGCCGACCCCCGACAAACCATAGCATTTTTGAAGATGAGCCGCAGCACACCTTATCCATGAAACGATAGCCGACTCTATGCCGAGTGCAAAGGCACCGTCGTTGAGGCGAGTTATTAATCATTTAATGCGCATCGTGACGCTCACTTAAAGTTGATCGGACCCTATCCCGTGGACGCCGTGCGAATGAATGCCGGGCGCGCGTCGTCCGATAGCCGCGTTCTCTACACAGCCATCACAGTTACGGTTACGTCGATCCTCATTCTTGTCTGCGAATTCGCCGGCCATCTCTGGTCCGAAGGCGGTTTTGCAGATTTGCTCTCCTGGATGAGAATAGTGGCCGGGATTGTAGGTCTCATCGCTCTTGCGGCAGGCGCGCCGCTTGGGCTTCGCGAGCTGGGTGAGCGCCGTCGGCTTGCAGTCGAGGCGATCCGTACGCGCAGGCAGGTCGAGAACCTGTTCCAGATGACCGACATGCTGCAAAGCGCGCTGGGCTATGATGACGCAAATGCGGTCCTGCGCGCTACCGCGTCCGAGCTGCTGTCCGGTTTTGGCGGAGCACTTTATGTTTTCAACAATTCGCGCGACCGGCTCGACCTGTCGGCCAGCTGGGACTGGCCGGACGGTAGCCCACCGCCGGACACCATATCCCCGGCGCATTGCTGGGCGCTCAAGCGAGGCAAGCCGCACGTGAACCACATCGGGGGGAATGCGCTACGGTGCGAGCATCTCGCGCCGGAAATCCTCGTCCTGGAGATCCCGATGATGGCGCGTGGCGAGGTATATGGCCTGCTGTGCGTTCAGTCCGGAGACGCCGATGCGGAGCCGCGCCTTTCCGACATCGCCTCGCTTGCCGAGGCAGTCGCGGATGCCATGTCCCTGGCCCTTTCCAATATCGCCCTGCGTGAAAAGCTGCGGACACAGGCTCTGCGCGATCCTCTGACCGGGCTCTACAATCGGCGTTACATGGAAGACATCCTTGACCGATCGGTCGACCAGGCCGAGCGATCCAGTAGCCCGCTCTCTGCCGTGATGATCGATCTCGACCATTTCAAGCTCCTCAACGACGAGCACGGCCACGCGCTTGGCGACGCTGTTCTTCGCGAGGTCGCCGCAGCCATCGTCGGCGCAATCCGCCCTTGCGATGTCGCCTGCCGCTATGGCGGTGAGGAGCTTCTCGTGATCCTGCCCGACTGTTCGCTTGAGGACGCGGTCCTGAAGGCGAACGTCCTGCGCGCCCGGATCGAGAGCCTGTCGGAAAACCACAATTGTCGTGTCACGGCTTCGTTCGGTGTCGCCACCATCCCGGACAACTCGTCGAACGCCGGCGATGTTCTCGCTGCCGCAGACGCGGCTCTGTATCGCGCCAAGCAGGAAGGCCGCAACCGTGTCGTCGCGGCTCAACGTCGACAGAACGCGCCTGTCGCCCAACTGGTGGCTGCTGCCGAATAATCGGTTCATCACCATTGGCGCCCGCGCCTTCGCCAAGATCAGTGCAACAACCGGGCTGCGACCGCGGCAGCCAGCTTGTCGGTCGGGCCGGCTTCAAGCGCTCGGCCGAACAATGTGTGGCGAACCTGCTGCATCCACGCGCGGTCGCTCCGGAACCCGACGAGCCTGCCGAACGAATAGCCGCTCACAAGCACAGCCATTCTTGCGTTGAACATCGCGAATTGGGCGCAAAACAGCCAAATCCCACGAGACATTCTTCTTTCGGAATTGAGGTGGTCCTAACCGGCCAGACCAAGTTGCTCGATCACGCGCGAAAGCTTCTCACGAACGGCATGCGCAGCTCTTGCGAGATCGGGATTTTCGATGGCCTGCATGGAAGCGACCGGATCGATGGCGGCGATCTCGACCGAGCCGGGAGCAATTTCCTGCACGACGACGTTGCACGGGAGCATCGTGCCGACCTTATCCTCCAGCTGCAGCGCTTCATAAGCCAGGGTCGGATTGCATGCCCCCAGGATCATATAGGGCCTGAAGTCGACATCGATCTTCGCTTTGAGCGTCTGCTTGATATCGATCCGGCTGATGACGCCGAAACCTTCCGCCTTCAGCGCGGCCTCGGTGCGCGCGATGGCATCCTCGAATGATGCCTCGAGCGTCGTCGACATATAATAGCGCATTGGATTCTCCTGTCGCGACGCGACATCCTCGTTGGTTTCGGTCAGCCTACACCATCAAAGGCATAGACGGGCGAAATCGTGCTTGTTCCTACAGCAAAGGCCGGGTTTCTTTCCGCTTACATCGCCAGCCAACTCCTCCAGAGCATGTAGAGGGCGACGAGGAATATCAGCACCGCGAACACGCTGTTGAGCAGCCCCTTGCGCGCGGACAGGCGCTTGGAAATTCCAGCGCCGACGATCCCGCCCACAATGCCACCACCGATGAACACGCCCGCCAGGCCCCAGTCGACGAGGCCCGAGAGCCCATAGTTGAACGCGGTCGTCAGCCCGAAGGCGGCAACGGCAACGAGCGACGATCCGACCGCATTGATCATCGGCATGCCGGTGGCTGCCATGAGCCCCGGCACGATCAGGAACCCGCCCCCGATTCCGAAGAATCCCGAGAAGAGCCCGGTGGCGCTGCCATAGGCGATCACCTTCGGCGCGTTTTCCCGGTGGCATTGGACATCGGGGTTGCCGGGATTGTCACGGCTGCGCAGCATCAGCGCCCCCACGACCAGCATGAGGAGCGCGAACAGGAACAAAAGGCGCTGGCCATCGATGGCCTTGCCGAGTGTGGATCCGGCATAAGCGCCGATCACGCCGGCCAGCGCATACATGCCCGCGCAGCGCCATTTGATCGTCCCTTGCCGCGCATGGGGGATGAGGTTCGCGCCGGCATTGGCCGCGACGGCCAGCGCGCTCGTGCCGATCGCCACATGAGGCGACGTCACCCCGACCAGGTAGACCATCAGCGGCACCGCGAGGATCGAGCCGCCGCCGCCGACCAGGCCGAGGGTGAACCCCACCAGCGAGCCCGATCCCGCGCCGAGCAGATATTGAACAGGTTCCAACATGATGGCGCTACAGGCTGTTCAAAGGGAGCTTGAGATAGCGCGTGCCATTCTCCTCCGGCTCGGGAAGGTTGCCACCGCGCATATTGACCTGGATCGAAGGCAGAATGAGGCGCGGCATGCCGAGCGTGGCATCGCGATCCTGTCGCATCGTAACGAACGCGTCTTCCTCGACGCCTTCATGGACATGGACATTCGCGTTCCGCTCGTCGCCCACGGTCGTCTCCCAGACGAACGCATCCCGGCCCGGCGCCTTATAGTCATGGCACAGGAACAGGCGCGTCGCGTCGGGAAGGGTCAGCAACCGGCGGATCGATCGGAAGAGGGTCCGCGCGTCCCCGCCGGGGAAATCCGCCCGCGCCGTTCCGTAATCGGGCATGAAGAGCGTATCGCCGATAAAGGCCGCGTCGCCGATCACATAGGCCATGTCGGCGGGCGTGTGCCCAGGGACATGCAGGGCGATCGCTTCGATCGAACCGAGCTGGAAGCGATCGCCATCACCGAAGAGATGATCGAATTGCGATCCGTCCCGCGCAAAGCGCGTGCCTTCGTTGAAGATCTTGCCGAACACGGCCTGGACGGTGAGAATGTCCTTGCCGATGGCGAGCTTGCCGCCGAGCCGTTCTTGGAGATAGGGCGCGGCTGAAAGATGGTCGGCATGGGCATGGGTCTCGAGCAGCCATTCCACCTCGAGCCCTTCTGCCTCGACATAGGCAATCACGGCATCGGCCGAGGTGCACGAGGTTCGTCCCGAAGCCGGGTCGAAATCGAGCACGCTGTCGATAATCGCGGCCTTGCGCGTCGCCGGATCGGCGACGACGTGGGTCGCCGTGAACGTGTCTTCGTCGAAGAAGCTTTTCACGGTCGGTCTGGTTGCGTGCGCGCCCTCGATGATCTGGGCCGCCGTGGCGATGTGGGGATCAGTCATGGGACAATCACTTTCAGTTTCTCATGGAGGTTGGTGGCGCCGGATTGAGGGAAGCTCCGGATGCCGACGGCGGGTTATCACCGCCGGCATCCGGTGCGCCTCAGAGCGCCTTCTTGCTGAAGTACCAGTCGGTCGTGTCATAGCCCTCGCCGGCGCGTTCCTTGGCCGCCTTGGCGGTCTGGGGAGGCGGAACGATGACCGCTTCGCCAGGCTGCCAGCCTTCCGGGGTCGCAACCTTGTTGGCGTCCGAGGTCTGCAGTGCCTTCAACAGCCGCAGGAACTCGGCGACCGAGCGACCATTGGACATCGGATAGTAGACCATCGCGCGGATGATGCCTTCCGGGTCGATGATGAAGGTCGCGCGAACCGCAGAGGTATCCGACGCGCCGGGATGGATCATCCCGAAGGCCGTTGCGACCTTCATCGACAGATCCTCGATGATCGGAAAGGGAATTTCGACGCCGAACTTCTCCTCGATCGCCCGCATCCAGGCAATGTGGGCGTAATGCGAGTCGATCGACAGGCCGAGCAACTCGCAGTCGAGTGCCTTGAATTCGTCCGCGGCGCGGGCGAACGCCATGAACTCGGTCGTGCAAACCGGCGTGAAGTCCGCCGGATGGGAGAAGAGCACGAGCCACTTGCCGCGATAGTCGGAAAGCGAGCGCATTCCGTCCGTCGTTTTCGCGGTGAAATCGGGGGCGGGTTCGTTGATCCTGGGCATGGGTACCAGAAGTGTGGTCAGATCGGTCATGACGTTTCCTTGCTTGACGGACGATGACATTCATATACACACTTATGGCAATTGATTGAATATCATTCTCTGAATGACAGAGATCGCTCCTGCAATCCGTGCAGGGGCGGCTGAATCGGTTGCAGATTGAGTTATCAATTACGATTAAACCGTAATCAATGCGCGCGCGGGCGCCGACTGCCAGCCCCGCCGAAGCCTCCTCAAGAAAGTAGCGGAGGCTTCGGCCAGGCGCTGCCGCCGCGCTGCCTTCGAATCCGTCAGCCAGAGATGAGGCGGTGTCCGTTCAGCGACCCGATCAGGGCTGGCGAAATTGCTTATGCGATTGCCGTGACCAGCCAGGCCTTGCCCGGGGCAGCGATGCCAGCGGGCGTTTCAAAGGGCTTGTAAAGAGCGATCAGTTCCGCCCGGATCGCACGGAGCGTTTCAGGCGGAACGGACTCCTTGTCGTCCGCGAAGGGGAATGTCGCCAGCAGGAAGTCCACTGCAGTCTCGGCGCTGCTCTGCTCGCCGCCAACCATCACCGACCCTGCCCATGGCGTGAGCGTGATGTCGCAAAAGCCGGCCTGCTCGAGCAAGGCCGTGAAGCGCTTCGGGTCCGCCAGGGAAAATGGCCCGGGAGCCAGCGGGTCGGGCGGCGGCATGGGGATATGCGCTGCAACGATGGCCAGCACGCCGCCGATCCAGACATTGTCCTGTGGCGGAGCCCAGACCGCCAGGTCTGCGGTCCCGCCCTTGGCCATCAGGCCGTGCAGGTTCTGGAATGCGGCGGCTGGATCGGCAAAGAACATGATGCCAAGGCGCGACATGAGGCGGTCGAACGGTGCCCCTTCCGGCTTGAGTGCGGCAGCATCGCCTGCCTCGAACCGCACGTTGCGCACGCCGGCTTCAGTGGCGCGCCGCGCAGCTTCCTTCACCAGCGCTGCGGAAATGTCGACGCCGCACACGCGCCCGAGCGGCCCGACCCGAAGCGCCGCCTCGCGGGAAGTCCAGCCACCGCCGCACCCGACATCGAGGACATTCTGCTCAGCGCGCAGATTGGCATGATCGAGCAGAGCGAGCCCGAGCGGCCGAAGCATCTGCTCGAAACGATCGACCTGGGCTAGCCAGCGATCGCCCATCTCTCCAGCCCAATCCTCGCCGCCGGGATTATGTGCGTCTGTCATCTTGTCCTCTCCTCCAAGGCCAGGCAACCAGGGTCATTGCCCCGGTGTTTGCCCGCCAGCTTCAGCAGCGAACTGGTCGAATGCTTCGAGGGCCTGCGCCGCATACATCAGGCTCGGGCCCGCGCCCATGTAGAGCGCCATGCCCATCGTCTCCAGGATTTCGTCGCGGGTCGCACCCTGCTTGACCGCAGCCTGCGAATGGAACGCCACGCAGCCGTCGCAGCGGATCGCAACCGAGATGGCGAGCGCAATAAGCTCCTTCGTCTTGGTATCGAGCACTCCCGCTTCAGTGGCGGCGCGTGCCATTGCCGAGAAGGCCTTTGTCACCTCCGGACTGCCGAGCCGCACTTCCTTGATCGCGCCGGTCAATTCGGCGGCCATCGCTGGCCAGTCCTTGTGCATCACGCGTGTCCTTTGGTTCAGGGGCGGCCAAGCAAGGCCGCGAGCCGATAGGCCGCCACGATGCGGTCAGTGCCTGCACGGATCGATCCCGCCTCGGCGGCGATCGCCTCGCGCTCGGCGTCGAGCAGGTCGAGCTGGGGCTTCATGCCGACGCGCACCTCGTGGCGGACGCTCTCGAGCGCCTGCGCCGCCGCCACGGCCTGGTCGCCCGCGGCCTGCTCGACAAGTTGGGCGGTGCGCACGTCCTGGAAGGCCGATATGACCTGTTCCTCGACCTGCATGCTGGCGGCACGCATCCGCGCATCAGCGGCACGGACCTCGCTGCTCGCTTCCGAAACCTTGCCCGACACACGACCACCGCTGAAGAATTCCCAGCGCGCCCGGATGCCGACGGTCGCGCTGTCCGCGCGATAGTCGGGGAAGAACTGGTCGCGTACCGTTCCGGCTTCGGCAAAGGCGCCGACGGTCGGCAGTCGCTCAGCGCGTGCGCCCCGCGCTCCTGCCTGCGCTGCGCGCAATCCGGCCTGGGCCTGGACGAGCAGAGGGTTGCTCCGCATCGCCTCCTCCATGGCATCATCGAGCGTCGCGGGCAGTGGCGGATTGGCGGGCAAGGGCTGCAAATCGATGGGCTCAAGGCCAGTCAGATTGGTGAAATGCGCGCGAGCAGAGACCTGCATGCCCTGCGCCCGGGCCAGCCCGGCGCGGGCCTCGGCCAGGCGCGCGCCGGCCTGCGCAACGTCGGTGCTCGGGCTCTCCCCTGCCCGATAGCGCAGCCGTGCCTGGCGATCGATCTCTGTGGTCTCGGTAAGCAGCCGTTCGTAGAGAGTCAGCATGCGCGCCGCTGTCAGCACGTCGCCATAAGCCTGCGTTACGGCCATGGCGAGCTGAGCCCGCGCGCCGCTTTGGCCGGCCTCTGCGCCCGCAATCCCTGCGCGCGCGCGATCCATGCCCGCGCCAAGCCGCCCGCCGGTAAAGAGCGGCTGCTCGACCGTTACCTGCGCCGCGCGTGGCGTCACATTGGCGGCGCCCAGCCCGAAGAAGTTCTGGGGATCGAGGCGGCCATAGCCGATCGTCCCGCTCAGCGTCGCGGTCGGAAGCCCTCCCGACCGCGCCTGCTCGAGGCGCGCCTTGGCCGCGTCGGTCTCCGCATCTGCAACCACGATCTCGGGCGCATGGCGCATCGCTGCCGCAATGGCTTCCTCGAGCGTCGTGGCGTTGGCCGCCGTGCTCGCCACCAATGAAGCGGCAAGCCCCAGCGTCAGGCGAACGAGCCGGCGGGATCGGTTCATTTGAAGGCAGTCCCCGACCGGACGCCCATTGCCTTGAAGACAATCGCGGCGGGGCAAAAGCCAGTGAAGCTCGCCTGGATCATGTTGAGACCCGCAAAGGCCGTGAGCGCAATCCACCAGGGATGGACAGTGAGGGACAGGACGACGCCCAGAAGGACGACACATCCGGCGAAGATCATGACGGCGCGATCGAGAGTCATTGTCGCATTCCTTTGCTGGTCGAGAATGGGGTCACATCCGCAGCTTGCGGATGCCCATGACGTGGAGGGCGAGCTTCTCGTAGAAGGGCTCGCTCTCGCCCTTGCGCACCTTGCGCAGGAAATATTTCTCGAAGCCGATCTTCGCGAGATGGACCCATTTGCCGCTCGCGGCCCAGTTGACGTTGCGCGGCGGGATCTGCGGCTGCGCGACGAAGGCAACGCCACCATCGCCGAAATCGGCCAGGCAGACGGCGTTCCAGGTCGCCTCTGCAGTCGGCTCCTTGCCGTCCAGGATCATGTCGAGGTTCGCGGCAATCGCAGTGACCATGCTTTCGATCATGAAGCCGGTCTTGGGCACGCCGACCGGCACCGGCGTCGGGCCGGTGGGCGGGATGGCCACGCAGACGCCGAGCGCGAAGACCTCGGGGAAGGCCGGGTTGCGCTGGTGCTTGTCGACCAGGATGAACCCACGCGGATTGGTAAGCCCGGCAATGTCGCGAACCGCGGGAACACCCCGGAACGCGGGCAGCATCATCGAGAAACTGAACGGCAGATCGTGGGTCTTGGCGACCGCACCGCCCTCGGCGATCTCCTCGACATGCATCATGCCAGCGTCGACCTTGGCGACGCGCGCATTGGTGATCCATTTGATATGGCGCTCGCGCATGACGCTTTCGAGCAGGGACTTGGTATCGCCGACGCCGTCGAGTCCGAGATGGCCGATATAGGGCTCGGCGGTCACGAAGGTCATCGGCACCTTGTCGCGGATTTTGCGGCGGCGCAGCTCGGTGTCGAGGATCAGGGCGAACTCATAGGCCGGGCCATAGCAGGAGGCGCCCTGAACGGCGCCGACCACGATGGGGCCGGGGTTTTCGATGAACCTGTCGAACGCATCGGCCGCAGCGGAAGCGTGGCTGGTCTGGCAGATCGAGACCGTATGACCGCCATGCGGCCCGAGTCCTTCGATTTCGTCAAAGGCAAGATCCGGTCCGGTTGCAATTACAAGATAATCGTAATTGATTGACGTGCCGTCATTGAGCTCCAATCGCTTCTCAGGTGCGTGCAGGCGCTTTGCGCCGACTGCGGTGAAGCCGATCTTCTTCTTCGCGAAGATGGGCGGCAGATGCACCTGGATCGCCTCGGGTTCGTGCCAGCGGACCGCAACCCAGGGGTTGGAAGGCACGAAAGAATAGGTCTCCGAGTCGGAGACCATCATCACTTCGGCGCGCCCCTTTACCGCGGCGTTGATTTCATAGGCGGCGATGGTGCCGCCCAGCCCGGCGCCCAGCACCACGATTTTCGGCTTATCCATGACTTCCTCTCGCACTTCTCAAGAACTCGCTTGACGGAATATAATGCTTACATGATATATGCAATAAGCAAATTGAAGGAGAATCTCATGTTTGGTTTCGGAAAGGCCAAGTCCCATCGTGAGCTCCGGCCCCTGGAGCTCAAGGGCATGCTCGCGGACGGCTCCGCGCTGCTCATCGACGTGCGCGAGCCGGACGAATTCGCAGCGGGCCACATCGCCGGCGCAGTGAACATGCCTTTGTCGACCTTTTCACCGCGTAATGTCCCGGATGCAGCCGGACGAACGGTCGTGCTTCAATGCGCGGGCGGTAAGCGCTCCGGCATGGCACTGGACCGTTGCGTGAAGGCCGAGGCGGCGATCGATACGCATCTGGGCGGTGGCATCGGCGCATGGAGAGACGCTGGCCTGCCAATCGTCAGCGGCAAATAAGAGCGAAAGGGTCGGGGATGCGCGCGATGACGAAATGGGTCTGGCTTGCGAGCGCATCGCTCGCCTTGGCGTCCTGCGGCGGCAAGGAAGCGGCCGACCAAGCCTCCACGACGCTCCCCGCAGGTGAGTCGCTGAAGCTCGCGGCAAGCGACATCGCTGACATGAAGGCAGTGGGTGCCGAGATTACCACGCGCGACTCCGCCGAGGCGCTCGCCCGGATACCGGGCACGCTTGTCAGCCTTTCGGTCCGCGAAGGCGATATGGTCGAAAAAGGCCAGCGTATCGGCACGGTCGTCGATGCGCGCCTCGGCTACGAGACCAGCGCCTATGGTGCCCAGGTCGCCGCCGCACAGGCCGAAGCAGCGCGCGCACGCGGCGACCTTGCCCGCATCCAGGATCTCTACAATAACAAGGTCTATGCCAAGGCGCGTCTCGACCAGGCGGTCGCCATGTCGCGCGCCGCCGACGCGCAGGTCGCAGCCGCACGCGCCCAGCAAGGCGCGAGCGCCAGCGTCGCCGGGCAAGGCGCAATCCTTGCGCCAGCCAGCGGCCGGGTGCTGCGTGCGGACATCCCCGCCGGATCGGTCGTTGCACCGGGCATGTCGGTGGCGACGATCACCGCCGGCCCTCCCCTTCTACGGCTCGAACTGCCGGAATCGCTTGCCGGGCAGGTGCGCAACGGCGCGCAGATATTGGTGGCTGAAGGCGATCTGCCCGACGGGTCGCGCCGGGGCCAAGTGACGCAGGTCTATCCTGCCGTCACCGGGGGCCGGGTGCGTGTCGATGCGACGGTGCCCGGCCTTTCGACGCAGCTCGTCGGACGACGCGTGGGCGTCTCGATCGAGGTGGGCCGGCGCCGTGCCCTGGTCGTGCCGCGCCGGTTCGTCTCGACCCGCTACGGTATCGATCAGGTCGACGTGGTGACGGCCGACCGCCGGGTGAGCGCCATACCTGTGCAGGTGGCGTCCACCGCCGACCCCGACCGGATCGAGATCCTGAGCGGCGTCGCGGCCGGGGACACACTCTTCCTGGCGAGCGCGCGCAAATGAACCTCGGCATCTCCGGGCGGCTGACCCGCGCGAACATCATGTCGCCGCTGACGCCGCTGTTCCTGATGGCGGCAATCGCGGTCGGCCTTCTCGCGCTCTTCTCGATCCCCCGCGAGGAGGAGCCGCAGATCAGCGTTCCGATGGTCGACATCCAGGTGATGGCGCCTGGCCTCGCGGCTGCCGATGCCGTCGAGCTTGTCGGCATTCCACTCGAGACCATCGTCAAGAGCGTCGATGGCGTCGAGCATGTCTATACCCAGGCCGAAGATGACGGCGTGATGGTGACAGCGCGCTTCGTCGTTGGATCGAATCCCGAGGACGCGGCAACCCGCATCGACGAGAAGCTGCGCGCCAATTGGGACCGGATTCCGGTCGGCATCCCCGACCCCAAGGTGACGGTGCGAGGGATCAACGACGTCCCCGCGATCGTGCTGACGCTTACGCCCAAGCCCGGCGCTGCGGGCCAATGGAGCGACCAGGCGCTCTACGATCTCGCCACGAAACTGCCCACCGAGATCGCCAAGGTCGACAATGTCGGCCTCACCTTCCTGACCGGCGGCCGCCCCGACGAGATCCGGATCGCGCCGGATCCGGCGAAGCTCAACCAATATGGCGTACCGCTCGGCAGCCTCATCGAAGCGGCCAGCCAGGCCAATCGCAGCTTTCCGGCAGGCAACATTCGGGAGGGCGGCCAGGCGGTCTCCGTCACGGCCGGCCGCACTTTGTCCTCCGCGCAGGAGGTGGGCATGCTCACCGTCCGCTCCGCGCGCGGCGCGCCGGTCTATCTGCGCGACGTCGCCGCCGTTAGCCAAGGACCACGCGAGGACCAGTCCCGCGCCTGGCGTTGGGCGCGCAGTGGCGACCAATGGTCGAGCGCGCCCGCCGTCAGCATCGCCATCGCCAAGCGGTCGGGCGCCAATGCGGTTGTCGTATCCGAAGCCGTGCTGTCCAGGATCGAAAGCCTCAAGGGCAAGCTCATCCCCGATGGGGTCGACGTCGCCGTCACGCGCAACTATGGCGCGACGGCGAACGAGAAGGCCAATGAGCTGCTGTTCCATCTGGCGCTCGCGACCATCTCCATCGTCGTCCTGATCGGCTTTGCCATTGGCTGGCGCGAGGCCGGCGTGACCGCCGTCGTCATCCCCACCACGATCCTGCTCACCATGTTCGCGTCGAACCTCATGGGCTATACGATCAACCGGGTCAGCCTGTTCGCGCTGATCTTCTCGATCGGCATCCTGGTCGACGACGCCATCGTCATGATCGAGAATATCGCGCGGCACTGGGCGATGCCGGACGATCGAACCCGGACGCAGGCCGCCATCGAAGCCGTGGCCGAGGTTGGCAACCCGACCGTGGTCGCAACCTTGACCGTTGTCGCTGCGCTGCTGCCGATGCTGTTCGTCTCGGGCCTCATGGGCCCCTACATGGCGCCGATCCCGGTCAACGCCTCGGCGGCGATGGTCTTTTCCTTCTTCGTAGCGGTCGTGATCGCGCCCTGGCTGATGGTTCGCTTCGCGCGCAAGGCGCTGGCGGACGGAACGGCGCATGCCCCCCATGCGCATGACGAGAGCGGTGGAAAGCTCGGCCGGCTCTATGCCCGTGTTGCCCACCGCGTGATCGACAGCCGTGCCTCGGCGCGCAATTTCCTGATCGCAGTCGGTCTCGCCACGCTCCTCGCTTGCTCGATGTTCTACTTCAAGGCCGTGACGGTGAAGCTGCTGCCCTTCGACAACAAGTCGGAACTCCAGGTGGTCGTCGACATGCCCGAAGGCACGAGCCTTGAGGCGACTGGCCGCACACTGGAGGATGTGGCGACTGTGGCGCGCAGGCTGCCCGAGGCAACCGCGATGGAAGCCTATGTCGGGACGTCCGCGCCGTTCAACTTCAACGGCCTGGTTCGCCACTATTTCCTGCGCAACAAGCCGGAGATGGGCGACGTGATGGTCGCCTTGTTGCCCAAGGGCGAACGCGACCGGTCAAGCCACCAGATCGCCCTTGTCCTGCGCCAACAGCTCAAGGCGCTGAAACTGCCCGATGGGGCCTCGATCAAGGTCGTCGAGACGCCGCCTGGGCCGCCCGTGCTCGCGACCCTGCTGGCCGAGGTTTACGGACCCGATGCGCAGACCCGGCAGCGTACCGCGACCGAACTGGAAAAAATCTTCCGGTCGGTCCCCTATATCGTCGATGTCGACAACAGCTTCGGCCAGCC
>Ga0164243_10001879_pt1 | contig 35234 bp, 31 predicted proteins | sample OricompcompostOP_FD_108781 | JGI IMG/M metagenome (GOLD analysis project Ga0164243, IMG submission 108781) | Organic Plus compost microbial communities from Emeryville, California, USA - Original compost - Organic plus compost (OP) | ecosystem: Engineered > Solid waste > Mixed feedstock >...
ATGCTCCCGGGCCGCTCCACCACCGGTCTCATCGAGAAGGCCTCCGGGTCCGGCACGTGATCGCCGTCTTCTGCGACCGCGACGGCACGCTCATCGACGACGTGCCCTACCTCAACGACCCCGAGGGCGTGCGGGTCATCGACGACGCCGTCGACGCCCTGCGCGGGGCGCTCGACGCCGGCTACGAGGTGGTCATCATCACCAACCAGTCCGGCGTGGCACGAGGCCTCATCACCCCAGAGCAGCTCGACGCGGTGAACGAGCGGGTGCTCGCCGGTCTCGCCGACCGCGGCGTGCCGGTGCGCGACCTGCGCGCCTGCGTCCACGGCCCCGACGACGGCTGCGAGTGCCGCAAGCCGATGCCGGGGATGATCCTCGCGGCGGCCACCGAGCTCGACATCGACCTGCCCCGGTCGGTGATGGTCGGCGACACCGAGCGCGACGTGCGTGCCGGTGAGGCCGCAGGGGTTGGCGTCAACTGGCTGCTCCGGCCCGGCCCGGCGCCCGCCGGCGACACCGTCTTCTCCGGCACCTGGCGGGAGCTCGCCGACCACATGGGGTGGAACCGTGGATAGCGCCGCTCTGGCCGAGGTCGCCTCCCGCATCCCGGGCGCCCGGGTGCTGGTGTGGGGCGACGTCATGCTCGACGCCTACCTGGTCGGCTCGGTACGGCGCATCTCACCCGAGGCCCCCGTGCCCGTCATCGAGGTCACCGACACCTACGACCGCCTCGGCGGCGCCGCCAACGCGGCGGCCAACTGCGCGGCCCTCGGTGCCCGCACCCGGCTCGTCGGCGTCACCGGTGCCGACGCCCCCGCCGACCGGCTCCGGCACCTGCTCGGCGCCGCCTCGGTCGACGGCACCCTCATCGCCTCCTCCGGGCCGACCACGGTCAAGCAGCGCCTCATCGCCACCAGCCAGCAGGTCGCCCGCATCGACTTCGAGGAGCCCGTCGCCTACAGCGACGCCCTGGGCGACGAGGTCGCCGCCGCCCTGCGCGACGCAGTCGCCGATGTCGACGCCGTGCTGGTGTCCGACTACGCCAAGGGCGCCTGCGCCCCGGTGCTCATCGCCGGGCTGGTGGCCGCCGCCCAGGAGGCCGGCCGACCCGTCGTGGTCGACCCCAAGGGCGCCGACTTCGCCCGCTACCGGGGCGCCACCGTGATCACGCCCAACGAGAAGGAGGCCCGGGAGGGCTCCCGCAGCATCGCCGACGACCTCGACGAGGTGGTCGCCGAGCTGATGGGGGAGCTGCCCGGCACCTCCCTGGCCGTGACCCGCGCCGAGCACGGTGTGCGGCTCTTCCGGCCCGACACCTCGCCGGTGACTCTTCCGGCCCGGGCCCGATCGGTCGCCGACGTCACCGGCGCCGGCGACACGGTGGCCGCGGTCATGGTCGCCGCGATGGCCGTCGGCGCCGACCTCGAGGTCGCCGTGGCCCTGGCGAACGTGGCCGCCGGCATCGCGGTCGAGCACCTCGGGACCCACGCGGTGAGCGGCGACGAGCTGGCGGAACGCATCACCCTCGAGGGGTGAGATCATGGAGCCCGGCGGCAACGGCTCCGGCGGAGCGGGAGGGACGCACACGATGAAGGTCGTGATCCTGGCGGGTGGGTACGGCACGAGGCTCTCGGAGGAGACCGTGGTGCGGCCCAAGCCCATGGTCGAGATCGGGGACATGCCGATCCTCTGGCACGTCATGAAGATCTACGCGGCGCACGGGTTCGACGAGTTCGTCATCTGTTGCGGCTACAAGTCCGAGTACATCAAGGAGTGGTTCGTCAACTACCGGCTGCGCCACGCGGACCTCACCGTCGACCTGCGCGACGACACCGTCGAGGTGCACCGCAGCGCGAGCGAACCGTGGCGGGTCACCCTGCTCGACACCGGCGTCACCACCCTCACCGGGGGGCGGGTCAAGCGGGCCGCCGACCACCTCACCGAGACGTTCTGCCTCACCTACGGCGACGGCGTCGGCGACATCGACATCACCGCTGAGCTGGCGTTCCACCGCGAACAGGGCACCTACGCCACGCTCACCGCGGTCCAGCCGCCCGGGCGCTTCGGTGCGTTCGCCCTCAGCGACGAGGAGACGCGAGTCCCCGCCTTCCACGAGAAGCCGGAGGGTGACGGGGCCTGGATCAACGGTGGCTTCTTCATCTGCGAGCCCGACGTGTTCGACTACATCGACAACGACGACACCATGTGGGAGGCCGAGCCGCTCTCCCGCCTCGCCGCCGACGGCCAGCTCGCCGCGTTCCGCCACACCGGCTACTGGCAGCCCATGGACACCCTGCGGGACAAGGTGATCCTCAACAAGCTCTGGGAGCGCGGCGACGCGCCCTGGAAGGTCTGGAAGGACTGAATCGCATGCGTCTCCTCGTCACCGGTGTCGACGGCTACATCGGCTCCGTGCTCACCCCCATGCTCCTGGCCGACGGCCATGACATCGTCGGCCTCGACGCCGGCTTCTACCGGGAGGGCTGGCTCTACACGGCGGGCGGGGCCCAGTGGCCCCGCACCCACGTGCTCGACATCCGCCACGCCGGCCCCGAGCTGTTCGAGGGCGTCGACGCGGTCATCCACCTTGCGGAGCTCTCCAACGACCCGCTCGGCCAGCTGCGCCCGGGCCTCACCCACCGGATCAACCACGGCGGCAGCGTCCACCTCGCCGGGCTGGCCAAGGCCGCCGGCGTGGAGCGGTTCGTCTACACGTCCTCGTGCAGCGTCTACGGCGCCGGTGGCGACCACCTCCGCACCGAGGAGTCCGAGACCGACCCGCAGACCGCCTACGCCGAGTGCAAGGTGCTCGTCGAGCGCGACGTCTCGGCCATGGCCGACGACGACTTCTCGCCCACGTTCCTGCGCAACGCCACCGCCTACGGGCCCTCGCCGCGGATGCGCTTCGACATCGTGCTCAACAACCTCTCCGGCTACGCCTGGACGACCGGTGTCATCAACATGACCTCCGACGGCAGCCCGTGGCGGCCGATCGTGCACGTCGGCGACATCTGCGACGCCATCCGCGCCGCGGTCACCGCGCCCCGAGATGTCGTGCACAACCAGGTGTTCAACGTCGGCCGCAACGACGCCAACCACCGGGTGCGGGAGATCGCCGAGATCGTCGCCGCCGAGTTCCCGGGCTGCAAGCTCACCATCGGCTCCAGCGACGGCGACTCGCGCTCCTACCGGGTGAGCTTCGACAAGATCACCGACACGCTCCCCGGGTTCGTCGCCACCCGCGACGCCGCCCTCGGCGCCAAGCAGCTCCACACCATCTTCGAGCGCATCGGCCTCGACGAGGAGGGCTTCCAGTCCCGCGGCTTCACCCGCCTGAAGTCGATCAACCACCTGATCGCCACTGGCCAGGTCGACGACGACCTGTTCTGGACGGGCATCGGCCTCGGCCTCGACGGGCTGGTCCCCACGGCATGATCTTCCACGAGACCCCGATCGCCGGGCTCGTCATCATCGAGCTCGAGCGCCACGGCGACGAGCGGGGCTGGTTCGGCCGCACCTTCTGCGTCGAGGAGTTCGCGGCGGCCGGGCTCAACCCGGTGGTGAACCAGGCCAACGCCAGCTTCACCGCCGAGGCCGGCACGGTGCGGGGCATCCACTACCAGCTGCCCCCGCACTCGGAGGACAAGTACGTGCGCTGCACCGGCGGCGCCCTCTACGACGTGGGCGTCGACCTGCGGGCGGGCTCGCCCACGTTCGGCCAGCACGTCGGGGTCGAGCTCACCGTCGAGAACCGGCTGGGCCTCTACATCCCCAAGGGCTGCGCCCACGGGTTCCAGACCCTCGCGCCCGACACGTCGGCCACCTACCTGATGAGCGAGCCCTACGAGCCCAGCTCGGAGCGGGGCCTACGCTGGGACGACCCCGCGCTGGGCATCGAGTGGCCCCTGCCGCTCACCACCATCTCCGAGAAGGACCGGGCCTGGCCCGACTTCGGACCCCATCTCGCCCTCACCCTGTGATCCCACCGATCGTCCGGAGCGCCTCATGATCATCCTGGACACCGCCCTGCGGAAGCGGGCCGAGGAGGGGCGGCCCATCCGCGTCGCCATGATCGGCGCGGGGTTCATGGCCCGCCCCACCGCGCGGCGTCTGGTCGCCGAGGTCCCGGGCATCGAGCTGGTGTGCATCGTCAACCGGCACCCCGAGACCGCCGCCGACGTGCTGCGGGCCGCCGGGGTCGACGAACCGGTGCGGGTCGAGACCGTCGAGGGCCTCGAGGCGGCCATGGCCGCCGGAACCCCCGCCTACACCGACGACCCCCACCTGCCCTGCGCGGCAGGTGGCATCGACGTGATCCTGGAGGTCACCGGGGCGATCGACTACGGCGCCCGGGTGGTGCTCGACGCCATCGCCAACCGCAAGCACGTCCTGCTGATGAACGCCGAGCTCGACGGCACCATCGGGCCCCTCCTCAAGGTGAAGGCCGACGAGGCGGGCGTGCTCTACGGCAACGTCGACGGCGACCAGCCCGGGGTGATGATGAACCTCTACCGGTTCGTGGTCGGCCTGGGCTGCACCCCCAAGCTGATCAGCAACATCAAGGGCCTCCAGGACCCGTACCGCAACCCCACCACCCAGCAGGGGTTCGCCGAGCGCTGGGGCCAGAAGCCCCACATGGTGGCGTCGTTCGCCGACGGCACCAAGGTGAACTTCGAGATGGCGATCGTGGCCAACAACACCGGGTTCACCGCCGCCAAGCGGGGCCTGTGGCAGCCGGTCGTCCCGCAGGACACGCCGGTGGAGGAGATCGCCGAGTTCTTCCCGGTCGACGAGATCCTCGCTGGCGACGGCTACGTCGACTATTGCGTGGGCGCGTCACCCAACCCCGGGGTGTTCATCCTCGCCACCAACGACGACCCCGTGCACCAGCACTACCTCGAGCTCTACAAGCTCGGGAAGGGCCCCCTCTACTGCTTCTACACCCCGTACCACCTGTGCCACTTCGAGGTGCACAACAGCATCGTGCGCATGGTCGACTTCGACGACGTGCCGGTGGTGCCCATCGGTGGGCCGGTGGTGGAGGTCATCACCGTCGCCAAGACCGACATCCCCGCCGGCACCGCCATCGACGGCTTCGGCGGCTACCTGTCGTTCGGTGAGGCGGAGAACCACCCGGTCGCGCGGGCCGAGGGTCTCCTCCCGGTGGCGCTGGCCGAGGGGTGCGTCGCCCGGCGCGACATCCCCAGGGACACCGCCATCACCTTCGACGACGTGATCGTCCCCGAGACCCTCGCCGGGGCCCTCTTCGAGGAGCAGAACCGCCACTTCGACGGCTGAGCCGCCGGTTCGGTGGGAGAGCGGGGGAGCGGTCAGCCCCGCCGGCGCAGGGCGGGTCGCACCGGCCGGCCCCGCAGCACCGAGTCGGGGCCCTGCTCGAGCGCCCGCTCGTAGCACGGCATGAGCGCGGCCACCGCGGCCACGGTGGTGTCGAGCGCGGCCTCGTCGATCGCCGAGGAGACCACGAACGACGGGGCCAGCACCCCGTGCTCCAGGAACACCTGGAGGGTGATCGTGCGCATGAGTTGGCTCGGTTCGCCGTCGGCGTCGAGGGTGGCGAACACCAGGTTGCAGTCACGCCCCCGCACCTGGAAGTGGTCCGACAGCCCGGCGTCGGCGACCACGGCGTCGACCCGGGAACGGAGATCGGCCCCGATGGCGTGCAGGCGCTCGGCGATGCCGTCGCGCTGGTAGACGTCGATCACCGCCAGCATGGCGGCCAGGGCCCACGGCTCGGCCGCGGTGGTCTGCGAGAGCAGGAAGACGCGGTCGGCGTCCTCCACGAACCCACCCAGGCGCATGATCTCCCGCTTCCCGCACAGGGCCGACAGCGGGAAGCCGTTGGCGATGCCCTTGCCGAAGGTGCACAGGTCAGGCTCGATGCCGTAGAGGAACTGGGCCCCGCGCTCGTGCCACCGGAAGCCGGTGATGATCTCGTCGAGCACGAACACCGCGCCGTGCCGGTCGCACAACGCCCGGACGGCGTCGAAGAAGCCGGGCACGGGGGGCTCGGTGGTCTCGGCCTCGAGGAACACCGCGGCGATGCGACCCGGGTGCTCGTCGAAGAGCGCCTCGAGGCTGGCCGCGTCGTTGTAGTCGAACCGCACCGTGAGCTCGGCGTCGCTGGCGAGGATGCCCGCGTCCATCGGGGTGGTGACGATGAACCAGTCGTCGGTGCTGAAGAACGGGTGCTGCCGGCAGACCGCCACCATGTCCCGCCCGGTGTGGGCCCGGGCCAGCTTGAGTGCCGCGGTGGTGGCGTCCGAGCCGCTGAGGCCGAACTTCACCATCTCGGCGCTGGGCACCAGGTCGACGAGGCGCTCGGCGGCGACCAGCTCCAGGTCGGTGGGGCGCACGAAGTTGATGCCCTCGCCGATCCGGTCGCGGACCGCGGCGGTGACGTCGGGGTGGCCGTGGCCGAGGGTGTTCGCCCGCAGCCCGCTCCCGAACTCGACGTACTCGTTGCCGTCGACGTCCCACACCCGGCAGCCCTCGCCGCGACGGATCACCGGCGCCATGGCCTCGGGGTACTGGTCGTCGCCCTTGGCGTAGGTGTGGGCACCACCGGGGACGACCCGCTTGAGGGCCTCGGTCACCGAACGTGAGCCGTCGAAGGTCCTGGGCACCAAGTCGATCCTCCGCCAGAGCGCCCCTCCGGAGGGGGCGTCGGATCCGGCCCAGGCTAGTGGGCGGCTCGAGAGAGCCCGCGCGGGCGAGCCGGTCAGCTGAAGCCCAGATCGTTCCAACCCTGGAGATCGAGGCGCTCACCGTCCCATTCGAAGGACCGCGGCCCGGTGTCGAGGTAGGTGTTGTCGTCGAAGGTGATCGACCGGTCGAACAGGTCGCTGCCCCGCACATCGGTGGACACCCCGACCGTCCCGGCGCCGATCTCGACGGTGTTGCCGCGCACCACGACATCGTCCACCAGGCGCTCTCCTAACCGGCCCGACCCTCGATCCTGCTGGATCACCGTGATGCCGTTGAGGTTGCCCGCCACCTCGTTGTCCACCACGGTCACGTCCCACGAGCCGGCGACGAGGATCCCCGCGCCCCACAACCAGCCCCGAGGGCTCTCGCCGTGCCCGTTGCCGGTGACCACGTTGCCGGTGATGGTGCCGCCCCTGCTGATCTCGTAGAAGATCCCCGCTCCGCTGTTGTCAGCGGAGGTGTTGCCCTCGATCAGCGAGTCCTGGGCGTCCTCGTCGAACCAGATGCCGGCGCCGTCGTTGCCCCGCGCGGTGGAGTCGGCGAACCGAAGGCCGGTGGTGCCGGTGAACTTGGCGCCGCCGCCCTCCCACTCGTCGTCGAAGCCGGCCTGGTTGTTGTCGGTGAGCTCCACCCGCTCCACCACGGCACCCGTCGCGCCCGACCCGCCCATGCCCATCTGCCCGTTGCCCCGCGCCACCAGGTCGCGCACGAGCGTGCCGTCGCCCGAGAAGTACACGCCGAGACCGTGGTTGTCGTTGGCCGTCACCCGTTCGATCACCCAGCCCACCCCGCCTGCCGTGATGGCGCCTCGTTGGGCGGGGGAGGCGTAGCGGGTGACGGTGAGGTCGCGCACCACCACCCCGTCCGCGTCGCCCTCGACGGCGAAGGGCACCACCGAGAGGGACATCTCCGCTCCGGTCGGGTCGTCGGCCACGTGCGCCGTGCCCGTGTCGTCGTCGAAGTACCACGTGCCCGGCTCCAGGTCGGCGAGCGCAGCGACCGCCCGCAGGCGCCGCCCGTTTCGGAAGAGCTCCTCGGCCTTGTCGCAGCGGGGCGCGTCATGGCGGCATCTTCCGTGCGGCGCCGCCGGCGCCGGAAGCCCGCCCGTCGACCACGAGCCGCCGTCGTCGCTCCAGTCGGCGAGGTCGATCGACCCGTCCAGGACCGTCGCGGGGCCCACACCCTCGAACACGTCCCCGGGTCGCGGGGTGATCCGCTGCGCCCGGTGCACCCCCTCCCCGAGGACGAACCGCGTGCCTGCCGGGTGGGCGTCGACGACCGGTTGGATGGGCGTGCCGGCCAGGATGGTCACGGCCGGACCGGTGGGTGCGGGCAGCGTCGACCGGTCGAAGGTGGGCCTCGCCTCGTCGGCACCGTCACCTCCGTCGCCGCCGATGACCACGGCCGCGATCACCACCACCCCGAGGAGCACCGCGGCCGCGAGCGCGGCCACGACGACGCCGCGTCGGCGCGCCGGGGCCGCACCGGGGGCGTCGACGGGGGGCAGGGCGTCCTCGGGTGTCACCGTTGGGGCCTCCAAGGCCGGACCGCGCGGGACGGCGGCCCTTCCGCTCGCCACCGCCGGACCGAGGGTACCGGGGTGCATCGACGGTGTCCGGGCGGGCGTGTTCACGTTCCGGGCCGGCGCGTGGTGGACTTGGCGGCGATGCCCCCCACCCTCCCCGGTTCCCCGATCCCTTCGGCGTGCGCATGAGCCCAGGAGTGGGTGCCCTCGTGGAGCGGGCGCGAGGTCGGCTCCTCTACGCCGGCTGGGGCTTCATCGACCAGGCGCTCTCGAGCCTGAGCAACTTCGGTGTCGGCCTCGTCGCCGTCCGCTCCAGCTCGTCGGAGGAGTACGGCGCGTTCTCCGTCGCCTTCGCGACGTCGGTGATCGGCATCGGCGTGGCCCGGGCGCTGGTCTCCGACGTGTACAGCGTCCGCTTCGCCGGCGGTGGCCGACGGGTGCGGGCCGGTGCCCCGCTCGACACGAGCGTGGGCGCCGACGCCGATCCGGAGATGGAGTGGATCGAGGCGGAGGAGGAGCTCGCCGCTCCCGACGACCGGTCGGCGTCCGACGGCCGGGAGGCGTCGGAGGGGCCGCACCAGTACCCCTTCGCCGCCGGCGCCTGGGGCGCCGCGCTCATGCTGTCGCTGATCGCCTCGGTCGGGTGCCTCGCCGTTGGGCTGATCGCCTCCGGGCCGCTGCGCGGCTCCATGCTGATCCTGGCGCTCGGCATGCCGTTCCTCGTGCTCCAGGACGTCGTGCGCTTCGTGTGCATCGCCCGGCGCGATCCGTTCGGCGCCGCCTTCTCCGACGGCTCCTGGGTGGCCGGCTTCGCCGTCGCCATCGTCATCCTGCGGGTCGTCACCGGCTCGTCACCGGGTGCGAACGCCGCCCTCGCCCTCTGGATCGTGGGCGCCGCCTGCGGCGTGGCCGCAGGAGTGGTGCGGATGAGCGTGGTGCCGCGCGTCGGCGAGGGCGTCCGGTACGCCCGCCTGGTGTGGCGCCAGAGCCTCCGCTACGTCGTGGACTGGCTGGCCCTCGGCGCGTCCAACCAGGTCGGGCTCTACATCCTGGGGGCCACGGCCGGTCTGGCCGTGCTCGGTGAGACCCGCACCGCGTTCCTCATCACCGGACCCATCAACATCGTCATCATGGGCGCCACGATGATCCTGGTGCCCGAGCTGACCCGCTTCCGGCGCCGCACCGGGAACCGGCTCTTCGGAGCCGCCCTCGCCGTCTCGCTCGTCCTCGAGGTGGCTGCCATGTCCTGGCTGGGACTGGTGGCGCTGATGCCCGACAGCGTCCTCGAGACGATCCTGGGCGATGCCGCCAGCGAGGCCCGCACCTACCTCCCGGCGCTGGTCGTGGTGTCGAGCCTGGTGATGCTGGCCCAGGGCCCCGTGGTGTGCCTGAGGGCGACGGGCGACATCCGGCGCGGGACCCTGGCCAGCGTGCCGACGGCGCCGTTCATGCTCTTCGGGGCGGCAGCAGGGGCCGCCATCACCGGCGACGCGCCCGGCGCCATCCTCGGCTTCGCGACCGGCTACGCGGTGTCTGGCATCCTCTCCACGTGGCAGCTCGTGCTCGCCACCCGGAAGCCCCCCATCCTCTTCGACACGGGCCACGCGGAGAACTTGTGAAGTTCTCCGTCCGACATCCCGATCACAGTGGGTAACGGGTGCGGGAACGACCCGCTCGTCGAACGCGTCGGCAGGCCGACCCCGGTCGGTTAGCCTCAAGCAGCTCGACGCGCCCGGCGACATCGAACCACGCAAGGAGATGAGGCGAGTCATGGCGAAGGTGCTGGTTGGTGGCGGAGGCGGGTTCATCGGAGGCCACCTCGTCCGTTCCCTGCTCGACGACGGCCACGAGGTCCGCGCCGTCGACGTGAAGCCGACGGACGAGTGGTACCAGGTGCACCCCGATGCCGAGAACCTCATCGGGGACCTCACGCTCATCGAGGTCTGCCGCGACGCCGTGGCCGGCGTCGACCAGGTGTACAACCTGGCCGCCGACATGGGCGGCATGGGGTTCATCGAGAACAACCGGGCCCTGTGCATGCTGTCGGTGCTCACCACCACGCACCTGCTCATGGCCTCGCGCGACTCCGACGTCGAGCGGTTCTTCTTCTCCTCGTCGGCGTGCGTCTACGCGGCCGACAAGCAGACCTCCGCCGAGGTGAAGCCCCTCGCCGAGGCCGACGCCTACCCGGCCATGCCGGAAGACGGCTACGGCTGGGAGAAGCTCTTCTCCGAGCGCATGTGCCGCCACTTCCGCGAGGACTTCGGCCTCCAGACCCGCGTCGCCCGCTACCACAACGTCTACGGGCCCTACGGCACGTGGGACGGCGGCCGGGAGAAGGCGCCGGCGGCCATCTGCCGCAAGATCGCCCAGGCCAAGCTCTCGGGCGACCACTCGATCGAGATCTGGGGCGACGGCGAGCAGACCCGTTCGTTCATGTACGTCGACGACTGCGTCTTCGGCACCAAGGCGATCATGGCGAGCGACATCCTCGAGCCGATCAACCTCGGCTCCGACGAGCTGGTCACCATCAACCAGCTGGTCGACATCGTCGAGGGGATCGCCGGCATCACCGTCGAGCGCCGCTACGACCTCACCGCCCCCCAGGGCGTGCGGGGCCGCAACAGCGACAACACGATGATCCGGGCCGAGCTGGGCTGGGAGCCCTCGATCCGCCTGCAGGACGGCCTGGCCACGACCTACGCCTGGATCTACGACCAGCTCGTGAGCCGCGAGGGTGCCACCGCGGGGGCGCGTTGAACGAGTCGGAGGACTACACACCCTCCCTCGTCGCCGGCCTCGTCCGCTTCCGCACCAGGGTGGTCGCCACGGTCGTGGCCTTCGCCGTGCTCGGCGCGATCTACGCGCTGGTCTCCTGGCAGCCACAGGCCACCCTCTCGGTGGCGGTGCAGGTGTCGTCCGGCGTCTCCAACCAGAACATCGACGCCGACCGGGCCACCTCGGAGGTGGCGGCGCAGCTCGGCTCACCCCAGGTCGTCGACGCCGCCGAGGAGGCCGCGGGCGTCACCATCGACTCCGTCGTGGCGACCTGGTCCCAGGGCCAGAGCACCGTCGGCGTGGTGGTCACCGCGGGCTCGGACTCCGCCGCCGAGGCGGGGGCCAACGCCCTCATCCCGGCGTACCAGCAGATCCGAAGCGAGCAGAACTCGGCGTTGCTGCAGGTCCAGCTCGACGCCATCGACGCGTCGATCGCCGACATCGACAACAGCATCAACCTCACCCAGTCACAGCTCGCGGCGCAGCCCCCGAACTCGGCGGCCGCCGCCGACCTCGAGGCCGAGCTCGACATCCTCAACGCCCGCCGCAACCAGCTCCGCAGCGACCGCGACGCCGCCCAGGTGGCGGCGTCGGCCCAGACGGTGAGCGTGTCGCTCGCCGACGGCCCCGACCAGGGGCCGGGCCGGGTCTCGCTGCTCCTGCGCTACGTGCCCGCCGCCGTGGTGCTGGCGCTGGTGCTGTGCCTCGCTGCCATCGCCGTGGTCGAGCGGCGTCGGCCCTGGCTCTCCGACCTCGACACCGCCCGCCGCCTGCTCGGCGCGCCGGTGATCGCGGTGGGCCAGCGCGACGCCGCAGGGAACCAGGTCGCCGACGACGTGGCCCCCGTCGTGGCCATGTCGCTGCTGCGGGCCATGGGCGACGCCGACCCGGGCATCGCCCTGGTGCTGCCCCGAGGCCCGGTGAGCCTGGGCGACTCCGCCATGGCCCTCGCCGACCGCATGCAGCCGGTCCTCGAGCGGGCCGGTGCGAGCGCCACCATCCTCTCCATCACCACCACCGGCCGGGCCTTCGTGATCGAGGGTGGTCAGGTGGGCAAGGAGATCCCCGGCCTCTGGAACGAGCTCGGCAGCCGCGAGCACTTCGAGAAGGCCATCGAGGGCGCCAAGCTCGGCGCCGACGTGGTGGTGCTCGTCCCCGTCGTCGACGTCGAGCACGAGGTGCTCCTCGACCTCGTGCTCCTGGCCGATGCCAGCGTGGTGGCCACGTCGCTCGGCACCGACCTCGCCCCGCTGTTCGCGCTCCGCCGCGACTACGAGGCACTGGGCCGACGGCCCGACGGGGTCGTGCTCGACCCGGACGTCCCCGCGCCGGTGGCATGACCGTGGGGGCGCCGGTGCGCTCTCAGGGGCCGTCGCTCCCGGCGGCCGTCGAGTCCCGGTCGACGACCCCACCGGCCGAGACCCACACCCTCGCCGGCACGCTCCTCCTCCTGCTCCTCGCCGGGCTCGCCCTGTTCGACCGGCCGTTGGCCGTCCTCTCGGTGCCCGGCGTGCCGCTCTTCCCGGCCGAGATCGTGCTCGGGTTCTGCGTGGTCTACCTCCTCAGCCGGCGCTCACCGTTCACGGGTGTGCGCAGCGGTAACTGGATGGCCCCGGTGCTGGTGGTGGTGTGGCTGCTCTGGGGGGCGGCGAAGCTCGCCACGTCGCTCCAGTACTCGATCCTCGACGTGGTGCGCGACTCGGCGCTCTCCTACTACGCCCTGTTCGCCCTCGTCGTGCTCGGCCTGTCGCATCACGACAGTCGGTTCCGGCCTACGAACCTCGTGCACCTCTACGGCCGGTTCGTGCCGCTGCTGTTGGCGGTGGCGCCCGTCCGACTGGTCGGCATGTCGCTGTTCGGCGACGTCGGCCCGACCGTCCCGGGCAGCGACGTCCCGCTCACCAACCACCGGCTGGGCAACCTCGGCGTCAGCATCGGCATGGCGGTGGTGTTCCTCGCCACCTCCGGGCGACGGAACCGCACCACCCTCGTGGGCGTCGTCAGCGGCCTGGTCATGTTGTTGGTCATCGGCACCCAGAACCGCGGTGGGATGATCGCCGGCCTGGCCGCCGTGCTCGTCGCCCTCGCTCTCTGGGGCCGGCACGTGAAGCTGCGGGTCGTGTGGACCGTCCTGCTCCTGATCGCCACGGTGATCGTGGCGTGGGGTGTGAACCTCCGGATCCAGACCGACAACCGCGAGATCTCCGTCGACCAGCTCATCGAGAACGTGCGCAGCGTGGCCGGCAGCGACCAGGCCCGCGACGGCCAACTCGGTGACACGGTCGACTTCCGCGAGGACCTCTGGGAGCGCGTCCTCGAGGAGACCGAGGCCACCGGGCGCCTCGAGCTGGGCTGGGGCTTCGGACCGAACCTCGGCTCGGACTTCCTGCCCGACCACTCCGACCGGGCCCTCCGCAACCCTCACAACAGCCACCTCACCGTGCTCGCCCGGCTCGGGCTCGTCGGCCTCGGTCTGTGGGTCGCGCTGTGGGCCAGCTGGCTCACCCGGGTGTTCCGCCGCGCGCACCGGTCCCTGCGCCAGGTGCGCCCCTGGATGGACCGCGCCGGATGGCTCGCCCTGCTCAGCGGCGCGGGAGTCGTGGGCGTGCTGGTCAACGCGTACGTCGACCCCACCCTCGAGTCACCCATGGTCGCGGTGTGGCTCTGGAGCCTGTTCGGGTTCGGTGTGCTGGCCGTGTGCGAACGGCGGTCGGCCGACCGCACACCTCAGAGCACGGCGCCCCGCCGCTCCTGAACCGGGTCAGCTGCCGGTCGGCTGGGGCGTGATCACCCTCGCCGGCTGAGCGAACGTCGTCGCCCCGGCGGGCACGTTGCGGGTGATCACCGAGCCCGGACCGATCCGGGCGTCGTCGCCGATCCGCACCCGCCCCACCACGGTGGCGTTGGCCCCGAACTGCACACGGTCGCCCACCACCGGCTGGTGCTCCGCCGGGCTGTCGTCGGTGGCCAGGCCGAGGGTGAGACCCTGGCGGATGATGCAGTCGTCGCCGATGGTGACGCCGAAGCCGATGACGACCGACTGGTGGTGCCCGATGCGCACCCGTCGACCGATCTTGGTCGTCGGATGGAGCTCCACGCCGTAGACGTTGCGGATGAGCAGGATGTTCAGCCACTTGGTGGCGGCCCGGAGGAGCGGGCCCCGGGTCTGCGCCCACACCTGGAGGCGGTGCACCGCCAGCGCCTGGAAGCCGGGGCTGGCGAAGGCGCCGTCGTGGGTGGCGAGGTCCTCCCGCAGCAGCTCGCCGAGGGGCAGCTCGTCAGCCGTCCTGGTGTCGGTCACGAGGCCTGCTCGGCGAGGTACTGCTGAAGCTCCCCGAGGTTGCGGAAGCGGCCGAGCTGGTCGGAGGTGAAGGTCACGCCGAACTCTTCCTCCACCGCCACCATGATGTTGATGTGGGCCAGCGAGTCCCAGCCGTCGACGTCAGCCGCGGTGGTGTGCTCGACGAGCTCCAGGGCGTCGTCGCCGATCACGTCCTTCACGATGTCGGCAAGACGAGGGTCGATCATGCAGGTGCCTTTCCGGTGTCGGCGGCGAGCTGGTCGAGGCGCACGTGGGTGCGCACGGACAGGGCGCTCGGCGCGAGGCGCCAGCGCGTGGTGCCGTCGTCGGCCGGGGGACCGACGGGCTCGAAGCCCAGCCGCGGGTAGAGATCGGCCACCAGGCCGTTCTTCGGGGTGGGGGAGTAGGTGCCGTTGATCGCGGTGTAGCCACCGTCGACCGCCCGCCGGGCGAGCCGGCTGAGCATGGCGTGCTCGAGGGTGCGGCCGATCACCCGGCAGCTCATCAGCCACGTGTCGATCTCGAGGGCGTCGTCGACGGGCCGGGTGATCAGCACCCCGACGAGCCCGTGGTCGTCGAAGCGGTCACGGAGCCGGACGGCCTTGGCCAGCACCCCGGGCTGGGCGACGAGGTCGGCGAGCTCCGTCTCCGTGCGCCGGATGCTCGTGAGGTTGAACTGGTTGGTCTTGCCCACCAGCTGGGCCACCCGGGCCAGGTTCGCCGGGCCCACCGGCTCGACCGTGGCCACCATCTCGAGGCTGTCGAGGAACTCCTCGAGCGAGGAGGCCTCGGCGAGCGCCGACGCCGCCTCGGCCCGCGCCCGGTACTGGCGGCCCCGGGCCCGGTCCTCGTCGGTGAGGCGGGTGGTGGCGAAGTACGGGTAGTCGGCCAGGGCCCGCACGTAGCCCGCCGGATCGGAGGGCAGGTCGATCACGTCGACCTCCGGCACCAGCTGGCGCACGGCCTCACGCTCGACCGGGTTGTCGTCGACGAACACCAGGGCGTCGAGGCCCAGCGAGAGGTCCGACGCGATGCGACGGAGCTGGGCCGGCTTGTCGTCCCAGCCGGCGGCGACCACGGCGACCTCCTCGAGGTCGAGGACCATGGCCGGGTGGCGGGCGAAGGCGTCGCGGACGAGGTGCTCGTCGTTCTTCGAGCAGATCGCCGCCACCACCCCCTTGGCCTGGAGCTCGGTGACGTAGCGCTGGAAGGCCACGAACGCCTCCCCCTCGGCGCCCTCTCCGAGGCGGATGCCGTCGAGGCCGTCCTCGCCGAGCACGCCACCCCACAGCGTGTTGTCGAGATCGAGCACGAGTGCCTTGCGGCTGAGGCCGAGGGCGGCACCGATGACGGCGCCCACGTGGCGGGAGAGCAGCGGGAGGCACCGGGGCGCCACCGCCTGCTTGGCCAGGTGCCAGTAGCGCGGGTCGAACCAGGTGCGGGTGCCGACCGACGCGGCCAGCCCGGCGCAGTCGACGAAGCAGACGTGCGGAGGGGCGACCGCCGGGAGGTGCAGGTTCAGCTCGAGCAGCAGGCGCTGCCTGCTTCCCGGCACGGACGGCCCGAGGTGGCCGAGGGGCTGCTCGGGCGGCACCGCGAAGTTGAGCTGCACCACCGTGGCCCGGGTGCGTTGGCCGAGCAGTTCCCAGAGGCGCTCGATCGGACGGGCGGCGTCGGCCAGCGCGGTGGCGGGGTCGTCGCTCACCAGCGGGAGCGGGACGTCGCCGTCGTGGAGGGCGAGGACGACCACGTCGGGGTCGAAGGCGTAGAGGGCGCTGGCGGGGTCGAGCACCTCCTGTCGGTACTGGCCGTAGGGCGCCTCGTAGACCTCGACGTGCAGGCCGGTGCGGGCGCAGGCCAGGGGCAGGAGCGTGGCGAGCTGTGCGGTGGTGGAGCTGCCCAGCACGGCCACTCGGGCCGACCGGGAGAGCGGGGCGGCCTCCAGGAGGCGGGGGAGCAGCTTGGCGGCCCCGCTCCAGGTCGCCAGGTCGTCGCTGCGGTCGACCACGTGGTGCAACCAGCGACGCGCCTCAGCGGCACGGCCCTCCGCGGCGAGGTCCTTCGCGATTCGAAGCGCTCCCTTGCCGTCGAGGCCCTCGACGGTCGGGATCGTGGTCCCTGGATCGCTCACTCTGGGTGCTCCCTTGCCTTCCAGCTGCCACGGAGGGCGCTGTCGCCGCCACCCGCCATCGTACGACCTCGATGGTCAGGCGCCAGACACGACATCGGTCGGCCGTCGGGACCGGGCCCGGAGGGCGGCTGCCGCTCCGAACGAGATCGCGGTGACCACGGCGGCGACCGCGAGCGCCACCAGATCGCCGACGTGGAGACCGTGGTTCTGGGAGACCTGGACGACGATCGCGCCGATCTCGGTCTGGGCCATCACGTACAGCGCGGCCAGCCACGCCACGCCGGACACGCACACCGCCACGACCCACCGCATCGGCCTGACGCTACCCGCCGCCGATCACCCGCTCTGACCGACCGTGGCTCGTTTGGCGGTGTCAGAGCACCGCCGATCGAGCCACGGATCGATGCTCGTGCTGGTGGATGGCTCGTTTGGCGGTGTCAGAGCACCGCCAAACGAGCCACGGATCGGGGGATCAGCAGGTGCCGCCGGTGCCGAGCTCCTCGACCCAGTAGGTCGAGGAGGGCAGCGGGCCCGAGCCGTCGGGGTCGCCGACCGCCCGGCCGACGCCGATGTGGGTGAGCTCCGGAGCCAGCACGCCGTCGGACTCGAGGGTGTTCGAGTGGAACGCGCTGGGCGTGTCGAAGCCCCACGCCAGGTTCTCGGCCGAGGAGGTCCCGCCGTAGGCGTCGGTGCGGGACCACGGGGTCGAACCGTCGGGACCGACGGGGTCGAGCCAGGAGTTGGCCGCCAGCATCTCGGCGTAGCTCTGGGCGGCCCGGTCGAGGGCGGCGCACCGGGTCAGCTGCCCGGCCCCGGCCTTCGCCCGAGAGCTGTTGACCAGGCTCACGAGCTCGTCCTGCCAGCCAGCCGGCGCCGGGGTGCTCGGCGTGCTCGGGGCGGGCGGCTTGGTGGTGGGCGGCGCCGACACGGTGACGGTGCGGCAGCCGAGCAGGACGTTGTCGCCGGCGGTGCCCGGGTAGTTGATCCCGTAGGCGCACACCTCGTGGCGACCGGCGGAGACGTTCACGTTGGCGATGAAGCCGTGGTTGGGTCCGAAGCCCGGCTTGGCGTCGGCCACGTCGGGGCGGTACCCGTCGGCCCTCACCGCGAACCCGTTGCCGTCGATGTAGATGTGCACGTCGATCGGGGTGGTGGGCACGTCCTGGTCGGCGGCCCACCCGGCGATGTGGAGGGTGCTGCCCGACACCGTCACGTTGACCATGGCGGCGTCGAGGCTGCCCTCGGGCTGGCAGGCCGCACCGACGAGCGCAGCAGTACCTGCCACGGCGAGGGCGGTGAGTGCTCGGAACGGGGCTCTGCGTGTCACATACAAAACATCGACCGGTCGCAGGGACCCCTTGAGGGCGTAGGCGTGGTGCATCCGTCACTCGGGTAGAGGATGGCGGAGCGCGCCCCTGTCGGGCAGTTGCCACGGAGAGTGGGCCGTCGTAGGGTTCGAGACTCCTCCTACAGGCGGCCGCGTTCCCCGGAACGCACACGGAGGTCCCCTCGACGATGACCAGCTGGGCGATGCGCGAGACGGCGCGGCGGACAGGAACCCGGGTCGTCGCGCCACGAGCAGCGACGCCCGCTGCCCACCGTGCCGGCGCTCAACCCGAGGCCGGGAGTGGCCGATGCCTCGTGCGATGACCGAACGCGAGCAGGCCGGCCGGGACCGACCCCACCAGGCGCCCTCCGGTGCCCGACGCCTCCTCCGCCTCGCCCGCACCGAGCCGACCGGGCCCACGGAGCTCGAGGCGGAGGTCCCCGCGGCGCGACCTCCGATCCACTCGGTGAGCGACCTCCGCCGCTCCGACGGCTCGTTCATCGTCCCCGACTCCGTCGCCCCGCCCCACAGCCGTCATCGCTCCTTCTACGCCCGGTACGGCAAGCGGGTGCTCGACCTGGTGCTCGCCTCGGTGGCGCTCGTCGTGGCCCTCCCGGTGCTGGCCATCGCCGCGATCGCGGTGCGGGTCACCATGGGCGGACCCGTGCTGTTCCGTCAGGAGCGCATCGGCCTCGACGGACGGCCCATCACCGTCCTCAAGCTGCGCACGATGAAGCCCGACCGGCGGCGGAACCGGCGCAACGTGCCCTTCACCGGTCCCGAGCGTCGCCGCACCCACAAGACCGCCGAGCACCCGCTGCTCACCCCCGTCGGGCGCTTCCTCCGGAAGTACTCGATCGACGAGCTCCCCCAGATCTTCAACGTCCTGCGGGGCGACATGGGCATCGTGGGTCCCCGGCCCGAGCTGGCGTCGGTGGTCGAGAACTACGAGCCGTGGGAGTACGCCCGGATGCTCGTCCGCCCCGGTCTGACCGGGCTCTGGCAGATCACGGCGCGTGGCGACGGCGGCCTCATGCACGAGCGGGTCGACCTCGACGTGGCCTACCTCACCGAGATGAGCCTGCGCACCGACCTCCGCATCATCCTCCGCACCCCGGCAGCCATGCTGGGGGAGCACAAGGGCTACTGAACACGGACGGCTCGCCCGGCGCTCAGCGAGGCGGCAGCAGCCGGGGTCGGTGTCGGAGCACGCCCCACACGAACTTCGGGTTGTTCACCAGGTAGCGCTTCCACAGCCGCTTGGGCTCGACCAGGAGGCGGTAGAACCACTCGAGCCCGGACCTCTGCATCCACCGCGGGGCCTGCGACAGGTTGCCCGAGTGGATGTCGAAGGCGGCTCCGACACCGAACAGCACCGGCACGTCGAGCCGGTCGACGAAGGCGTCCATCCACCGCTCCTGCTTCGGTGTGCTGAGGCCCACCCACACCATGTCGGGCTTCGCCGCCCGGATGGTGTCCACCACCTCCTGCTGCTCGTCCTCGGTGAGGGGTCGGAACGGGGGGCAGTAGGTGCCCACGGTGGTGAAGCCGGGGAAGCGCTCGGCCAGCGACGCGGCCAGCTGCTCCGCCACGCCCTCGTTGCCACCGTAGAAGAACGAGGTGTAGCCCTTGGCCGCGGCCCGCTCCGCCATGGCGAGGAGGAAGTCCGGTCCGTAGCACCGGGTGGTGGTCCTCACCCCGGCCAGCTTGGACGACCACACCATCGGCATGCCGTCGGGGCACACCATGCCGGCCCGCCGGTGGATCTCCAGGAGCTCGGGATCGGACTGGCTCTCCATCACCCCGTGCACACCGGTGAAGGTCACGAAGTGGGGATCGCGCGCGGCGATCCACGCCTCGGCCCGGTCGAGCGCCTGGTCCAACGAGGTGGCCGACACCGGCACACCGAGCACATCGACCCGCGGGTCGTCAGCCATGGTCCGTCTCCGTGGATCGCCGTCGGCCCGACTGTACCTGGGCGGTGCGAGGCCCCCGGACGCCCGGGTCACCAGGGGCCGGGACGCGACTCGGCCCGGTGGCGGTGCCACCGGGCCGAGCGTCGTGCGGGTACGGCGGGAGCCGTCTGGAGCGTCAGGCCTCCGACTTGGCCTGCTGGCGGCGGACCATCACCACGGTGAGGCCACCGACGGCGAGGAGGCCGGCGCCCACCTCGGCGAGGGGGAGGCTGCTGTCGTTGCCCGTGTAGGGAAGGGTGCCGGAGGCGGTGACCGCCACGGCCTGCTCCTGGGTGACACCGAGCACCTCGGTCTCGACCTCGGGGGTGTAGTCGACCGTCTGGGCACCGGCGACGCCGGCGATGCCGAGCGAGATCGCCAGGGCCAGGGGGGCGGCGACCAGGGTGCGACGAACGTTCTTCATTGGGTGCTCCCGCGCTTTCGTGCAAGCTTCCCCACGACCGTGCACCGGCCACGAGGGCCACCCGGCGCTCCCAGGTGACGGGCACAGCATAGCAACCACGTAGCGTGGTTGTCGATCATTCCTCGGAAAATCGCGAAAGTCAGCGGCGGACCGTGCCGATAGCGGACAGTTCGACGGTCTCGGAGAGCGGTCCGTCGAAGAGGGTGGCGGTCACGTCGGAGCCCTGGCCCCGCACCGTGACGAGGACCTGGTCCTCGTGGGCGAGGGGCTGGTGGAGCACGTCGAGCCGGTAGGCCCGACCGGCCGGGGCCACGCCCGAGAGCCGGTAGACGACGGTGGCGGTGCCCTGGGGCGGGATCACCACGGGCACGGTGTAGATGTTGCCGCCGTAACCCTGCTGGCGCTGCACGCCGACCGGCTGGCCGTCGACCTCCACCGCCGTGAGCGCGTGCGGGGTGTACAGGGCGAGCGCGTCCTTGTTGGTGCCGATCGGGAGCCCGTCGACGTTGCCGACCAGGTACGACGGCAGGCCCTCGGCGGTGGCCTCGTTGCGGAGGGTCACCGTGACGGTGGACTCCAGCTTGGTCGCCGCGGGATCGATCACGGTCTCGACCCGCACGTCCCGGCGGAGGTACCAGTCGATCTTGTTGGGGAGCATGTTGGTGGACCGCACCGACACCCAGTCGGCCCCGGGCGTCGTCCGCCAGGCGCCGGCGAGGCCGGTGCGCTCGAACAGGGCCTCGGCCTCCGGGTCGAAGGACACGAACTTGAGGTGGCCGCTGGCCACCACCGGCCCCAGGGCATCGGCGACCTCACCGATCGGCGGGAGGGGCCGGCTCGTGAGAGCACCGAAGACCGAGGAGGTCACCTGGCCGAGCACGTCACGCCGGGCTTCGAGGTCGTCTTCGAACTGCACGTACTGGTCGACGTAGAGGTACTGCTCGACGTTGTCGGCGTCGAGCTCCTGGCCGATGCCGGGCACGTCCACCGGTCCGGTGAGGCGCAGCAGGGCGGCCAGGGCAGCGGGGTCGGCGTAGAGCACCCCGTCGGTCTCGCCGACGCCGGGCACCTCGGCGTAGATCTGGCGGGCGACCTCGCTGTCGGTGGGCCAGTCGGGCGAGGCGCTCACGTTGCCCGGGAAGTACCGCACGTTGTAGCGGCCGTAGAGGTCGTTCCAGCCCGGCGGGGGGTCGAGCGTGAAGCCACCGCCCTGGGAGGGGTCGACCAGCTCGGGCCCGAGCTCCTGGGTGGCGCCGGTGTCGCCGAGCTCGAGCTGGCCGTCGATGGCGGTGAGCACGCCGTAGGTGCCCACGAAGCCGCCCGCCGCCCTGCTCTCGCCCGGCGTGGCGAACTGGAGGAGGTAGCGCTGCTCGCCCTCGGCGCCGAGCAGGCGGGGCGCCACGGCGAGGGCGTCGGCCGCGTCGATCGCGGTCGGGGCGGCGTCGGCGAGCTCGGTGGCCAGGCGGTCGAGCTGGTCGGCCACCGGGGCCACGAGCCAAGGGCTGTCGACGTCGGCGACCACGAGCTGGGTGGCGAGGATGGCGTCGGCCGAGTCGCGCACGGGCGCCGCCATGGCGGCCAGCTCGACGACGTCGATCCGGCCGTTGTCGGCCTTGAGGCTCTCGTAGTCGGCCGACCCGGCGGCGACAGCGGTCGTGGCCGTGAGCTCCTCGCCGGCGCTGGCCACCCTGCGCAGCGCCTCGACGTGCTGGCCCACGACCGGGACGGCCCGACCGGCCCATGCCAGGGGCCCGTTCAGGACCGACGACGACGAGGAGAACTGCTCGGTGGCGGACTCCAGCGCAGGGAGGGCCATCTCGAGGTCGCCCTCGCGCAGGAGCGCCAGCGCCGCCTCCGCGTCGTCGCCGGCCCCCTCGAGGTCGCTGCGGGCCATGAGCGCGGCGGCCATGGCCCCCAGCGATGCCACCACCACGACGCCACCCACCACCAGGGCCGCCAGGCGCACGACCCGCTTCTCACCGCCGGGGGAGCGCCGGAACCCGGACACGAGGGCCGGTGCCACCGCGGCCAGGGCGACGAGGGTGGGGAGGCCGAAGAACCCGTAGGAGGGGCCGCGGAGGAGGGCCTGGACCGCCAGGGCGCCGCTGAGGGCGAGCAGCTCGGGCTCGGGGCGCCGGTCCCACGAGGCGATCACCCCCGTGGCCAGCGCGGCCAGGCCGCAGATCGCGGGCAGCCACCCGCCGCCCATGCCGACCACGGCCGCGACCGCACCCAGCCAGGCGACGGGCAGGGGAGCGGACCGGCCGGCGGCCCACGCCACCAGGGCTCCGGCGAGCGCACACCAGAGCACGTCGAAGGGGCGGGACTCGACCGGGGCGGCGTCGGCGAGGGCGGCAGCCAGCGCGGAGCCGGCGGCGATCCACACCACGAGCGACGAACCGCCCCCCGGGGGGCGGTTCTCGTCGGGATCCTGCGGTCGGGGTCCGGTCTCGGGCGGGTCGCCCACAGGGGTGGCCTGGTCCACGAGGGGGGCAGCTTAGGGGAGGGCCCCCGTCGGGCTGCTTCGCCTAGCGGACCAGTCGGGCGTCGGCCCAGTCGGCGTGGTCGCTGTTGGAGTTGTCGCCGCCGTTGGTGACCACGAGGGTGAGCTTCTGCGCACCGCTCACGTCGACGGAGATCTTCTCGGTGGCGGACCGGGGGCCCATGACACCGGTGGCGTACACCCGCTTGCCGTCGACCCACACCTCGAAGGTCACCGAGCCGCCGTCCGCGATCTCGTCGTCGATGCCGACGTCGGACAGGAACCGGCTGTACTTGCCGTCGAGGGCGTAGGTGATCGACGAGGGCGAGTTGACGCCCAGGCCCCGCTTGTAGCGGACGCCGTTCAGCGTGATCGGCTTGCCGTCGCCGGCGGCGCCCTCACCGTTGGAGCGGTCACGCTCGTAGGGTCCGTAGCCGTTCGACGCGGAGACCGGTGCCAGCGCGCTCACCGCCACCGAGTAGGTGCTGGTGACGGCCTTGCCGGTGGGCCGCTTCGGAGCGCTCGAGCCCGGCTTGGTGGTGGTCGTGGTGGGGGCCTTGGTCGTGGTGGTGGTCGGGGCCTTGGTGGTCGTTGTGGTCGGCGCCTTCGTCGTGGTGGTGGTCGGCGCCTTGGTGGTCGTGGTGGTCGGGGCCGCCGTGGTCGTGGGGGCCGCCGTGGTGGTGGGGGCCGCGGGCGTGGTCGGGGCCGGCGAGCTCGAGAGCAGGCCCACGGTCCGGCCGGCGTTGGCCACCTTGGTCTGCCACAGGCCGTACTCGGCCTGCTCCGTCGCCCGGGTGATGGTGCCGCCGATCGACGTGTTGCCCGACCAGGTGCCGGCGTTCGGCACCCACCAGTCGTTGCGGCCGCTCGAGCGCTGCCATCCGGCCTGGTTGTTCAGGCCCTGGTTGTTCGTGTAGTTGTCGCAGGGCGTGCCCCAGGAGGCGGACGAGCCCATCGAGATGCCGACGTTCTGGCCCTTGATCTGGCGCCCGTCGGGCAGCACGTTGGCCGCCAGCACCCGGTTGTTCCGGATGACCTGGTCGTTGCCGCAGACGATCGAGATGCCGTAGTTCGTGGTGCCGACGACCTGGTTGTCGTACACGTCCACGTACCCGGCCCGGTAGGCGCCGGTGGCGGCGTCGCCGAGGATGATGCCGCCACCCGAGAAGCCGTGGTTCGCCGGGTCGGCGGGGTAGGCGCCCCAGATGAAGTTGTCGTGGATGGTCATCCGCGAGTTCGCCGCGCCACCCGAGGCGTAGAGGTTGATGTTGTCCTCCACCCGGCTGTTGAACGGGTCGTTCACGACCTCGTTCCAGGCCACCTCCATGGCGGGGACGTTGCGGATCTTGTCGAACTGGAGGAACTGGACGAACGTGCGGTCGTTCTCACCGGTGAGGTAGCCGCCGGCGCCGTTGGAGTGGCGCCCGTCCATGTTCTTGGCCTTGTTGCCGATCACCTTCACCGTGTTGGCGCTGGTGTAGTTGCCCCGGTAGTCGTAGACCCAGATGCCCGAGGTCTGCTCGAGGTAGTTGTTCTCGATGACGAGGTTGGTGAAGCCCAGGTCGGTGGTGACGAACCGGCCCGCCTCCCGGCCCCGCACGTTGGGGTTGAGGCCGTAGCCCGAGGTGTTCCGCACCGTGAGGTTCACCGCCGCCTTGCCCAGCACCAGGTCGCCGCGGCTCTGGATGTTCGAGTTCACGATCGTCACCGGCTCGGTGGTGGCGACGGTGACGGCGGCCACGTTGGCGTCGAGGGACTGCCAGTTGCCGGTGTAGGTGCCGCCCTTGGTGATCGTGATCGGCCCGGACCAGGTGATCGCCGACGCACTGTTGGTGCGCAGCTGGTACCCCGCGACGAGCAAGGCGATCACCACCACCAGCAGAGCGATGGAGCGGATCCTCGAGCGAAGCAGGACCTTCATTGCGGGGGTACCTCACGTGTCGGGTGTCCCGACGGAGCGATCTGAGTCGCTCCGGATATCGACGTCCCCTCTCGGACCCCTTTAGCGGTCTTCTGGTCCGAACGACCTACCGGGCCCGCGATCCCTTGTCCCACAAGGGATCGCGGGCGTTCGTGACATCCGGCCCACCGCGCCGGGTCGCCGCCCGGGCGCCGCGTGTACCCTCGGCTCTGAACACGGGAGTCCGGGAAGCCGGGCTGAGAGGGAGGGGCGTATCCCCTCCGACCGTTGCACCTGATCCGGGTCATGCCGGCGAAGGGAGTTTCGGTTCGCGCCATGCCCGTGTGACCCCTGCGAGCACACGAGGTCCGTTGGCCCCCACCCCCTGCACCGTGGTCGTCGTCACCGGCGGCGACCGTCCCGATCCCGGCCTGGTCGACGCGCTCGACCTGCCGGTCGAGGGGCGCGTGGTGGTGGCCGCCGATTCCGGGGTCGCCCACGCCGTCGCGGTGGGGCTGCCCGTCGACGTCGCCGTGGGCGACTTCGACTCGCTCGACCCGGAGGTGCTGGAGGCCGTCGAGGCCGCCGGCACGCGGGTCGAGCGGCACCCGGAGGAGAAGGACTTCACCGACCTCGAGCTCGCGCTGGACGTCGCCCGGGGTCTCGGCCCGCGGCGCGTCGTCGTCCTCGGGGGTCACGGCGGGCGTCTCGACCACTTCCTGGCCAACGCCCTCGTCCTCGCCGCGCCGCAGTTCGGTGCCATCGAGGTCGAGGCGCTGGTGGGGGAGGCGGTCGTGTCGGTGGTGCGCCCCGGGCCAGGGGTCCGCTTCGGCGGCCGGCCCGGCCAGCTCGTGACGATCCTGCCGGTGCACGGTCCCGCCCGGGGCGTGCGCACGGCGGGGTTGCGCTACCCCCTGCACGGAGAGGACCTGCACCCCGGCACCACCCGCGGCGTGAGCAACGAGCTCGTCGCCCGGGAGGCCGAGGTCACCCTCACCGGCGGGGTGGCGCTCGTCATCCGTCCCGGCCCCACCGCCAGCGAGGACCAGATCCCAGGAGCACGATGACCACCGACCCCCCTCCCGCCAATCCCGCCCCCGTCCGTCGACCCACCCGTCTCGTGCTGGTGGGCCTCGCCCTCGTGCTCGCCGTCGTCGCCGCTGCCTGCGGCGGGGGAGAGAGCTCGAAGGACGACACGCCCGCCACGGTCGGACCCGCCATCAGCCAGGGGCAGCTGCCCACCTTCGACCCCGGCACCACCATCACGGTCGTCACCCACGACTCGTTCGCGGTCAGCGAGGACGTGCTGACGCAGTTCACCGACGCCACCAACGTCGAGGTGCGGCTGGTCCCCTCGGGTGACGCCGTCGCCGCCGTGAACAAGGCGATCCTCACCGCCGGCGACCCCGAGGGCGACGTGCTGTTCGGCATCGACGAGAACCTGCTCGCCAGCGCCTTCGCCGCCGACCTGTTCGTGCCCTACGAGGCCCGCGGGCTGAGCACCGTGCCCGAGCAGTACCAGGTCGACCCCGAGCACCGGGTGACGCCGATCGACCACGGCGACGTGTGCATCAACTACGACCGCACCTGGTTCCGCGAGAAGGACCTGGAGGTGCCCACCTCGTTCGAGGACCTGCTCGACCCGGAGCTGAAGGGCAAGCTCGTGGTCGAGGACCCGTCCTCCTCCACGCCGGGCCTCGCCTTCCTCCTCGCCACCGTCGCCGCCCAGGGCGGAGGCGACGACGACTCGTCCTCGGCGGCGTGGCTGCAGTACTGGCAGAAGCTGAAGGACAACGGGGTCAAGGTCGTCGACGGGTGGGAGACCGCCTACAACGTCGACTTCTCCGGCAGCGCGGGCAAGGGCGACCGGCCGCTCGTGGTGTCGTACGCCTCCAGCCCGCCGGTGGAGGTCACCGACCCCTCGACGCCGCCCGAGGACGCGCCCACCGGGGTGCTGGCCGACACCTGCTACCGCCAGACCGAGTTCGCCGGCATCCTGCGAGGCGCCGGCAAGGCCGAGGCGGCCGGGGCCTTCATCGAGTTCATGCTCTCCCTGCCCTTCCAGGAGGACATGCCCGAGCAGATGTACGTGTACCCGGTGAACAGCCAGGCGGTGCTGCCCGAGGCCTGGGAGCGCTACACCACCCCGGTGGAGGACCCCCTCGCCCTCCCGTTCGAGGAGGTCGGCGCCCGCCGGGAGGCGTGGATCCAGCAGTGGGCCGGCCTCTTCCGATGACCCTCCGGCGGTGACCACCGCACCGCAGCCCCGCCGCTGGTGGCGCGCCGCGCTCGCGGTGCCGCCGGTGGCGTTCCTGCTCGTGTTCTTCGTGTGGCCCGTCGCCGCCATCCTGCTGAAGGGCCTGCGGCCCGACGGCGCCTGGGACCTCTCCGCCCTGGGCGACGTCCTCACCGACCCGGTCATCCGTCGGGTCGCCTGGTTCACCCTCTGGCAGGCCGTGCTCTCCACCGCCCTCTGCGTGGTGGCCGGCCTGCCGGGGGCAGCCCTCTTCGCCCGCTTCCGCTTCGCCGGCAAGCGGTTCCTCTGGGCGGCGCTGCTCGTGCCGTTCGTGCTGCCCACCGTCGTGGTCGGCGTCGCCCTCCTCGGGGTCATCGGACCCAACGGGGTGAGCGGCGTCGACCTCTCGGGCACCCTCTGGGCGGTCCTCGTCGCCCACGTCTTCTTCAACTACGCCGTCGTGGTGCGCACCGTCGGTGGCGCGTGGTCCACCGTCGACCCCCGCCTGGAGGAGGCCGCTCGCACCCTCGGGGCCTCACCGTGGCGGGCGTTCCGCGAGGTCACCTGGCCGCTGCTGCGGCCGGCCGTGGCGGCCGCGTCGTCGATCGTGTTCCTCTTCACCTTCACCTCGTTCGGCGTGGTGCTGGTGGTCGGCGGGGTGCGCCAGCGCACCCTGGAGGTGGAGATCTACGACCAGACGGCCCGGTTCCTGCACCTCGACGTGGCCGCCGCGCTCGCCCTGGTGCAGCTCGTCGTGGTCGTCGCCGCCCTCGCCTGGTTCGGGCGCACGCAGCGCCGCCGGGCGGTGGTCCTCGACCAGCGCCCCGCCGCCGAGGTGGCCCGACGGCCCCGCGGGTGGAGGGAACGCGCCTTCGTGGGCACCAACCTGCTGTTCATGGCCGCCTTGCTCGGGGTTCCCCTCGCCGTGCTCGTGGTGCGGTCGTTCGACGCCCCGGCGGGATGGGGCACGGGCAACTACCAGGCGCTCGACACCGCCCGGCGGGGGTCCACGTCGTTCGTCCCGCCGGTGGAGGCGATCACCAACTCCCTGCTGTTCGCGCTGGCCGCCACCGTCGTCGCGGTCGTGCTGGGCGGCTGCGCGGCCTGGGCGGTGGCCGGTTCGGGCCGGGAGCCGTCGCCCCGGTGGGCCCGCTGGACCGACACCGCGCTGATGGTCCCGCTCGGCACCTCGGCGGTCACCGTCGGCTTCGGCATGTTCGTCGCCTTCGGCGACCCACCCCTCGAGCTGCGGTCGTCGGTGTGGCTCGTGCCCCTGGCCCATGCCGTCGTGGCCATCCCGTTCGTCATCCGCTTGCTCGTGCCCGCCCTCCGCTCGATCGACCCCCAGCTGCGCGAGGCCGCCGGCGTGCTCGGCGCCTCCCCGTGGAGGGTGTGGCGGGAGGTCGACCTCCCCGTGGTGTCACGGGCGCTGGCGGCGGCCGCGGGATTCGCCTTCGCCGTCTCGCTGGGGGAGTTCGGCGCCACCGTGTTCCTCGCCCGGCCCGAGCGGCCCACCCTGCCGGTGGCGATCTACCGCTTCCTCGGACAGCCCGGTCCGCTCAACTTCGGCCAGGCGATGGCCCTCTCGGTCGTCCTGATGGCCCTCACCGTCATCGTGATCATGGCCATCGACCGGCTCCGGCCGATCGGCTCGGCGGAGTTCTGATGGACCCGGAGCAGACGCAGCCCGCCGACCCGACCGGTCCCGGCCAGCCGCCGGGCGGGGCCTCCCTCGACGTCGAGGGGGTGAGCGTCACGTTCCCGGACGCGTCCCGGCCCGCGCTCGACGACGTCGACCTCCGGGTCGCGGCAGGGGAGGTGGTGTCGCTCCTGGGGCCCTCGGGCTGCGGCAAGACCACGCTCCTGCGGGTCGTCGCCGGCCTCACCACTGTCGACCGGGGCGCGGTGCGCCTCGACGGCGCCGACCTCACCGGCGTTCCCAGCCACCGGCGCGGCGTCGGGCTCATGTTCCAGGACTACGCCCTGTTCCCGCACCGCGACGTCGGCGGCAACGTCGAGTTCGGGCTGCGCATGGCCGGCATGGGGCAGAAGGCCCGAGTCGACCGCGTGGCCGAGGTGCTGGAGCTGGTGGGGCTGCCCGGGTGGGAGCGGCGGGCGGTCGGGCCGCTGTCGGGCGGTGAGCGTCAGCGCGTCGCCCTGGCCCGGGCGCTGGCCCCGTCGCCCCGGCTCCTGCTGCTCGACGAGCCCCTCGGCGCCCTCGACCGGTCGCTGCGCGACCGCCTCGTGCCCGAGCTGGGCACCTTGTTCCGCACCCTCGGCCTCTCCGTCGTGCACGTCACCCACGACCAGACCGAGGCCCTGGCCATCGCCGACCGCGTCGTGGTGATGGACCACGGCGTGGTCGTGCAGGACGGCCCCCCGGTGCAGGTCTGGGCCCGTCCCGCCTCCTCGCTGGTTGCCCGCATCCTGGGCCTGCCGAACATCGTCGACGGCCCCGAGGGCACCGAGCTGGTGCGCCCCGACGCGGTGCGGGTGCGGCCCGCGGCGGCCGGCGGCAACGCCACGGTCGCCGCGCTCGGCGTGGAGGGCACGGGCTGGTCGGTCACCGTGGTGCTCGACGAGGGCGGACGGCTGCAGGCCCACCTCCCGGCCACGGAGCTGACCCCCGGCGACCGGGTCGACGTCACGGTCGACCCGGCCGGGCGCCGTCGCCTGTAGGGCGCGGCGACCGGCCCGTCGCGCCCCTCACCGTAAGATCGTCGCCGGCGAGGCCGCGGGCCCGGTCGAGAGGCGGACACACGTTGCACCCCAAGTTCTCCATCTGCATCCCCATCAGGAACGAGGCGAAGTGGCTCGGCGGGGCGATCGACAGCGTCCTGGCCCAGACCGACGGGGACTTCGAGCTGATCATCGGCGACAACGCCTCCGACGACGGCATCGAAGAGGTCGTCGCCGGCTACGACGACCCCCGCCTGGTGCACCACCGCTTCGAGAACCTCGTCCCGGTCAACGAGAGCTTCAACCGCACGGTGGCGCTCGCACGCGGCGAGTGGGTGATCACGCTCTCGGCCGACGACCGGATGCGGCCCCGCTGCACCGAGGTCCTCGCCGGCGCCATCGGGACCTACGCCGACGACCATCCGTCGATGGTGTGCGGCATGGTGCGGAGGGTCGACCCCGAGGGCCGTCCCGACGACCTCGGCACGGGAGACCTCGACCCCGACCGCCCCGTTCCGTACCGGCACTTCACCCCGGGCCTGAACGACGCCCGGTCGTGGCTGATGGCCAACGCGGCCCCCGGCCTGTCGCCGTGGATGTTCGGCTCCGTCGCCCTACGCCGGCAGTACCTGGCCGAGTCCGGCTTCTACCGGATCGACATGGAGCTGTGCGCCGACTTCGAGCTGGCCATGCGGCTGGCGGTCTACGGGCCCGTGGTGTGGATCCCCGAGGAGCTGCTCGACTACACGGTGCGGGGCGCATCGGCCACCTCCGGCTACGTCACCCGGGACCTCGAGCGGAACCGCCCGACGACGATGAACGAGCGGTGTTGGCAGGCGGTGCTCACCCTGCACGAGGAGCGGCGGGAGGTCGATGCCGAGGAGCGGGCGGCCATCCACGCCGCCATCGCCCGTCAGCTGCTCCAGCGCGCCCTGTGGCACCGCACCAACCCGTCGGGCAAGGGGCGGTTGGCGTCGCTGCGCGACGCCGCCCGGGCCGCTCGCTACAGCCCGTCGACGCTCGCGTCCCCGGTCCGGTTGGGGGTCCTCGTCGGATCGCTGCTCGCGCCCAAGGTCGTCCTCGACAAGAGCCGGGAGATCGGCCACCGGCGAGGCGTCATCCTGCCCTGACGGCGTCGCGCGCCAGCGAGCTCAGAGGGCCCGGAGGGCCTCCGGGACGGCCCGCTCCTCGCGGGTGAGGCCCCGCAGCACCTCCAGGTCGCCGACCCGCTCGCGGGCCATGCCGACGAGCAGGTCGATCACCTCGGCCACGGCGGCGACCGGCGGGTGCCACACCACCCCGACGCTGCAGGCCAGGTCGTCGCCGTGGACGACCACCTCGATGAGGCGGGTGCGCAGGTAGTCGTCGAGCCGGGCCCGGGCGTCGGCCACCCGGTGGGTGGCCATGGTGGCCTGAGGGGGGAGGGCGGCCAGGGTGTCGTCGACCCAGGCGATGGTGGCGGTGAGGCGGTCGACCACGGCGGCCTGCCCCTCGGCCGCCGCCGCCTCGGCCCTCTCCGCGATGCCCCGCGCCCGCTCGTCGTCGAGGGCCGAGGCCCCGACCCGGCGGTTGTCGCCGAAGAACTCGAACGGGCTGGCGATGCGGTCGGTGTCGGGCACCTCCTGCTCGAGGAGCACCCCCATGATCCGCAGCGCCCCGTCGATGTGGGCCGCCAGGCCGCCGACGGTCATCCCCTCCAGCGCGGAGGGCTGGTCCCACACCTTGCCGACCTCCGGGCTGCCCACGAGGTCGCGCACCGAGGTCGCCGCCTCGATCAGGACCGGTCGCAGCTCAGCGGCTCGGTCGGGGCGGTCGGTGTAGGTGTCGGCGGGCTCGTCCACCCGGCTGTCATACCACCCGTCAGCGCACGGTCGTGCTGGAGATCCCGTGGCCCGGTCGCCACAGGTGGACGTGGAGCACGCCGGCCTCCTGGTCGACCTCGGTCAGCACGACCTCCCGCAGGTCGAGGCGGAAGAGGTGGAACGGCTCGGGCGGCCCTCCGTCGCCGTCTGCTTCCTCGCCCCGCAGGGCGACCTTGGCCGGGTGGTCGTCCGGGACCTCGGCGGCGAAGGCGCTGAGCTTGGCGTCGCCGCCCTCCATGGTCTCGTCGCCCGGGTTGGAGTGGACCGCCACCCGGGGGTCGCGCCGCAGGTCGAGGGCCTTGCGGGAGCGCCACATCGAGCCCAGGAACAGGTCGTCCCCGTCGAGCACCACCTCGGTGCCGCTCACCCGGGGCGAGCCGTCGGCCCGCAGGGTGGCCATCACGTGGTGCGTGTGGGCCCGGAACCGGGCCTCCACCTTGGCCGCCACCTCCGGTGCCTCGTCGCGGAAGGTCTGCCAGGTGCCCGTCACGGTCGTCATGTTCGCCATGGCGCCAGACTGCGACCGGAACCCTGACAGCTCATGTCAGGGTCGCGGCATAGGTTCGGCAGGGTGCGAGCGAGTCGACTGGTGGCCCTGCTGCTCGAGCTGCAGCGGAGAGGTGGTGCCACCGCGCCCGAGCTGGCCGAGCGGCTCGAGGTGTCGGTGCGCACGATCTACCGCGACGTGTCGGCGCTGCAGGCCGCCGGGGTCCCGTTGTGGACCGAACCCGGGGCCCGGGGCGGCATCCGCCTGGTCGAGGGCTGGCGTACCGACCTCGACGGGCTCACCGGCGACGAGGCCATGGCCCTCGCTCTCGCCGGCGCCCCGGCGGCCGCCGACGACCTGGGTCTCGGTGCGGTGCTGCTCGTCGCCGAGACCAAGGTCCACGCCGTGCTGCCGCCGGAGCTGCGGGCCCGGGCCGAGCGCGTCCGCGACCGCTTCCACCTCGACGCCCCGGGCTGGTTCCACCGACCCGAGGACACCGCCGTGCTCGGACCGCTGGCCGACGCGGTGTGGGCCTCCCGCCGGGTGCAGGTCGACTACGAGCGGAGCGACCGAACGGTGCAGCGCACGCTCGACCCCCTGGGCCTCGTGCTGAAGGCGGGCACCTGGTACCTGGTGGCCCGTCACCGGGGTGACCTGCGCACCTACCGGGTGGGCCGCATGCGCCGCCTCGACGTGCTGGAGGACACGTTCTCCCGCCCGGAGGGCTTCGACCTGGCCGAGCACTGGGCGACGTCGATGGGGGAGTTCGAGCGGTCGCTGTGGCGCTACCGCTGCCGGCTCCGGCTCTCGCCGCGGGCGCTGCGGCTGCTGCCTCACGCGGTGGACCCCGTCGCCGGCCAGGCCGCGGTCGATGCCGCCGGCCCGGCGGACGCCGAGGGGTGGCGCGAGGTGGAGCTCGAGACCGAGTCCGAGGAGGTGGCGGCGGGCCAGCTCATCGGGCTGGGAGCCGGCGTGGAGGTGCTGGCGCCGGTGGGCCTGCGGCGCCGGCTGGCGGAGGAGGGCGCCGCCATCGCCGCCCGCAACGACGGCTGACCCCGACGGGGCAGACTGCACCCGTGGACGTGATCGCGACCCTCGACGCCGACTGCACCCCCGACCAGCTGCTGCCCTGGGTGCGCACCCTCGACCGCTACCCGGCGTGGCTCTCGATCGTCCCCCGGGCCGAGGCGGAGCCCGTGCCGGCCGAGGCCGTCACGTGCGGTGGAGCCATCGACGGCGAGGACGTCGGCCATCCGGCCTGGGCGGTGGAGCTGCGCGCCAAGCTCGGCCCCCTCGCCCGGTCCAAGCGCCTGCGGATGGTGCGCACCCTCGACGAGCCCGACCACGTCCGCTTCGAGCGCTGGGAGCTCGACGGGCGCGAGCACTCGCCCTGGGTGCTCGACGCCCGCCTCGAGGCCCTCGACGCCACGCGGACCCGGCTCACGATGAGCCTGCACTACGGGGGCAACCTCGGCGTGGGCGTGCTGGAGAAGCTCCTCCGGGACGAGATCGAGGCGAGCAAGCCCCGCCTCAAGGCCCTCGCCGAGTCCTAGCGTGAGGGCATGACCGCCCTCGAGGACACCACCGCCCCCGATCCCGACCTCACCGCGGCCGACGTCGCCTGGGACCTCGAACCCCTCGTGTTCGGGGAGGGCCCCGACGGCGTCGCCGCCCAGATGGCGCGAGCCGAGGCCGCGGCCACCCGCATCGAGGCCCGCCGCGGCACCATCGCCTCGCTCGACGCCGCCGGGCTGGCCGAGGTCATGGCCGACATGGCCGAGCTGAACGACGCCCTGGGCCGGGCCGGCTCCTACGTGAGCCTGCGCTTCTCGGTCGACACCTCCGATCCCGAACGGGGTGCCGCCATGCAGCGCTTCCAGGAGGAGGCCACCGCCATCGGCACCCGGGTGCTGTTCTTCGAGCTCGAATGGGCCGAGCTCGACGACGAGCGGGCCGACGAGCTGCTCGCCTCCGACCTGCTGGCGTCCGCCCGCTACCACCTCCAGTCGGCCCGGCGCTACCGGCCGCACCTGCTCACCGAGCCGGAGGAGAAGATCCTCAGCGAGAAGCACGTCACCGGCTCCTCCGCGTGGAGCCGGCTCTTCGACGAGCTGACCTCGGCCATCGTCGTCGACCTGCCCGAGGGGCCCACCAGCCTCGAGCAGGGCCTGGCCCGCCTCGGCTCGCCCGATCCCGAGCAGCGCCGCGCTGCCGCCGAGGCGGTCACCGCCGGGCTGGCCCCGGGGCTGCGCACGCGCGCCTTCGTGTTCAACACCCTCATGGCCGACAAGGCCACCGACGACCGGCTGCGCCGCTACCCGTCGTGGATCGCCAGCCGGAACCTGTCGAACGAGGCCAGCGACGAGTCGGTGCAGGCCCTCGTCGACGCGGTCGTCGCCCGCTACGACATCCCCCAGCGGTGGTACCGGCTCAAGGCCCAGATCCTCGGCGTCGACCGCATCGCCGACTACGACCGCATGGCCTCCATCGCCGAGGCCGAGGAGGAATTCACCTGGTCAGCCGCCACCGAGGTGGTGCTCGACGCCTACGGCTCGTTCTCCGACGAGCTGGCCGGGGTGGTGCGCAGGTTCATCGACGAGCGGTGGATCGACGCTCCGGTGCGGCCCGGCAAGCGGCCCGGCGCCTTCTGCTCCTACACCGTGCCGAGTGCCCATCCGTTCCTGCTCCTCAACTGGACCAGCCGGCGCCGCGACGTGCTCACCCTCGCCCACGAGCTGGGCCACGGGCTGCACGCCTACCTGGCCCGGGAGCAGGGGATCTTCCACCAGACCACGCCGCTCACGCTCGCCGAGACCGCATCGGTGTTCGGCGAGACTGTCACCTTCGGGCGCCTCCTGGCCGACACCACCGACCCGGCCGCCCGGCTCGCCCTGCTGGCCGAGAGCCTCGAGGGTCAGATCGCCACCGTGTTCCGCCAGATCGCCATGAACCGCTTCGAGGACGCGGTGCACACCCACCGTCGGGAGGTGGGGGAGCTCTCGGTCGACGAGTTCGGCGACGCGTGGGAGCGCACCCAGGCCGCCATGCTCGGCGACGCGGTGGAGCTCACGCCCGGCTACCGCACGTGGTGGAGCTACATCCCACACTTCATCGGCTCGCCCGGCTACGTCTACGCCTACGCCTACGGCCAGCTGCTCGCCCTCGCGGTGTACGCCCGCTACGAGGCCGAGGGCCCGTCTTTCGTGCCCGCCTACCTCGACCTGCTGCGGGCCGGGGGCTCGATGGCGCCGGAGGACCTGGGTCGCATCGTCGGCGTCGACTTCGCCGACCCCGGGTTCTGGGACGGCGGCCTCGCCATCATCGACGCCCAGCTGGCCGCCGCCGAGGCCGCCGCCCGCGACGCCGGCCGCCTCTGACCCCGAGCCGGGACCTCTGACCCCGGCCGGGACCTCTGACCCCG